>ERZ795055.2310-NODE-2310-length-14487-cov-6.096799_pt1 | contig 14487 bp, 10 predicted proteins | sample MGYA00375139_ERZ795055 | MGnify/ENA primary metagenome ERZ795055 (study PRJEB30184, sample SAMN05720283) | anaerobic digester metagenome | isolation source: active sludge of municipal wastewater-treating anaerobic digesters | place: USA | collected 2015-01-23 ...
TTCTGGGATCGGGTGGTCAGTATTCAGCCGGATGGCGAAGAAGAAGTATTTGATTTGACGGTTCCCGGGCCGGCTTCGTGGTTAGCGGACGGAATTGTATGTCACAACTCTGGGGCCATCGAACAGGATGCAGACCTGATCTGCTTCATCTACCGCGACGAAGTCTACAATCCCGACAGTCCTGACAAGGGCAAGGCCGAAATCATCATCGGCAAGCAACGCAACGGTCCCATCGGGATGATCCCGCTCACCTTCCTGGGGCAGTACACCCGCTTTGAGAGTTACGCCCCCGAATTTACTTCGGCAGGTTCTGGCTATGAGTCGAGCAACAGCGGTGCATCTCGATCTGGGGGCGCTGGTTCACAATCTCCGGCGGGTGCGGGCGGCCGCGCCGGGCCGGCGGGTGGCGGCCGCCGTTAAGGCCGAGGGCTACGGTCATGGTCTGGTTCGAGTCGCCCGGACCCTGGACGCCGACGCCTTCGCAGTCGCCTGCATCGAAGAGGCGCTGACTCTGCGCGAGGCTGGCGTCAGCCGACCCATTCTGCTGCTGGAAGGCGTCTTTGAGGCAGCGGAACTGCCGCTGTGCGCCCGTCACGGCTTCGAAATCGCCGTCCACCATCCCGAACAGGTGCGGATGCTGGAACTGGCCCGGCTGGACCCGCCAGTGCGGATCTGGCTGAAACTGGATACCGGAATGCACCGGCTGGGTCTGGAGCCGGAGACCGCCCCCGCCATGTTTCAGCGCCTGCGCGCCTGCCCTGTCGTCCGGGCGGACCTCGGCCTGATGAGCCATCTGGCGCGGGCCGACGAACGGGATTGCGATTACACCCGCCGGCAACTGCAAACCTTCGAGGCGGCCACTGCCGGCCTGTCCGGCGAACGGTCGCTGGCCAATTCCGCCGGCATTCTCGGCTGGCCGCAAACCCATTTCGACTGGGTGCGGCCCGGCATCATGCTGTACGGCGCTTCGCCGTTCGTGGACAGCCTGGCGCCCGACGAGGATCTACGCCCGGTGATGACGCTGCACACCCGGCTGATTTCGATCAAGCGGCTGCGCCGGGGCGAGCCGGTCGGTTATGGCGGAACCTGGACCTGTCCGGAAGACATGGATGTGGGCGTAGCGGCGGTCGGCTACGGCGACGGCTATCCGCGCCATGCCCCATCCGGAACGCCGGTGCTGGTCAATGGCCGCGCGGCGGCGCTGGTTGGCCGGGTCTCGATGGACATGATTACACTGGATTTGCGCCAGCATCCCGAGGCGCGGATCGGCGATCCGGTGGTGCTGTGGGGCGACGGCCTGCCGGTAGAACGCATCGCCCAAGCCGCCGGGACGATTTCCTACACCCTGCTGTGCGGCGTCACGGCGCGGGTGAGCGTGGAAATCGGACCGTGCTCGACTGGAGTGGTTGGCGGTGTTTCTGACGCGACTGCTGTACGGCATCGTCCGCAGATTCGCTGACGGCCAACTCAACCGAGGATCGTTGCATGATTGGCCTGTTGTTTGATCCTGCCGCCGAAGCAGAAGTGCGGGAGCTCCTCCTGCCGCTGCTGGCGAACCGCCCCGTACAAGCCATGCCTTACCATCGGAGCGCCCTGCCGGACTGGGCCGAAGGAACGACCGTATTGACCTACCTGGACGACGACCGGTTCGCCGAGTTGATCCCGGAAGCCATCACCCGGCAATGGTCGCTCGGTTTGCTACCGCACCCACGGTTGATCGAGGCCCGCCGTTGCTTTGGGGTGACCCGACGCTTGAAGGACGCCCTGGATGATGCGCTGAACAGCAAGGAGCGGCGCGTTGATCTGTTGTGCTGTAACCACCGCCCCGTCTTTAACTCGGTCGTCATCGGCACAGCGTTCTCGCTGGGTAACGCCAGCGGTCGGACCCCAGGTTTTCTCACCCGGTTCCGGCATTTTCTGAGTATCCTGAGATCGGGATTTGGCGCGTTGCGACTGTATCCCTACAATCTGACGACGGGTAAGGAAAAAAGCCTGGCGACAGCCGCGCTCGGTATCGTGATCGTGAAAGAGAGCGGCGCTTCGCTGTTGTTCCGGCGAGTCGTCGCCGATACGGGCAGCAACGACGGTATGCTCCATGCGCTGGTGCTAGCCCCGCGCAGCCGCATGGAACTGCTGCGCTTTCTGTTGGTGGTGTTGTTCCTGGGCGCCCAGCGGAAAAAGCTGCCGCCGTTTATGGGGCACATCAAGACGGCGGCGCTCAATGTCGCCAGCCCCCAGCCGCTGGATTACTGGCACGATGGAGTCTGGGTCAGCGCCCGCCAACTGGAGTTAAACATCATGCCCAAGGCGCTGTGCCTGCATCCGGGCCGGCATCTGGAGGGGCGCGAGGAAAATGCGCCTCAGACCAAAGAGATTTACCGGGTGCAGGGCTTACCCGTTGGCGAATCCAGAATCGCCCTGACCAGTCAGCACCTGCCCTGGCTGCATCGGGCCAGCACGGAAGAGTTCAAGGAACTTTATTTGGCGTTGCGCGACAACGCCCGTTCGTCTCCGGCCTATTTGACCCTGATGGTGCTGTCCACGCTGCTGGCGACGTTTGGCCTGTTCGCCAACTCGGCGCCGGTCATCATCGGAGCCATGATCCTGGCGCCGCTGATGGCGCCCATCATTTCGCTGGCGATGGCTGTGGTTCGCCAGGACAGCGCCTTGCTGGCCGACAGCCTCAAGACCCTGGGTCTTGGGTTACTGCTGGCGTTGAGTTGCGCGGCGGCCATGACCTGGGTGATCCCCCTGCATTCGGTTACCGGAGAAATCGCGGCCCGCCTCAATCCGACGCTGCTGGATCTGGGCGTCGCCATGATCTCCGGGGTGGCCGGCGCTTATGCCCATGCCCGTGAGGAAGTCGCTCGCAGCCTGGCGGGCGTGGCCATCGCCGTCGCACTGGTTCCGCCGCTCGCCGTATCGGGCATCGGTCTCGGCTGGGGCGAGTGGGCGGTGTTCCGAGGGTCTTTTCTGCTGTTTCTGACCAATCTGTTTGGCATTGTGCTGGCAGGCAATTTGACGTTTCTGCTGCTCGGGTTTGGCCCTTTTCGGCTGGCACGGCGCGGGTTGTTGGCCGCGCTGGCGCTGGTGGCCGTGGTCAGCCTGCCGCTGAGCGTCGGTTTCGCCCGGATGGTCGAGCAAAATGCAGTCGTTCGCGCTTTGGAGGGCTGGAAGATTGAAGGTGTAGCCTTGCGCGACGTGACGTTGCGTTCCGGCGACCGGTTGCATTTATCGTTGCGGTTGCTGTCATCCACGACCCTGGATGACAGCGACGTGGAGCGGGTCAAACAGGCCATCGAGTCCCGGCTTGGTCGGCCGGTGACGCTCGAAGCGACTATCGCCATCGTGCGCTGACCGACCCGCTGGCCGCGCCCAAGGGCTGACCGAGCCTAATCCCTGGCTGGGTGCTGCCCTAGCGATAGGCGGTCAGGGTATAGGAGAAGACGATGCCGTCGCTGACCGAGGCGGGCGTGTCGGCATCCCGATTGAAGCGGACAAAGACCGCGATATTGTCCGCGCCTTCATAATCGGTGTAGGACTGCCACAGACCCACGGAGTAGGGCAGGCTGCTGGCGATATCGGAGACCAGCAGCGAGACCCGGTTGGCGTAGTCCACTGGCGCGTAGCGGCGGTAGTGCGCGGCGTTGCGATTGGACTGGACCAGCGCAAAATCAGCTACCTTGCCGAAATCGGTCAGCAACGGCGGATCGGTCGGATCGGCCGGGATGGCGAGCGGCTGCTCGCGCCGCCGGCCATCCGGATACCAGACGATAAACCGGTCGGCATCGTGCGCCTCGTCTTCCGCATCGTCCGGCGTGGCGCGGCTGTCCTTCCAGAACATCGAACTCAGGCCCAGCGGTCCCAGGCTCGGTTCGTCGGCTGCCCGCAGCGGCTTGCGCAGGAAGATGTGCAGGGTGACCCGCAGGGTGCTGGCGGCGCCCGGTTGCAGCGTGGCGGCCAGCGCCGCCGCATAGGCCTCGCACTCCACCAGCCCCAGCAGCCGGAAGGCCCGTTCGTTGATCGGCCTGAGATACAGCTTGCGGAGCTTGACGAAATCTTCATTGGGCTGGCCTACATTGTGTACGCCCAAGCGGAACGAGGTGCCGAATTCCAGCGGGGGAAAGCCGGCCAACCGGCCGTAGCCGTTACCGCCCAGATGAAGGATTTGCGGCCAGCTTTTCGGATTGCCGCGCTGGAAGCCGATATCCACGGCGCTCAAATAGCGCGCGGCGGCGGGGAGGGGATCGGGCAACGGTGGCTGGATGTCGGGATGCGCGTAGTTGAAATCCGCCACGCGATAGATCGCCGGGGTGTAGCTCTCGGTTTCAGGCTGGTACATCCAGATGTCCAGCGGATCCTTTTCGAAATTGCCGCGCGGGTTGGCCCGCAGCCACCAAACCGAGTCGTCATGGAGCAGTTTTCCCATCAGTTTGTCATACTCGACGAAATCGAGTCCCAGCGCGTCGCTGCCCTCTGGAGGATCAATTTCCACCACCGGTTCAGGGGATGCCGGGTCCCAGTCTAACCGGGAGCGTTCGAAAGCTTCCTGCGCCAGACCGGTGAAGGTGGCGGCGATTGCGGCGGGGGTGCTCAAGGCCAGCGCGCATAGCCAGACGTTGACGAGCAGGCGCAACCGCCAGCCGGCGAGCCGGGGAAGAGCAGCGATTTGCAGATCGTTGGTTTGGGCGGTCATCTTGATTGCATTACTCACGTAACGTTAACAGCGGCGATCATTGCCGCCAGAGCACCGGGCCGAGGACAACTGCCGATGAGCGTATTTCAGTGTCCGGGAGGACAAGGTTGTTCACCCCGATGTGGTTGGATACCATCCAGCCGCCTTTGTTTCAGAGGCGTTGTTAGGCGACCTCTACATTACGGTGATTTGGCACCGCTTTCCCCATGAAAAATAAGCCGGCGATTCCAGCGCTGTTCTATTTGCCTCCGAGTCAAGGATTAAAACAGTGACCAAGGCGCGCACCGTCTACGTTTGCACCGAATGCGGCGCGCAGGCCAGCAAGTGGTCGGGCCAGTGCGGCGACTGCGGGGCCTGGAACACCTTGCAGGAAGCGCCCGCCGCGCCGCCGGCGGGCAAGAGTGGCGCCAGGTTCACCGGCTATACCGGTTCGGCCACGGCCGGGGAGGTGCGCACCCTGTCCGAAGTGGACGCCAGCGCGGAAATCCGCCAATCCTGCGGCAATGGCGAACTGGATCGGGTGCTGGGCGGCGGGCTGGTCCACGGCTCGGTCACGCTGATCGGCGGCGACCCTGGCATCGGTAAGTCCACTCTGCTGTTGCAGGTGCAGGCGGTGCTGGCCGAGCGCGACCGGACTCTGTACGTCAGTGGCGAAGAATCTCCCCAGCAGATCAGCTTGCGCGCCCAGCGTTTGCAACTGTCCCGCGATCGCTTGCGGCTGTTGCCGGAAATCAACGTCGAGCGAGTGCTGGCGACCGCCGAGGTCGAACAGCCCCGGGTGATGGTGATTGACTCGATCCAGACCGTGTATACCGAGCGGCTGCAATCGGCGCCCGGTTCGGTGGCGCAGGTGCGCGAGAGCGCGGCGCAACTGGTGCGCTACGCCAAAGCCACGGGTACCGCTCTGTTCCTGGTCGGGCACGTCACCAAGGAAGGCGCGATTGCCGGGCCACGGGTGCTGGAGCACATGGTGGACACGGTGCTGTATTTCGAGGGCGATCCCAGCGGACGGCTGCGGGTGCTGCGGGCGGTGAAAAATCGCTACGGTCCGGTTAATGAACTGGGTGTCTTCGCCATGACCGAGCACGGGCTGAAGGAAGTCAGCAATCCGTCGGCGATTTTTCTCTCCCGCCACGAAACACCGGTGGCCGGCAGCGTGGTGATGGTCACCCGGGAGGGCACCCGGCCGTTGCTGGTGGAGATTCAGGCGCTGGTGGACGATTGCCACGGCGGCAACCCGCGCCGGGTGACGCTGGGGCTGGAGCAGAACCGGTTGGCGATGCTGCTGGCGGTGCTGCACCGACACGGCGGGGTGGCGATGTACGATCAGGATGTGTACGTCAACGCGGTCGGCGGGGTGCGGATCAACGAGACGGCGGCGGACCTGGCGGTGCTGCTGGCGGCGCTGTCGAGCTTCCGCGACCGGCCGTTGCCCACCGATCTGGTGGTGTTCGGCGAAGTGGGGTTGGCGGGGGAAATTCGCCCGGTGCCCAATGGCGAGGAGCGGTTGCGGGAAGCAGCCAAGCACGGCTTCAAGCAGGCCATCGTGCCGCGCGCCAATCTGCCCCGGCGCGGCGGGCGGGTGGAAGGGCTGGACGTGCGCGGCGTCAGTCGGCTGGCCGAGGTGATGGGGGGGATTTGAGGTGGCTAAATTTGAAATTAACTTTTTGATTTAAATATACTTTATCATTCCGCGAGATACCAAAGAGTCAAAGTAGATGTACCATCAAGCCGCTTGACGCGCCTTCACCGCCGGTTGTGGTAACGGCCGTCCCATCGCTTGACAAGCTTGCAACCAGGATTGCATGGCATCCTCCATTTCCCGCAATGCTTCAGTCGCCGTCTCCCCGAAGGCGCTGCATCCTGGCAAATCTGGTGCAACCGCGATAAAACCCTCATCTTCAGAACTCCAAAATATTTCAATCAGATACGTCTGGATCGGATTCATATTTTTCAACCATGTTCAGTAGTTGCCGAGCTTGGTAAGGTTTGATAAATCCACCACGATTTTGGAAATTCAGCAGTAAAGGCTCATCCTCACGGGCGTAGGTACGATGTGATCCCTGACCTCCCTTGCGCTGAAACCCCAAACTCTCGGCAACTTTGCAGGCTTCTTCAAAGCGTACCCCGTTTAGTGAGTTGCGCAAGCGAGCCAAAAGCTTCTCTGATCTACTCAAGTATCGTTTCCCTATGTCGCAATGTCCCGGCAGGCAACAGCTCAGCAATAGACATGTGTTCAGCCCCCATCATCTTGCGCTTCGTATTTCATCCGTCATGTTTAGCGTAAGCATTTGAATAACAATCATCAAGCAAATGTAATGATATGATTTTGTTAGCCTCGTCAGCTTGCCTCTCAGCCACGCTCAAGCCCGTTTTCTCCACTGTAGCCGCGCGATTCAACCCATTGTGTATGATAAAGTAATCAATCATCAGCCGACGCGGCCACTCCCGCCGCGCCACGACCTACGGAGGCCCCCATGACTGCACCCGCTCTCGCGACTTCCGCGCCGCACTCCCGCGTCCTGGCGACTCCTGCCCCGGATGTGATCTATCCCGACAGCGACGGCAACCCAATGGCCGACAACACCCGGCAATTCGACTACATCGTCATGATCCAGGGCGGGTTGGCCGCACTGTTCGCCGACCGGCCCGATGTGTTTGTGGCCGGCGATCTGCTGTGGTATCCGGTCGAGGGCAACAATCAAACCCGCGCCGCGCCGGACGCCATGGTGGTGTTCGGGCGGCCGCCCGGCTATCGCGGATCCTACATTCAGCATCGGGAAGAGCATATTGCTCCACAGGTGGCGTTCGAGGTGCTGTCGCCGAGCAACAGCCGGGCGGAGATGCGCCGCAAGCTGGAATTCTATGACCGGTATGGGGTGGAGGAATACTACGAATATGACCCGGACCGGGGAACGCTCAAGGGCTGGGTGCGCCGTGACGGACACCTGGAACCCATTGCCCGGATGGAGGGCTGGGTCAGTCCGCGACTGGGTATTCGGTTCAGCCTGGAAGGACCCGACCTGGTGCTGTATCGCCCCGATGGCCGGCGCTTCGAGACCTTTGTGGAGATTGAGCAACGCGCCGAGGTCGAACGGCAACGCGCCGAGGTCGAACGGCAACGCGCCGAGGCCGAACGGCAACGCGCCGAGGCCGAACGGCGGCAAGGCCGCGAAGAGGGCTTACAGGAAGGGCTGCAACAGGGCTTGCACCAGGCTTTGGATCGCCTGATCGCATCAGGCATGACGCAAGACCAGGCGAAGCATCTGCTGGGTTTGGTTTGAGGGTAAGCTCACGGCCGCAATCCCCGCCACGCCATCAGCCAGGCCAGCGCGCCCAGCGCCGCCGCCAGATCGAACATCGCCGTCGGCCCCAACCCCGCCCACAGATAGCCGGCGGCGAGACTGCCCACCGCGTTGCCCGCCCCGAAGCTCAGACTGCTGTACAACGCTTGGCCGCGCCCTTGCAGCGTTCCGGGGAAAAACTGGTGGATCAGGTGTATGGATACAGCGTGAAACATACCAAAGCTGAAGGCGTGCAGCGTCTGGGCGAGCAATAGAATCGGCAACTCGCGGGCAAAATGGCCGATCAGCAGCCAGCGCAACGCCGCCAGCGCCAGCGCCGCCAGCATCAGCCGGCGCGGCCCGAAGCGCGGCAGCAAGTGGTGAAAGAATACGAACAGCCCCACTTCGGCCATTACCCCCAGCCCCCACAGCAGGCCGATGCCTTCCCGCGAATAGCCCTGGGTTTCCAGATACAGCGAGAAGAATCCGTAATACGGCCCATGCGCGGCCTGATTGAGAAAACAGGCGGCAAAGAAGGCGATCACCACCGGTTGGCGCAACACTCGACCGAGTGGCGGGGAGCCGTGGATCGTCGGCGTCGGCGGCGATTCGGCCACCAGCAGGCTGTTCAGCCACACCGCAGCGAACAGTCCCCACAGCAGCGCCGGCACGATGCCGATGCCCCAGTCCTCAACCAGGAATCCCACGCCGACCGCTGCGCCGATAAAGCCCACCGATCCCCACAGCCGAACCCGGCTATAGCGATGGACGTGTTCGCCCAGGTGATTCAGCGTGACCGCCTCGAACTGGGGCAAGGCCGCGTTCCAGAAAAAGCTGAACAGCAGCATGACCAGCGCCAGCCCCCAGTACGAACCGCCTGCGGCGTATACTCCGCCAAAGCACAGCACCGACGCCAGGCAGGCCCAGCGAACGACGCGCATCCGCTGGCCGCTGCGGTCGGCCAGCCAGCCCCACAGGCTGGGTGCGAACAGCTTGGTCGCCTGCGGAATCGCCATCAGCTCGCCGATCCGCGCTGGCTCGAACCCCAGCGCCCGCAGATACAGGCCCCAGTACGGCAGTAGCACGCCCAGAATGGCGAAATAGAACAGGTAAAAGCCGGACAGGCGCAGATACAGGTTGAACGTCAGCACGGATTCAGGAGGTTTTGCGCCGCCGCTCAACCGGCTTCCCCGTGCGGCGCGGCGCCGGGAATCGCCGGAGTTTCGACCCGCACATCCAGATTCTGAGCGCGGTGGCGCAGCGCATGATCCATCAGCACCAGCGCCAGCATCGCCTCGGCGATGGGCGTAGCGCGGATGCCGACGCAGGGATCGTGACGGCCTTTGGTCACCACCTCCACCGGTTCGCCATGGAGATTGATGGTTCGTCCCGGCAGGCGAATGCTGGACGTTGGTTTCAGGGCGATGCTGGCGACGATGTCCTGGCCGGTAGAAATCCCGCCCAGGATGCCGCCGGCGTTGTTGCTGAGAAAACCAGCCGGCGTCAGTTCATCACGATGCTCGGTGCCGCGCTGTTCCACGCAGGCGAATCCGGCGCCGATTTCCACCCCCTTGACCGCGTTGATGCCCATCAGGGCGTGGGCGATATCGGCGTCCAGCCGGTCGAACACCGGCTCGCCCCAACCCACCGGCACACCACTGACTACTACCGTCACCCGTGCGCCGATGGAATCGCCGGACTTGCGCAGTGCATCCATGAACCGCTCCAACTCGGCCACCTGGTCGGGGTCCGGGCAGAAAAACGGGTTGTTGTCCACCTCTTCCCAGACCAGTCGCGCCGGCCGGATCGGACCCAACTGGGCCAGGTAGCCCCGGATGGTGACGCCGTAGCGCTCACGCAGATATTTCTTGGCGATGGCGCCCGCCGCCACCCGCAGCGCGGTTTCCCGCGCCGAGGACCGGCCGCCGCCCCGGTAATCGCGCAGTCCATATTTATGATGATAGGGGTAATCGGCATGGCCGGGCCGGAATCGGTCCATGATTTCGCGGTAATCCTTGGAGCGCTGATCCACGTTCTCGATCAGCAACCCAATCGGCGCGCCAGTAGTGCGGCCCTCGAACACGCCGGCCAGGATGCGGACGGCGTCGGGTTCGCGGCGCTGAGTGGTATGGCGGCTCTGGCCAGGCCGGCGGCGGTCCAGATCGCGTTGCAAATCCGCCTCCGCCAGTTCCAGGCCGGGCGGGCAGCCATCCACAATCGCGCCCAAGGCCGGGCCGTGGCTCTCGCCAAAAGTGGTGACTGCGAATAACTTGCCAAACGTGTTGCCAGACATGCGGAAAATTCCCTGGGTCAGACTGCTCGGGGTGAAGTCTTGGAGAAGGAGCATCCCCGGATGGCTAGAGTACCGGCGAGCGCCCGGCCCCGCAAACGGATTGCGGGCTGTGGACAAATTCAGGGATGACTTTGACAGAACCCCTTTCAGTCATGGAACCCCTCGTCGAACCCACGACGCTTCGGGAACCACTGTTGGCGCAGGTAGCGGTATTTGGCGGGATACCAGGCGGGGGTCAGCAACCGCTTGGGCAGGTTGGGCAGGCGGCGGGGAAGGCGGGCGAGCCATTCCAGCCCCCGACCCAGCCGGGGATGGCGCAGCCGGAACCAGCACCGGCCTTCCGCCCGGAGTGCAGTGCGGGTGAGGGAGACGCCATCGGGCAGCGGTTGATCGAACAGCCGCTGCGCTGCCAGCAGATAACCGCGCAGCGCATCGCCGGCTCCTACCGCATCGAGGTGCTGGAACAGGCGGGGCCAGTCGAGATTAACGGCGTCCGGCAAAGCCCGGAGTTGGGCGAATTCCAACAATTGCCGCAGCGACAGTAACCCAAAGAAAAAAGCTCCATCTTGAAGCTGGTGATGCAGGGCGTTGTGCAACAGGCGGTGTTCCAGGGCGGGAATCCGCACCCGGAGGCCGTCCCAATCCATGAGCCGGGCGCGGGCTTGCACCATCGTTAGGCAAAGCGCCGCCTTGGGGACCCGGTCGGCGAGCAATTTCTGGTGAATTTCGATGTAGCCATCGCCGGAGGGGTGAAACAGCGGCAGCAGGTGGTGATGGTCAGTGAGCGACCAAAGTGCCGGGTCGATATTGGGGGCGGGGTAAAAGCCCGCCGCGCGCAAGACCTCGGCAGCGCGGTGGGTTTCCGGTTCGGCCACCGCGAGGTCCAGATCGCCCAGCATCCGGGCGAAGGCGTGGGGATACTGACCCGGCAGCAGGGCGATGGCGCCCTTGAGCAGGAGCGGTTCGATGCCGGCCTGATTGAGGAGTTTTACGGTGTCGCGCAAGACAGCGCGCAGTCGCCGGTTGCGTTGGTTGTTGAGCGTGTGCAACGCCGCCAATGCCTCGCGGATGTCCGGGGGTGGCAGGTGCAACTGACCACGCGCCGCCAGCGTGGCGTACAGGCTGGGAGCGACCAGATGGGCGGTGGCCAGGCGGAAGAGCGCCAGCCAGTCCCGGTCGGGCGGAGTCACCCGGTCGGAAAACACCCCGGCGGGGTCGAGCAGGGCGGCGAGATCGAGCCAGACGGCAGAGTAGGAAGAGCGGGTCGGCGGCATCAGGGCCACAGGGTCGCCAAGGTTTCCAGCGCCGCCGCCAGGTCGCCGTAGGCCAGCGTATAAGCCGGGGTGGCTTCGATCCAGGCGCACAACTCGCCGATCTTGTCGGGGTTGAGGGGGCGGTCAAACAGCGTGTCGGTTTCCATCAAACGGGTCAGGACCGCGACCGGATCGAGCGGTTGCAGTGTCGGTTCGGCGTTCGGCTGATAGCGGGGAAACACCAGGGCGGCGACCGGATAGGGGCGGTCGGGCCGGCGCCGGGCGAATTCGGGCGGCGACAGGAACCGCAATGACCGGTTGCCGCTGCGCCAGGCCGGCAGATGCGGTAGTTCGGGGTAGAGGTCGGCCAGGACCGGGACGCTGCCGGGTTTGAGATTCAAACAGATCGGAACGGGGATGGCGTAGCCGCTGCCCCGTTCCAGGGGCACCACGTCGTCGCTCAAGTAGCGATAGCCGCGCGCCAGCAGGGCGGCGGTCAGGGTAGATTTGCCGCGGCCGCCCGCTTCGGCCAGCACCAGGGCGGTGTGGCTGTTGCTGACGGCGCCAGCGTGCAGGATAGCGATGCTGTCCCGTTCGGCGCAGGCGTATTGGAGAATGGCGCTGAACAGGCCGATGACTGCGCCGTCCAGGCTGGCTGTTGCAAACAGCCCTTGCTGATCGCGCCAGCCGGTGAAGCCGTCGTCATGGCCTGCTATTTCAAACCACGGTCCCGCCACGGCTTCGACCCGCAAATGCGCGAACAGCGGTTCAATGGCGCGGGCCAGTTCGGCAGTGGCGCAGCGCAGGGCAAAGGGGCGGTCGTACAGGCGGTAGTGGGATTCATAGGCGCGGGTTGCTATCGCCGGTGTTCGTTGCATGGCGGGTTCGGCGAGGTTTTTTCCCCTCCTTGGACAAGGAGGGGTGGCGCGCAGCGCCGGGGTGGTTGGAAGCTCGCCAGCGCCAGGATCGGCTTGGGGATCAGGGCGGAACAGCGCCGCAATGTCCTGTTTCGCCTGTTCCACGCTCAGGCCGTAGGTCTCGACCAGCCACGCCGCTGCTCGCCCCACATCGCCGGTGTCCCGGTGGATTTCCCACAGGCAGCGAGCGGTGGGATTGAGCACCCGCAGCCGGTCGGCCTCACACAGCACCAGATGGTCGCGCAGGACGATGGAAGGCAGCGCCAGCATGATATTTCCCTTGAGTTTTATGGCGGCTCCTCACCGGGATCAACCCCACTCCCCGCCACCTGACCCCGCGCCTTGCGGGACACCAGCAGCGTCAGCACCGTCGGTGGGGTGTAGGCGGCGTAGCGGCCCAGACGTTTAAGAGCGTCGCGGCGCTCCTGGTCAAGGTCGGCCTCGGTCGGTTCAGTGGGCGATACGGGCTGTTCGGGATTCATAGATATGTTCTCTTGGGTGACAAAGGTTCGTTGAACGGAATGAGTTTTAACCCAATCATCCGGTAGGCGCGCCGGGATCAAACCACCCCGGCGCTACGCGCCACCCCTCCTTTTCCAAGGAGGGGAAAAAGACGCAACTTCGATCCGATTACTTAGGCGGCTTGCCGTTGCTGGCCAGATACTCCCAGCGGAATTTCCGCGTGAGTCCGTTCAGCGTGAACTCGTAATGGTCGACGTCAGCGGCGGCGATGGTGGCGCCGGTGTCCTCGTCCACCAATTGGCCGCGAGCCAGGGCCTCGGGACTGGTGGCCTCCCAGCGCAGCCGCAGGGTTCCCTTCTGATTGCCGCGCACTTCGAAGGTCCAGCGGTCATCCTTGTTCTTGTTCAGTCGGTGGTAGTCGCTGCTGTAGTCCCCGGGCGATTTCTTCCATTGAGTGCGCGGAAAAACCAGGTTGAGCGTTGGGCCATCTTCCAGCGGCGGCAGCTCGTCCAGATCGTATTCATCGTACTCGTCGGCAGCGTCGCTCAACTGGCCGAGAACGTTGGCCGGGTCGGCGAATTGACCATCGGCGGTTTCGACGATCAGCCGGACATACCACTCTTCACCACGGCCAATCGCATCGTGGTGCTGTTGGCGGCGGGCGTCGCGGGCGGCAGCGGCGGGATCGTCCTTGGGCGCTGCTTCGGCAGCGGGGATCAACCAGTTGAGCAGACGCTCGATCAGAGCGAACCGCGCGGGATCAACCGGCTGGACCGCGGCGTTTTGCCGGCTCGGCTTGGCGGGGATCAACAGCTTGATCGTGCCGCTGGTCGCGCCGGCTTTGACCCAGACCCAGACACTTTCATTGGGGAACAGATTGCCGTTCATGCCCGGCGTGAGGTCGTCATAGGTTTCGTTGGCGTTGCCGTTGTAGCGCCGGAAACTTTTGTTGGCGTAATTCAGCGTGTGCGCCTGCGAGGGCGTCAGGAGTTGGCCGCCGTTGTAATTGCTGTAGGTGAAGCGCACATCGGCCCAATCCACCGGATACGGGAACGGATGGCCGATCAGAGTGACGCTGCTGGCCGTGCCGTTGGATAATTGGAGCGGAATTTCGAAGCAACCGGCGGCGTAGTGACAGGGCACCAGGGCGGGATTGCTGCCCGTGACCGTCCCGGTGAACCCGACGCGCCCACCATCGAAGGTTTTGAGTTCGTAGCCGCCGCCTTGGACGATGGGCGAGGTGACGGTCAACCCCACGAGCTTCTGGGTGGTTTCATTCCAGTCGTACACGTACCAGCGGTTGTAATAACCGTATTTGGCATCACCGCCCAGATCGTCGCTGAACTGGCCGGATATCGTGGCGACATCCGGGGCGCAGGGCAGGCCGGGGAACAGCCAGACGCCCACGGGCCAGTAGCGCCCGAAGCCGCAGTCGAATCGGTAGACGTAGGCATCGCTGGCGCCAGGGGCGACGGCGACGGCGGTATCGCCGAACAGGGCGACACTGCGCCCGAGCGCGTCGTTGTTCGCGCCGGCCGCGGCAGTCAGCGGGTTGCTGGCCGAGGCGGTCCAGGCGGTGGCG
>ERZ795055.2312-NODE-2312-length-14478-cov-4.946336_pt1 | contig 14478 bp, 10 predicted proteins | sample MGYA00375139_ERZ795055 | MGnify/ENA primary metagenome ERZ795055 (study PRJEB30184, sample SAMN05720283) | anaerobic digester metagenome | isolation source: active sludge of municipal wastewater-treating anaerobic digesters | place: USA | collected 2015-01-23 ...
GCACCGCGCATCGACGATCCCCATGCCCGCATGCCGCTGGGCATCGGCATCCTCGGCAAGGCCGCCGCCGGGCTCGAGATCCAGATCAAGCAGTGCGATCCGCACTCCGAGGACATGACCGGCTTCGAGTGGGTCGGGCAGGAGGAAATTCGCGGGTGCGGCGCGATGCCGATGGTGTACAAAGGCGAGGTCATGGGCGTCCTGGTCGGTTTCACGCGCAGGGATCTGCCGGATGAAGCCCAGCCCTGGGGCCGAGTCTTTGCCAGCCATATTGCGGCGGCGATCGCCAACGCGCGGGCATTCGAGGAGATTCAGCGTCTGAAGGCCCAGCTCGAGCTCCAAAACACCTACCTGCAAGAGGAGGTGGTCGAAGCCAAAGCCTTCGGCGACCTCATCGGCCAAAGCGCCGCCCTGCGCCAGATCGTCAGCCAGATCGATCTGGTCGCCCCCACCGACGCGTCGGTCCTGATCTTTGGAGAGACCGGGACGGGCAAGGAGCTGGTCGCGCACGAAATCCACCGCCGGAGCCGGCGCAAGGATGGCCCGCTGGTCCGGGTCAATTGCGCCTCCATCCCTAAGGACCTTTTCGAGAGCGAGTTCTTCGGGCATGTCCAGGGGGCATTCACCGGCGCCATCAAGGATCGCGCCGGCCGGTTCGAGACCGCCGAGGGCGGCACCCTCCTGCTCGACGAGGTCGGCGAAGTCCCTCTCGAGATGCAGGGCAAGCTCCTGCGCGTCCTCCAGGAAAAGCGCTACGAGCGCGTCGGGGACGACCGCACCCGGTATGCGGATGTCCGAATCATCGGCGCCACCAACCAGGATCTGAAGAAGGCTGTCGCCGCAGGCCGGTTCCGCGAGGACCTCTATTACCGCCTCCACGTGTTCCCGATCCATGTCACCACTCTCAAGGAGCGAAAAGACGACATCCCGCTCCTGGCCAAACACTTCGTCGAGATGTCCGTCAAGGGATTGAGGTGCCCCGAGCCCCGGCTGACCCGGGCGGGTGTCGCCCGCCTTCAGAGCTATGACTGGCCCGGCAATGTGCGCGAGCTCCGCAACGTGATCGAACGCGCCGTCATCCTCGCCCGGGGCGGAACGCTCGAGTTCGATCTTCCTGCCGCCGCCTCCGCTGCGCCCAACACCCCGGCCGATTCGAGCAAGCGCCCCAAAATGGAGCCGGAATTCCTCACCGAAGCCGAGCTGCAGAGACGCGAGCGCGAGAATCTCCTGGTGATCCTGGGAAAAGCCCGCTGGAAGATCAAGGGCCCGGGCGGCGCCGCCGAGCTCCTCGGCGTAAAACCTACCACCTTGCTCTCGCGGATGAAGAAGATGGGGCTCCAGAAGCCTGCGCGCGTTTTTTAGTTTCATTCCCCGAGCCTCGCCCGTACCATCCGCGGCCGGTATTATGCCCAAGCGCACCGATATCCATTCCGTGCTGATCATCGGCGCCGGCCCGATCGTGATCGGACAGGCCTGCGAGTTCGATTACTCGGGAACCCAGGCCTGCAAGGCCCTTCGCGAAGAGGGATTCCGGGTGGTCCTGCTCAACTCCAATCCCGCCACCATCATGACCGATCCGGAGTTCGCGGATCGGACCTATATCGAGCCGATCACGCCGGCGGTTGTCGAGAAGATCATTCTCCGGGAGAAGGCCGAGCTGGATCGTCTGGGGAATCCGGGCAAGCTGGTCCTGCTGCCGACGCTGGGGGGGCAGACGGCGCTGAACACGGCGATGGCGCTGTGGCGGGCGGAGACTCTCCAGCAACTGGGCGTCGAGATGATCGGCGCCAACGCCCAGGCCATCGAGCGGGGCGAGGACCGCCAGCTCTTCAAGGAGTGCATGGAGCGGATCGGGCTGGATGTCCCCCTCAGCGGCACCGCCCGCCAGTTGCCCGACGCCATCCGCGTTGCCGAAAGGATCGGCCGATACCCCTTGATCATCCGGCCTGCCTACACCCTGGGCGGCGCCGGAGGCGGCATCGCTTACAACCGCGAGGAGTTCGAATCCCTCGCCCGACAGGGGCTGGATCTGTCGCCCGTGTCCGAGATCCTCGTCGAGGAATCGCTCATCGGATGGAAGGAATTCGAGATGGAGGTCATGCGCGACCGGGCCGACAACTGCGTCGTCGTCTGCTCCATCGAGAACCTCGATCCCATGGGAGTCCACACCGGCGACTCCATCACGGTGGCCCCCATCCAAACCCTCACGGACAAGGAATACCAGATCATGCGCGACGCTTCCTTCGCCGTGATCCGCGAGATCGGAGTCGAGACCGGGGGATCCAACATCCAGTTCGCCGTGCACCCCGACACCGGGCGCATGGCCGTCATCGAGATGAACCCGCGGGTGTCGCGATCCTCGGCCCTGGCCTCGAAAGCGACCGGATTCCCCATCGCCAAAATCGCCGCCAAGCTCGCCGTCGGATATCATCTGGACGAAATCCGCAACGATATCACCCGCGAGACCCCGGCCAGCTTCGAGCCCACCATCGATTACGTGGTGGTCAAAGTGCCCCGCTTCGCCTTCGAGAAATTCCCCCAGGCCGACCCCACCCTGACCACCCAGATGAAATCCGTCGGCGAGGCCATGGCCATCGGACGGACCTTCAAGGAGTCTCTCCAGAAATGCCTCCGCTCGCTCGAGATCGGCCGCAGCGGCCTGGGCGGCGACGGCAAGCCGTGGCGTGTCGGCGCCGAATCCTACGACGACCGCCAGCCTCTGCCCCGGGATCTCATCCGCCAAAAGCTCACCGTTCCCAACGCCGATCGCCTGTTCTTCATCCGCCACGCCTTCCGCGGCGGATTCAGCCTCGAGGAGATCCACGCCTTGACCCGGATCGATCCGTGGTTCCTCCGCCAAATCCAGGAGATTGTCGAGTTCGAGGAACTGCTCGCCCGCTCCGCCGCCCCAGCCCAGCCTCCAGCCCCGGAGCCGTCACATCCCGAAAACCAACTGCTCAAAACGCCACCGGCGCCTTGACGCGGCCCCGGCCCCGGCGCTTAATCGGATCCGATGAAACCGAATGCGTCGTTGCGTCGCTGGATTACGGGAGCGGGGATCTGTCTGATCGTCGGCTGCGCCCTGGCGGCCGAATCGTCTCCCGAGAGCTGGACGCGGCTGTTCAACGGCAAGGACCTTGCCGGTTGGGCGCCGGTCCACGACGTCTCCTTCGAGGCCAAAAACGGCAATCTCAGGCTGGTCAAGGGCATGGGCTGGCTCCGCACCGAAAAGCAATACGGCGATTTCATCCTCGAATTCGAGTGCCGCGCGCTCGAGGAGAAATACGACAGCGGCTTCTTCTTCCGGGCGGGGCTCGAGGGCCAGCCCTGGCCCAAGGAAGGCTGGCAGTTGAACCTGCGCTACGACGCGCTGCTGGGTCTGGTCCAAGGCTTTCGGCCCGTCGTGCCTTCGGAGACGGCCCGAATCCCGGTCAACCAGTGGTTCAAGGTGCGGCTCGAGGTCCGCGGCCGAACCGCCGTCCTGGACGTCGACGGCGAGCGCGCCTGGGAGACCGACAAGCTCGAGGCCCGCCGGGGGTATCTCGGGATCCAAGCCGAAAACAAGTCGTTCGATTTCCGCGCAATCCGCATCCTCGAGCTCGATCGGGCCCCCGAAAAAGGCCGCGCTCGGAGCTAGGATCTGAATCCGGCGCCGCGGCTTTCCCAGACCAGCATCGCCCGCTTGCGAACCGTCCCCCATCGGTAGCCGCCCGCCCGCCCGTCCTCGCAAACCACCCGGTGACAGGGAACCAGATAGGCGAGCGGGTTCCGGCCCACCGCGCCTCCCACAGCCCGCGCCGCCTCAGGCTGCCCCACCGCCGCCGCCAGATGCCCGTAACTGATCCGGGCGCCCGGCGGCACGTCCAGCAATCGACGCCAAACCCGCGCCTGAAACTCGGTGCCTCGCGCCCATGCCTGCAACGGCGGCCGCGACGGGATGCGACGAGACGGTCCAAAGATCCTTCGGCCCAGCTCTCCAGCGCGACTGTCGTCCCGAAGCAGTCGCACGCCCGGCCAGGCCCGCCGGAGCGCGCCCCACTCGGCCCGGCCAGTCTCTGAATCCGCAAAGGCAAGCCAACATACGCCCCGGTCGCTCTCGGCCACCAGGCATCGGCCAAACGGGCTCGCGGCCCATCCCGCTCTGATCGTCTGCCCCTCGCCGCCCGATCTCAGCTCGGCCGTCGAAGCCGCCTGCAGATCGAGAAGAAGGCTGCCTCGGCGGATTGGATCGGAGGGCGCCGGCACCTGCGCGGCGCCCAGCGAGCTCGCGCCTCGCCGAAGACATTCCTTCGAATACTCGATAGTCAGGTATTGAAGAAAATCCTCCGGCGCAATCGCCGCCCATCCCGAAATGAGCTTCTGGATGTCGAGCGCGGCTGGTCGATCCCCTTGGGGCGGCGCGCCGGCCTCCGAACGCGCCCGGCGGGAGCCGTCCAGATGGCGAAGGACTCGAGCAATGCGTTCGTAATCGGTCATGGATCTATCCTGCCACGGAACCGGAATGGCTCCACTCGATTCTCGCTGCGCTTTTGTAACTCGAATCCGTTGAAGCCAGAACTCCGAATCCGGAATGCCAAGTTTGGACGATTTTCGCAGTCCAGCATCTGAATCCTCCTGGCAGATCGAACGAAAACTGACTACGATCCCGCTCCGAGTGAAAACGCGCATCTATTGGGCGGCCATCGTGCTGGGATTGGCGTCTTCCGATACAGCCGCCGCCATGGGAGCGAAGTCGGAGACCTCCGCGCTCACAGAATCCAATGCAATCTCGCGGGCCGAACTTCGCGTGCGAATCCTTAGCGGCGAGACGGGACTACCCGTCGCCTGCACCGTGACGCTCGTCGATTCTACCGGACGACTGCTGACCGAAGGCGACGGGTTGCGGGGAAGGTTTCGATCCTCGGGTGTTTTCGCCCGACTCCTGCTGCCCGGGCCGACGAGGTTGCGCGTCACTCGGGGGCCGGAATTGGAGGCGGCCGAAAAGGAAATCGACTTGCGTGCCGGCGAGATCCGCACAATCGAAATCAAGCTGGAAAGGCGCGTGGATCTCCGCCGGCGCGGTTGGTTTGCCGGCGACAGCCACGTTCACATGATCCACGGCGAGAGAACCGTGGCCGTGGATTTCGACCAGCTGGCCCTGGCGGCGCAGGCCGAAGACCTGCAGTATCTTTCCTTGGGACAATCGTGGGCTCTCACGAATCCAATCCCCGAACGGCTGGAGGCCGAGCTGGCCCGGCGCTCGCTGCCGGATTGCGTGCTGACCTGGAACCTCGAGGCGCCGAAGAATTACTACCTCGGAGACGCGAGCCGATGTCTGGGGCATGGCTGGACCCTGGGCATGCGCGGCCGCACACCGGACGGCGCGGATTCGATCGCGATGCTGCTGCAAGCGAGCGCCGGCGATTACGAGTCCGCCAAGCCCTCGTTCGCCAATTTCGAGTCGCACGCCGCGATCCGCGCCCAGGGGGGCGTCGCTGTCTATACCCATCCGGCGCGGTGGTGGACCGGGCCGTGGGGCGGATCAGGCGGGTATCCCCGTCAGGATCGCATGCGCATATCGAACATGGCAGCCGAGCTTCCGCTGGATGTGGTGGCGGGCCCAACCTTCGATGGCATCGACGTCATCACCGGTGCGGGCGAGTTTGGGGCGGACGAAAAGTCGTATCGGCTCTGGGCGCTCCTTCTGAACCACGGTTACCGTCTGGCTGCCACGGCATCATCCGACGCTTGTTTTGACCGGCCCGGAGGCGCGCAGCCCGGCACCGCTCGCCTTTACACATTCATCGAAGGCGGTTTCTCCATCCCGGCGGCGGCTCAGGCAATCGTGCAGGGGCGGACGCTCGCAACCACCGGCCCGCTGCTCCTGGTGTCAGTCGATGGAAGGCCTCCGGGCAGCTCATTTCCGGCGGACGGACGGCCTCGCGGGATGCGCATCGAGTGTTGGGCTTCGGGCGCCGCAACTGGCGGTCTGACGCGTCTCGAGATTCTGCGCGGCGGACAGCCTTTCTGGCAATACGCATTCAGCGGCCAGCCCCATCGGTTTCAAACGAACCTCACAATCAAGGAAGGCCGGACCTCGTGGTACTCAGCTCGGCTTTTCGGCAGCAGCCCGCAACTCGAACGTGCAGCCACCGGGGCTTTCTTCTTTGACGAAAAACCATGGCGCCCACCGGATCCGTTCCAGGCGACCGTTCATGTCCAGGTCCGAGAAGCCGGCTCAGGCCGCCCGCTGGATGCCACGCTGACCGAAGTGAACTATCGAGGGACGAAACCCCAGTTCGGGCTCCGGCACCGGCTGGCCGGCGGATCCGGCACGATTGCGATCCCCGCCACCGTGCGCCTGCGCGCTGAAGCCGAAGGTTTCACGCCGGCCACCTTGAGCCCGTTCCTCGGTTTCCCGCCCCTCGTCGAGACTGTCACTCGGCTCGAGGACAAAGACCTCTTGGACTGGCAAACATTCGAACGAATTCAGGCGCTCTTGAATTGCGTCACACTCCACTTCGACCTGAAGAGAGCGCAATCCCAATGACACTGCTCCCCGGACTCGTTCGCACGCCGTTTTATCTCATTCGGTTTTGGGCCGCCGGGATCATTGCGGCGTGGGCGTCTGCCGCGCGCGGTGCGGAGGCTTTCAGCCCACCGCCGCTGCGGCTGGCCATCATCGGCGACAGCTTGTCCGCCGAATACGATTCCCTCACCGGCATTGCTGGTGTGGATGATCCGACGGTGTATGCCGCCATTACCGTGTCCGGTTGGGAATCGATGAGCTGGGTCGAGGTCCTGGGGCGGCTGCGCCCAGCTCAAGTGGATCTGGGCGGATACGGAACCGATCTGCTGCAATGGGGGCTGCTGCGCTTTTCGGGCTACGAAAACAACTTCGCCGTTCCAGGCTTCGAGGCGTCCCATTTCGAGCAGATCGTCAACAGCACGATCTTCTCCCATCCCCAATACCTTGCTTACAAACAACAGATTGCGGACGGCTTGAGGAACCGGACGGATGGATTGGTGGTCTGGCTCGGCGCCAATGAATTCCGCGCCAACTACCGCTCCCTGTGCGAGGGCAACGATCCGGTTCCATTGATCGACGCCCTCCGCCACGATCTCGAGCAGGTGCTGGATTTCGTTCGAGAACAAGAACCCGGCCTCCGCGTGGTGGTGGTGAACCTGCCGGACCTGGGGGCTGCCCCTGACAAACAGGCCGACATTCCCGATCCGCTCAAGCGGGCCCGCGCCACCGCCGCCACCCTGCTCGCCAACCAGGCCATCGCCGCCCTGGCCGCCGACCGCGGCATCCCCGTCGCAGACGCCTTCTCCGAAACCCATCAGCTCGCGGCCGGCGAAACCGCCTGGATCGGCCCCGTGGATCTCTTCCCGGGAAGCCACCCCGACAACCACCCTCGATTCCAGTTCACCCGCGATGGACTGCATCCCAACACCTGTCTCCAGGCCATCATCGCCCGCAAGATCCTCGACGCGTTTCGTCTCGATTACGCGTTCGAGGCGGCGCCGATCACGGACGGCGAGATCCTAGGGCTGATCGGGATCGATCCGATGCAGCCCTATCGCGACTGGGCATCGGCCAATGCGCTCGCTGCGGGCGATCCGGGGGACGATCCCGATGCCGACCGCATCCCCAACCTGGCCGAGTTCGTTTTCGGACTCGATCCCCGATCGCCCAGCCCACCGCCGCTGGCCATCGATTCTTCCACCACGCCGGTTTCGGCCCGGTACCGGCCGGATCCGGACCGGCTCCGGCTGGTGGAGGTCCAGCCTGAGTGGTCCGCCAATCTCCACTCCTGGGCGCCCGTTCCGGAGCAGTGTCTGGCCTTCGATGCCACTGGCCAGACCGTGGTCTCCTTCCCCGCAGACGCCTCTCAACGCTTCCTTCGGTTGCGGATTTCGCAGCGGGCGGTTCCTTGATACGCAACACGCTCTTCTCGAGCGCGCCTCGCCAGCCCGCCCAATCCCTTCCAGCAAAATCGGAATTTATTTTTGCACAGACCCTAAGCCGCAGGATCCAGCGGTCCCGGCATCCCCAAACCCCACAGGATCCCGGATCCGCCGCCCATGCCTGACGAATTTACTTGCTGCAGATGGGGGCGTCAGTATAAGATTGCCATTGTTATTTGTATTAAAGGAACTTACCCATGCATGCGAAACTGAAACTCGGAGTCAAGGGGATCCTGATCGCGGTTCTTGCGGCCGGCGGGTTCGCCGCCAGCGCCATCGCGCCCAATCCGGCGTTCGAGGGCCGGAACATCGAAGCGCTGCCTCTGAGTTTCGAGGCGAACCAGGGCCAGGCCGATCCTGCGGCGCGGTTTCTCGCGCGCGGCAACGGATATGCCCTGGCGTTGACCCCGCGCGAGGCGGTCTTCGTGCAACTCGGGGTCGGCCAGCCGGTGCGAATCGAGCTGGTGGATGCGAGCCCGCTGGCCGCCCTGCGCGGCGAGCAACCCTTGCCGGGCCGAGCTCATTACTTGCGCGGAAACGATCCGTCCCGCTGGCAGGTGAATGTGCCCACCTATGCGCGGGTGCGTTACGAGCAGGTCTACCCGGGTGTCGATCTTGTATTCTACGGCAACCAGCGCCAGCTCGAGTACGACTTTGTGCTGGCGCCGGGCGCCCGGCCCGATGCCATCGAGCTGGGCATCCATGGGGCCGAGGCCGTTCACGTGGACGAAGCTGGCGACCTGGTGATCGAGTCGGCAGGCCGGCCGATGCGGTTCCTGGCCCCGACGGTCTACCAGGAAATCGAAGGCACTCGCTTGCCTATCCCGGGCCGCTTCACAGTGGCGGGCCTCGAGCCCGCCATCGCCGCCGAACCTCTCGAGATGGTGGCCGGGCTGTGCCAGCCCGGCGTCCGCGTCCGATTCGACGTTGGACCCTATCATCCGGATCACCCTCTGGTGATCGACCCGGTATTGGCCTACTCGACCTACCTGGGAGGCAGCGGAGATGACACCGGCGACGTGGCGTTCGATGCAGCCGGCAACGCCTATCTCTCCGGGACCACTACCTCACCCAATTTCCCGCTCCAGAATCCCTATCAGAACACCCGCCGGGGAGGGCTGGACACCTTCGTGGCCAAACTCAATGCGGCGGGAAGCGCGCTGGTCTACTCGACCTATCTCGGGGGCGATGGCGATGATGACGGCGGCGTGCTGCACGTCGATGCCTCCGGCAACGTGCTCCTGGACGGGCAGACCGACTCGACCAATTTCCCGGTCGCCAACGCCGTCCAATCCCAGTTCGGTGGAGTGGGGCAGTCCCCGTTCTTTGGGCCCGCTCGGGACATGTTTCTGACCAAGCTCAACTCGAGCGGCAACGGGCTCATTTTCTCGACCTATCTCGGAGGCAGCGGGGACGAGGTCGGGGATTTCCAGGTGGATCCCGCCGGCGCCATCTACGCCCACGGCGTGACATCCTCGACCAACTTCCCCACAGCCAATGCCTTCCAGTCGGCGTTTGGCGGGGGGACCTGGGATCGATTCTACGCCAAGTATAACGCCAATGGCGCCCGGTTATACGCGTCCTACCTCGGCGGATCGGGCAGCGAGTTCGGTCTTCTGCAATTATGGATTCAGAGCAGCGACATCGTCATCCTGGCGGGCAACACGGCCTCGCCCAACTTCCCCACCGCCAATGCCTACCAGTCGACATACGGGGGGGGCTCGGCCCAGTTCATGGGTGGAGACCTCTTCGTGACGCGGCTGAACGCCGCCAGCGGCGGCGTGGTTTTCTCGACATTCATCGGCGGCAAAGGGGATGACTTGGGCACCATCCATGCCGTGGATGCCTCCGGCAATCTCTACCTCGCCGGCACGACCTCCTCGACCAACTTCCCCACCCTGAACGCCGCGCAGAGCGCCTATGGCGGCGGAGATGGGGACATTTTCGTGACGAAGCTGGCGGCAGGCGGCAATGCCCTCGTCTTCTCGACTTACCTGGGCGGCAGCGGCGATGAAAGCTCCGTGTCGATCCTGCAGCTGGACGCAAGCGGCCAGATCTTCGTCTGCGGCCATACGGACTCGGCAAACTATCCGACTCGCAATCCCATCCAGGCCGCTTACGGCGGCGGCGCCGGCGACATTGTCCTGACCAAGCTCAACTCGAGCGGCAATTCCATCCTTTATTCGACCTATCTCGGCGGCAATGGATCCGACAGCGGCAGCATCCGCTACGATCTCGCCGGCCACCTGCTTCTGGTTGGCATGACGACCTCCTCGAACCTGTCCACCCGAAACGCGTTCCAGCCCGCTTATGGGGGCGCCGGAGGCATGCCCTACTCGATGATCGGCGACGTGTTTATCGCCAAACTGAATTCCGCCGATTTCAGCATGGTCTATGCCACCTACCTCGGCGGCAGCGGATCCGACCAGGCCTACGGCTACCTCACCGACGCCTCCGGCAACCTCATCATCGCTGGAACAACCTCCTCGCCTAATTTCCCCATCGCCAGCCCGATCCAAGCCTCGTTTGGCGGCGGCCTCCAGGACCTCTTCCTGACCAAGATCTCCAGCGCCGGCGCCCTCGTCTATTCGACCTACCTCGGCGGCAGCGGGGACGAATTGGGCTTCCTCCAACGCGACTCCGGCGGCTCCCTCATCCTGGCCGGCGCCACCAGCTCCCCGAATTTCCCGACCAAGAACCCCTACCAGGCAACATACGGCGGCGGCGACAACGACATCTTTTTCGTCAAAATCACTGATGATGGCGGCACACCTGGCGCAATTACCCTGATCCCGGTCAACCAGTCCGTCCCGGCCGCCGGAGGCGATTACGGCTTCCAAGTCAATGCTTCCTCGGGAACCGCCTGGACCGTTGCCAACACGAACGCTTGGATCCAGATCCTGACCGGCGGCAGCGGCACCGGTCCCGGCCCGGTCACCTACCGGGTCAGCGCCAACACCGGGGCCGCCCGCACCGGAACGCTCAAGGTCGGCACTGCCACCTTCACGGTCAACCAAAGCTCCGGCGCCGCCTGCACCTACACGCTCTCGAACTCGAGCACCAACATACCTTCCGCGGGCGGCGGGGGCACAGTGACCGTGAACACCTCCGCCGGCTGCGAATGGACCGCCAGCACGGCTGCTGACTGGATCTTCCTGACCGTGTCGTCGGGCAACCAGACAGGGCCGATCGTGTTTGAGGTCGATCCCAACACCGGCACCAGCTCGCGTTCCGGCACGATCGTGGTCGAAGGGCAGGTTTTCACGATCAACCAGGCCGGCGCCGCCGCCGGATCCGTCACGATCAATCCCAGCCAGGCTTCGGTAGACAGCATGGGCGGCAGCGGCATCGTCAATGTGACGGCTTCCTCGTCCACGACATGGACGGCCACCAGCAACCATCCGGACTGGATCTTCGTGATCACTGGCCAGTCGGGCACGGGCAACGGCGAGGTCATGTACATAGTGATGCCCAACTACGGGGCCGCCCGCACCGGAACGATCACCATCGGCAACCAGACGTTCACCGTCCAGCAGGCGGCCGGCAGCGGCCCGATTGTGGTGATCGATCCGGACTCGGCCAATGTTCCCGCCGCCGGCGGAAGCGGGTCGTTCAGTGTCTATACCACCGACGACGGCGCCTGGACTGCCATCAGCCAAAATGCCTGGATCCAAGTCACCGCCGGCGCATCGGGGGTCGGGCCGGGCATGGTCAGCTACACAGTCGATCCCAACGCGGGCGGTTTGCGGACCGGCGCGATCCAGGTCAGCGGCGTCACGTTCACCGTCGACCAGGCCGGCATCGGTCCCACCGGCGCCAACCTCAACCTGTTCAAAGCAGCGTCGGTCGAGGAGGCCGAAGTCCAAACGGACATCGATTTCTACCTCGATCTGTTCAATGCCGGTCCGGACCCGGCATCCCAAATCGTGGTCACGGACGCGCTTCCAGCGGGCATGACGCTGGTCGCGGTGGATGTGACCGAAGGGACTTGGTCGCACTCGGGCAGCACCATCACCTGGACGGTCAGCGCTCTCGACAGCGACGCGTCTGCGTACGCCACGGTCACCGTCCGGCCCACCGTCACGGGCCTGGCCACCAATCGTGTCCAGGTGGCCAGCCTCTCCACCGATCCCGACCTGTCCGACAACGCCGCCGAAGCCGTCGTCAATGTCATCGCGGGAGAGGCGCCTGAGATCCTCGAGATCAAGGTTGTGTCGGGCAACATCCAGATCCGGTTCACCACCCTCGAGGCTCGGACCTACCAGGTCCAGCGGGCATCGATGCTCGATCCGGCCAACTGGGCGCCGGTGGGCAGCCCGATCCTCGGCGCCGGCAGCCCCGCGCAATATGCAGAACCGGCCGCCGGCGAGCCTCGGATCCGGTATTACCGCATCGAGCTGACCGAGTGACGCGCCGCCCGGGGGATCCGCGGATCGGATTGACGGGGCGGCCGGGAGTGGTTTAGGTTGGCTCACTGCGTGCGAGCGGGGGTGTAGCTCAATTGGTTAGAGCGCTGCCCTGTCACGGCAGAGGTTACGGGTTCGAGCCCCGCCACTCCCGCCACCCCCACAGCCCCAACAAGGGAAAGATCCCCGCCGACGTCTACGACAACCTCTTCAGGGATTTCAATCCCAGCAGCTTCAACGCCGCGCAGTGGGTGGCCGCCGCCCGCGGCGGCGGCGCGAAATACATGGTCCTCACCGCCAAGCACTGCGACGGCTTCCTGCTCTGGGACTCGAAGACGGACCCCTACAACATCGCCGCCACGCCCTTCCAACGCGACGTTTGCGCCGAGCTCGCCGCTGCCGTGCACGCGGCCGGCATGAGGCTGGGCTGTAGATCTCTGTGCCGGAAGGCGACCGCGCCCCGCTTGACACGATCGTTGCGCTCGAACTCGACACCGACGCGCTGCGGCTCCCGGCGATCAGCGTGCCCGGCTCGGCTTCGCTCACGACAAAAGCCAAAGCCACGTCGTCCAACGTGTATCAGAACCAATCCACCTACGGCCCCGACAAGGCGGTGGACGGCAACCCGGAAACCCGCTGGGCGACCGACAGCGGCGCCAAAGCCGCCTGGCTTGAAGTGGATCTTGGCCAGCCCCGCACCTTCGACCGCGCCGTCGTGTTGCAGGCGTATCCGGAACTGGGCCGCGTGCGGAAGTCCGCCAAATGGTGAGCAGTGGAATCTCGCCCTTTTTCGCTGGATATTGCACAGCTTCACAGTTACTGTGTCAGTGTGAAGAACATCACCTTGAGCATCGATGACGAGCTGTATGACCGCTCGCGGATCCTGGCCGCCCAGCGCAGGACCACTCTGTCGGGCATGGTCCGCGAGTATTTGCGCGGCCTGTCGGACGCCGAAGAACGCCGGGCCCAGGCCCGCCGCGAGATCCAGGACATGATCGGCCGCTTCGGCGGCAAAATCGGCCGAATCCCTCCCCGGGAGGAGCGTCATGCCCGCCGCTGACGTGCTGCTGGACAGCAACGTCCTCCTCTATGCGCTGTCCGATGCGCCGGCCGAGCGAGCCCGGCGGGATCGGGCCGCGGATTTAATTGCCACCGAGGACTTCGGCACATCGTACCAAGTGCTGATGGAAACCTGGGTGGTCGCCACGCGCAAGATGGAGCGCCCCGTCCCTGCCATCAAGGTGTCGGCTTTTCTGGAACGGATTCTGATTTTCCCGTGCGTGCCCGGCACCGACGGCCTGTATCGGCAGGCCTTTCGGCTGGCTGACCGCTACCGAATTCACCCGTACGATGCCGCCATCCTGGCCGCCGCCCATGAGCTGGGCGCTCGGCGCGTGCTCTCGCAGGATTTCAACGATGGGCAGGACTATGGCGGCGTGACGGTTGTGAATCCGTTCCGCGGATTGGATTGAACGGCGCGGCTTTTCAAACGACCGGCGCCTGCCAGTCCATGCCGTGGGCCTCGGCCACGGCGCGGCAGGTGAGCTGGCCGTTCATGACATTGATGCTGCTGCGGACGGCGGGCTGGCGCTGGCAGGCTTCGGCCAGGCCATGATCGGCCAGCGTCTCGATATAGCGGCAGGTCGCGTGGGTCAGACCGAGCGTCGCCGTGCGCGCGTAGGCGGCCGGCATGTTCGTCACGCAGTAGTGGATCACGCCTTCCTCGACATAGACCGGCTGATCCAGGGTCGTCGGCCGGGATGTCTCGGCGCACCCGCCCTGGTCGATCGCGATGTCCACCAGCACGCTCCCCGGCCGCATCCGGCGCAGCATCTCGCGCCGGATGAGCTTGGGGGCCCGGGCGCCGGGCACGAGCACCGCCCCCACCAGCAGATCCACCTGGGGCAGGAGCTCGAGCAGGTGGATCTCGTCCGAGTAAAGCGTGTGCGCCGTGTGCAGGGTGATGTCCAGAAACCGCATCCGGTCCAGGTCGACCTCGAGGATGATCACGTCGGCTCCGAGGCCGGTCGCGGTCTGGGCGGCGTTCACACCCGAGACCCCGCCGCCAAGCACGACGACCCGGCCCGGCAGCACCCCGGGCACCCCTCCCAGCAGCACTCCG
>ERZ795055.2314-NODE-2314-length-14472-cov-4.194423_pt1 | contig 14472 bp, 12 predicted proteins | sample MGYA00375139_ERZ795055 | MGnify/ENA primary metagenome ERZ795055 (study PRJEB30184, sample SAMN05720283) | anaerobic digester metagenome | isolation source: active sludge of municipal wastewater-treating anaerobic digesters | place: USA | collected 2015-01-23 ...
CGAGGCCGAGCAGCTGTGCGATCGCCTGGTGGTGATGGATAAAGGCAAGATCATTGCTATAAGCGATAATAGTATCGATATGCCGGTCTATCTGCTGCCCGACGGCCGGCTGCTTGTCAATAGCCGCTATATCGACGCTCCGGGCGGCGGGGGGCCGGTCCATCGGGCGGCGCTTATGGTGCCGCTTGCCGTCGAGATGGCCGTCTACGGGCGAGAAAGGGTGGTTTCATCGCCGCTGAAACTGAGATACGAATCGGCGCTGCTGTTCGTGAAGATATTCCTCTCTCTCGGAGTTGTCTACCCCGGAGAGGACGCCCAGGAGTCGTGTATCTTATGGCAGATGCTCCGCAACGCTGAAAGAGAGCGCCTGTCGCTAGGCGAACACTATGTCTTTCTCTCGGCGGCTATCCGAAGGCAGCTCGACGCCCATCCCGGGTGGACTGTAGACAGCCCTGACGCCCGCAGGCTCCTATTGCAGATCGTCATGGGGGAGATGCCGTCGCATATACGATACGAGCTGAACAGCCAGCTCGCCGAACGGACAAGGTTCATGCGCGAAGTGTTCGGAGAGCAGCGCGTGGCGGCGTTCATCAAGGAAAACCCGTTCATGCGCATAGACCGGAAAAGCTTGAAGGGTGTCGCCGACCTCCGCGCGCGGTTCATGGCCGAATACGGCCGGCCGGACGACTATTCGGTGCACCTCGGCAACCTCCTTTCCGCGGCGCCGCTTGCCGACCTGATGTACGTCGGCCGCACGCTTGTCACCGATGCCGATCAGGCTCATCTCGATATGTTCGAGAAGATGCTCGGCGAGGTATGGCGGAACTTGGCGGATCCGCAGATCAGGCGACCCGAGTGCCGCCTCCTGTTCGCGGAAGAGCTGGACCCGGCGCACGGTTTTGCCCATGACAGCGTGGATCACCTGACCATGCTCAATATTTTCGAGGACCCGTCGTTCAAGCGGCTCGGCCGGCTCGCGGAGAGGAAGCTGCTGATCGCGCATAATCTGCTGCGTGCGGTCAGGAACGGCGGCTCGCTGTTCGTTACCGACGACGTGATCCCGTACCTGGAAGCGGCCGCTGCCGATATCATGCAGGGCGGCGCCGAGTCCGTGGTGCTCGAGGGGACGGACTATCGCAATATCGATGCGGGGTACGAATACCGCGCGCGGATCCTGCTCGTCAGGAAAAGCGCGATGCCGTCCTCGTCGGCGTTCGTCGACCGCGTCGCTCTCGCGCCGCACGTAGCGCAGTTCGGCGGGCGTATCGCGGGCGTCGTGCGCGACGCCGCCGGAGGGAACGGCGAGCTGCGTCCGGCAGTCGACGCGCTGGCGGCCGACTTCTCCGGCATGGTAAAAAAGCGCGAGCAGGACCTGCGGGGTTTCAGGAACGCCGTGTCGTCCATGGCGAACACGCCGGTCGCCGGCGCTTTCGCCGCGAAGATGATCGCTTGTGCGGCCGCGCGCGAAGCGCCGCCCGGCGGGTACAGCGACAGCGACATCGTCGATATGTGCGCGCGGTTCATCGGCAACGAGCCAGCCTCGCGGCGGCTGCTTTCGTCGGGACTGATGACTGCCATAGCGGAGCTCTCCAGGGCCGGGCTGGCCGGGCAGGGCGGCTCGGTCCGGACGCATGGCCGCGGCGCAGCTCAGGTGTCGCCGGCTTTTCTCGGGGAACAGTTCATGCTCGCGATGCGTGATACCGGCTACATCGAATCCGACGCGTACGCGAAGCGGAAGATCTCCGAGATCATCTCGCGTGTCAGCTGGTGGGAAGGGCGCAGAGGAGACGCCTTGCTGAGCCTGTGCCAAGGCGAGGCCGGGGCGAACTTGTACCCGGGAAACGAGCGTGACATCCGCGACCTTGCGTGCCTGCTGTTCGTCGAAGCGCCCGAGGTGTTCGACCGTTGGGTGCAGTTCCTTGAGGACGGGTATGTTCGCCGCGTTAAGGCCGAGATAGCCGGCGCCGTCATACAACAGGTTGAAGCGGCGGCCGAAGAGCGGGCCGCCCGCCCTGCGCCAGGATCTCTGGATGCTATTATGATCCGGCAGCGACTCGTTGATGACGCCGCCTGAGTTTTACCGGCATCCGCTTTTCCCTTCCCAATTCACGCCCTCTTTGCATATAATCGATAAAACACCTACAAGGATGGCCCAATGACATTTAAGACCCGCGTTGCATCGTATCTTCTCGTCCCAGCAACAGCGGTGACGCTTGCCGCGTGCGCGCAGCTGCCGCACATGCCGCACCTCCCGCAAAAGCCGGCTCCCACCCAGAAGCAGGAGATCGACGCCGAAGAGCGGATGGTGGCGCTCCAGCGGCAGGAGCTCGATGCGTGCGTCACTGCCGCCAAGGCGGCGATCGACGATGCGGGCGCGAAGGGCAGGCTGCGCTCTTTGTATATCAGCTTTCAGGACGCGTGCAGGGCGAAGGCATACCGGCAGGGCGGATTTGCGACGCCGAAAGAAAAGGAACTGTGCGACATCACGAAAGAGCCTTTCGACGTTTTTTTCAACAAGCTGTATGTGGAGCAGAAGGGGTGGCGCAAGCAGCTGTTCGAGATCAAGACGCCCGGGACGGTGGCCAACGATTATTACCGGGAACCGTCCGACGAGAACCTCGCCAGGCTGAAACAGCTGTTCGATCAGTTCAACCGGTATTATACAGGTACGCCGTACACCTGGTATCGCTATTACAACAAGTATCTCTTTTCACGGTCGCGCCTCGATCATTTCAAGAAAGACTGGGAGGACCGCTACGGCGAGTACGTGCGGGCAATGCGGACGCCGGGCCGTCAGGACGCGGCCCTCGCTCGCCGGCGCGCCGAGGCCGCATATAAACGGTTCAAGGACGATTGCAAGGTCAATAACCTGCCGTATTGCTGCCAGATGAACGCGTTCTATCTTTCGAGCAGTGTCGACGACTTCATGCAGAAAGAGAAGCTGGAACGCGAGCACGCCGCCCTGCGTGAGAAGCACGGCCGGCAGAAAGAGGTGGTTATCTTTATCCACGGGCTGGGCTGCAACCGCGACGCGTGGCAGAAATTCCCGGAAATGCTGCACAACGAGGATATCGTCGATCCGTCGCTTAAGAAGTATTTCAAGGTGTACGTGTTCCGGTACGATACCGTCGAGGACGCCAAGAGCGTCGAGGGGTTCCGCAAGGAGCTGACAGGTTTTATCAACGACATCATCAAGATGGAAGGCGTCCCGTCCGTGAATATCGTCGGGCACAGTTTCGGCGGCGTCACCACGCTGAAGTGCCTGGTGCATTACCTCGACGAACAGGTGAAGGGGGGGGCGGACGCCTCGCCGGAAGGCAAGGCGAAACTGCTTGTCGACGGGTACCTCTCGGGCGAGTTCAAACGCCCCGTTAAGCGGTTTATCGGCTGCGGCCCGTCGTTCTCCGGCAGCGAGATGGCGAATGTCATGGCCGATATCTTCGACAAGGAAGAGCCTCTGTATCAGCGCGACATCCCTATCCTGAAGGGAGGGGTGCCGATGGTCGGCGATGTGCAGGTAAAGGAGAACGAGATCGGCAGTATCATCAATCTGACGTCGTTCAAGAGGCTCGACTACGAGCGGCCCCTCGATCCCGCCGTACTGGCGCAGTTCCTGCCGCGCGACGACGCTGCGCGGCTGACGGAAAGCGACACAGCAAAGCTCAACGCGATGGGAGTGAAGGTCCTGACCATCATCGGCAACCCGTTCCATATTACGTCGCCCTTCGCCAAGACCGAGGACGACGGATTGGTGAAGTGCTTCAGCGCGAACCTGAACCATTGCTATCTCGCGGACCCGAACGGAGCGAGAGATATCGGTTACAAAGGGGCCGCCGTGCGGTATGTCAACAACGGACACCACCAGTTGATACAGGTCAACGACCGCAACCGCCCCGAGTACCGGTATGTCGTCTCGTTCCTTAACGACCGGCTGATCCCGCAGGAGGATACCGATGCGGAGCGGGTCGTCCATTTTCTGGTGGAGGCGCGCGTGCATCCGTCATTCATCGATCCGGGCAAATACCCGGAGATGTGCTTCCGGCAGGCGGACAAGGTGTATTACGGAGAGAATGAGAAGTATGCCGTTCCCCGTCTGGACATATCCGTTCGCGACGGCGGCGGACTGAAGACCGAGAACGCGTCGGTTGCGCGGGCGAGCACCAATGTGTCGACCGGCGTCTTCTTTTTCGAAGGGCATGTCGCGGATCCCGCTAAGCCGGCACAGGTTGTTTTCCTGCTGCAGGCGCGCGGCTACAAACCGAAATATGTCGCGCTGAAGGTCGAGGGGGGCAAGGTGACGTATGCGCCGAACCTCACGCTGGACAAAGAGTGATCAGGCCTTTCAGATAAGCTCGACCGCAACCCTGTCGTAGAAGATGACGCCTTTTTTCGTGAGCTTCAGCAGGTCATGGCTCATTGTTAGTAACCCCTCTTTGACCAGGCTTTCTGCTTTTTTCGAGAGCTCTTCGCGTCTGACCGCCGAGTCCCGCAGGCAGACGCCCTTCGTCAGCCTCAGCCCGAGAGCGATCTTTTCCCACAAGCGTTCATCGCCGGAGAGTGCACGGTCATATCTGCGCCGGTTATGCGCTATATAGGACCGTACGGATACGGCGTTCATGTAGCGTCTCCCGGATAGGAACGAATGAGCGCCCGCGCCGATCCCGATATAATCCGCGCCGGTCCAGTACGCGCTGTTGTGCCGTGATTCGAAGCCCCGGCGCGCGAAGTTGGATATCTCGTAGTGACGGTAGCGGCGCTTTACGAGCGATGCGATGACCGCGCGGAACATCGCGGCCTGCGTCTTTTCGTCAGGGCGCACCAGGATCCCCTCCGCTATCGAGCGGGAGAGGGGCGTCCCTTTCTCCACGGTCAGCGAATAGGTCGAGACGTGCTCCGGGGCAAGCCGGGCGATCTCGTCGATCGACCGGGCGACGCCGGCGGCCGATTGACCGGGGAGGCCGTATATCAGGTCGAGCCCGATATTGGCGAAACCCGCTTTTCGCGCACTCTCGAATGTCCTGCATGTGTCTGCCGTCCGGTGTATCCTTCCGAGCAGCCTAAGCTCCGCGTCGTCGAAGCTCTGTGCCCCGATGCTCAGCCGGTTGACGCCGATCGCCGCGAGCGCGCGCAGCTGTTGGGACGTTGATGTCCCGGGGTTGGTTTCGATGGTGATCTCGGGCCGGGGGCGCCATGCGAAGCGCTGCCTGAGGAGCGAAAGGATACCGTCCAGATCCGATGGGGCGAGCAGGGTGGGGGTTCCGCCCCCGAAATAGACCGTTTCGACGGCGTACCGGCTCTCGAGGCGCCGCGCATACGTCTCGATCTCCTCCATGAGCGCGCCGCAATAGCGCCGCATGAGCTGCGGCGTGTGCTCCGAAACCGAGTTAAAATCGCAGTACGCGCACTTCCTGACGCAAAAGGGGATGTGGATATAGACCGATAGGGGCTTCACGGCTGGTATCATAGCAGAATAAATATTGAAACCTTTACAAAATAATATTGACTAATTTGGCCGGATGATGTCTAATATGTGCTCTTTCAATCCATTCTCAGGAGGAATATCATGATCGCGGTAGTTCAAACAGGCGGAAAACAGTATAAGGTTGCGGCGGGCGACGTCATTTCGATCGAGAAGCTCGAAGGCAACGCCGGCGACAAGATCACGTTCGACAAGGTGCTGCTGGTCGGCGACGCGGCTGATCTCAAGATCGGCAAGCCCTACGTCGAGAAGGCGGTCGTCATCGGAGAGCTCGTCAGGCAGGCGAAGGGCGAGAAACTCGTGGCGTACAAGCATAAGAGGCGTAAGAATTATGAGCGGACAGTAGGCCACCGGCAGAAACTTACGATGGTCAAGATCGAGCAGATCCTTCCCGAAGGGTCTAAGAAATAGAGAGGGTTATCATGGCGCATAAAAAAGGACAGGGTACATCGCGAAACGGCCGTGACAGCAACGCGCAACGTCTCGGCATTAAGGCGTACGGCGACCAGTTCGTCACCGCGGGCAGCATCATCGTCCGTCAGAACGGTTCGCGCTTCAGGCCGGGCAAGAACGTCAAGGTCGCCCGCAACTGGTCGATCTACGCGACCGTCGACGGCGTCGTGAAGTTCGAAGGGCAGAAGTCGGACGGCAAGAAGATCAGCGTGTATCCCGCCGCAAAAGCGTAAAGCGGCACAAACTTCGTGAGCTGAAGGAGATTCTGGAATATAATGTTCCGGGATCTCCTTTTTTTTAGGCGGATAGAATGTTCATAGACAAAGTTAAAATTTTCGTCAAGGGCGGGGACGGCGGCAACGGCTGCGTCAGCTTCCGCCGTGAAAAATTCATCGAGAAAGGCGGCCCCGACGGCGGCAACGGCGGCAAAGGCGGCGACGTCATGCTGGTCGCGGATAGCAACCTCTCGACCCTGCTCGATTTCCGCTACCATCCTCACCTGGCCGCGAAACACGGCCGTCACGGCAAGGGTAAATGCATGACGGGAGAGAGCGGCGACGACCTAAAGGTCAAGGTGCCGATCGGCACGCTGATCAAGGATCCCGATTCCGGCGCGGTGATCCACGATTTCACGCATGACGGGGAATCGGTGATCGTGGCGGCGGGCGGGGCCGGCGGACGCGGCAACACGATGTTCAAGAGCTCGACCAACCGGGCGCCGCGCAGGTTCGACTACGGCACCGAAGGCGAGGAGAAGACGCTCCTCCTCGAGCTCAAGCTCATCGCCGACGCGGGGCTGGTCGGCTGTCCGAACGCGGGCAAATCGACGTTCATCAACAGGGTGTCGAAGGCGAAATCAAAAGTGGCGAGCTATCCGTTCACGACCCTCGCGCCGGTCCTGGGCGTGGTCTCGTTCAATAACGAGCAGTCGATGGTGATCGCCGACATCCCGGGGCTGATCGAGGGGGCGCACCAGAACGTGGGTCTCGGGCACGATTTCCTGCGCCACGTTGAGCGGACAAAGCTCCTGATATATCTGATCGACGCGGCGGCGGTCGATATGCGCGAGCCTGAAAAGGCGTACGAGACGCTGCGCGAGGAACTGCGGCTCTATAACCCCTCGCTGCTCGAAAAGCCGTTCGTTGTCGCGCTGAACAAGATCGACCTGCCCGAAGGCCGGGCGAATGCGCGCGATTTCATAGAGACCGGGAAGATAAAACAGGATATACTGTTCCCCGTATCGGCCGCGACGGGCGAAGGCTTCAAAGAGCTTATGCAAAAGTTGTGGGAGCTCTATTCCCAGGGGCAGGGTGCGAGATGAGCGACAGTCGTCAGAATATGCGCGAAGAGATCATCGGCAAGGTAAAAAAGGTCGTCATCAAGGTCGGGACCAACGTCCTTGCCGGAGACGACGGCGCCATCGATAAGCGCCGGATGCAGCAGATCGTTTCGCAGATCGCGGGCCTCCGGACAAAGGGTGTCGAGGTGATCCTCGTGACTTCCGGCGCGATCGGCGCGGGGATCGGCGAACTCCGCCTCGCGGAGCGGCCGAAGACGCTGCCGAAGTTGCAGGCGGCCGCAGCGGTCGGCCAGTGCGCGCTTATGCGCGAATATTACCATTGTTTCCGCGACGAGGGTCTGCATGTCGCGCAGGTCCTGCTGACCGGCGACGACGTCAAGGCGCGCGCCCGCCACCTGAACGTGCGCAATACGCTCCTGACGCTGCTCGAACAAGGAGTGATACCGGTCGTCAACGAGAACGACACGGTCAGCACCGACGAGATCAAGTTCGGCGACAACGACAAGCTGTCGGCGCTCGTCGCGAACCTGGCCGGCGCGCAGCTCCTGATCATCCTGTCGAACGTCGAAGGGCTGATCGACTATGCCGTCTCCCCGGACGCGGTGGTGCCGGTCGTCGAGAGCGTGACCAAACGTATCGAGGAGATGTGCGTCAGCAGGAAATCGGCGCTCGGGACAGGCGGGATGTCGAGCAAGCTTCTCGCGGCGAGGATCGTCAACCGCGCGGGCGAGGCGGTGATCGTCGCCAGCGGGCTCCGCGACGGCGTTATCGCCGACATCTTTGCCGGAAAGAACGCCGGGACGCTGTTCCTGCCGAAAAAAGGGCGCATGGCCGGACGGAAGCGCTGGATCGCCTTCTTTGTCTCGCCGGCGGGGAGCGTTACCGTGGACGCCGGCGCCGAGCGCGCGCTCCGCGAGGGCGGCAAGTCGCTGCTCGCATCAGGGATCAGTCAGGCGGGCGGGGCGTTCAAGGCGGGCGATACGGTCAGCATCAGGAACCTTGCCGGCGAGGAGTTCGGCAGGGGGATCGTGCAGTACGGCGCGAAAGATGTCGATCAGATCAAAGGGCTGAAGACCGGCGAGATAGCCCACGTACTGGGCAAGAAGCCGTGCGACGAAGTGATCCACCGGGATAACCTGGTGATCCTGTAAGGAAATCCGATGAACAAGAAAGAAAAATACATCATCGAGGTTGCGCGGCGCGCGCGTCAGGCGGCTCTGCAGCTGGCGGCGGTCTCTTCCAAAGAAAAGAACAGGGCGCTTGTCGCGATGGCTGACGCGCTCTGGCAGTCTCGCGCCGCCATTATCGCGGCGAACATCAACGACCTCGAGAACGGGAAGAAGAAGGGGTTGTCCGAAGCGATGCTGGATCGGCTCTCCCTGAGCGAAAAGCGCGTCAAAGAGATGTGCGACGGGCTCGTGCATGTCAGCAGGCTCAATGACCCCGTCGGCGAAATTTTATGGGAGCGGAAAAGAGAAGACGTCCTCGTCATCAGGAAGGTGCGGGTGCCGATAGGGGTGATCGCCGTGATTTATGAAGCGCGTCCGAACGTGACCGCCGATTCCGCCGGCCTCTGCGTCAAGTCGGGCAATGCGGTCATCCTCCGCGGCGGCAGCGAAGCGATCAATTCAAACATGGGGGTCGTCGAGGCCTTGAACCAGGGGGCGGTGAAGGCGGGCCTGCCGGCGGATGCGGTTCAGCTGATACGCTATACGGAGAGGGAGCTGATGCTCCCGCTGCTCAGGCAGAACGAGCTGATCGACCTGGTCATCCCCCGCGGCGGCGAAGGGCTGATCAGGTATGTCGCCGAGCATTCGACGATCCCCGTCATCAAACATTACAAGGGGATATGCCATGTCTATGTCGACAAGGACGCCGACCTCGCCATGGCCGAATCGATCATTGTCAACGCCAAGGTCCAGCGGCCGGCGGTCTGCAATGCGTTGGAGACGCTCCTGATCCATAAAGCCGTTGCGCCGAGATTCCTCCCGCGGATCGTCGATGCGTTGAAGGCGAAGGACGTCGAGGTCCGCTGCGATGCGGCGGGCAGGCGTTTGGTCAAGGGGGTGAAGGCGGCGACAGAGCGGGACTGGAGCACCGAGTATCTCGACCTTATCCTGTCGGTCCGTATCGTTGACGATCTTGACGCCGCGATCGGGCATATCAATACGTACGGCTCGCGCCACTCCGACGCGATCGTCACCCGGAATGCGGCCGCGGCGAAAAAGTTCATGGCGACGGTCGATTCGTCGGCGGTCTTCCATAACGCCTCGACGCGCCTCAACGACGGCGGCCAGTTCGGCTTCGGCGCCGAGATCGGCATCAGCACCGACAAGATCCACGCCCGCGGACCGATGGGGCTCGAGGAATTGACGTCGTATAAGTATGTCGTGATCGGGAAGGGCCATATCAGAAAATGAAAGTGTGCATCTTCGGCGGCACGTTCAACCCGATACATACCGGCCATCTGATCATGGCGCAGGCGGCGCTCGATGCGTATGGCCTGGACAAGGTCGTTTTTGTCCCATGCTATCTCCCGCCGCACAAAGGGGCCGGCGGCGTGACGCCCGCCGCCGATCGCTTGGCCATGGTAAAGGCGGCCGTCGCAGGCAACAAGCGCTTCGGCATCTCTGATATCGAGATCGCTCGTGGCGGCCGATCGTATAGTATCGATACCGTCAGGGCGTTCCGGACCCGGATGGCGCCGGCGGACAAGCTCTTTTTCCTGATCGGCTCGGACAGCATGCGCGATTTCCATACATGGGTCGCTGCCGACGAACTGCTCAAGCTATGTGCCTTCATCGTCTATGAAAGGCCCGGGGCGCCGGTGCGAACGTCGCGCCGGGCAGGCGCGGCACAACGCGCTATGCATCTGATATGCGAGGTCCCGATAGGGATATCCTCGACGGAGATCAGGGAGAAGGTCAGGCGCGGCGAGTCGGTCAGGCACCTGGTGCCGCCGGCAGTCGAGCGGTATATCGCGAAAAAAAGCCTATACAGGAGGTGACATATCGACCCGAAACAGCTAGCGATCAATTGCGCGAGAGAGGCCGATCACAAGAAGGGCGAGGATATCGTCGTCCTCGATATCCGCGGCATATCGAACATCGCCGATTATTTTGTTTTTGTGTCGGGTGCTGCCGACAGGCATGTGAAGGCGCTCGCAGACGATCTCGATAAGAAGAACCATACCGCCAGCGGGATCGACCCTTATCATACCGAGGGGCGCGCCGGCGCGAAGTGGATCATCATGGACTACATCGATGTGGTCGTGCATATCTTTTCCAAGGAAGCGCGCGAGTTCTACAACCTCGAGCGCCTCTGGGACCACGCGAAACGCGTCGACTGGATGGATGAGTAAGATGGGTATCGGACAGGAGGAGAAACATTTTATCAGCACCGCGAGATTTTCCCCGGCGAGGAAAATCTCGCTCGGCGACAATTCTCGCTCGTCCCTCGCGTGCGCTCGGGACACCATGCCCGCTCGAATTGTCAACGTGCTGATAAAAAATTTCCCCTCCTGTCCTTAACGATAAAATCAAGGGCTGCGACTTACATGAACAAGCTTATCAAAGAAAAGCTGACCGGTGTGATCGAGGCGGCGGCCGCCGCGGTTGCCGCCTCGCAGGGCGTTTCCCTGCCGCAGAAGCCGGCCGTGGCGCTTGAAACGCCTGCCGACGACAAGTTCGGGGAGGTCTCGACCAACCTTGCATTGCAGCTGGCGAGGCCGCTCAAGATGCCGCCGCAGAAAGTCGGCGCGCTGCTCAAGGCAGAGATCGACAAAGGGCCGTCAATCGCCGATATCGTGAAAGAGGTGCAGGTCGCGGGACCCGGGTTCCTTAATTTCTACCTGTCGGAGAAAGTCTATCACGATATTGTCCGCGCAATCCTCAAGGAAGGGGCCGGGTACGGCCGCTCAACGGCAGGCGGCGGCAGGAAAGTTTTGATCGAGTTTGTCAGCGCGAATCCGACCGGCCCGCTGACCGTGGCGCACGGCAGGCAGGCGGCGGTCGGCGACGTGCTCGCGAATATCCTCAACTTGGCCGGCTACAGCGCCACCCGCGAATATTTCATCAACGACCGCGGCCGACAGATCAAGATCCTCGGCCTTTCGACATTCTTGCGGTACAAAGAGCTGTTGGGCGAGAAGATCGAGTTCCTCGAAGACGGGTACAAGGGCGCCTATGTCTATGACGTGGCCAAGAAGGTCATCGCGAAAGAGGGTGCGCGGTTCAAATCGGCGGCAGACGACGAGGCGGTCCCGTATTTCATGGCATTCGCAGCGCAGGACATCCTCGACGATATCAGGAAAGACCTCGACGATTTCAACGTGGCGTTCGATGTCTGGTTCAGCGAGAAGGAATTCGCGCAGAAAGACCGGATCTCGGCGTGCTTGGACGAGCTGAGGGCGAAAGGGCACCTGTACGAGCAGGACGGCGCTCTCTGGTTTCGCTCGACCTCTTTCGGCGACGACAAGGACCGGGTGCTTATCAAGAGCAACGGCGATATGACCTATATCACGCCCGACATCGCCTATCACGAAGACAAGCTCAAGCGCGGGTTCGAAACGCTCGTCAACCTCTGGGGGCCGGACCACCACGGCTACATTCCGCGTATGAGGGCCGCCATCCAGGCGCTCGGATACGACCAGAAGGCGCTCCGCGTGATCATCGTCCAGCTGGCGACGCTGTTCCAGGGCGACAAGCAGCTGTCGATGTCGACGCGCGCCGGCGAATTCGTGACGCTGCGGCAGGTGATCGACGAGGTCGGCAGGGACGCCGGCCGCTATTTCTTCGTGCGGCGCAAGACCGACAGCCACCTCGATTTCGACCTCGAGCTGGCGAAGAAGCAGTCGCCGGAAAACCCCGTCTATTACGTCCAGTACGCGCACGCGCGCATATCCAGCATCTTCAGGAAAGGGGCGGCAGAGGGGATACCTGTCGGTGAGGCCGCCGTCCTGCAGGCCGACTTGGCGCTGTTGAAAGAGAAACCTGAATTCGACCTGATCAAGCTCCTGGGAAGGTTCGAAGAGACGGTCGAAACGGCCGCCGGCAGCCTCGAGCCGCACTGGATTCCGCTCTACCTCGAGGAGGTGGCGGCGAAGCTGCACGTGTTCTATACGCAATGCAGGGTCCTGTCCGACGATCGCGCGCTGACCTGCGCCCGTCTGGCGCTCATCAGGGGCGCGCAGACGGTGCTGGCGAACGGCCTCGCGCTTCTGGGCGTCGCGGCCCCCGACGAGATGTAGCCGGGACCGGCTGCGCTCCCCGGACCCCGAACCGTTGAGCTGATGGCATGGATATCATCGAAAAGATCGGCGCCCCTTTCTCGCATCGGCTGACAAGCCTGTTCAACTTCGGCTACTTCGTCTCCGAGACGATCGCTTCGTTTTTCCGGAACGTGCGCTACGGGCGGCGTCTGCTTTTCAGGAACGCCGCATTCCAGGTGCTCTTTACCGCCGTGGACGCGGTGCCGATCGTCACCTTGCTTTCGATCTTCATATTTTCCGCCATCGTCAAGCAGGTCGGCACCTACGTCCCGCAGAGCGGCGCCGGGCTGTTCCTGGGGAAGATGTTCGTCATCCTGATCATCAGGGAACTTGCGCCCATCATTATCTCGTTCGTCGTTATCGCGCGCTCGGGTACGGCTATCGCCGCTGAGCTGAGCAGCATGATGGTTCACGAGGAGATCAGTTCGCTGAAGGTCCTCGGGATCGATCCGCTCTATTTCATCGTGATCCCGCGCGTCGTCGGCATCACCGTCTCGATCCTCTGCCTGTCGATGTTCTTTACGGTGCTGACCATCGTCGGAGGGATGCTTCTGGCGAATTATTATTTCGCCGTGCCGCTCCACCAGTTCCTGGAAGGCGTACTCGACAACATGACGCCGCTGGACGTCCTGATCAATATCCTGAAGAGCGTCCTGTTCGGCCTGACGATATCGGGCCTGTGCTGTTATTACGGCCTGTCGACAAAATATTCGCCGACGGAGATCCCGCAGATGACGACGAAGGCGGTCATCAATTCGATGATCTGCTGCTTTGTCTTCAGCGCGGCGATCACCCTCGTGTACTACTAAGCGGTGCGGAGCGCATATGGGAAATGGGTTTATACGGTTTCGCGACGTCTCGTTCGCCATCGAGGGCAGGACCCTTCTCGAGAAGCTGAATGTGAGCCTCGAGCAAGGCCTGATCTACGCGCTGATCGGCCCGAACGGCGGGGGGAAGTCTGTTTTCATGAAGCTGCTCGGGGGGATTTTCGAGCCGACGAGCGGTGCGCTGGAAGTGACGATCGACGGGAAGACCTACCAGGTCGACGACGCGATCAAGCGGCACATCCTCCGGTCCGGCTTCGTGTTCGAGCACGGCGGGCTGATGAACAACATGTCGGTGTTCGACAACATAGCTCTCCCGCTGAGATATTACCGGACGATGAGCGAGAAGGATATCGATCTCGGGGTTCGGCGGATCCTCGGGCTATTGGAAATGGAGTCTCATGGCGACAGCCGGCCTTCTCAGTTGAGCCACGGCAACCGGCGGCTGGTGAATATCGCCATGGCTCTCGCGAACAACCCGCAACTGATCCTGTACGACAGCCCGACGCTCGGGCTCGACCCGGGCGCGGCGCGCGCAATAAAAACTTTGATTCGCAGGTTTCATAAGCAGTATAATGTCACATCGATGATAGCGACGAACGACATCGATCTCGCCGCCGATATCGCCGACAGGCTGGTCTTCATAGACAAAAGTACGGTGCTCATGATCGATACGCCGGCGGCGGTTATGCGGTCCGACGATCCGGGTATCAAAGATTATCTGAAGAGCTACACGCTGAGCTCAAGCCAGGAGTGATATGCAGACATTCAAGATGCGCAACGCCGAACGTATCGCGGGGCTGTTCGTTATCGCCGTCTTCGTCTCCTGCGTGTTCATTATCATGTTCATGGCCCGTCAGCAGGAGTGGTTCGCGCCGGGGTATTCGATCAGGGCGGTGTTCGCACACGGCAACGACCTGGTTCCCAACACCGCCGTTTTTATCGAGGGCATCGACGTCGGCAAGGTGCGCAAGATCGGGTTCGACGAACAGAACCGCATCGAAGTGACCCTCTGGATCAAAGAGCGATTCATGCAGCAGATACGCAAGGACTCCTATGCGGCCATCAAACGGCCTAACCTCTTCGGCAACCCGATACTCGAGATCACGCTCGGGTCGCCGCGCGAGCCGATCATTCCCGAAGGAGG
>ERZ795055.2315-NODE-2315-length-14463-cov-8.118129_pt1 | contig 14463 bp, 13 predicted proteins | sample MGYA00375139_ERZ795055 | MGnify/ENA primary metagenome ERZ795055 (study PRJEB30184, sample SAMN05720283) | anaerobic digester metagenome | isolation source: active sludge of municipal wastewater-treating anaerobic digesters | place: USA | collected 2015-01-23 ...
TTTTTACTGGTGCCGGAAAGAGGAATCGAACCTCCGACCTACTAATTACGAATCAGTTGCTCTACCGACTGAGCTATTCCGGCTGGAAAATTTGACGAGGAAATATAGCCAATCTGGCGATGGGGCACAAGCCTCTTGACGTTTCGCAGTCTCAGAGGTTCCGCAGACATTGACGGACCGTCGTGAGATGGCGGCGGCTGACCTCCAACCGGTCGGGAATGCCGTGGAAAATCAGAACGCCGCCATCAGCGGTTTTCTCCAGTCCCGCGATCTGGGCGGTCATCGCCAGCGCATTGCGATGCACCCGCACTGCCCGCATCCCCAACTCGGTTTCCAGGGTTTTGAGCGAGTCCTCGATCAGCGCCTGGCCATGGCGATGCCGGACAGTGATGTATTTCTGATCCGCCTGGAAATAGAACACATCCGCCAGGGCGATCAATTCCAACCGCTGGCCGATGCGAACGCGAAGATGAGTACGGCCAGTGGCTACCGGCTCCGCCGCCAGGTTCGCCAGTTGGGCGCGATTGAGCCGGCGGGCATTGGCCAGCGCCTGTTCCAGGCGTTCCAGCCGGACCGGTTTGAGCAGGTAGGCAACCGCGTGGGCATCGAAGGCGTCCAGCGCATAGTCGCCGTAGGCAGTGACGAAAATGATGGCGGGCGGTTGGACCAGTTCCACCAACCGGCGCGCAGTTTCCAGACCATTCAGGCCAGGCATCTGAATATCCAGCAGCACGATGTCCGGCTGCAGGCGGGCGGCCAGCCGCAATGCCTCCATCCCGTTACCCGCTTCACCGCACGTTTCATAGTCAGACAGCCGATTGAGCAATTCACGCAACCGGTCGCGCGCCGGGGGTTCGTCGTCAACGATCAGCACGTTCATCGGTTCATCTCAGCCATGGGCCAGATGGGCAGTGGCAGGGTGAAGGCCACTTGATAGTGGCCGGGCGTTTCAACGATGTCCAGGGGATCAGGGGTCCCATAGGCAAGCTGCAGGCGTTGCCGGATGTTGTCCTGAGCGAGACGGCGGCCTGAGCCGTGGAGTTGGTCCTCAAGTACAGGACGAGGATTAGCGACCGTGATCTGCAAGTCGTGGGACCGCCGTTTGACCTGGACGGTCAAGCATCCGCCTTCCGACAGGCGCTGAACGCCATGATGGATGGCGTTTTCGACCAGGGGTTGCAACAGTAGAGCCGGAATCGGCAGATCGAGCGGCAGGTCGGCATCGAGCCGCCAGTCTACCTGTAGCCGGTCGCCAAGACGCAGGCGTTCAATGGCGAGATAGTGGCGGGTTAGTTCCAGTTCTTCCTGCAGGGTGATGGAGTCGCGCTGAACCAGCGCCGCCCGCAGCAAATCGGCCAGATCGAGCACTGCCTGCTCGGCCTGGTCGGGGTGGCCGCGGATCAGGCTGGCGATAGTATTGAGGGTGTTGAACAGAAAATGCGGGTGAATCCGGGCTTGCAGAGCTTGCAGACGGGCGCGCGCTTCGGCCTGGGTCTGCTGTTTCCACTGGTGCTGAATGTAAAAATAACGTAACGCCATCAGGGTGATGATGCCGCTGATCGCCTGATTGCCGATGAGGATCGGCAGCGCAGCCGCTGGATCAGGCTCCAGCCCGGCGTCGGCGCCCAGCCATAACATCAGCAGGGAGCAAAGCAGGGTGATCAACTGAACCATACTGAAGGTGACCAAGGTGACTGTCGGCGGGCGCCAGCCGGCCAGCCAGCGGCGGCAACGGCACAGCATCAGAGCGGTCATCAACGCCACCCACTGCATGAACAGGGAGATCAGCGCCAATTGGGTCCAAAAACTTTCCAGTGTGCGACTTTGGGGCAGCGCCAGAACGAAGGCTAGCAACTCGACAATCAGCACGATCAGAAAAACCGTGCGATTGTCGCAGAAGTCGGGCAGAAACCCCAGGGTTGGCGGTACTGCGCTACTCCCGGAAGAGCCGTGGGGTTGACGATGAAGGTTCAATGGCCGTGGATTTGCCGGCGTCAGGTTCAGCCCCGAATCAGGGTGCCGATGCCGGCGTCGGTGAACAGTTCCACCAGCACCGCGTGCTCGATCCGCCCATCAATGATGTGCGCCGCCCTGACGCCGCTGCGGACCGCATCCAGCGCGCAGGCGATTTTTGGCAACATGCCGCCGTGAATCGTGCCGTCCTCGATCAACGCCTGCACCCGCCGGGCGTCCAGTCCCGTCAGCAGGTGGCCGGCCTTGTCCAGCACGCCGGTGGTGTCGGTCAGCAGCATCAGCTTCTCGGCGTGCAACACTTCGGCGATTTTGCCGGCCACCAGATCGGCGTTGATGTTGTAGGACTGCCCATCCGGACCCACCCCAATCGGGGCGATGATCGGGATGAAATCCTCCTTGATCAAGGTCTTGATGATGGTCGGTTCGATGCTGGCCACCTCGCCGACATGGCCGATATCAATGATTTCCGGGGCTTTCAGGTCGGGACTCTGGCGGGTAATCGTCAGCTTGCGGGCGTGAATCAGATCGCCGTCCTTGCCGGTTAGCCCGACCGCGCGGCCACCGTGGCGATTGACGTTATTGACGATCTCCTTGTTGACCAGCCCGCCCAGCACCATCTCGACTACATCCATGGTTTCGCTGTCGGTCACCCGCATCCCGTCCACAAACCGGCTTTCCTTGCCAATGCGCTTGAGCAGGCTGCTGATTTGCGGCCCGCCGCCGTGCACCACCACCGGGTTGAAGCCGACGAGCTTCATCAGCACGATGTCGCGGGCGAAACTGCTTTTCAGCGCAGCGTTTTCCATGGCGTGGCCGCCGTATTTGATGACCATGGTTTTGCCGGCGAAGCGGCGGATGTAGGGCAGCGATTCGGTGAGAACGTGCGCCACCTGGGTGGCGGCCTGGGCGTCGAGAGCCATCGGATTAATCAACCTCTGGAGACAGGGGAACAAGCAGAAAAAGGTTAGAACGGCAGCGCCAAATCAGGTTGCAGCGCCAGCAGTGGCCGACGGAACCGGTCCTGAATTTCAGCCAGGGCGGCGGGATCATCCGCTTCGAAACGTAGCACCAGGCTGGGCGTGGTGTTGGAGGCGCGCACCAGCCCCCAGCCCTGCGGGAATTCCACCCGCAACCCGTCCAGGGTGATCACCCGCGCCTCCGGGCCGAAATCGGCCTGCGCCGCCAGTCGTTCCATGAAGGCGAATGGTGCGCCTTCGGCCATGTCCAGCCGCAATTCCGGGGTGCTGAGACCGGCCGGCCAGGCGGCGAAGAATTCGGCGCTGGAGCCACCGCGCCGCGCCAGCAGCCGCAACAGTCGGGCGGCGGCGTAAAACGCATCGTCGAACCCGAACCAGTCGTCAGCGTGGACAAAATGGCCGGTCATCTCGCCGCCGAGCAGAGCGCCGGTTTCGCGCATCTTGGCCTTGATCAGCGAATGACCGCTCTTCCACAGGATCGGCTGGCCGCCCAGCCGCTCGATCAGCCGGGTCAAATGCCAGGAACACTTGACATCGTAGACGATGGCCGCGCCCGGATGCTGCATGAGCACCTCCTCGGCCAGCGGCATCAGCACCCGATCCGGCCAGATGATTTCTCCGGCGCCGGTCACTACACCCAGCCGGTCGGCGTCACCGTCGAACGCCAGCCCGATGTCGGCCTGGTGTTCGCGCACCGCCGCCTGCAAATCCGCCAGATTCTCCGGCACGCTCGGGTCGGGGTGATGGTTCGGAAACCGGCCATCCACTTCGCAGTACAGCTCCACCACCGCACAGCCCAGCGCCCGCAGCAACGGCGGAGCGGTTTTGGCCGCAATGGCGTTGCCGCAGTCCACTACCACCTTGAGTGGTTTGGGCAGTGGCAGCGCCTCGCTGACCCGGCGGATGTAGTCCAGGCGGATATGGGCGGATCGCTCACGGCCCGAACCTTGGCGCAGGTCGCCGGTTTCGATGCGGCGGCGCAGGTCACGGATGACTTCGCCGTGCAGGGCGATGCGATCAATGACGATCTTCAGGCCGTTGTACTGCGGCGGATTGTGACTGCCGGTGACCATGACGCCAGCGCGGGTTTCAGCCAGGGTATGGGTGGCGTAGTACAGCACTGGAGTGGACACTGCGCCGAGATCAATCACGTCCAGCCCGGCGGCGCGGATGCCGGCCTTGAGCGCCTCGCCCAGCGCCGGACTGGACAATCGCCCGTCGCGGCCTACAGCGACACTGGTTTCTCCGCGCTCGGCGGCGAGACTGCCGACTGCCTGACCGATGGCGCGCACGACGTCCGGCGTCAGGTCGCGGTCTACGACGCCGCGAATGTCGTATTCCCGGAAGATGGATTTTTGCATGGCTTAATGCCGTCCCGAATGGCCAAAACCGCCGGTTCCCCGCGCACTGGGGGTAAATTCGGGCACGATGGCGAACTCGGCCCGCACCACCGGCACGATGAGCAACTGGGCGATGCGTTCGCCGACAGCGATGGTGAACGGCGCATGGCCCCGGTTCCAGCACGACACCAGCAATTCGCCCTGATAGTCGCTGTCAATCAGCCCGACCAGGTTGCCCAGGACGATGCCGTGCCTGTGGCCGAGGCCGGAGCGCGGCAACACCAGCGCCGCCAGGCCAGGATCGCTGATGTGAATGGCCAGGCCGGTGGGAATCAGATGGGTCTCGCCCGGATGCACCGTCAACGGTTCCGCCAGACAGGCGCGCAGGTCCAGACCTGCCGAACCCGCCGTCGCGTAAGCGGGCAAAGGAATGTCCTGGCCCAGGCGGGGATTGAGAATTTTCAGTTCGATGGTTTGGGAGGTCACGGGCGTGATCATCAGCGCAGTAGCGGGTCCATGATCTTACCGCGCTCCCTTGGCAATTCGATACCGTTCCGCGATGAGCGCGACCAGTTGTTGCCCCAGCAGGGTTTTATCGGCCAGCGGCAGCACCTTTTCTCCGCCCTCCCACAGTACATGTAATTCATTCTGCTCACTCTCGAACCCGCTGCCGGCCACACCAACTTGATTGGCGGCAATCAAATCGAGATTTTTGCGGCGGCGTTTGTCCTCAGCGTAATGCAATACATCATGGGTTTCGGCGGCGAAGCCGACCGTAAACGGCCGGTGTGAACGCAGCGCTGCGACTTCCGCCAGAATGTCGGGATTGCGCACCAGTTCAAGCGTCAGCGCGTCTCGGGTTTTCTTGATTTTCTGATCAGCGGGACTGGCGGCGCGATAATCGGCGACGGCGGCGGTAGCGATGAAAATATCGGCCTGGCGAACCCGCTGCATCACCGCCTTGTGCATCTCGACGGCACTTTCCACATCAATCCGCTCCACGCCGGGCGGCGTTTTCAGGCTGACGGGGCCGCTGACCAGCATCACCCGCGCCCCGGCCAGTGCCGCCGCCTCGGCCACGGCGAAGCCCATCCGGCCGGTGCTGCGGTTACTGATGAAGCGCACCGGGTCGAGCGCCTCCCGCGTCGGGCCGGCGGTGAGCAGCACGGTCAAGCCTTGCAGGTCATGGGGCGCGAGCAGCGCCGGTTCCACGAGGGGCGTCCTGGGCGGCGATTCCGCGGACTGTTCCCGCACCCCGAGCATGTGGACGACGAGATTGCGCAGTTCCAGCGGCTCCAGCATCCGCCCGGCGCCGATTTCGCCGCACGCCTGTTCGCCGACGCCCGGCCCCCAGAGTGTTACCCCGCGCCGCGCCAGCAACCGACAGTTGTCCTGGGTCGCAGGGTTTTGCCACATCAGCCGGTTCATCGCCGGGGCGAGGGCGATGGGCCGGTCGGTCGCCAGACAAAGCGTGCTGAGGAGATCATTGGCCAGACCATGCGCCAGCCGGGCAATGAAATCGGCGCTGGCCGGGGCGATCAGGATCAAATTGGCCCAGCGGGCCAGTTCGATATGGCCCATGCCGGCCTCGGCGTTGGCGTCCAGTAACTCGGTGCGGACCGGCCGGCCAGATACCGCCTGGAAAGTGAGTGGAGTGACGAACGCGGTCGCTGCCGGAGTCATCGCTACCTGCGTTTCAGCGCCGGCTTCGCGCAGGCGTCGGGTCAGATCAACGCTCTTGTAAGCGGCGATGCCGCCGGTGACGCCGAGCAGGATGCGTTTGTGGGCGAGCGGTTGCAGCATGGGGGGAAAACTCGCGGATGGGAATTGGCCGCAAGCTTAGCGCAGCTTGAAGGGCTGGCGAAAGCCAATAAAAAGGGCGTCCAACCGCGCATCGAGATGACACGATTGGACGCCATGGTCCGCGACGGCGGCCCCCGTTAGCCGCCCGAATCCGCGCCGCTCTCCAACCCGATAGGGCGAGTGGGCGCGAATCCTTGATTCTTGATAAAGCAATTCAGCGGCCAATTTTATTATATTTTTGTTTCTAATTGCTTTTTAATTTTTTCAGTGGTGCGAGAGCCAAGTTGGCTTTTCGTTGCTTGCTCCAATCGGGTGCCTGGTTCAGGCAGATTGCCTCAAAACAGGGCACAACGGGCAACGGCAATCAGCAATAGGGAACGAGAACTGCTGTGAGAAATGGGGAATGCTCATCGAAATTCGCTATGATTCCTGATGTCACATGTCCCTCTGAGGAAAGCCGGATGTCTATTCGTGACTGGCCCAATGACGAACGTCCCCGCGAGAAGTTGTTGCAACGGGGAGCTTCCGCCTTGTCCGACGCCGAACTGCTGGCGATTTTTTTGCGGGTTGGGATACCAGGCCGCAGCGCGGTAGACCTTGCCCGCGACATGCTCAAGGAACACGGCAGTCTGCGCACCCTGCTGGAGCTGGATCAGGCGGCGTTCTGTGCGACGCCAGGCTTGGGGCCGGCCAAGTATGTGCAGTTGCAGGCGGTGCTGGAACTGGCCCGCCGCCATCTGGAGGAGACGTTACAGCGTGGCGACGCCATTCAGAGCGTGGCGGATACCCGCCGCTATTTCATGGCCCGGATGCGCCACCATCCGCATGAAGTGTTCGCCTGCCTGTTTCTGGACAACAAGCATCGGGTGATCCAGTACGAGGAACTGTTCTACGGCACCATTGACAGTTCCTCGGTGCATCCGCGCCAGGTCGTCAAGCGGGCGCTGTATCACAACGCCGCCGCCGCCATCGTGGCGCACAATCATCCCTCCGGCATTGCCGAACCCAGCCGCGCCGATGAAGCGATTACCCTGCGGCTGAAGGAAGCGTTGGCCCTGATTGATGTCCGTCTGCTGGACCATATCGTGGTCGGCGATGGCCAGGTCGTGTCGCTGGCCGAGCGAGGCATCCTCTGAACAGCGGGTTTCGCCTTTCGCCTTAAAACCCGCGCGCTTCCCGGATGCGCTCATAAGCGGCGGTCAATTCACGGGTTTTTTCCGTAGCGCGCGCCAGCTCCGCCGCCGAGATGCCCTTGGCCGCCAGTTTGTCGGGATGGTGGCGCTTGAGCAGGCGACGATAGGCCAGCTTGATTTCATCCGGGCTGGCGTCGCGTTGTAGCCCCAGCACCGTGTACGCCTGGGCGACAGAATTAACAGCGGTCACTGGCCGCCGGCTGTGCGTCTGCTGGTCGTGCGCGTGATCGGCGCCCGCTCGGTGACTTTGTTGCTGCACCCAGCGTTGGGTGCGGAACAGCGTGTGCAGCGCTTCGAACTGCAAGCGGACGATGCCCAGCCGCTCGGCGATAGCCGCCAGCCGGGTTTGCGTCACCGGTGGCGGATCGCCATCGGCGTAAGCCATGTTCAGCAACAAGTCCAGCAAGCGTGGCGTCAGCGCCGGGCGGCCCACACAGGCATTACGGAACAGGGTAATCGCGGCGTCGGGGACAAAACCCGGCTGTTTACCCTCGGTGAAGCAGTCAATGGCGGCGCGCCGCTGGGCGGCGTTCAGTTGCAGGTGATCCATCATGGCCCGCGCCGCCGCGATTTCCGTCTCCGAGACCCGGCCATCGGCCTTGGCGATGTGCCCCATCAACTGAAAGGTGGTGGCGAGAAAGACCCCGCGCACCCGCTCGTCGCTCAGGTGATCCGGCTCCTCGGTCGCCTTCTGGCCGCCCTGGTCGAGATTGTGGCCGAACGCCGCGCCCAGCAGCGCGCCCAGCGGACCGCCCACCATGAAGCCAAAGGCTCCACCCAACATTTTTCCCCACACGATTGCTTATAACCTCATTGATTCAACTCATGGCCGATGACGGGCGCCAGGCCATGAGGTTCGGGATGTGCGCCTTCAACTTTTCAGATAGGTCTCATCGTCATAGGTTTTCAGCCAGTCGGGCTTGAGGCCGATCAGGGCGGTGGTCATCATGCCGTTGAGCAAGCCTTCCGGGAACAGGTACAGCGGCACGAACGGCAAGTATTCGGCGCTGATGCGGGCGAAGCTATAGGTTTCGGTCGCCACCAGCAGAATCACCAGGGCCAGCACCGCCGCGCCTGCCGCCAGCATGGCGTTGAAAAAGGCGCACAGAAAAATGTAAATGAACAGATGATGAGGCAGATAACGATAGACCAGCAGGTAGATTCCATAGCTGACTGAGACCGGCAGGACGCCCAGCAGCAGGGCGTTCATCGCCAGCGCCGCCCAATCGCCGTGGGTGAAAGCGACCGCCAGCGCCGCCAGGCTGACGCCGATCACGCCCAGCGCCCAGCCAAACATCAGGGTGTACACGGTCACGCCCAGAAAGTGAAAACCCAGCGCCGGTCGAACTCCGACCTCGAAGCTCCACATCAGGAACAGCGCCGCCGAAGCGCCCAAAAAAACATGCTGGCGGTGGGAACTGGCCAGGAACAGCCGCCATGGCGCAGCCCGCACGGCTTGCACCAGCGCCAGCAACCACAGGAAATAGGCGAACAATAACAAGTCGCCAGGAAGCAGGGCATCGGTCAGATTCATGGCGTAAGCATACCGTATCAGTGGGACAGGGCGCATTCTCCGAATGCCCGCCGGACGGGTAGAATGCGCAGCATTGCCATGATTTCCTTATTCAGGAGCGTCCCGCCCATGTCCGTATCCGCCATCGCCCCACCCGAAATTGCCAGTCTGCCACTGATTTATCGCGGCAAGGTCCGCGATTTGTACGCGGTGGATGATCAGCACCTGTTGATGGTGGCGAGCGACCGGCTTTCCGCTTTTGACGTGATTTTACCGACCCTGATTCCCGGCAAGGGCGCGGTGTTGACGGCGGTTTCCAATTTCTGGTTCGCTCGCACCCGCCATCTCGTTCCCAATCATCTGCAACGGGCCACGAAAACCTTGGAAGCGGCGCTGCCCGATCCAGCCGAGCGCGCCCTGGTCGCAGACCGGGTGGTGGTGGCGCGACGGCTGAAGGGCTTGCCGGTGGAAGCCATCGTGCGCGGCTATCTAATCGGTTCGGGTTGGAAGGACTACCAGTGCAACGGCCAAGTGTGCGGCATCGCCCTGCCGGCGGGATTGCGGCTGGCGGATCGCTTGCCAGAACCGATTTTCACCCCCTCTACCAAGGCGGCGCTGGGCAGTCATGACGAGAACGTGCGCTTTGAACAGATTGCAGCGGTCATCGGGGCGGATCTGGCGGACCAGGTGCGGGAAACCAGCTTGCGGCTGTACCGGGAAGCGGCGGATTACGCCCTGGCGCGGGGCATCATCATCGCCGACACCAAGTTCGAGTTCGGGCTGGACGAGCAAGGGCAACTGGTGCTGATGGACGAGGCGCTGACGCCGGATTCGTCGCGGTTCTGGCCAGCGGATCAGTACCAGCCGGGCATCAATCCGCCCAGCTTCGACAAGCAGTTCGTGCGCGATTATCTGGAAACCCTGGACTGGAACAAACAGTCGCCGGGACCGGAACTGCCGCCCGCCATCGTCGCCCGCACCGTCGCCAAATACCGCGAGGCCCTGGAACGATTGACGGGGGCCGCGTAACCGTTCCAGTGCGCTGTTTCAGCGATCAGCCAGTCAGTCAATAGCCTCGTGCAGGATCGCCTCCAGATCAGCGATGATCGGGAGGGCCTTTTCCGGCGGCAGACGGGCGGCGTCGAAGTTGACGTTCATCGTCATCCGGTCATTGAAGGTGCTGGCCGCGTTGAACAGCAGATGGTTGAACATCGGGCACAGCGCGAAGGACAGCGCTTCGACTTTAAACGGCGTCGCAGCGGGCAGCGGGGCCAGCCGCCCCACGTTGCTGACCAGGGTCACTTGCGGCGCCCTCTCGATCATCTTCTTGAACATGGCGATGCCCTCCGGGGTGGCCGGAAACTCGGCCGGCGGCGGAAACAGCGCATAGAACAAATGCCCGTCGCCGCGTTGCAGCAGGCGTTTGAGGTCGTCAGACACGGTCCGGGCCAGCGCCCAGAAATCGCCTTCCGCTTCCAGCCGGTAGACGGTGCTGATCAGGGTTGCGCACATCAGCGGCGAATCGTCATCCAGCGGTTGGCGCAAATACGCCCGCAAATCGGCGGGGGTGGTCATACCCAGGGTGCGGGGTTCGGCGTCGCCGAAAGCCCGGTGTACGGCGATCAGTTGCGCGGCGCTGACTGCGCCATGCACGGTCGCCCCGGCGGCGCGGCACCGGCTGACCAGGCGCTCCAGTCGCTCCGCCTCGACCCGCAGGGTTTGGAACCGGGGTTTGGTCGTCGGAGCGTGCTGGTTAAAGCCGGGGAAGTCATCGAACTTGCCGTAACGCTGTAATTCGCCCTTGCGCTGGGTCTTGAAGTTCTGAATGGCTTCCAGGCCGGCGGCGCCGGTGTAGGTCGGTGGAAAGAAATCGTGCAACGGCTGATAGCCGGGACGTGGGGCGAACGGCCGGGTCGGGTTGGCGGCGTTGACCAGGATTTCCGCCAGCAGCCGGCAACCGGAACGGCCATCGCCGGCGCTGTGATGAAAAATCAGCGCCACCGCCCAGCGCCCATCGGCCTGATTGAGGCGCATCGCCCGAACCAGCGGCGCGCTGCCGAGCGGGAACGGCCGCACCAGTGCCTCGGCCAGCGGCGTGCGCCAGTCCGATTCCACGTCCACCACTTGGTAATCTATCGGCGCGTCGGGAGCGGGAACCCAGATCAGCCGGTGATTTGCGTCAGTCGCGATAGCCGCGCGCAGCAAGACGTGTTCCTGCTGGGCGCGGGCCAGCGCGACCCGCAGCGCGTCATCATCGAGATCGCCTACGCCTTCGGCGATTGCCATGAAGTTCATCGAGGAGACGTGATCGAGAAACCAGAAAAATGCCTCGGCGGGATCAATGCGGCGGGGCAGGGTGATGGAGTCCGGGTTTGCAGCGTGGGGTTCGTTCATTGTGTGTCGACCAGATCGAAGGCGAAAAGCGAAAGGCTAAAGGCTAAAGGCTAAAGAGAAAAGCCCAAAGGCGAAATTCGTTCTGGCTCCCGCGCTGGAGCGTGGGAACGAGAACAAAATAAGGATAAAAATTTGAATTTATTATAAATTGTATTATCTTGCTGCATTCATGTTTGCGCCTCGCGCCCGGCCCAGCGCCATAGCGACGCGGCCAGAGCAATCCCCCCGCCGCTGGCGCAGAACAGTACCAGCGATCCCGGTTTCGGGCCTTTGCCCTGCTGAATCGCATCGTCCAGCGCCATCGGGATACAGGCCGAGCCGGTGTAGCCCCACTTGTCCATGATCCAGTGGGTCTTAGCGAGCGGCTGGCCCAGCGCCGCCATGGTCGCTTCGATGCCGCGCAGGTTGACCTGGGTGAAGTAGTAGTGGTCCACGTCATCCGGTCCCAGTCGGGTTCCGGTCGCGGCGCTGGCCCTGGCCAACAGGCGTTCGATCAGCGGCGGCCATTGCTCGACATTGAAAGTGGCCGGGAACTTGCGCACAAACTGCACCTTGGGGGGACCGTACTGGGCGACGTTGGCGGCGGTAGCGGGCCGATACGTTCCGCCAGTGTAGACGCCCAGCGCATCATGGTATTCACCGTTGGCGGCGGTAACGGTGGCCAGCCAGCCCGGTTCGGAACCGGCGCCGACCACCACCGCCCCCGCGCCATCGGCGAACAGGGTGACGGTTTTCTTGTCCCCCCAATCCAGAAACCGGCTCATCCCATACGCGCCGATCACCAGCACAAACCGCTCCTCAGGTTCGGTCACGATGATTTTGGCCGCCAAGTCCAAGGCGGTGACCCAGCCAGCGCAGGCCGTGTTCAGATCGAACACCCCCGCCCGCCGTGCGCCCAGTTTGGCCTGCACCACCGCCGCCGTGGCCGGACTGAGGTAATCGGGCGTATCGGTGGCGACGATGATCCGGTCGAGCGCGTCCGGTTCCAGCCCGGCCCGTTGCAGCGCCGCGCGCCCGGCAGCGACCGCCAGGTCGGAAGTGACCTGATCGGCGGCCATCAGGTGACGCTCGCGGATGCCAACATTGGCTTCCAGCCAGGCGCCAACCGATTCGCCCAGCAGCCGGTCAAAGTCGGCGTTGGTCAGCACCCGTTCCGGGATGTAACTGCCAGTACTAATAATCCGGGCGTAGCGCATCCAAACCTCCACAGTTCAGGCCGCTTCCAGTGGGCGCACCGGTGCCGGCTCCCGCCGATAAAGCTCATTCAGCGGCAACGAGCGACCCGGCCCGACCACGATCCGGCAATGTTCGCGCCGCAGTTGCCGAGGCTCCGCCGCGCCGCAAGCGTGGGCGATGATCTCGACTTCATGGCGCATGTTCTCTACGTAATGCCGCACCCGCTCGGCCTTGTCGGTCGGGTCCAGCCCCCGCTGCAAATGAGGATTGTGCGTGGTGATGCCCGCCGGGCAGGTGTTCTTGTCGCATTGCAGGGATTGGATGCAGCCCAGCGCGAACAGGAAACCCCGCGCGGAATTGACGAAATCGGCGCCCACGCACAGCGCCCAGGCCACCTCGCCGGGGTTGACCAGCTTGCCGGAGGCGATGACCCGAATGCGTTCGCGCAAACCGTGCTGGTTCAGCGCGTCCACCAGTCGCGGCAGGCTTTCCTGGATCGGCAGCCCCACATAGTCCAGCAAGCTCATCGGCGCCGCGCCGGTGCCGCCGTCGGCGCTGTCCACCGTGATGAAATCGGGCGCGCTGGCCGGCCCCCGGCGCACGATTTCCCGGCACAGTTCATCGAACCAGCCCGGATCGCCAACCACCAGTTTGAAGCCGGTGGGTTTGCCAGTGACTTTGCGCACCTGGCCAATGAAATCCAGCAGCCCCGCCACATCGGCGATTTCGGGATGGCGGTTCGGACTGCGCGAATCCTGACCGACCGGAATGCCGCGAATCGCTGCAATTTCCGGCGTCACCTTGGCCGCTGGCAGGATGCCGCCCTTACCCGGTTTCGCGCCCTGACTGAGCTTGATCTCGAACATGCGGACCTGGGGATGGGCGGCTACGGCCCGCAGCCTGGCCTCGTCCAGGCCGCCCTGCGCGTCGCACACCCCGTACTTGGCGGTGCCGATTTGGAACACCAGATCCGCGCCGCCTTCCAGATGGTAGGGCGATAAACCGCCCTCGCCGGTGTTCATCCAGCAGCCGGCCAGCCGCGCGCCATTCGACAGGGCCAGCACGGCAGGCTTGGAAATCGCGCCGTAACTCATGGCCGAGATATTGAAAAAACTGGGGGCGGGATAAGGCTGGGGGCAGTCCGGGCCGATGATCAGCGGCTTGACCGCGACGGCTTCGGCGTCGAGCGCCGGAAACGTGGCGTTGGCGAACAGGAGCGTACCGGCCGGGCGCAGGTCGCGGGTGGAGCCGAACGGCTGGGTGGTGTCCAGATTCTTCGCCGCCCGGTAGACCCAGGCCCGTTGCGCCCGATTGAACGGCATCTCCTCGCGGTCCATGGCGTAGAAATACTGGCGGAAGAACACACCCAGATGCTCCATCCGGTAGCGCAACCGCCCGATGACCGGGAAGTTGCGGCGAATGGCGTGCTGGGTCTGAGTGATGTCAATCAGGTAGAGAATGATGAGCAGCAGGACGCCGATGCCGACGGCGAACACGAACAATGCCGCCATCGCGGCCAGGAAGGTTGTAACAAAACCAGGCAAATCAAGAGTCATGATGGCAAACCTCTCAAAGCCCAATCAGAGGGCGGTTAAACATACCCGATTACCCATAAATTCATCCACCGCCGGGATACGCGGCATGGCCGGCTTCCAGCAATTCTCATTTTGCAACCGCACTGGCTCCCACACTCCAGCGTCACTGCCATTAAGTTAAGCGAATCTCTTTCAATAACAATGCGTTTTCTGCCGACGATGGAAATCCAGCAAGGCTCTGGCGGACGTTTTCTGACGGGGCGGACGGCGCTGCGGACGCGCGCCAGTCGGATGGGTCAGAAACAACGCGGTCAACCGCGCGATCAAGGGTTGGGTGTCCAAGTCGCTCCACAACAGGTCCAGGGCGTGGTGCTTGATGGCGTTGAAGGAGACCGCCCGATTGACGGTTTGGGGATGACGGGTTTCTTTCGCATCGAGTTGGGCCTGTGCCGCTTCGGTCAAGAGTGTTTCCAGGCCGGTCAAGTACACGGTCGCATGAAAGTCCTGCCGGACGGCTTCGGCCCCGGTGCCCGAGAAATTTTCCAGGTCCAAGCGGGT
>ERZ795055.2317-NODE-2317-length-14461-cov-4.976676_pt1 | contig 14461 bp, 13 predicted proteins | sample MGYA00375139_ERZ795055 | MGnify/ENA primary metagenome ERZ795055 (study PRJEB30184, sample SAMN05720283) | anaerobic digester metagenome | isolation source: active sludge of municipal wastewater-treating anaerobic digesters | place: USA | collected 2015-01-23 ...
TTGAACAAGTTCAGGTGCGCTCAAAAATCATTTTCACTACGGCGTTCGACGAATATGCGATCAAAGCTTTTAAACTGAACAGCATCGATTATTTGCTGAAACCGATCAATCAGGATGAACTTAGCCGGGCAATTGATAAATTCCGTTCATGGACAACTGAAACATCACCGGTAATTGATGCCGTTATGCTTCGCGATTTATTGCGTCCGCAACAGGCTTATCGCGAGCGGTTTATGGTAACGGTTGGCGACAAACTTAAAACTATTTACGTGAGCGATATTGCTTATTTCTTTTCGGCTGCCGGAATCACATTTGTGGTGATGCAAACCAAAAGTCAATATTCGCTGGATTTCAGTTTGGATAATTTGAAAGACATGCTGAACCCTAAAGACTTTTTCCGGGTTAACCGACAATTTCTAATTGGTTTAAAATCAATAGAAAAGGTGGTCGTTTATCCAAAAAGCCGACTGAAATTAGTGCTTAATCCGCCAACTGAGGCCGATTTATTTGTAAGCATCGACAAAGCGCCGGAGTTTAAACAATGGTTGGATGGAGAGTGAAAATAATAATTCAAAAAACAGTTTGTGGCAAAAATTCAATTGGTAGAATAACAACTTGTATATGAATAAACTAATAGCAATAAAAATTACACACACGCTGATCTGGATTTTCATGGTGGCTGTTATTTTCTACGTTTTATACTCGGGAATTTTTAATCAAATTAATATTCTTACCTGGATTTGCATTACCATAATTATTTTGGAAGGATTTGTTTTGATGGCATTCAAAATGTCCTGTCCGCTTACTGTTTTGGCGAGAAAATATTCCGATTCGAAAAGCCACAATTTCGATATTTATTTGCCTGAAAGGTTGGCACAATACAATAAACAGATTTTTACAACCATTTTTCTTTTGGGCTTATTAAGCGTGATTTTTCGGACATTTTATTAACGGTTCGCATTATCAATTTATTTAAAAATTAATCTTTAGAAATAAATCAATATAATCCTCAAAAATTGAATTTAATGGAAACTAAAAAAGCAGCCATCATTTATCAGAGCAAGCGTGGAACAACACAAAAATACGCAGCCGAAATTGCATTTTACCTTAAAAAAAAGGGCATTGAATCGAAAGTTACATCGGTTCAAAAGTTTAATAGCAACGATATTGCTGCTGTCGATTACATTTTTTTTGGATGCTGGACAAGCGGACTCTTTTTCATTTTGCAACATCCCGATAAAGAATGGATTCAATTTGCGAAAACTCTCTCTCAGAATTTAACGGCAAAAACAGCCTTGTTCACTACTTATAAAATAAGAACCGGAAGCATGTTTCGGAATATGAAGAAATACCTACAAGGCAAAACCCACGAAGCAAAGTTACAACTTCAATCGCGAAACGGCGAATTAACAGAATTTAATAAAAACTTAATCGATTTATTCGTTGATTAATATAAGATTTATATACTTTTGCTTTTGTTAAACATAAATAATAATCCTATGCAACCCATTACTCAACAGCAAATTAATCGCTTCGTAGCAGGTAAAACCATCGCTATTGTGGGCGCATCACGAAAAGAGAAAAGTTTTAGTGCCGATGTGGCAAAACATCTTCAAGAGTTAAACTACAAGTTGTGGTTCGTAAATCCGAATTACGAAACCGATGAACCCGGAAACGCGAAAGTACAATCCATTACAAAATTGCCCAAAGATGTAAAACATTTATTGGTGCTTACACCGGCTATGGAGACTGAATCGGTTGTAAAACAAGCTATTGACAACGGGATGGACAATATTTGGATTCAACAAACATCTGAAACATCGGCGGCTATCGAGCTGGCTCAGAATAATAATGTAAATCTGATTCACCATCAGTGTATTTTTATGTTTACCAAGCCAACAGGCATTCATAAATTTCATTACACCATAAAACGTGTGTTTGGTTCGTTGCCAAAATAAGATAAACAAATAAATATCACAGTAAAAGCAATCCTCAAAGAAATTATCTTAAAGGATTGCTTTTTGCATTATAATTTTTTCCATTTTTAAAACATAAATCAGTGGAAATATATAATGTCGTGAAATTTTCTTCTTTGTAACCTGCAAAGAAGGTTGTATATAAAGATACATGATTATCCGCATAATGTTCAAATTAATATAATTCGAGTTGGGTCTCGCGATTTTTAATCGCGGTTTTAAAAATCCAGCCTACAGCAGGTCGGCGCGAATCCCACTTCAGCTCACTTTAATCCAGCGGTTAAAAAAAGGAGGTTGTTTAGCGGATTATCATAAAAAAAGTTTTTTTTTAAACTATATATTTGTATTTTAATAAGGTTAATATTTTGGTAATTAGATTTCTACGAAGGTTGAAAAGAAGATAAATAAGGTTTTTTAAGACCTTATTTTTTTTAAAACCTTAGAAGAAAAATTGTAACCCTAAGTTAAACCTTATTACCTTATTTGTTACTTATTTATAACACCATTTATGACTTTTGAGATTGCCTCATTAGGGTAAGTATAGTTTGAAAATACGACTTTATATTTTTGTAATAACTTATAATCGTTTCAACCCTTATAATCTTACATTCATAAGCCAAAAACCAGCTTTCAAATAACTTAATTTGACGAGAAATAATTCTTTTTGTTTCTTTGCAACAAAATTAAAATCATCAAAAAGTATTTTTAAAATTCATTCTTATGTCATTCAAAAAGTATTTCCTGTTAGTTATTTCAATTTCAACATTTCTTGGAATTTCTGCAAAAAATGTAGGCGATGTTTCGGCAACTGTAAAGGATATTCAAACCAAAGAACCAATTGCATTTGCTTCGGTTGAATTGCTTAATGCAAAAGATAGCTTATTGTCGGGCTGTATAACCGACTCGAAAGGTTATTTTGAATTAGCTCCTCCGGCACAAACCTCCAAAATTCGTATCCGGTTTATGGGTTACAAAAACATGGAAATGGCATTCAAAGATAAAGATTTGAAGGTAGTTTACATGGAAGAAGAAGCCCGCCAGTTGAATGAAGTTAATATTAATGGTTCAGCCCGTCAGAATAAAATTGACCGCGATGTTTATACCGTTACTAAATCGATGCGCGACGGAACAACCAGTTCGCAGGAATTACTGGGAAAACTGAGTGGCGTGCATTACAATGTTTACAACAAAAGTATCAGCGTAAACGGAAGCACCAACGTACTTATTTTGGTGGACGGCATCGAAAAAGATCAGCAGTTTGCAAAAAATCTGCAACCCGAACGCATCGAACGTGTTGAAATTATCAAAGATCCGGTTGGAAAATATGCTACCGATGGTTACACTGCGGTTATTAATATTGTAATGAAAAAAGATTATACCGGCATCGATGCTTCGATCAACAATACCGCCTTTTTCGATATTGCAGGTAAAAATGGCGACGATAGGTTTGCTCAGGATTATGGAAATGTGAACATTAATTACACCTACAAAAATCTGAATGTTTATACTTCAGGATCGATATACGGCGGAAACTATAATCTTCCGACAGAGTTTGTAAAACGCTATGGATCAATTACATCAACAACGCAACCAATGGATATAAACAATCCGAACACCAGGGTGAATCCACGAAACGGGAATATTGCGCTGGGAGCAGATTACACGTTTAATAAAAAGCATACATTTTCGACCGAATTTAAATACTCCGATAATCATGGTACTGAGAATTCATCCTTTGTTATGACAAATTCGGTGAATAATGTAGAAACCGGAACCAGCTCTTCGCAAACAACATCCCGTAACAAGACTGTAAACTTGCAGGCCGGGCTTACTTACAAAGGTAAATTAGACGAAAAAAACACCTTGAATGCTGACGTTAGATATTACAAAACAAGCGGGTACAATTACAGCTATTTTAAGCAGGATAATTTCACTGGCGTGAGCGACATAGATTTGAGTGGCGATTACATAAGAACAAATATAAACTATGTACATACATTTTCGCCTAAACTAACACTTGATTTGGGCTATGGAAATGTCTATTCTACCAATACAAATACGCACAACAATAATTCTTTTACACGTTATAATTATCGGAACAGGGTATCGATGTATGCAAGTTACCGCCCGTTCGACAAACTGAGTGCAAAAGTGGGTGGAATTGTGGAAAATTACACGCAAACCTATGGAAATGAGTCAAAAAACCTGACAGCGTTTATGCCATTCGTTAATGTGCAGTTTATTCCGGGTCAGAAATTTAATGTAGTGGCAAAATTTCAATCGGGTGCTAAATACCCGTCCATTGATCAACTAAACCCTTACAAAGCGGCAGTTGATTCTATTATGTACGCTTCGGGTAATCCGGCGCTGAAAACCGGCATTTACAACACCATCGGTTTGGATTTTAATATTTTGAAATTCATTACTTTGTCGCCGTTTTACACCTTCAACAATTCGTATATTTCGAGTTATGTAAGTCCTGATCCTGTAAACAATCTGCATTATCTGACACAAACGGTTAATGCCGACAAATACAATCATTACGGTGTAAAACTCGATTTTACTGTACCGTTTGGTAAAAAAATATTTTGGCAAAACAACGTGAACTTGTCGAAAAGCAACATTGCTTACAAAGGCGAGAGCAACTCAGTTGACAATTTGGGCATAAATTCGAACCTCATTTATGTGGAACCAACTAAAGGTTTAATGGCCGGTTTGGTTTATCAAAAGCAAATTCTCCGCGATATAAACATCCAGGGATATAGTTCTAATGGAAATGATTTAATGCTTGCCATGCTTCGCAAATCAATGCTGAAACAGAAACTAAATGTAACACTTTACTACATAGCACCGGTAAATCTTGGATTGTCATACGATATACCCAACTTAACACAAACTGCAACTTATTATCAAAAAACAAATGCCAAAATGATTTTTATTAAACACCTGACATTCATCGAAGTGAGTTATAATTTTTCGTCGGGCAAACAAACCAAAAAACAACAATCAACCACCGACGAAGAATTCAATTCAGGCAAAAAAGGTGGTTTTGGATTATAACCGACACCGTTTTCCCGGCAGTAAAAAGCAACCGTTTGACTTACAAACCGGTTGCTTTTTTGTTGTATGTGCATATACTCTAAATTTTTAGAAAAACACTCAATCCTCACTTACAGGCATTCATCGCCTGCATTCATCTACTCACTGTATATTAATTGTACACCTTTTTCAGCTGAATTACTTTTGTTTTGAAATTATGATGTAAAATCAATTCTACATAACAAAACAAATTATTCACCAATAAAACAAATTACAAACAAAATGAAAAAGACATTATTATTAATGAGTGTTATTTTAATGAGCTTAATGGCTCAGGCACAAAATGTTACTGGTAAATGGAGTGGTATTCTCCAAAGTAAAGGTCAGAAATACGAGCTTGTATTTCACGTATCAAGTATAGGCGAAAAGTTAATTTCCACGATGGACAGTCCAAAACAGAATTTTTTCGGTTTTAAAACTACTTCAACCGAATTAAAAGATTCAATGCTTACCATCAGTATGAAAAACGCCAACATGGAGTTTCAGGGAAAGTTGCTAAGCGACAACCGATTAGTAGGTATTTTCACACAACTGGACCAAATTACTTTTTTGGAATTAAGAAATGAAAAGTATGCAATCAACAAATCCAAAATTGAAATACCTAAAAAGTATCATTCGTATTCTTACTATATCGATACTGTACAATTGGGGAACAATTCGAGAGCTATTCAATCCATGCCAATAAAAAAAGGGAGAACATTGGCAGTTATTTTAAACTGCCAAACCACCGACACAAACCAAATCAAAATGAAAAGCGAACTTGTTGATCATTTAACCGGCAATGGTTTTACTGTCATTTGCATTCAAAGTGCTGTTGATATGCAATCTGCCATTGAGTACTTGTACACACTTGATATTGTTAACACAAAAAAAATCTCAACCTTGAAAATGGGTGAAGAAACATTTATGTTGACGCGTTTAGATTCGAAGAAATGCATATCGAAAGAAATAGCTCGCACCGAAAATAAAGTGAAGACAATGAACTTGCTTACTGATTGGTTGATAAGAGGTTAATGACCGGAGTAATAATTAAAAAGAAGTTATATAAAAATTAAAAACAAGATTTAAAAAAAATCAAAAACAATTTTTTAAAGGTATGAAAAAGACAATTTTAGCATTCACTATGCTACTTTCGGCCGGAGCAGCTGTAAAAGCTCAAAATCAGGAAACGATTAGAAATGAAGAAGTTCGGTATCATTTTTTCACAAACAACATTCCGTCCGATTGGAATTATCCATTAATTGGATTAGTAAACAATGTGGAAGGAAATCACGCCAGTTTTCAGATTGGGTTGGTAAATTCTACCTCGGGAAATTTCGGAGGAATACAGGTTGCAGGTATTGTTAACAGTGTAGGTGGCAATGTTATAGGGCTACAAAGCGGTTTCATTAACAGTGTTGGTGGAAATTTCAGAGGAATTCAGTCGGGTTTTATAAACTCAATAGGCGCTGATTTTAGTGGTTTGCAATATGGGTTTATAAATTCAGTTGGTGATTCGTTTTATGGCATTCAAACCGGGTTTTTAAATAGTTGTACCAGCGTTTCCGGCATTCAATCAGGGTTTATTAACTCCACTCAAGGCAGTTTAAAGGGTATACAATGCGGATTTGTGAATTCGGCAGGTGAGGTTCGCGGATTGCAATACGGTTTTATCAATAGCACAAAATCGCTCAGAGGTTTACAGCTTGGATTTATCAACTCCGTAGATAATCTGGAAAAAGGCTTACCCATTGGTTTTCTATCGTTTGTAAAACATGGCGGTTACAAAGCCATCGAAGTTTCGTACAACAATATTAATCCTGTAAATATAGCTTTTAAAACCGGGGTTCGGGCACTTTACACCTACCCAATGTTGGCTTACGATTGGCGATTAGCCGATGACCGTTTGTCGTTTGGTTATGGAATTGGCTCAAACTTAGACCTTAGCAATCACTTGTTTGTAAATCCCGAAATGGAATGGTTGCATCAGGTTTCGCTCGATTTCAATCACCATTCTACACTCAGATTTAATTTAGGCTATAATGTCAGCGAGAATTTTGAAATTGTTGCAGGTCCATCGTTGATCTGGCAAATTAAAATTAATGCAGACGATTTTCACCAAAAATACACCGAGTGGGATCCTTCAATAGTAGCAATTAACAAGCTGAAAGCCGGATTTAATGTGGCTTTACGCTATAAATTCTAAGTTTTTTTAAGGTAAAATAATTATGATGTTTAGACTCAGACCCTGGCAAGATGCTGATGCTTTTGCGGCAGCAGATTTAGTAAGTTCGAATATTAGCCGTTTTATGTCGGATGCATTTCCGGGAAACGATGTTGAAAAGTGGGAACAATTTATTCGAAATGCCAACGAAAATCCGTCGGCATTTTACAGGGTCATCGAGGTCGATGGAAAATTTGCCGGGAACATAGGCATACACATCTGCAATGACATATTGCGGATGAACGCCGAGCTCGGCTACTGGATTGGCGATCAGTACAAATGCCGTGGAATAATGACCGAAGCTGTAAAAGAAATGGTTCAACTGATCTTCACCATTTTTGAAGTAACGCGGATTTATGCCACACCTTTCGGCAATAATTTTGCTTCGCAACGCGTACTCGAAAAGGCCGGATTTACGCTCGAAGCCATGTTCGAAAAAATTTATATAAAAAACGGAATGAAGCATGACGAATTGGTGTATGCCATTCGACGTTGAAACGCATTTTTAATAAGCGTTATTGTTGATATTTAAATATTTAAGAATTATAAATTGGAATTTAAATCCGGGATTGAATAAATAAATCTCAACTGAATATTTACTAAAAGTATTGATATTTTTAGCAAAAAAGAAATAACTTTGCACGAATTAATACGTAACAATTTCTTCTAAAAGAATTCATTTCAATAAATCGAGATAAATGATTTTATTACATCCGAATGATTATCATAAAGTTACTGATATTCTGAATAAAGTGGAGTTCAATAACTATTTTGCCAAATCGGTAGTGCTGCAATATGTTACCGGCAAAATTTATGTGGATAAAACCGAAAATCCTACTGTAATTTACATTTTTCATCCTTACGGAATGTCTTTATTATTAGGCGATTATACTAATGTGGAATTTAACAGTGAATTCCGGAATTATTGCCTGAATACCGATAGAGTTCGGGAAAAAGCCGATTGGTTACAAGTGCAACCCCTCGAATGGTGTGCTGTTATTGAGGATATTGCAAAAACTTCAGAAAATATTATTGAACAATACGAACGACTCAATTTTAAATTCAACAGGGAAAAATACCTTGCATTTCGAAAAACAATTGATTTAAATAATTGGGAAATCGTTGAAACAAATGCTGAGATTTTTGATACCATGCCCGGAACCGTTGTGCCGCGATATTTCTGGGATAATGTAACCGATTTCATGTCAAAATCGAAGAGTTACACCCTAATAATCAACAACCAAGCTGTATCGACCGCTTTCGCAGCCTATTTATTGGACAAAGTATTGGAAATTGGCATTCAAACCGTTGACGGACATTACGGAAAAGAATATTCGGCCATAAGCTGCTGTAAATTAATTGATTATTGTCTCGAAAATGAGCTTGAACCAGTTTGGGCATGTAAAGGTGACAACATTGGGTCAATTAAACTGGCTCAAAAATTAGGATTTGAAAAAGCAAGAACCGGCCCGTATTATAAAATTAATTTTTGAAGTAAATGAAATTTCTTGCCATTGAAAAGGACATTCCGAATACTAACCGGGGAAACATCGAAAAAATACTTGCCGACGAAGCCCGGAAAGTTTATGAACTTTATTTGTCAGGTGCTTTGAGGGAAATTTATTTCAACGAAGCGCATAATGCAGTTCTGATTCTTGAATGCGAAAGCAAAAATCAAGCTTTCCAATTACTGGATTCACTTCCATTAATTAAAAGCAAAATGATTGAATTTGAGGTGATGGAGCTGTTGCCTTATACGGGTTTTCAGCGAATAATGAATTGAATATTTTTTTATTCGTGTAAAATCTCAACTGAAAGTTTTTTTTGCAATCCCATGTAATATTTGACTGTTGAAAATCGTCTATTAAGATGTACGAATTTATAATCAAATAGCATGGTAACAACGATCAGAAAAACTGAAAGAGACGAATATTTCATAACCGAATACGTAACCCGGGATGCTTTCTGGGATATTTATTCAAATGGATGCATCGAACATTATCAACTTCATAACCTTCGTAATCATCAGAATTATATCGAAGCGTTGGATTTTATAGCCATCGAATCCGAAATAATTGTCGGAAATATTGTACTCTCCAATGCCTGTATAAAAAACAAAACAGAACAAAATGAAGGTGTTTTATGTCTGAAATCGTTAGCTGTTTTAACTGATTATCAGCAACAGGGAATTGGTGCAAAACTGATGAAACATGCCATTGCAGAGGCTAAAAGGTTGGGATATAAAGCCATTGTAATTCCAGGAGAAGAGTCTTATTTTCAACAATTTGGCTTTAAAATCGCTTGTGATTTTACATTGATTAATCAGGTTAACATCCAAAGTTCTTTTATGGCTTTGAACCTTATTTCAGGCACTTTAGAAATGATGAACGGAATTTGTTTTGATTTCAAACCATCCGAAATAGATATAAATGAATATCAAAGATTCGATAAAAAGTTCCCATACAAAACAAAGGAACTTAAATCGGCTTAATGTTTTCTAACAACAATCTGAATTAGCAATAATAACCTTCGGCTCAACTGATTCAACCAACGAATGACATTCATTTGCATAATTAAATTTTTTAGGAAAAAGATATAAGGCGTGAAATGGAGAAATTGAATCCAGATATTTTTTTGTATATATTTCGCAAGAAAAATCAAATCTATATTCATTCTTTTTATTATGTTTGCTGAATCAAAAACAAATAAATGACCAAACAGGAACAAAGCCGGACAGAATACATTTCGCGCATCAATCGGGTGATGGAATATGTTGATAACCATTACAATGAATCAATTCATCTCGATCGTTTAGCCGAAATAGCACATTTTTCGCCCTTTCATTTTCACCGTATTTTCAGCACATTGACAGGTGAAACACCCGCTGATTTCTGTCTGCGTATCCGTACCGAAAAAGCTGCTCAGCAACTGAAAGATGATCCACGCAAATCTATTTCTGACATTGTGTTTGATTGCGGTTTTAGCAGTATGGCTTTGTTTGCACGCACTTTTAGGAAACATTTCGGGATAAGCGCCACCGCTTACCGTAAAATTGAACAACCTATAGTAGTTAAGGACGGTGTTTATTATAGCAAGAATGGTCAACCGCTCAGCAAGAAAAATCAAATCTATGTGGCACTAAACAACGAACTTTGTTCCGTAAATTTAAAACAAATTATCATTATGGAAACAAAAGTTATTGTAAAAGAAATGCCTGATATGCAGGCTATTTATTGTCGGCACACGGGTGCTTTTAACGAAATTCACAAAGCGTACAACAAACTTATGCAGTTTGCCGGGCCGCGTGGGTTAATCGGAAAAGACTCGCATACAGTCACCGTTTATCACGATGATCCTTCGGTGACCGAAATCAGCAAAGTGCGTCAGAGTGCATGTTTGGTGGTTGACAAAGATGTGCAGGTGGAAGGTGAAATTGGAAAAATGACCATTAAAGGAGGAAAATTTGCAGTAGGACATTTTGAGATTGATGTAACAGAATTTGAAAATGCCTGGAACACCATGTGTGTATGGATGACCGAAAGTGGCTACGAACCGGGCGAAGGTAATCCATACGAATTATACTACGCGGATCCTGAAAATCATCCCGAACATAAATTTGTGTTGGATATTTGCATTCCGGTAAAAAATATCTAAACTTTGGAAAAGTTGTATTAAAAAAGTCTATAATCTTTACTCTTTATTCTTTGATCTAATATGAAACACGATTGGAAAAAATCAGAAAAGCAGTTTTACGCTCCCAAAAGCGAACCTGAAAAAGTGAGCATCTCTGCCATGAACTTCTTTAGCATTCGGGGCGAAGGCGACCCGAATAATCCCGAATTTGGTGAATATATCAGTGTGTTGTATTCGCTTTCGTACGGCGTAAAAATGTCGCCCAAACAGGGTTTTGCACCGGTGAACTATTTCGAATACAGCATTTATCCGCTCGAGGGTGTATGGGATTTAAAAGAAGAAGCGAGAACAAAATCAATGGAAAAAATTGACAAAGATGCGTTGGTTTTCAATCTAATGATTCGTCAGCCGGAATTTGTGACACCGGAATTTGCAGCCGAAGTAATCCAACGCGTCAGCAAAAAGAAACCACATCCATTGCTCGCCGAAGTAAAGTTTGAAACCTTAACTGAAGGTGATTGTGTGCAAATGCTTCACACCGGAAGTTACGACGACGAACCGGCCAGTTTTGCCCGCATGGAAGCTTTTGCAGTAGCCAACGGATTAAAACGGCAGAGTAAAATTCACAGGGAAATTTATTTGAGTGATGCCCGAAAAACAGCACCCGAGAAGCTTAGAACGATACTCCGGTTTTTGGTGGAATAAATGTCGTTGATTTGGGATTAGACTAAATCATAAAAGCTTTGTAGATTTATACAAAGGATTGCCCCATTCTTATGGAGCAATCCTTCTCTACTTAAAGTTTCTTGCCAATATAAAATACATATCCATAATACTCCTTGTATTGCTGATACATTTTTTCTTCATGATTCAGATTGTCCAATAACTCTTTTGCAGTAGGATTGTCAGGATATTTTTCCCTGAAAAACCGCTGAGCTTCCCCCTGTGGTTTGTAGAAAACGTCAGTCCAACAATATTCCGGCAAACAGAATGCCGCTACCGGAATGTAACCCGCTTTTTGTAACTGTGCCATTTTGACAGGAATAGTATCAATTTCGGGATAAGCTTCGTTCCAGAAATCATTAATTTCGGCAGGTCGTTCATCGGTAAACCACGATGCTTCGGTTACAGCAATGTATCCGCCTTTTTTCAGGTATTTGCGCCATTCGGTTACACCTCGCTCAAAACCAACATTATAGATTGCTCCTTCAGACCAAATAAGGTCTAACGATTCGTTCTCAAAAGGCAGATTATCCATCGAACCTACTATGCCTTTCACCTTATTCTCTAATTCTAAAGTGGATGCGTTGCGGTTGAAAATCTCAATAAAGTCGGCAAACAAGTCCAATCCGGTAATTGTACCGGCACAGTGTTGTGCCAAAACCATGGTTTGTCCTCCGGTGCCACAACCCAAATCGGCAATCACCGATTCTTTGTTGAGATTGTCAATAAAACTCAGTGCTTTGAGAGTTGACTCCTCACTTCCGGGACCCTGACGTTCGATACTCGAAAAATATTCGCAGATTAAATTAAAATCAAATTCGTGAATGTTTTTATATTCTTCATTACTCATGATGGTAAAGTTTTATGAGTCAAAGCTTTGCAAAAATGCCATTAGCTTCAACTTAATTATTATTATTATTTAAAAATATGATGTAATACTCAGACAAGAATATGCCTGAGGAAACGAGGGGATAATCACGGTTGCAAATGCATCAATGATTATTTACTTTACCAAATCCGAAATTAAATTAAACATCCAATTGTTTTAGTGCTGCAAAAATATAAAAAAGTATTCAATTGAAAACACAAAAATATGTTCCTCATTATTTTAATTTAAAAATAACTATGTTCATCCACTGTTTTTAGTCATTCATGATATTCCATTTTCCAAAAACAACAAATAACAATTATATTTGTGTCAAATTTTTTTGATCGTCTTAGTATTTTTACTTTATATTATCAAATATCAATAACATGCCACTAAAATTTCTCAAAAAAACATATTCGGGTTACCACAAGCCCGGCGGACAAAAAGAGCTGCTGGAGTTGGCTTTGCCAATGATTATTGCCACAGCTTGCGATGGAATAATGACATTCACCGACCGGCTTTTTCTTGCCAAAGTTGGTTCGGAACAAATGAATGCTTCGCTGGCGGGTGGAGTTGCACTGCAAATGCTTACTTTCTTTTTTATCGGACTAATAGGTTATACTACAGCACTTTCGGCTCAATACATGGGTGCGGGCGAAAAACATAATTCGTCTCGAACCACTTTTCAGGGCATTATTATCACCCTGATTGCCTGGCCATTGATTATTTTGATAAAACCTTACCTGTCGTCACTTTTTGGTTTGCTCAACACGCCTGAATCACAAATTGCCTATCAGATTGAATACATCTCCGTATTGGCCTGGGGTGTTGTTTTTGCATTGCTTCGTCATACGCTGAGTTGCTATTTTGTAGGCATTGGACGTACAAAAATAGTGATGCAAGCCACTGTGGCAGCTATGGTTACCAATGTTGTGTTGGATTATGTGTTGATTTTCGGAAAATTCGGATTTCAACCCATGGGGATTACAGGAGCTGCTTTGGCAACGGTTTCGGGCTCGGTAGTAGCTACAATTATGCTATGTATTACTTATTTGGGACATAAAAACAATATCGAATTTTCAGTCCGAAAATCGTTTCGGTTTTCAGCCGAAATAATGAAGAAACTGCTCTATTTTGGATCTCCTGCAGGCCTTGAAATGTTTCTGAACTTTATTGCTTTTTTCTTTATGGTTGCGTTGTTTCAGGCGCAGGGCGATGTGGCTTCCACGGCTACCACCATTATGTTTAACTGGGATTTGGTATCATTTATTCCGCTTATCGGCATCGAAACAAGCGTAACAAGTTTGGTGGGCCGTTACATGGGTGCCGGACGACCACAAGTGGCGCATCGGGCAGCATTGTCTGGTATTAAAACAGGCATTATTTATTCGGTTGTTATTCTGATGTTATTCATGTTTATTCCCAAAACATTGGTACTGGTTTTTCAACCCGATGTACCCAGCGACATTTTCAACAGTGCAGTTCCTACAGCCGTAAGTATGATTCGTATTGCCTCGCTTTATGTACTACTCGAAGCCGTTATGATAGCTCTTGTGGGTGCATTACGCGGTGCCGGCGATACGCATTACACGATGTTGGTATCAATTATTACACATTGGACATTTGTGCCCGTTTTATATTTGTGCCTGAATGTTTTTAATATGTCCGTACCTTTCAGCTGGTTTATGTTAGTTCTGTTTTTTCTTATTTTTAGCGTAGTTTTAGTTTTGCGTTTCAGGAGTGGGAAATGGAAGAAAATAAAAGTGATTTCGTAATATTTTTGTCCGTTTTCCAACAATGCAAGTTCATCGGCAGTTAATTTCCGGCGCAAATCAGTAATTCGTTCGATCTCGTCTTCATTCAACAAAGGCATCGGCCGGTTATATTTATCTTTTAGCGATTCATCCTTATCAATTGCTGATATATTTTCTTTGCTGTCTATTGTTTTTGCAATATGTT
>ERZ795055.2318-NODE-2318-length-14456-cov-6.166308_pt1 | contig 14456 bp, 9 predicted proteins | sample MGYA00375139_ERZ795055 | MGnify/ENA primary metagenome ERZ795055 (study PRJEB30184, sample SAMN05720283) | anaerobic digester metagenome | isolation source: active sludge of municipal wastewater-treating anaerobic digesters | place: USA | collected 2015-01-23 ...
ACCTTGTTCTTGAGCGCCCTGCCCTGGAGATTGACCGACTTACAGATCAGCGCCGTGTCGTTCTCCTGCCTGCGCACGAGCTCCTGCTTGATATTGTCGTGCACGGGGCACTCTTTTGTCGCCATGAACCGGCTCGCCATCATGACCCCTTCTGCGCCGAGCATGAGGGCCGCGGCCATGGTCTTCCCGTTTGCGATGCCTCCCACGGTCACCACCGGGATGTTCAGGGACTCGACCATGCGGGGGGTCAGCACCATGGTCGTCACGTCGTCGTTCAGCGGGTGCCCGCCTTCCTCGATGCCCGCGGCGTAGATGCCGTCGTATCCCACCTGCTGGGCGTGCAGCGCGTGGCGCACTGCGCCCACTTTATGAAAAAGCTTCACCCCGGCCTTTTTCAGCATGTCGATGGATTCCATGCCGCACGCCTTGTCGATCGGCGAACCCGATATTTCGAGCCCCGCGACCTTTTCCTCGGCGCAGACCCTGAGATACATCTTGTGATGCTCCGGTCCCACATGGACCGACGGAAGAATCGTCACGTTGACCATGAAGGGCCTGTCGGTGAGCTTCCGCGTCTCCCTGATGGCGTTCCTGAACTCGTTTTCGGTCGGGTAGTTCGCCGCGGTGAGGTTCCCCAGTCCCCCGGCATTCGATACCGCGGCGCAGAGCTGCGGCACGCACAGCCAGTACATTGCTCCGCATATAATCGGATAATCGACCCCGAACATTTCGGTAATCTTTGTCTTTATCATCATGTCCTCCCGCTATTCACAGTGAAGCTTTTAATTTATTTCTTGACCAATTAACATAACAGTGTTATGTTTGTCAAGTGATTAATCAAATTTTCGAGGTGTTCCAATGTTCGATTCCCTTTTCAGTCCGATAAAAATCAACTCCGTCGAGATAAAAAACCGGATTGCATACCCTTCCCTCGGACTTTTATATTCATACGACGGGAAGCTCAATGACCGCTACTACAACTTCTTCAGGGAAAGGGCCCGGGGGGGATGCGGGCTCGTTACCGCTGGCCCTGTCGGATTCAACAGCGTCGGCAGCGGCCTTGTCACACTTCAGTTGAACGATGACAGCGCCGTCCCATCGTTTGCAAAGCTTGCAAAGATAATCAAGGACGAGGGAGCCGTTGCCTGGGTCCAGCTTTTTCACGCAGGGGCCTATTCGTACTCGAAGATAATCACCGGTGAAACGCCGGTGGCGCCCTCGGCCATATACTCGAAGTACAGCAAGCAGGTGCCCAGGGAAATGACCATTGAAGAGATACGCGAGACGCAGCAGGGATTCGTCGACGCCGCGCTCAGGGTGAAGCATGCCGGATTCGACGGGGTCGAGATCATCGGCTCCGCCGGGTACCTGATCACGCAGTTTTTATCCCAACTTAAAAACAAGAGGACCGACATGTACGGCGGCCCGTTCGAAAACAGGGTCCGCTTCGCCAGGGAAATAATCGAGATGATGCGCAGGGCGCTCGGCCCGGATTATCCCATCACGATCAGGATCGCCGGAAACGACTTCGTGCCTGAAAGCAACACCGACCTGGACGCCGCGGAAATCGCGAAGGTCTATGAAGCGGCCGGAATCGACGCGATCAACGTAACGGGCGGATGGCACGAGTCCCGGGTGCCGCAGCTGTACATGGAGCTGCCGAGGGGCGGATTCGCCTATCTGGCCGCGAATGTCAAAAAGTCGGTGTCGATTCCGGTCATGGCGTCAAACCGCATAACGGACCCCTGCACCGCCGACCAGATCATTCGTGACGGCATGGCGGACATGGTGAATCTCGGCCGCGTGCTCATCGCCGACCCGTACTGGCCCGAGAAGGCCCGCCAGGGAAGGGTCGACGAGATCAAGCCGTGTATCTCGTGCGGCCAGGCGTGCGCGGACGAGCTCTTCAGCGGTAGGCCGGTATACTGCCTGGCAAACCCGCAAGCGAGCTTCGAGGGCGAGCGGATCATACGTGAAGCGAAAACCCCGAAGAAAGTGATGGTGATCGGCGCGGGCCCGGCAGGTATGGAGGCCGCGGTCACCGCTGCCATGGCCGGACACCGCGTCGAGCTCTATGAAAAATCGGCGGACATAGGAGGCCAGCTCTGGATCGCCGGGACTCCTCCCCACAAGCAGGAGATATGGGAGCTAATCAGGTACTATGACACGATGCTCGACAAGTACGAGGTCGAGGTCGTGCTGGAGAAAGAAGTTGACATGGACTTCATCCGAAAGCAGAATCCCGACCATGTGATCGTGGCCGAAGGGAGCGAACCCATGGTCCCGCCGATAAAGGGCATTGACTCGCCCGGGGTCATTTCGGCATGGGAGCTGCTGGCGCAGGACCCGGCGATCGGGAAAAAGGTCGCGGTCATCGGAGGCGGCGCGGTCGGCATCGAGACCGCGGAGTTCATAGCGTCGAAAGGAGCTGTGCAGGGCGAAACCGCCGCTTTTCTGCTGAAATACGGCGCGGAAAGCCCGGACAGGATCAGGGACCTCATGAAGAGGGGAACAAAAGAAGTGACGGTGTTCGAAATGATGCCCAGGGCGGGGGCCGGTCTCGGAAGATCGACCAGGTGGATACTCATGAGCAATGTCGACATGTTCGGCATCGATATAAAAAACAACGCCAGGGTCCTTGAAATCCGCGAAGGCGCCGTGATCTACGAACAGGACGGAGAGAAACACACTGATCGCTTCGACACGATCGTCAACGCAGTGGGCTCCAGGCCGGTCAGAAAAATTTCGGACGCTATCAAAGACTCGGGCATACCGCACGCCATAATCGGCGACTGCGTCAAGCCGAGGCAGATAAACAACGCAATACACGAGGGATTTCTCGCTGCAGCCGAAATCGAATGACACGGTGATGGGACAGCCTCTGAAAATAGCGCTCGCCCTGGCGATCGCGTCAGCGCTTTGCCGGCCGGCGGCAGCCGAAGGCAGAGTGCGTTTCGAAACAGACCTCTCTATCGAACGGGTTTCCGGATTCACCACGTACCAGATCGGCGGCGATTTCACTTCAGGCGACGGCGTGTCGGGAACCTACAGGTTTCCCCTGAGCGAGCTCGAATTCCCGGTAAACGTGTTCATGACCACCGTGTCGGCCGGGCTCACGATCGACGAGAAATTCGTCGTTCGGGTGAAATACAGGCACAACAACCTTTTCGGCGCTCACAAATTCAACAGCTTCGCGGGCAGCATGAAAGACTCGGACTGGGGCTACTGGTACCTGGCCTCGGGCGGCGAGGCGTGGGCCGACCCGGACACGCTGGACATCTACTCTGAAAGCGACGCATACCTGACCGCTGCGGAAGCGCGGATCGGGTTTTTGTACCGGGCCGTCAGCAAGGAGACCGTGACCTTCGGCCTGGGAATCGGCTTCCTGTACCAGTTGTTCGATTACAAGGTGAAAGACATCGACCAGTGGTATCCCTCGTACGAAGAATATGCCGCCCACATCGATCCGGACTTCAGCGGCCATGACAGATACGGCGGCAGCGTCATAGAATACCGTGTCGAATACTTCATCCCCGCGATAGAGACCGAGCTCGGGCTCACGTTCGGCAATCTGTCGTTCGTGTTTTCGCTGGGGTTTTCGCCCTGCGCCTGCGCCCGGGATCTGGACGACCACCTGCTCAGGTACAAAACCGCGGAAGGAGAAAGCATCGGGTTCGCGGTGCTGTCCTCGCTCGACCTGAAATTCGCGGTGCACAAAAATGTGGCTATAGGCTTCACCGCCGGGCTGGTCACGGTCTATGCCAGGGGCGAGCAGGTGCAGAACCAGTACGAGGATTACAACGGTGTACCCGAGGGTGAAATCGGCACGGTACAGAACCTCATTTTCACCAGGCAGGTCAGCGCAGGCATGAAACTCTCCCTTATGTTCTGATAATCATGTCCGGATTCATATTTACAGTGCCGTTTAAAATCGTTCCATACCATCATTCCGACCGAAAGAGACATGGCGCCATCAAGGAGAGAACGGCTTCCAAAACCGCCGGTTTTTCACTTTTCGATCCTGAAAAATCTTACGATAATATCCATGATAACATTAAGCCGGCATCAGGAAAAAACCATGAAAAAAGCCATATCGTTCGCTTTTGCGGCACTCTTGATCATCACGTCGTCAACATCCGAGGCCTCGCTGCAGCAGCGTCTTCAGTGGTGGCAGGCAAGGTCCCTGAAGCTGAATGAAATTCATGAGCGCCTTTCGGCAGACCGCTCAACCGCCCCGGAGGTCCTGGACGTCATTGAATACGAGCGCAGGGGGGCGCGCGAGGCGCTGGCCATTTTCGAAAGCTATACGGGAAACCCAACCAGGCTCATGCAGACCGAACGGCTGTTCACCGGAAAAGAACTCTCCGACAGGACGGCCCTTGTCACGGGACCGTTGTTCAGCCTGCTTTATCTCGAACTCATGGTCAACGGGGCCGGCGACCGCGAATCGCTCGACCGCGCGCGCCGGGCGGTCACGAACCGTCTTCAGGGCATGGAGCCGTGCGCCGAATGCGGCATCAACGAGATAAGCGGCGAGGTTTTAGGCCGCGACATCACGCCCGGGCAATGGAAGGTCCTCGCGATGGAGCTTTATTTCGGTTCGCTGATGGAAAGCAGAACCGCGATCCGGAAGGCCCTTGAAGAATACGTCACCGCCGCTCTTGTCGATCACGTGCAAGGCAGTGGGAAATCAACCCTCGGCGAAATCGACAATATCATCCTGAAAGAAACCCTCGCATGGATGCCCGAACACGCCCCGGCCATGTTTTCAGATGAATCCGCGGGAAGCCTCGAAAAATCATGGTGCTGGCGAACCATATCGCGCGACCTTGAAAACTGGCGCGCATCATGCAGCGAAATCAGGCGGCTCCTGCCCGCAGACGGGCAGGTCGGCGCACTGCGCATGAAATATCTCATGAACTACATACCTGAACTCGACGCGCACATCTTCGGGGAATTCGGGAAGGAATGCATCGATGCAGCCTGCGCCGCAGTGCGGGCGGAAGATTCATCCGCCCATGCGGCCCCTTCTTTAAAGGCCCTTATGGCAGGCCTGATCGAAGAAATCGACGCGATACGGAAATCCAGGGCCCAGTCGATCACCGGAAGGGAAAGCGACGATTATTTCAAGGCGCTCTCGAAGGATTTCGACTCAGCGGTATCCGGAAAGATATCGGCATCCGAAAGGCCTCGCCCCGGCCGCGACCATAAAAACGGGAATACCGGGCCTTCGGGACTCGCGGCGGCGCTCGAGCAGGCGAAAAAATACGCCGAAAGATCCAGGGCGTTTCTCGCATGGCTCTCGCACACGCGCAGGATGGAGGCCTCGGAAATGCCGTCCCTTTACCGCTACAGGATCGACCGCAGCGCCGCCTACATCGGGTTCATGAAAGATCTCGCGGCCGGAGCGTCAGGCCTGACTGTTTGTGAAAGCCGGAACCTGTCTGACCGGTTCACGACCGCGGTCAGCAGGACATACAATGTCCTGAAATCCGTAGAGGCGGCCGTGTCTCCGGACAGAAAAATGATCACACGCATGACCGCCAGGGAGATAACGGCATGCAGGGAGCTGAAACGCGATTTTCACGCGAGATCGACCGAAGCCGGCCAGGATATCTCGGCGCAGCTTCAGAAATTCATCAGCAGCGCGAACGAAAGCTCGAGCCTGGCCAGGTCAACTGACGGAAATCTGAAGAATAAAATCGCCCAGTATGAAATTGACCACTTCGTGGACACTGCAAGGATGTGCTCCCGCAGCCATGACGCGTTGCGCTATGACGAAGACGCGCTTTCGGCGTACCGCGAATCGTTTATCAGGATGAAAACCGAGGCGGCAGGGGGCAATTCAGTCCTTCACCGGGATGACGGGCCGGTCAGGGCCACGATCATCACAGCATGCCCCGGATTCGATGAAGGAAGGCTGGTCGCCGAAAGGGCGGCCAAGGAGTACCTGAAAAAAGAATGCGAAGACGCCCTGGCCAGGATCGGCTCCCTCCTGGGCTTTTACCGGCGCCTCGGGTCGGCCCTCGAAATCGCCCCGGATCGCAACGAGATTGAAGACATCAGGCGAATCATTTCCAGGCGCTTCACGGTGAAGATTTCTTCGTGGACCATGGACGAACGCAACTACCGCGAGATCGACGCGAAGGCGTTTTACGAAATCGCGCGCGCGGCCCGCATCTCGGCAGTGAGATCGCAGCAGGCATCAGGCCCGGACAACAGGCCGAACAGGACCGTTCCCATCAACGACGGCAGCCTGTCCTTCTTTCTTCCGGGGCAGTGGACCGAGAAAAAGACCGGCGAGCTGGACAGAATGAAAGGCAAGATATCATCCTACTGCAATCCGCTCACCGATTCTTCGATCGACGTCGCGAGCGTGTCCGCAGACGGCAGAAGCATGCAGGACATATCCGTTGAATGGATAAAGAGGGAAGGCATGAAACCCGTCAGGTGGAAATTCATCAGAAAGAACGACCGGGAATTCTGCTGGGCGGTCGCCGGAAACGGTAAAACCCGGATCATGGAGACCTATGCCGTCATACAGGAAGGCAGCGTGATAATCATATCAGGCGAAACCGAGCGCGGCAGGCGCACCGAGTTCTCCCAAACCATGGCCGGGCTGATAGGCTCGATGGATTTTTAGGGAGCGATCAGGCCCGACCAGCTTCCTTTCAGGGTCGGCCGGCCCAGGGACCTTTCGAGGATTCGGAGAAAATCGGCGCGGGGGATATGCCGTGCGCCCAGGCTTTCGAGATGGTTCGTGTGCACCTGGCAGTCGATGAGTTCGAATCCCATGCCGCGCAGTTTCATGACAAGGTGCACGAAAGCCGCCTTGGACGCGTTGCTCTCCCTGGAAAACATAGACTCGCCGAAAAAGCATCCGCCCAGCGAAACGCCGTACAGGCCCCCGGCCAGAATGCCGTCTTTCCAGGTCTCGACCGAATGAGCGAATCCCAGGCGATGGAGCTCGCCATAGGCCTCGACCATTTCCCCGGTAATCCAGGTGCCGTCGTGGCCTTTCCTCGGGGCGCCGCAGGACCGGATCACGTCAATGAATGCGCGGTCGCAGGTGATGTCGAATATTTTCCGGTTCATGACCTGGCGCATGGTGCGCGACACGCGCACCTCTTCAGGGAAAAGCACGAAACGCGGGTCCGGCGACCACCACATCAGCGGATCGCCATCGGAGAACCACGGAAATATCCCGCTCGCGTAGGCGAGCAGGAGCCGCGCGGGAGAGAGATCCCCGCCGACCGCGAGAATGCCGCTATCGTCGGCGAGATCAGCGGCCGGAAAGACGATTTCCTCTGTCAGGCTGTATATGGGCATATGGACTCCCGTATAGGATCAAACCAGCACGCTCATAATGACAAGAACATTTTATGGATTGACTGGTTTCCCGGACAGATATAAGGGAACCTCTATAAATTACATTCCGGATGTTCCCTTGCAGGCAGGGATGCATGCCGGAGCAGCCATATAAAAAAGGCCCACAGGAAAATCATGCCAGCGGAATTAAAATTCATTTTATTTCAGATGATGGTCATTCTTCCGTTTATAGCGGGATTTCTCCTCAAAAAAAAACTGGCCGACCCATCGGTCTTTTCCAGGAAGCTGGTGCGGGTGAACATCATCGCCCTGGACCCCCTCATCGCACTCTGGAGCATATGGGGCCTGGATCTTTCAGGCGGCCTGTTCATGCTTCCCGCTGCGGGGATACTTCTTTCCGGCGCCGGATTTCTGATCGGCCTTGCGTCCCCGGGCCTAATCAGCCTTGAAGACAAATCCAGAAAGACATTCCTGATCAGCTCATGCCTGGCGAATCACGGTTTCACCATGGGCGGATTCATTTGCTATCTCATAGCAGGAGAAAAAGGTCTCGGGCTTGCTGCAATATTCGTCTCGTATTTTCTGCCTTTCGTTTTCACGATCGTTTTTCCTTATGCCGCAAGCAGCGGGCATTCCATCTTTTCCCTCGATTATTTCAGGAGACAGTTCATCAGTTTACAGAACATGCCCCTGTATGCAGTCATTGCGGCCATATGCCTGAAATCATGCGGCATTAACCGTCCGGAAAATTTTTATTTTCCTCTCGATCTCCTGATCGCAATATCGATCATCCTGTATTACCTGACACTGGGAACGAATTTCAGCGTCAAAGACCTGGCGGGAGTAAAAAAACTGCATCTCGGACTGGCCGTCATAAAGTTTTTTATTCTCCCGGCTGCGGCATGGGCAACTCTCCAGTTCGTTCACCTTGATCCGGCGATAGAAATGGTCATATTGATACAGTCTTTCATGCCGGCGGCGATTTATTCGGTTGTTACTTCAATCCTCTACGATCTGGACACGCGGCTCGCCTCAGGGCTTTTCGTGGCGAACACACTCGTTTTCATCATGATCGTACTGCCGCTTATTATTCTTGCGCGGGGAATTCTGCTCCAATACCCGGTTTCCTTTCATATCTAATCAATATTGAAGAAACCCATTAATTTTGGCCTTGTTACAAAAAAAACTTGAAAATATTCCGGTAAAAAAATGTAGTGTGCCTAATGGGGTTTTCCGGAATGACTGTGGCTGTACTTTTTACATTAAAAATTATGCTGAACTTGTCATTCAAACCGGTGCTTTTACGCACACTCGCATATTGCGGCATAGATATACATCCAGCCGACCTGTTCCCGAAAATCATAACCTCTGAAAAAACGACGCAAAACCATAAAACCAGTACACTAAACTCCGCCTGCCCTAACACGCGGGCTGGTGTTAATATATAAAAACATCAAAGGTTAGAGGTACAAATCTAATGAAGACTTTAAAAAAACTGGCCCTGTCGCTGGGTATGACTATGTTCAGCGTCATGGCAGCGTTCGCCAGCGAGGCGGATCTTGCTATACCGGATCTGCATGCTGGTCAATTCGAGAACTTCGGCGGACTGTCCGGATACTGGATCCTGCAGTACGGCGCGCTCGTAATCTGCGGTACGCTGGGAATAAGCTTGCTCCTGCGTCACCAGGTCAGAAAACTGAAAGCGCACGATTCCATGCTGAAAGTTTCCGAAATCATCTACCAGACTTGCCGCACCTATCTGCTCCAGCAGGGCAAGTTCCTCCTCATGCTGTTCGCATTCATTTGCGCAACGATGGCGTTTTATTTCTTCTTCTCAGCTCCCGAAGGAACAGCCGCTTCCAAGACAGCGAGCACGCTGATACAGGTTCTGCTGTTCTCGGTCGTAGGTATGGGCGGTTCATACGCGGTTGCATGGTACGGAATCCGTATCAACACCTATGCTAACTCCCGCACCGCTTTTGCAGCTCTCACAGGGAAACCCTGGGACGTTGTTAACATCCCCCTCCGCTCAGGCATGAGCGTCGGCCTTTTCCTGATCTCCCTTGAGCTGGTCATGATGGTCATCATCCTCCTGTACGTTCCCCGCGAAATCGTGGGCGTGTGCTTCCTCGGTTTTGCCATTGGCGAATCCCTGGGCGCTTCTGCTCTTCGTATCGCCGGTGGTATCTTCACCAAGATAGCCGACATCGGATCGGACCTCATGAAAATAGTCTTCAAGATCAAAGAAGACGACCCCAGGAACCCGGGCGTTATCGCCGACTGTACCGGTGACAATGCTGGCGACAGCGTTGGACCAACGGCAGACGGTTTCGAAACTTACGGCGTTACCGGCGTTGCTCTGATCTCCTTCATCACCCTGGCAATACCCACACCGGAAATCCAGGCGAAGATGATCGTGTGGATCTTCGCAATGCGCTTCCTCATGGACTTCTGCTCGGGAATTTCCTATTTCGTAAACCAGGGAATTTCTTCAGCCAAATATGCAGGCAAAAAAGAATTCGACTTCGAAGAGCCTCTGATGAGACTTATCTGGATCGCCGCGATCCTCTGCATAAGCACCTCGTATTTCATGAGCTACATGCTGATCGGCGACATCGGCGACATCATGGGAAAACCCGAACTCAACGTTCTGTGGTGGCAGCTCGCAACGATCATCAGCTGCGGTACCCTCGCTGCTGTTCTTATTCCTGAATTCACCAAGATATTCACCAGCGCCAAGTCGAAACACGTTGATGAAATCGTCACCGCTTCCAAGGAAGGCGGAGCTTCTCTTACCGTTCTTTCCGGTATCGTCGCCGGTAACTTCAGCGCATACTGGATCGGCATGCTGATCGTCGGCCTCATGACCGGCGCGTACTTCGTCAGCGGATTCGCCCTCCAGGAAGTCATTCCCGGCGGTTACGGTTCAATCTTCGCGTTCGGCCTCGTCGCCTTCGGTTTCCTCTGCATGGGCCCGGTCAACATCGCTGTTGACAGCTATGGCCCGGTAACCGACAACGCACAGTCGATCTTCGAACTTTCCCAGATCGAAGCGATCCCCGGCATCAAGGAAGACATCAAGAAGACCTTCGGCTTCACCGCTGATTTCGATATGGGCAAAAAATACCTCGAAGAAAACGACGGCGCAGGAAACACGTTCAAAGCGACAGCCAAACCGGTTCTCATCGGAACGGCCGTTGTCGGAGCGACGACGATGATCTTCGCGATCATCCTTCTCCTCAAGAAAGTCGGCCTCCTGCAGCTTTCACTCACCGACGCCCCCGTCATTCTCGGTTTCATATGCGGCGGCGCGCTGATCTTCTGGTTCTCCGGATCTTCGATGCAGGCTGTAACCACCGGCGCTTACAGGGCCGTTGAGTTCATCAAGAAAAACCTGAACCTCGACAAGTCCGAAGCCGACCTCGAAGATTCAAAGACGGTCGTCAGAATATGCACCCAGTACGCCCAGAAAGGCATGTGGAACATATTCATCGCTCTCATGGCGAGCACACTGGCTTTCGCCTTCTTCGATCCCAACTTCTTTGTTGCTTACCTGATCTCGATCGCGTGCTTCGGTCTCTTCCAGGCCATCTACATGGCGAACGCCGGCGGATCATGGGACAACGCCAAGAAAGTCGTTGAAGTGCACCCTGACAAACTGAAAGGCACCGCACTCCACGACGCCACAGTCATAGGCGACACAGTCGGCGACCCGTTCAAGGACACGTCATCCGTATCCATGAACCCGATCATCAAGTTCTCGACCCTTTTCGGACTGCTTGCAACTGAAATCGCGATAGCGATGAATCCCGTTGCGCACGCCGTTGAAGGGGCGCTTGAAGCCAACAAAGGCGCGGACCAGGCAGTTATCGACGCTGCGGTCCTCGCTGCTAAAGAAGGAGCCAAAGCAGACATGAACTATGCACCGTTTATCGGCATAGCATTCCTTCTCGTGGCCCTGATTTTCGTATGGCGTTCGTTCTACAAGATGAGAATTCACGAGTAGAATATTCGGTCATTGAATACAAAAAAAGGCCGTCCCGAAAGGGCGGCCTTTTTTATATACTGCCGCGCCTAACTCCCTTTGCCGGAGAGGTAATCAGGGGGGTGGGCCAAAAACCTGATTTCAAGAGGCGCCTACAAATTAATATAAAAATTAAATGATTTTGTTGACTCGACAATTATGTTATTATTCAATTAGCCATTTATAATTCTGGAGTCAGCCATGAGAAAAAAAATCGTAATCCTTCTTTTCTTTATCATGAGCACCTGTATCTGCATTCCCTTCATCCATGCAGCCAACAAAGCGGAGAACGCGGGATTAGCGGAAACCGTCCATCAATCGGTTGCGCATGAGGCGGAAACCGATAATGCATCCGGGCATGAAAGCGCCACGGCCGCGGTCCATCATGCGCCCCACATTGACGGTAAAGACCTGAGCCTCCTGTGGGCGCTCCCATTCCTGGGGATACTGCTTTCAATCGCGATATTCCCTCTTTTGGCGCCCCACTTCTGGCACCACCACTACGGCAAGGTTTCCCTTTTCTGGGGACTGGTTCTCTTTATAGCCTTCACGATCGGATTCGGCCCGAACACCAGCTTTTTCTACCTGGTTGAAACATACCTGGGTGAATTCATACCGTTCATCACGCTCCTTCTGGCTCTTTTCACCGTTGCAGGCGGCATAAGGCTCAAGGGTGAACTTGTCGGAACGCCGAGGCTCAATACGCTGTTGATATTCATCGGAACCTTTCTGGCGAGCTGGATGGGAACGACCGGTGCCGCCATGTTGATGATACGCCCCGTGATCAGGGCGAACGAATGGCGCAAGCACAAGATCCACGTAATCATATTCTTCATTTTTCTGGTCGCCAATATCGGCGGATCGCTGACCCCCCTGGGAGACCCTCCGCTGTTCCTTGGATTTTTGAAAGGCGTCAAATTTTTCTGGACCACCACCCACATGCTCCCCATCATGGGAGTGGCGACTGTCATATTATTGGCGCTTTTCTTTGTCATTGACACCATTTATTATAAAAGAGAGACCGAAAGGCCTGCAACACTTCCCGGTGGTGCGAAAATTGCGATAGATGGTAAAGCCAACTTTATCCTTCTCGCCGGAATCGTCGGCGCCGTTATTTTCAGCGGCCTGTGGCATTCGGACATAAACAACCCGGCCGATGTCGCCATAACCGCATGGGGAACGGGCATGCTCACCAAGGGGACGCTCGCGCAGGTGATAATCCTTCTGACCATTACGGTCTTATCGGTGAAAATAACCTCAAAAGAAACGAGGGACGGGAACGGATTTTCCTGGGCCCCGATCATCGAGGTGGCAAAGCTCTTCGCCACCATATTCATCACCATGGTAATGCCGATCGCCATGCTCAAGGCCGGAGTCGACGGCCCGCTGGGCGCGATCGTTTCCCAGGTGACGGCCGACGGCCAGCCGGTGAACAAGGCGTTTTTCTGGGCGACCGGCGCTCTTTCGAGCTTCCTCGACAACGCGCCGACATACGTCGTATTTTTCAATACCGCTGGCGGCAACGCGGCCCAGCTGATGTCGGAGCTGCCGCAGACACTTCTCGCCATAAGCGCCGGCGCGGTATTCATGGGCGCAAACACCTATATCGGAAACGCTCCCAACTTCATGGTCAAGTCGATTGCGGAGGAATCCGGTATCCCGATGCCGAGCTTTTTCGGATACATGCTCAAGTGGTCCATTCCCATACTGATCCCGACATTCATCCTGCTGACATTGGTATTCTTCTAAATTAAACGACAGGAGACAAAACGATATGGAAAAAAAATATTACGAGCTTGTTCTTGAGGGAGATTACAATGCGATCAACGGTCTGCTGAACGGTTTTCTCCTGGGTAAAAATCATGACTGGACTTTTTACTTCAGCAAAAAAGCCGGCGTGAAGACCGAAACGCTTATTGAAGTCATAGCTGACTGGATAAGTATGAAAAACAAGATACACCACATAATCATGGAGGATGTATTTTATAAAGAACTAAGAAAAGCGGTTGAGAAGTACAATAAACCCCTGAAAATAAAATCCAAATTCGTCAACCTTAACTATATAAAATCAGCGAAGCTCATCAAAAAAGCGCACCTGAATTTCAAGGCGATAACATACGGACGCCAACATGCCGCTGAGATGAAATTCCTGCTCAAGAACATCCCTGCGGGAATCGTTCTGCAGAACTACAAGCCTGTCGAAAAGGTAGTCAAGGACGTAAAGGGCGTCGAGCTTTACGCGCCGGAACATGAATACACGTTTGAAGCTTCAGGAACCCTCGTCGGCAATATCGGAACGATGATCGACCTGAAGCAAAAACTGGATGATTACCCCCTTATCGAGGCGGATAAAATCCATCTGAAATTTTAAAATTGAAGAAAAATCCATTTAAAAAATGGGGGGAGCAGTCCCTCCATTTTTTGTCCGTTATTTCTGTATCTGAATAATCATGATAAATAAAGGACCCATTCCCATAATTCAATCATTCATATAACGCCATCCAACCGCTAATTGTTCTTGACCTTTGCATTAGTAATGGTGTATGAACATATTTTATCAGAGTGTTGTTACGGCAGGGTTATCAATTTTTTTCAGTGCAATTGATGCCGGGCTGATTTCAAACAATAATCCATGGAAGGGATATGCTGGAAAAAATCAGATCAACATTTTTCAATCAGACAATTCCCTCCGAGTCCAAAGTTGAATTTCACGGTCAACTAACGCTGACGAATTTCAATCGCTGCAGAATATTCGCACCGACGCTTCTTTTCCTTTTTCTGGTATTAATTGCCTTAGATCTGCTCAACTGGAGAAAAGGACTGTGGGAGTCCCCCGGTTACCTCGGGCTCTTCATGGTTCACACCGCTACCGTATTTTTTATTATCCTTGCGATCATCGCATTCTATATCAGGCCGCCGCGTACCGCGGCCGATATCGGTCCGCGCCACGGCGTCACCGTCCTCGGGTTCGGACTCATGTTGATTGTTTCGGGTATTATCACTACCATGTTCGACCAGTTCATCCATGGACAGATATCGGCCTACGTAATCGTTGCCTTTGGATTAGGGGCCGGCCTGCTGCTGAGGAATGCGGCAAGCCTGG
>ERZ795055.2320-NODE-2320-length-14454-cov-6.249115_pt1 | contig 14454 bp, 12 predicted proteins | sample MGYA00375139_ERZ795055 | MGnify/ENA primary metagenome ERZ795055 (study PRJEB30184, sample SAMN05720283) | anaerobic digester metagenome | isolation source: active sludge of municipal wastewater-treating anaerobic digesters | place: USA | collected 2015-01-23 ...
TATGGAAACTCAGCGGCGAAGTTACGCAAATGAAAATCAGCGGTGTAGGCACCATCGATGTGGCCAGTCTCAGTAATAAAACGCTGTATGTGAGTCCGTATGTGGTATACAACGAACAAGGCTATTCAAAGCATTACTACGCAGGTGCTGAGCGTGTGAGTTCCCGAATCGGCGGTGGCACGATGTACGGCTTAAAGCACCCGATAAACGATACCGTTACTCCTATCACCGACGAATACTCAGAGCTTTCAACCCACTTATGGGAAATGCTGGAGCGCAGTTTCTCAGCCTGTCTTGATCTGTACACAGAATATATTGGCTACGAACCGCATCTGGAATCCGTCCAGGAATCCGCCAGCCAGAACAACACCGAGAACAACTGGTACATCTATCATTCAGACCATCTGGGCTCCTCGAGTTTCCTAACCGATGCCTCTGGCGATCCTACACAACATTTGCAATATTTGCCTTTCGGCGAAAACTATATAGAGCAAAGAGCCCCAACCGATTACTACACGCCGTACACCTTTTCCGCCAAAGAGCGCGATCTGGAAACCGGCTACTCGTACTTCGGGGCGCGGTACTATGATCCGAATGTAAGTGTGTGGATATCTGTTGATCCGATGGCGGACATCCTATCATGGCTGTCACCATATAATTATTGCGAATTAAGACCGCTTCGACTTATAGATCCAACAGGTATGCTAAGTGATGACCCAGAAAAACTATTGTCTAATCCTGATAATGCAACCATTCTTCCGCAATTTACGGTAAGGGCTTCTGTGTCGAAACAGTCAAGTAATGTTGCTTCAAAAAAGGAGAAGATTACAATTGGACAAAGATTGAAGAATACTTTTAAATCCATTGGAAATTTTTTCTCGAGATTGGATGATAGGTTTAAAAAGAAGGGGGGAGTGCATTTCTACTCTCAAAGTGGTCAAAGCCAAGAAACCGAAAAAGTGGGCCCAAATTCTGATGCAAGAATGGAAAAAGCGGATTATCTTGCTGCAGCAGTTGGCCTTCGTGTTCCAGGCCCCAAACCGTCTTCTGCAAGTCCAATTGAGAGTTTAGCAGAAAGTTATTCTAGTACCTATGGAGCTGCACAGGAAACCGAACAGCTTGTAGAAAATATTAAATCTGAGTGGAAAGTCAGTACCTCACTTGAAGTGTGGTATGCTAATCCAAAAGGTTTCAAAGTATCGATCCCAGTGCCCGATGATAATAAAAAGGCACAAGACTTTCTAAATTCGTGCTCAACATATTGTGGTTGGGGAAATCCATTGACAATTGAACAGTATCAACAATTAAAAAAATTACTCTGATGGCTTATAAAATTCTTTTTCTCATCACTGTTTTCATTGGCGTTTCGTGCCAACAAAGCAATAAAGACATTGATAATTTAAGGTATGTTGAGGAGGATTTCCTATGGAATGGCGTCGAACGTATCTACAAAGGTCAATTCAATAAAAATGATCTACCTCACGGTTTTGGGCAATTTTTCACGCAGAATGGGGTAAAGCTTTTTGAAGGGACTTTTGATAATGGTAAACCCAACGGCAAGTTCACTATGTTTAATGACGATGGATCTAAAACAACAATGTTCTTTTTTCAAGGGAAAAAAGGCGATCAAAGAATCGAATACTATCCCGAAGGTAACCTGAAATCTATTTATTATGTACATGATGGAGAATATAAGTATAAAAGGGATTATTTAAAATCTGGTGAAATCGACACAACATTTTATCGCGTGAACAATATTTATGGATCCAATATAAACAATACCTTTTCCATAAAGTATGAGTTTGTAGACCCTTTCTTTAAAGGGGGATGGGTCGATCTTTATTTTAGCGATACGTTAGGTAATCATAAATATCAAGAAAGAATCGAAATAAACAGCAAAGATTCAGCAATATTTTCAAAACCAATAAAACATGGTTTTTATAAGGTTGTTTTTGAATTTTATTCAAAAGAAAGAAACGAATTGATGATAAGAGCTGATCATTCGCTCCCTTTATAGAACTGAAAATTAATATTCTAAATCACTATTATCCGACTAAAATAGGAATTGGTGGTTTTCGCCATTTAATGTGCTGATAATCTGTATGACTAACCTTGATGTCTAACAAATTAGTAAGTTTAATTTGTTAAACAATTGTATGTCTTCAAACCAAATTGCACCAATTGAGGTGAAAAAATAAGGTGTTGTTTGAGCAAATATAATTCAAATTCCATCGGTTACCAACTGTAGTTTTTTCCTGATGTATTTTTTCTTCGATCTCTCAGGATCTGTTGTTTGATCCGCTGCCTTTCCTTCAGAATTTTCTCACCTGTTCCGAAGTAAACATCCGCCGGGGTCAGATTCTGCAGCGACTCATGGTACCGGCGGTTGTTGTAGTAGTCAACAAACTGATCTATAGCTTCTTTCAGATCCTCGGGAGAGTAATAGTTGTCAAGCCTGGTCACGTTTTTCATGGTCCTGTGGTACCGTTCGATCTTTCCCTGGGTCTGGGGGTGGAGCGGTTTTCCATTGATGGGCTCGATTCCCTTGCTTCTCAGGAAGCTTTTCAGTTCACCCGGCACATAACAGCTCCCGTTGTCCGAAAGCAGCCTGGGGGCATTCTCCTTACTGATCCCGGTGAACCTCAGCGCCTCATCCATCGACGGCATGACATCCCGGGCCGTCATGTTGGACCTGAGGTCCCGCGAGAGGATGTATCTGGAATAATCGTCCAGGATGGTGGACAGATAATACCAGCCCCAGCCCACGATCTTGAAGAAGGTGAAATCGGTTTGCCACATCTCGCTGACCCTGGTGGTCTTGTTTTCAAACTCATCGGCGGCGCTCAGAAGGATGTGGGCGGGTGCGGTGATCAGCCCGTTGCGCTTGAGGATGCGGTACACGCTGCTTTCAGAGATATACCACCGGTGTTGGTCAATGATATGGAAAGCCAGCTCCCTGGATGAGAAATCTTCGTGCTCCAGTGCTTCTTCCACCACCCGACTTTCCTGTTCCGGCGATATCTTGTTCCAGGTCTGATGACGGCCTATGGCACGGGAGGCCAGGCCGTCATCCCCCCCCTCAAGATACCGCCGGTACCAGTTGTAGTAGGTGCGTTTATAGATGCCTAGCTCCTTCAGGGTACGGTTGACGCTCAGGTCTGACCCTTCGACCAGCCTGATGATCTCATGCTTTTCCTGCTGTGTGAACCGCATATAGGCCCTGGTTTTTACGTTTCTTCGGATTCTAACTCACTCAAAGTTTTTTTTAGCTCCCTATTCTACACGTACAGCCCGCCCAGCTCACGTTTCAGTACATCGTTCATCCTGCGCAGCTCCGTCACCTCATCCCGGGTGGCCTCACGCAGCGTATCCCCGCTCAGCCTTCGCTTCCCCGCTTCGTTGAACTCCTTGCTCCACTTGAAGTAATTGTTGGCATGGACGCCGTGCTTCCGGCACACGGCCGCTATGGTGTCCTCCCCCCGCATCCCTTCCAGCACGATCTTGATCTTTTTCTATGCCGAGAAGTTCCTCCGGGTCCTTCGCCTGATCTCCTTGACCACCTGTTCTGTGGTCTTCTTTTTTGCTTCCTTCTTTTCCATTTGAGTGTGATTTTTGTGAAACAATCCTTTTAAAACCACACCTTAAAATTACACCTTAACTGGTAAACATTTCGCTGACGATCTACACTGATAGTCAGAGAAAGACTTTCGCTGTGAATGATTCCTCTTGACTTATACTTTTTTCTTTGTACATTTACTGATTCGCTCTACGGTAGAATCAGAACAAAAATCTTAACCTAAAAATCAAGCTATATGAGGTACTTATCATCAGCTTTCATTTGCATAGCACTAATCGGCTTATCATCTTGCAATTCTGTATTTTATCAAGTGATTAGTGTTAATACTTTAGACACCACCAGCTACAAAAGATCATCAGATGCAATTACTTTTCAAGATGAGAATTGCATCTTTACCTATGATCTTTGGTCAGAGGGAGGTGATGCCGGTTTTTCCGTTTATAATAAGACAGATAGTGATATCACGATCAATTTGGACAAGACATTCTTTGTAATCAATGGATATTCAAATGATTATTTTCAAAATCGAACTTATGCATCCTCAATGAATATAAGCAGAGCCTCGGGCAGAAGTCTTGAAATGTCAGTTCCGAACAAAAATACTTACTCTTTAGGGTTTTATAATGCCGGAAGGCTTGCTAAAACGACTACAGATTAAACTACCTTTTTAGGTGGATACTCGGTCACTTTTACTGAGCCAAGAACTATCACAATACCGTCAAGGACATCCAAGGCCATTAAAGAGTTTAGGATTTTAATGCTGCCGTTTAAACATTGTGATCTCAAATTGTACCCTTCTAAAGGTACGGGTGACAAGTCTGTGAGCTTCTCCTTTATCTCAAGTCCATTGAACTTCAGCAATAGAATTGCATATAGCATTGGTTCTTCTAATAAGACACATACAGTTGAACATATCTTTTATATTGATAGGATTTGGAATTATCCAGCTAATGACATGATTAAAACCGTTTACAGAAAAGACTGTAAACACGAATATGAATCTCCTGAAGATATTTACACCCATTACGCCCCGGAAAGATTTTTTATTAAGTACATAAACCCTCAAAAAAACTGGATTAAGATTTAGGTTGAGTAAACCATAAGACAACCAAAAACCATCAAGACAGAAATAGCAGGCCATTATATGAATGCTTATTAGATATGATTAAAGGTTTGAGTGCTTCACTTTAATGAATGGATATGTTTTTCCTCGGACTACTGACTGGTATCATTCTGGGATGTCTCGCTACCTATTGGATTATGCGGAACAAATATGCTCGTGCTCAGGGGCGGCAACATAACCCAAGTAAGCCAGATGGCAGCAAGGACTCTGATCAAAATAGGAGGCACTCTCTATCAGACACCTTACAAGCAAAAAACTCACAAATCAAGGAAGATCAACCCGAATATTCCCTTCTTGATCGGGAACTGATCCTCAATAATGAGTTTTTTGGCAGGGAGGTGGTTTTTGTAGGTGAACTTTTGATGGTGGCTCACCAGGATGCGGTGATGTTTGTTGCGAAACTTGGTGCGACCGTAAAAGATATCGTTGATGCAGACACCACAGATATAGTAGTGGTGGGAGAAACACCAGATAGCAGAAAGATAGATCAGGTAAATCAGATCAACCAGTACCGCAGACCTCCCATCATGCTGATGGATGGGTTAATTTTCGTGGACATCGTTGATAAGTACTTCAAGATAGGGTTGGTATAGTTCTTCGATTCTTTGGGTGGTTAGCTTCCAATTCGGCCAGTTCATTGAAGCAATGTGCTTATTATGACGTTTTTGGTTTTTGGTTTCTGCCTCAGTCTAAGATCATGTTGACCCAGATACGCTTCTCTAAGACTTAGTACTTTCCAGATAGCTCATATCGTCACATACAATCGATATCTCTTTGTGTCTGAATCGAGATTTTTCGAGTAAATATGAAGACTCATGGATTACTCACTCTATTTTTGATATAAAAGAAAGTAAATTGTTTGCTGTCAAACTCCTATGCTTGCTGGGAGTATTGGCACCACCACTATTTTACTCAACAAATAGACAGTGATTTGGTCAATTCAATGAAATCCGTATTTTTACGGAACTAAGCTACCCGGTTTTGGCTGACAAGGTTAGCAGGGTTCGAGTCAGCGATGGGGAACAACTTACACAAGTTCTCTAAAATTACAGACATAGTACAATTTATTGCCTATGAGATCAATTAAAAAGCCCCTACCGAAGCAGGGGCATAGGATGAAATCCTTCGGCATATAGCCTTGTTGTGATAAGATTGAATTGGGATTTATCTTAACGGAGACAAAGATACGAACAAAACATTATAAAAACAATACCATGACAAAAATTTTAGGATTAGACCTTGGAACCAATAGCATTGGTTGGGCTGTTATAGACAAGGAGAAGAAGGAAATCGTCAATTGTGGGGTAAGGATATTCCAGGAAGGTGTTGTCAAAGAGACAATTGGACAAGGGGATAAAGAAATTTCAAAAAATGCAGAACGAAGAGAGCATCGGCAAGCAAGGAGGCTGCATTACAGGAAGAAGCTCAGAAAAATTCAACTACTAAACGCGTTGATTAGATATGCTATGTGTCCCTTGACCACCGAAGAACTCAAGGAATGGAAGAATTGGGATAAAGCAAAGAAAGCTGCCGGGAAGAAATTTCCTGCCTCACCAGAGTTCGTTGAATGGCTAAGGCTTAATCCTTATCTTTTAAGAACAAAAGCTATCAATGAACCAATTAGCAGGTTTGAGTTGGGAAGAATACTATACCATTTCATTCAGCGAAGGGGCTTTCTAAGCTCAAGAAAGGGAAGTGATGAAGGAGCAATTTTTAAGGGCAAAGATAACATGGAGGGTATAGATGATACACGTAAAATGATCAAGGATGAAACCCTGGGCAAAAAACTCTTCGACTATCTCCCTATTGAAGGCACACCTTATAAACGTATAATCGACGAAGAAGGAAAAGAAGTAAGGGTAAGGTCAAGGTACACGCTTCGGGAAATGTACATTGCTGAATTTGAAAAAATCTGGCAACGACAAGCTAATCATCTTGCTCTGGATACTATCACTGTTCCACTAAAAAAGGTCATAATTTTAAAAGGAGATCTGACTGGAGTCCGGAATGCCAAAAGAATTGAGAACCTAAAGCACAGGTTTGGTGAACAATCTGTGTCCATTACAGCAGACAGGATTGAGGTGAGAGCAGAAATGCCTTTGAAGGTATTCCTTGCAGGGGATATTACTTCTGACGAAGAGGGTATAAGATTCAGCAGCAACAACAGTGTGTTATTCTGGCAAAGACCTTTGCGCTCCCAGAAAGGATTGTTAGGCAAGTGTACCTTTGAAAGCAAGAAGTTTTTTGACAAGAAGTTTCAGAAATGGATAACCATTGGGTCTTCTCCTTGTCCACTATCACATCCTGATTTTGAGCTTTTCAGAGCGTACCAATTTATCAATAACATAAGATATGGGCGAAGTGGTTTGGTGCTTAATGACAGTTTCAGGCAACAAGTGCTGGATTTAATCAATAGTGAAGATAAAAACTTTGATTTTGAAAAGATACCGAAAAAGCTAAAGATGACTTATGAGCAGTTTAACTACGATAACAAGCTCAAGGTTGCCGGCAATACCACACATAAAAAACTCTTGGCACTATTCGACGAGACATTGTGGAACACCAATAAGGAAGTGATATGGCATTACTTTCATTTCTATAGTGATCCTGAATTGCTTTCAAAGAAGTTGGTAGAAAGATTTGGATTTGATGAGGAGAAAGCAAAAAAAGCATCCGCGATCAAACTGAAGGATGGATACGGGAGCGTATCCTTGAAAGCAATAAGGAATATACTTCCTTTTTTAAAAATGGGATATCAATATCCCACAGCTGTAGTCCTTGGGGGTGTTAAAAACGCTTTTGGCTCACGATGGGAATATTTCAAAGAATCTCATAATGAGATTATTAAGAAGATTGTCAATATTATAAATAATGAAAAACATAAAGAATATGGATTGATTGCAAAAATCAAAGAACTACTTGCTGACCCTGTTGAAGGATATGGTTTTTCACAAGAGGACAGAGCTTTTCAGAAATTATACCATCATTCACAAGAGATTGAGCGGAAGGAGGTAAGAAAGAGGCTATCTGAAATTCCAAATCTAAGAAATCCTATTGTGCAAAAAGGATTATTTGAAATGCGTAGGCTTGTGAATACCCTCCTGGATACAATGGATCAAAACCTAAAACATGGCCCGGCATTTCGTTTTGACCGGATACACGTTGAACTCTCCCGTGAATTGCGCAATTCTAAAACACAACGGCAGGAGATGTCTTTTAAGATTAGAGACAATGAAGCTGCAAATGATGAAGCAAGAATAAGATTGCAGGAATATGGATTAAAACCATCCAGAGAGAATATTACAAAATACAAGCTATTCAGGGAGATTGAAGAAAAACATGGTTCGGTTGTGTGTCCTTATACCAACCGTCCCATCAGTATCACTGATCTATTGGGTCAACTAAACCTTTTTCAGATTGAGCATATCATTCCTTACTCCATTTCCCTGGACGATAGCTTTGCCAACAAAACCTTGTGTGAGTCAAACTTCAATAGAGATAAAGGGGAAAAGACCCCATTCGAATATTATCAAAAAAACAGCAGCGCAAGTACCTGGGGAGCAAATTCATGGGATGAAATAGAGCAACGTACTTTTCGAATTTTGCCATATCAGAAAGCAAGAAAGTTCATTGCAAGAAAAAGTTTCCAAACTGAGGGGTTCATTGAAAGGCAGTTAAATGATGGGAGGTATATCGCAAAAAAATCCGCTGAACTCCTGACTGAAATTTGTGATGATGTAAGGGTTATGCCAGGTCAGCTAACTTCTGAACTAAGAAGGCTTTGGGGGTTGAATAACATCATTCAACCTGTGATGCCTCTGAATCTGAAAGGTATCAAGATAAGCGATGAAGACAGCATCCCGCACTATATTATCTTAGACAAGGACTCAAGTCCAATTGATGCTATCCCAATTCCCAATGAACGCCCTACTACGCAACCTAACCAGATTTTGATACCAGGGATTGTTGATACCAAAGGGGTATTTACCTCAGACAAAGAATATAGGAGCTTGAAATTTTCTTTAAAGGTTGACGGGATGCGAGAAGGGAGACATTGGATAAGGATTAATGTTTCAAAACCAATAGGTTTCACAAAAGTATTTGTTGAAAAGCCTGTATCCGCTTCAAATGAGATTGTTTATAAAGGGCGCGTAGAAAAGGGCTACTTTTCACATGACTCCATTAATAAAAAAATAAAAACCACTGAGGCTGATGGTCTCTACTGGGTAAAGTTTAATGTGGAGAAAACCAGCTTCATTGAGCCAGACAAAGATCGGCCACCAACGACGAAGAGCAATCAGGTGTTATTGTATGGGAATGTTAATGAAAACAATCAATTCGTAAGCTATATTTATCAATGTGAATCCAATGTGAACCCGGGACGATACTGGGCATTGCTTGAGATTGATTTTGATTCAGCAGATTTCACAAGAGCCATTGTTCAACCCCCAATGGAGGACAATAAACTTATTGTCCATGGTTCTATTGGAGGTGATAGTGTCTTCAGTGCGGATTGTGATCCTACTTACCAACAACAAACAACCCTTACCCCTGGGAAGTATTTCACCATTTTGGAGGTTGAAGCAATCGGTGAACTATTCCCAATTGAAAACAAACAACCACTTTTACAAAAGGGAGAGTCTCTAATTGAAGGAAGTGTATGGGTGAATCGTCAAACAGGAGAGATTATGTTTGACCCAAAGAAGAATCGTGACGACCACAGACATCATGCTGTCGATGCTATAACAATAGCTTTCATGGAACTTGGCTATCTTCAAAAACTGAGTCATTACTACGGTGCAATGAAAGCCAGAGGCAGAGGGATGGGTGACAGACCCATATTTAGCCCTCCATGGGAAGGTTTTGATCGGGATGCCAAAACCGCAGTTGAGGGGATTCTTGTTTCTTATAGCCCCAGCAGCAAGGTTCTTAGTAAAATAAGTAAAGTTGTTTCAAAAAATGGGCAGAAATTTCAAAGTGTCGGGTATGCTGCAAGAGGCAGGCTACACAGAGAGTTCTACTTTGGTCGTCATCCACGGTTGATTTCTAACCGATCTGTGGGTGCTGATTTTGAAAAGGACAATCAAGGAGATGTTGTGAATTATTATCATATCAGAAAGTCTATTACTGCAATAGACACTAATAAGCATATCGAAAAGATAGTAGATCAGGGAATAAAGAAATTAATCATTGCCAGACTTCAGGAACAAGGTATTGATGTTACCAATGCATATAAAATTCCACCCAACTTTTTCTTTGATAAAGAGGGCAATCCACTGCTGTACCTTCCAAACAAAAGAGGCGAGCCTGTTCCTGTTAAGAAGGTGCGCCTAAGGGAAACTATAGGCAATGCTGTTCAACTGAAGGATAATTTAAATCAGTGGGTGAATCCATATAATAATCATCATATGATTATCTACATTGACACTCAAGGAGAATTAAAGGAATCAATCGTTTCGTTCTGGGAGGTGATTGAGCGTATCCAGCAGAATCAGGAGGTTTACCAGTTGCCGTGTGACGGGAAGGAAATTTTGACCACAATGCAGGTGAATGATATGTTCTTGCTGAATCTACCAAGGGATTTTGCAGAAAACATAGAATTACAGACTATCAGGAATAGCATGATCAGTCATCATCTTTATCGGGTTCAGAAACTCTCAAGTATGTACTATACATTTAGGCATCATCTGGCTTCCACGATTACCAATGCGGAAGAAGAGATTCGTATTCAAAGTATGCCAGCTTGGATTAATGCAAATCCGATCAAAGTGAAAATGGATTGCCTTGGAAACTATGAATTGATCAAATAGCGATTGTTAGATGATAAAACGCACCCTCTTCTTTACAACACCGGCAAGACTTTCACTCAAAGACAATCAACTTGTCTTTCAAGGGTCAGATGCTGGTGAAATACGGACAATGCCAATTGAGGATTTAGGTTTCGTGGTTCTTGAAAACCATCAGATATCAGTTTCATTGCCATTGTTGGATGCTTTGAGCGTGTATAACGTAGGGGTTGTAATCTGTGATAAAAAACATTTGCCAACCTCGATGCTGTTGAATCTGGATAGCCATAACATCCAAACCGAACTTTTTTCCCAACAGATGAATGCGACCGAACCATTAAAGAAGAATCTTTGGAAGCAGACTGTCGAAGCAAAAATTGCAAACCAAGCAGCATTGCTTGCATTTTGTGAAAAGAAACACTCGGAATTAATTGCATATCAAAAGGATGTAAAAAGTGGCGACACAACAAATCGTGAAGGTGCTGCTGCCAGAATCTACTGGAAACGGCTATTTGGCAATGAATTTGAACGAGATCGATATGGCATACCCCCTAATAATATGCTCAATTACGGATACATAATACTCAGAGCAGCTGTAGCCAGAGCCTTATCCGGGTCGGGATTACTCCCCACCTTAGGAATACATCATCATAATCGGTACAACAGTTTTTGCCTGGCAGATGATATCATGGAACCATATCGACCATATATTGACAAACTCGTGTTTGAATTACACAAAAGCAATCCTAACATTGCAGACCTGACAGCGGAAGTGAAATTGACAATATTAGAAGTGTTGTCAGCTGATGTATTGATAGATAAGATTAAAAGACCATTGATGGTTGCTATTTCAATGACTACAGCTTCGCTCTCACGTTGTTTTACTGGTGAATCAAAAAAAATTCTATACCCTGCATTACAATCAACAGGTTATTGTTAAACAATGTACTATTCAAGTATCAACGCATATCATGTCATGTGGATATTTGTTTTTTTCGACCTACCCGTAGTGTCGAAGAAAGAAAGGAAGATTGCAGCTGATTTCCGAAAGCGGTTGATGAAGAATGGATTTTGCATGATGCAGTTTTCTGTCTATAACCGGCATTGTGCAAGCCGAGAAAGTGCCGATGTGCATATTAAAAGGATTAAAAATTGTGTGCCAGAATATGGGCAGGTAAGCATTTTGTTGATTACTGATAAGCAGTATGGTGACATTATTAACTTTTATGGTCAAAAGCCAGCACCATTACCTAATGTGCCCAGACAATTAGAACTGTTTTGATTTTAGGTTACCTTTGTTCTTTGAAATCTTGAAATGATAAACCCAGCTTTATCTTTCTGCTTCCTGTGGGTTCAAAGCATTTTTTCTTGCGAATAATTCGCTGAATGCATTGATAATACAGCCTTTTGGCAACCCAGGTTGTGGTTTGATGAAGAATTGGGATCTAAGACAACGCAAACGTGTTTGTGATCAGCCATTCATAGTTGTGGTTTGATGAAGAATTGGGATCTAAGACAACGCACCGCCGCCGTGTTTAACCGCAATAGCGTTGTGGTTTGATGAAGAATTGGGATCTAAGACAACAGCACCCGGATTTACCCGCACATCGCGCCTGTTGTGGTTTGATGAAGAATTGGGATCTAAGACAACTCAACCTGTTTGGGATCAGCGCCAACAGCGTTGTGGTTTGATGAAGAATTGGGATCTAAGACAACTACGGGAGATTGAAAAGATCAACCGCCTTTAGTTGTGGTTTGATGAAGAATTGGGATCTAAGACAACTAGTATTGTGCAAAAAGTTGTTCAGGCTTGTTGTGGTTTGATGAAGAATTGGGATCTAAGACAACTCAGAAAAGAAGTATCAAGGCTGGTACATGTTGTGGTTTGATGAAGAATTGGGATCTAAGACAACATCAGGGCATCAACCCCGTCTCCTTTGATGGTTGTGGTTTGATGAAGAATTGGGATCTAAGACAACACGCCCTTGGTGCGGCCAGCACAGCCAATGGTTGTGGTTTGATGAAGAATTGGGATCTAAGACAACGGAGACCTGGTTAATGGTAAACTTGTATCGGTTGTGGTTTGATGAAGAATTGGGATCTAAGACAACCGGGTGGTTCCCTGAGTTTGTAATCAAAGCGTTGTGGTTTGATGAAGAATTGGGATCTAAGACAACTGTGTGGCCTTTCAGATCGCGCTGGATGATGTTGTGGTTTGATGAAGAATTGGGATCTAAGACAACTCTTTTCTGTGCATACCATAGGAATGGGGGTTGTGGTTTGATGAAGAATTGGGATCTAAGACAACTGGTACCATTTGCCATGAGCAACACCGGCGTTGTGGTTTGATGAAGAATTGGGATCTAAGACAACGGATGAATGTGATGCGTGCAATTATAACAGGTTGTGGTTTGATGAAGAATTGGGATCTAAGACAACGGCACCGCCGCAGTGTTCAACCGCAACAGCGTTGTGGTTTGATGAAGAATTGGGATCTAAGACAACGTGTTTTATCCGTTCAATACTGATAATTCGGTTGTGGTTTGATGAAGAATTGGGATCTAAGACAACTGCCGTCGTTTTATATCAGAGATGTGATACGTTGTGGTTTGATGAAGAATTGGGATCTAAGACAACGCACAGTGCAAGGATGCTTACAGACATTGTGTTGTGGTTTGATGAAGAATTGGGATCTAAGACAACTTACCCGGGGAAATAGTTAAGCAGAATGAAGTTGTGGTTTGATGAAGAATTGGGATCTAAGACAACAAGCCATCGGACAGCAAAACCGTTGATTATGTTGTGGTTTGATGAAGAATTGGGATCTAAGACAACTACAACGATCATACAGGAGAGGTGATACAGTTGTGGTTTGATGAAGAATTGGGATCTAAGACAACTCTTTATTTTTAAAGGCGGTCTTATCTCCGTTGTGGTTTGATGAAGAATTGGGATCTAAGACAACACAGCCGTTGAACAGCCGTGTAACACAAACGTTGTGGTTTGATGAAGAATTGGGATCTAAGACAACTGATCGCAATAGCCGTAGTAACCTTGTGGTGTTGTGGTTTGATGAAGAATTGGGATCTAAGACAACTTCTTTCATCAGTTCTTTGGTTTTGATTGTGTTGTGGTTTGATGAAGAATTGGGATCTAAGACAACGGTATGGCTGCGCGAGTTGCCCCGCTTATGTTGTGGTTTGATGAAGAATTGGGATCTAAGACAACGTTTGCCACCGCAAAGGCCATTGCAGACAGGTTGTGGTTTGATGAAGAATTGGGATCTAAGACAACATTATTGAGTTCATCAATCGCGGCGGCGGTGTTGTGGTTTGATGAAGAATTGGGATCTAAGACAACAACGTGGTTATTGACCGCGATCCTGCCGGGTTGTGGTTTGATGAAGAATTGGGATCTAAGACAACCGTACCCGTTATACTCTGCAAACGGCATGGGTTGTGGTTTGATGAAGAATTGGGATCTAAGACAACTACGCAATATTATCGTAGTAGTGGCTGCTGTTGTGGTTTGATGAAGAATTGGGATCTAAGACAACACATACTGTGCTTTTGCTTTCAGGTTATTGTTGTGGTTTGATGAAGAATTGGGATCTAAGACAACCTATCCGGTTGTTAACATCAAAGGGTTAAGTTGTGGTTTGATGAAGAATTGGGATCTAAGACAACTCTTTTCCTCTTCTCTTATGTCGGATTCATGTTGTGGTTTGATGAAGAATTGGGATCTAAGACAACCGTACCCGTTATAATCTGCAAACGGCGGTTGTTGTGGTTTGATGAAGAATTGGGATCTAAGACAACTGAAGTGTATTGGGAGATAAGGCCGTTTATGTTGTGGTTTGATGAAGAATTGGGATCTAAGACAACTCCTTTTACTAACGCCACCGAACCTTTTGTGTTGTGGTTTGATGAAGAATTGGGATCTAAGACAACCGAGCTGTATTCCATAAT
>ERZ795055.2324-NODE-2324-length-14439-cov-40.153991_pt1 | contig 14439 bp, 10 predicted proteins | sample MGYA00375139_ERZ795055 | MGnify/ENA primary metagenome ERZ795055 (study PRJEB30184, sample SAMN05720283) | anaerobic digester metagenome | isolation source: active sludge of municipal wastewater-treating anaerobic digesters | place: USA | collected 2015-01-23 ...
TAACATCGAAAGCCTTTGCAAAATTTTGTCCTAAAAAGTGAGAAGTTCCGGCTTGTAGTGCTTTCCCGTCTTGCATTAAAGCTTCAATACAATAAGTTTCCACAGCACCGGCAAATCTTTCTGATTCTGTTTTAATTCCTTTTACAACCGGAATTGCCATAAAATTTTCTGCAAAATCAGCGTAAACATTCATCATTTGAACAGATTCAGCAATTGCTTCTGCTTGAGTAGCATGTGCAGTATGTCCTTCTTGCCACAAAAATTCTGCAGTTCTTAAAAACAAACGCGTTCTCATTTCCCAACGAACCACATTAGCCCATTGATTTATTAATAATGGTAAGTCCCTGTAAGATTGTATCCAATTTTTATAGGTGCTCCAAATAATTGCTTCACTGGTCGGACGAACAATCAATTCTTCCTCCAATTTCGCATTGGGGTCAACCATTAATTTACCTTTTCTATCGGGGTCATTTTTCAATCTGTAATGTGTCACAATGGCACATTCTTTTGCAAATCCTTCTGCATTTTTTTCTTCTGCTTCAAACATACTTTTGGGTACAAACAGAGGGAAATAAGCATTCGAATGTCCTGTTTCTTTGAATTTTTTATCTAATTCAGCCTGCATTTTTTCCCAAATAGCATATCCGTATGGTTTTATCACCATACAGCCTCTAACAGCGGAATTTTCAGCTAAATCAGCTTTTACCACAAGTTCATTATACCACTTTGAATAATCTTCGGCTCTTTTGGTTAAATTTTTACTCATTTTGAATTATTTGGCATAAAAATTGTTTTATAAATATTAACTATAAAGTTCAGCAAAACTAACTATTTTTGTATTACCAACAATAAAAATGCTTTGATAATGAAAACAAAATATCTCACTTCGTTTAAAATATTATCCCTCTTGTTGACATCAACTCTTGGGGTTTTATTGGTTTCTTGTGGATCTACTCAAAATTCATCCTATTATGATAACGATGGAATTTATAGTGGCTCAGAAAAAAGTAAATCTAAAGAGGCTGAACAAGTTGCACAAAATAATGCAAACTTGGCCTATCAAAATTACTTCAAATCAAAACAATTAAATGCTGAAGAAGAAATTTTTACTGATGTTGAAAATTATTCTTCCGTAACCGATTCAACACAAACAACTGCAGAAAGTTATACTTCCAATGCCAGTTGGGGTTCAAACCCAACTTCAATATCTGTAAATGTTTATGATTCCGGTTGGGGATTTAATTATTGGAACTCTTGGTATGCACCTTATTGGGGATTCAACACTTGGTATGGTCCTTATTGGGGTGTTGGATTTTATCCTTGGTATGGAGCTTATTGGGGCTGGGGATATCCTTATTACGGGTATGGATACGGTTACGGATATGGAAGTTATTATAATGGTTACGCCTACAATAGTGGAAGAAGAGGTGGTAACTATTACACCAATGGTTACAGAGGAAGTTCAGCTTATTCTAGCAGAACAAATGGTTACAGAGGAAGTTCAGCCTATAGAAGTCAGTATAGCACTCGAAATTACACCAATTCAGGAACGCGTTTTGGTACTACCAGAACAGGGACTAGAGGCTATAACACCAACGCTGTAAATTCAAGCAATCCTAGAAGTAACCAATACAACACAAGCGGAACCCGCAATAACACTAGAAATTACGGAAATACACCTTCAACTGGAAATAATACTTATACTCCAAGAAGTAGTAGCAGTAGTTCTTCTTCAACTTCAGGAACAAGAGGTGGAGGATATTCCGGAGGTAGCAGTGGTGGCGGAGGTCGATCTGGTGGCGGAGGCGGAGGCGGACGTTCAGGTGGAAGAGGTTAATTTATTATTTGTTATATAGTTTTAGTTTAAAAATATAGTAATGAAAAAGATACTATTATTCGTTGTAGGGTTTGCTAGTCTAACCATACAATCTCAAGAAATTCAAGATGCCGTTCGTTACAGTCTTGACGATATGACCGGAACAGCTCGTTTTAGAGCAATGAGTGGTGCTTTTGGAGCATTAGGTGGCGATTTATCCGCGATAAACATGAACCCGGCTAGTTCTGTTATTTTTAACACAAATCAAGTTGGCTTTACCTTTTCAAACCATAGTAAAAACAACGAGTCTACTTATTTTGGCACGTATACTGAACAATGTGACAGTAGTTTTGATATGAATCAATTTGGTAGTGTATTTGTTTTTCACAACAATGATGCAAATTGGAAAAAATTTGCCTTTGCTATTAATTATGAAAACGAAAACAGACTTGATAATTCTGTTTTTTCTGCAGGTGTTAATCCTACTACATCCATAGATAGTTATTTTTTAAATTATGCCAATGGTATTCCTTTAGGAACATTACAAAGTAATTTATATGCCTTAAATTATGGTGAACAACAAGCTTTTTTTGGTTACAATGGTTATATTATAAGCCCTGTAACCGAAAATTTGAGTAATACTCAGTATGTTTCAGAGGTCCCTGCCGGCGGTAATTATTATCAGGATAATTACGTAGAAAGCTACGGATTTAATGGCAAAGTTGCCTTTAACTTAGCAACACAATATAAAGACTTTTTGAGTTTTGGTATCAATTTAAATGCTCACTTTGTTGATTTTAATCGTGCCAGTAGTTTTTACGAAAAAAACACCAATAATTTAGAAAACGGTGTGCAAGATGTCCTTTTTGAAAACTTTTTATATACTTATGGTTCAGGCTTTTCAGTGCAAGTGGGAACTATTTTCAAAGCAACACAAAATTTACGATTTGGAGCTTCTTATGAATCTCCAACATGGTACAATTTAAATGATGAATTCACACAGCGGTTATATGCAACGAACAGAGTTAATGGGGTAACTTTTAATGATATAGTTGATCCAAGAATTCTTAATATTTATCCAAGTTATGAAGTGCAAACTCCTGAAAAATGGTCCGCCAGTGCTGCCTACATTTTTGGTAAATCCGGATTAATAAGTTTTGATTATACTTTAAAAAATTATAGTCATACCAAACTAAAACCGGAAAATGATTATGTTTTTAGAAATTTGAATACTGAAATGGCAAACATTTTAAATAATGCCAATGAATTCAGAGTTGGTGCAGAATATAAAATCAAGGAATTAAGCATTCGAGGAGGCTATCGTTTTGAAGAAAGCCCTTATAAAAATGGTAAAACATTAGGTGACTTGACCAGCTTTTCAGGAGGTCTTGGGTATAATTTTGGCTATTTCAAGTTAGACTTTGCTTATAGCTATTCACAAAGAAAATCTCAAGAAGGCTTTTTTACAACTGGACTTACTTCGCCCGCTTTTATCAATACCATCACAAATAGCTTTACTACGTCATTTATATTTGAACTATAATTGAGGGTAAAATATAAAAACAAAAAACCATTCGAAAACGAATGGTTTTTTGTTTTTATCAAAATTTACTCAATATAAATAGCTAATTTTGCAGTCCGTTATAAAAAACAGTATGAGAACCAAATCTTTAAAGAAAAATAAAATCAACGTCATAACTTTAGGTTGTTCTAAAAACGTATATGACAGTGAAGTGTTGATGGGACAACTTAAAGCCAGTGGCAAAGACGTAGTTCATGAACAAGAAGGAAACATAGTAGTAATTAATACTTGTGGTTTTATTGATAATGCAAAAGAAGAATCTGTCAATACAATTTTAGAATATGTTGACAAAAAAGAACAAGGATTAGTAGATAAAGTATTTGTAACCGGATGTTTATCTGAACGATACAAACCTGATTTAGAAAAAGAAATTCCTAATGTAGATCAATATTTCGGCACTTCAGATTTGCCCCAATTACTCAAAGTTTTAGGAGCAGATTATAAACATGAATTATTAGGTGAACGATTAACCACTACTCCAAAAAACTATGCTTATTTAAAAATTTCTGAAGGTTGCGACCGACCATGTAGTTTTTGTGCTATTCCTCTCATGAGAGGCAAACATGTATCTCAAACCATAGAAAAATTGGTAAGCGAAACAGAGAAATTGGCTAAAAATGGAGTAAAAGAATTAATTTTAATTGCCCAAGATCTCACCTATTATGGTTTGGACATTTATAAAAAAAGAAATTTAGCTGAATTGCTGGAAAATTTAGTAAAAGTGGAAGGAATTGAATGGATACGATTGCATTACGCTTTTCCTACCGGTTTTCCTTTGGATGTATTGGAATTAATGAAACGAGAACCTAAAATTTGTAATTACATCGATATTCCGTTACAACATATTTCTGATTCCGTTTTAAAATCTATGCGAAGAGGAACAACACAAGAGAAAACAACTTCATTATTAAAAGAATTCCGAAAAACAGTTCCCGACATGGCCATTCGAACAACTTTAATTGTTGGTTATCCCGGAGAGAAGGAAGAGGACTTTCAAATATTAAAAGATTGGGTTCAGGAAATGCGTTTTGAACGTTTAGGTTGTTTTGCTTATTCTCATGAAGAAAACACACATGCATATCTGTTGGAAGATGATGTTCCTTCAGAAGTGAAACAACAACGTGCGGCAGAAATCATGGACATTCAGTCTCAAATTTCATGGGATTTGAACCAAGAGAAAATTGGTCAAACTTTCAAATGTATCATCGACAGAAAAGAAGGTCCCTATTTTATTGGAAGGACTGAATTTGACAGTCCGGATGTAGATAATGAAGTACTAATAGATGCTTCAAAATTTTATGTGAAAGTTGGTGATTTTGCTCTTATCAAAATCAATGATGCTACTGAATTTGATTTATATGGTGAACCTATATAAATTATATTGTAAATAACATGCTTTTAATCCCTTGACTAATTTTCAAGGGATTTTTAATTTAATACTGTTAAACCTGATATTTATCATACACTATTTCCGTTTTTATATTTAATTTAGTTAAATCAAATAAAACCTATATTAACATATAAATCCTATCACTATGATTACTACTCATCCAATCGTTCAAGAATTCCCAGAGTATTTAGATAAAATAAAAGATTTATATCATCACAATGAAGAATTTCAGGTTCTTTTAGGGTCATATCATTCTTTAGACAAAGAAATATTTGAAATTGAAAAAGGAGAAATTCCCGCTACTGATGATGAATTAACCCATAAAAGAAAAGACAGGGTGTTCTTGAAAGATGAAATTTATAACTATTTAAAAAACAACTAAACTTAACAGCTGAAAGTAAATTTTCAGCTGTTTTTTTTTATAATGTCAGTAAACCTATTGAGCGTAAGGTATTAATTTGTTTAGAATACCAAAACAATTCAAAATCTTCAAAATGCAATTCAAAATCAGATTTGATTTGAGAAAAAGTTATTGTTTTATCCCCTGAGATTGAAATTTTTTCTAGCATTTCTGCAAACCAAATGCCTTTTTCTTTTTCTAATGAAATTTCGACCGCTTCAGTTTTAGAATGAAATATCAGTTTAACCATTTCCCATGATTTACCTTTTTTAGATTTGGTAAATAGTTCATTCGAAGGCCTTGCTCCTATCCAAACAATTTTTGTCGACGGTTTAGTGTTGAATGATTCTTCTTTTTCTAAACATGAAATAATATAATCAGGAGCAATTTTCGTTTTAGGAATTTTAAAATCAAACCATTCTTGTAACTCATATTCGAAGCAAATTCCGTGCATAAAATTAAAGAGCGATTTCTTCAATCCAAAACTGAATTTATCATGATTGATTCCGGTTTTGTCTGTAAACAGAATATCGTTGTTGGCAAAAGTAATGTCATTTTGTTGCGGAATTACACCAAACTCTTCGGGAAACATTCCAACCGGACTGTGAGCCGTCATGGCAAATTGATGCCAAAACCCGGATTGTAAAATTCCTAATTCAAATAATTGACGAACCATTTCTAAACTATCGATAGTTTCCTGAATGGTTTGTGTCGGATAGCCATACATCAAGTAAGCATGCACCATGATGCCTGATTCAGTAAGATTTCGGGTGACTTGTGCTACTTGCTCTACAGTAACACCTTTTTTAATTAGCTCTAATAATCGGTCGGACGCCACTTCCAATCCACCGGAAACAGCAATACAACCGGAAGCTTTGAGCAACTGACATAAATCAGCCGTAAAGCTTTTTTCAAAGCGAATGTTGGTCCACCAACTGACTGTTATTTTTCTTCTAAGAATTTCCAAGGCTACTTCACGCATTAATGCCGGAGGAGCTGCTTCATCCACAAAATGGAATCCGTTTTCGCCAGTTTGAGTGATAAGTTCTTCCATTCTGTCCACCAATAATTTGGCCGCGATGGGTTCGTATAATTTAATGTAATCGAGTGAAATATCACAAAAAGTACATTTTCCCCAATAACAACCGTGAGCCATGGTGAGTTTGTTCCAACGACCATCGCTCCACAAACTGTGCATTGGATTGGCAATTTCGATTACGGAAATGTAATTGCCTAATTGCAAATCGGAATAATCGGGTGTGCCGACTTCTGATTGTTTATAGTCGGGTTGAGTAGAATTGTTTTTATAAACAACTTCATTTTTTTCAAGGAGAAAAGTTCTTTTAAATTGGATGGAAGAGATTCCTCCTTCGTCGGAATGACAAACTGAATGATGTAGAAGTTCAATCGGTAATTCTCCATCATCCAATGTAATAAAATCGAAAAATTCAAAAACCCGTTTATCTTTTAAATCGCGTAATTCGGTATTGGGAAAACCACCTCCCATTGCTGTTTTGATTGTTGGAAAATTTGTTTTTATGAAATGAGCACATCGAAAGGCACTGTACAAATTTCCTGGAAACGGTACAGAAAAGCAAACTAATTTGGGTTGAATATCAGTTAGTTTCTGGTTTAAAACAGATAACGTAATCTCATCAATATAGGTTGATTTTTGATTCAATTGATAGTATAATTCGTCAAATGAATTGGCACTTCTGCCTAACCGTTCGGCATACCGACTGAAACCAAAATTTTCATCAACACAAGCCACAATATAATCGGATAAATCTTCGAGGTATAACGTGGCTAAATGTTTTGCTTTGTCTTGCATTCCCATGGTTCCGAAAGCATATTCCATATCATCCAATTGTTCAAAACGAGAAGCTTCCGGCAGAAAATTACCGGAACAAATTTGACGAGCTAAGGTTGGATTTTTTCCTTGAAGAAAATCTATTACGGCATCGATGGTTTGAATATAATCTTGATTTAGAGTATAAATCCTTTGACAATTCTCATCAACTTGAAATCTTGAACTTGAAAACTGAAACATTTTTTCTAATCCTTTTTTTGAAAAAATTTCCAAAATCACTTCTATACCTAAATCCATTTGAAAAGAGGAAATGTTTTTGGTATTTAGAAAACCTTTCAAATAGGCTGTGGCCGGATACGGTGTATTCAGTTGGGTGAAAGGAGGTGTGATTAAAAATAAATCTTTCAAAGTGTAAAGCTTTTAGCAAAAGTAAGCTGAATTTTTTAATTTTCTGTTTCCTAACCATTTGTTAATCCCCTTTTCAATACTTTTATTTTCGTTATTTTTACAAAAATTTAAATCGTATGCCAACCGACTGTATCAGCTATCAACAATCAGGTTATTTTTCTGCTTTAATCAACGATTATCTTAATGAAAAACCGGAGTTGAAAGCCTTATATCACCGCTTTCCTAACTTGGAAAATTTTAAATTACAGTTGGAAGAAAAAAGAAACAATTTCAATTACAAAGACAATGGTAAATTAAAACGTGAAGATTTAGTTTCTGTATTAGAAAAGCAATATCAATCAATTGTTGCTTCTGAAACAACATTAAACAACATTAAACTTTTAAACAATTTAAACACTTTCACAATTACAACCGGACATCAGTTGAATTTGTTTACCGGACCACTTTATTTTTTGTATAAAATTGTTTCAACCATTAATCTTTGTAAAGAATTAAAAAGTGAATTTCCTGAGCATGATTTTGTACCCATTTATTGGATGGCAACAGAAGATCATGACTTTGAAGAAATTAATTACTTTAATTTTAAACATAAAAAAATCAGTTGGAATCGAGAAAGTTTTGGACCGGTGGGACGATTATCGTCCGATGGTTTAGAGGCTGTTTTTGCTGTTTTTGAATCGGAAATTGGTTTAGGAAAGAATGCGGAAGGTTTGAAGAATTTATTCAAAAAAGCGTATTTGGAACATACTAATTTAGCCGATGCTACTCGGTTTTTAGCGAATGAATTATTTTCCAAAGAAGGTTTAGTAATTATTGATGCAGACAAATCTGATTTGAAAAAATCGTTTATTCCATATATTAAAAATGAAGTGTTGAATCAAACTGCTTTTGCGAAAGTAAATGAGACCTCTCCTTTGTTGGAATCGTATTCTGTTCAAGTGAATCCAAGGGAAATTAATTTGTTCTATATTGAAAATAATTTGCGTGAGCGAATTGTTTTTGAAAACGGAAGTTATGCTGTTTTGAATACAAAAATGACTTTTTCTGAAGAAGAAATTTTGAAAGAAGTTGACAATCATCCTGAAAAATTTAGCCCGAATGTGTTGTTGCGACCGTTATATCAAGAAGTTATTTTGCCGAATTTATGTTATATTGGTGGTGGTGGCGAATTAGCCTATTGGTTGGAATTAAAATCATTTTTCGAAAGTCAGCATGTAACTTTTCCAATTTTGTTACTTCGTAACTCGGTTTTGTTAGCCACTGAAAAACAAGTGGAAAAAGCGGATAAATTGCAATTGACTTGGCGTGATTTATTTTTAAATCAACAAGAATTATTTAATCAAAAAACCAAATTGCTTTCTGATTTTACGATTGATTTTACTGCTCAAAAAGATGCTTTGAAAAAACAATTTGAAGCACTACATGAAATGGCTAAAACTACTGATAAATCATTTTTGGGAGCGGTTAAAGCACAAGAAGCAAAACAAATCAGAGGCTTAGAAAACTTAGAAAAAAGATTATTGAAAGCCGAAAAAAGAGTTCATCAAGAACAATTAAACAGAATCATTTCATTACAAAACGAATTATTTCCCAACCAAAGTTTACAGGAACGAAAAATAAATTTCTCTGAGTTTTATGTGGAATTTGGTGCCGAATTAATAGAAATATTGTTGAAGGAATTAAAACCGTTGGAAAATGAATTTAAAGTAGTGGTTTTATAGAAAAACTTCAAAACCAAAACTTGAAACTTCAAACAAAAACCCTACCTTTGCACCCGAATTAAAAATAATAAAACAAAATGACTACAAATAGAACATTTACAATGATTAAACCGGATGCTGTTGAAAACGGACACATCGGTGGGATTTTAAATATGATTTCAGAAGGTGGTTTCAAAATCGTTTCTTTGAAATTAACACAATTGACTGTAGCAGATGCTCAGGCATTTTATGCTGTTCACGCTGCAAGACCATTCTTTGGTGAGTTAGTTGAATTTATGACAAGAGGACCGATTGTTGCTGCAATTTTAGAAAAAGATAACGCTGTTGAAGATTTCAGAACTTTAATTGGTGCAACAAATCCAGCTGATGCTGCAGAAGGAACTATCCGTAAAAAATATGCTACTTCTATCGGAGAAAATGCCGTTCACGGTTCAGATTCAGATGAAAATGCTGCTATCGAAGGTGCTTTCCATTTTTCTGGAAGAGAGCAATTCTAGTATTCAGTTTTCAATAAACATTTTTGCTAATAAATACAAAATCCCGATCCTTAATTGAATCGGGATTTTTTTAACTGTATTTTTCCATTAACGACTGAACAACTTTATCTATTTTTTCAAAACGTTGTTTACGTTCAATTTTTTTAGGAGGTGCTACTCGCTCAAAACAATCTGAAATTGAACACGTTTCACACGTGACTCCAACTTTTTTCCTTTTAACAGATTCATCCTCCAAAAACTGTATTTTACTTAAAGAATGTGTTGAAATCATAATTCCTAAAGCGATACTTCGGTAATATCCATTTCTAAATGGATCTTTTGTTGCCGATGACAATACAAAATATTCATTATCCGTATGATTATAACTCGATATTTGAGTGTCAAAAAGATGATTTTCTTTTGAACTTGGAATCTCACTTAAGGTCTTAATAGAAATCCACCGTCTGCAATAATGTTCGTTATTTTCATTAGCATGCGGCTCTAATAAATTTGTAATATGCAACTCTTTGGTTAACTGAAAATCATTACGTTCCGGTTTATAATTGAATCGCAAGAAAAATATATTCTTCAAGTTAAAATCCTTGGGCAAAACATTGGTCAAACGTTGATAAAAGGTCTCCGGTGAATCGGTAAATTTTGAAATTAAACTTGTAAAATCAGTTGGATTGAACGTCTTTTGCTCAAAAACCAATTTCAATTCTTTCACCAATTCCTTTCTCGGAATCAACAAAGCTCCGGCAAAATACGAGGCAAAAAAGTTGTTCAAAACCTGATCAAAACTTTCAAATTTTATCCATGAAAATGTATACAATCGATCGCTAATCTCCATATAATTGTAAGCGATTTCTTTTGCATAAATAAACATTCGTTGCGAAATATCTGCACTTTTGGAAATCAACAACGTCTTTGATTTAGGTACAAAAACAGAACGCAAATACACCAACTCCTCATGTTCTGTCAACTCTTCATTATTTATGGTGTAACCATATTCATCAACTAAAATTTCTTCCAAATCAGCAACGTTCAACTTCTTGGTTAAATCCAACGAATAGGCTTTGGCAAACTTCTCAACTTGCAATTCAATTTCGTCAAAATAATTATTGTTTGCTTCCTGATAGGAACGCAAAGCTGCCAAAAAAAAACTCTCTCTAGTAAGATTGTAATGCTTCGCAATTTCAAACAACGTACTGATAAAAGCGTTCACTTTTACAGGAGCTTCCGCAATAATATCAATCAAATTGCTCTCTTTAATTCCGAAAATTTCAAGCGGTATCTCTTTTAAAATTCGAGATTGCAAGATTTCACCAATCGGAGCTAAATTCTTATCCAATTTCAAGGAAACCATTTGGTCATAAGTTGAATCCAATGCCTCCGATAATAGTAAAATTTTATCTCTTTTCGGATATTTTTTCCCTTTTTCAATCTCGTTCAAATACGATTTAGAAAGTCCGGTAACTTTAGCTAAGCCAAACAACGAAAGATTTTTCTCAGTTCTGATTTGTCGCAATTTCAAACCAAATATCAATCTAATATATTCTTCTTCTATCATATTATATAAAAAATATTTGCTTCAATCAGGACCAAAAACATCCTCAATCGTAACCATTTTCTAAAAACAAATATACAACAATTCAAATAATAACAACTGTTGAAAAAATATTTTTACATTTTAGCGAACGTTCGCTTGTTTTGTGTTTATTTTTTTTATAGTATTGCAGTAACAAAAAAAGCACCTTATGGAAACAGTAGAAAAAACAACCGTAGAAGTTCTTAATCCAACAGAACACCAAAGCATCTTAACAGCCGAAGCATTGACTTTTTTGAGTTTATTACATCAAAAATTTAATTTAAAACGAATTGAATTATTAAAGAATAGAGAAACACAGCAAGAAGTATTTGACCAAGGCTTTTCACCAAAATTCCCAAAAGAAACCGAATCAGTAAGAAATTCCGTTTGGACTGCCGCACCAATTCCAGAAAAATTATTAGATAGACGAGTAGAAATAACTGGCCCAGTAGATAGAAAAATGGTAATCAACGCACTAAATTCAGGTGCCAAAATTTTTATGGCTGATTTTGAAGACAGTTGTTCACCAACTTTCGAAAATCTAATGGAAGGACAACAAAACCTAATCGAGGCTATCAGAAAGACTATTACATTAGAACTTAATGGTAAAACATATAAACTAAATAAAGATACTGCAACGCTACTTGTTCGCCCAAGAGGATTGCATTTAGAAGATAAAAACTTAATTTGTAACGAAGAAAATCTTTCCGGTTCGTTAGTAGATTTTGGGTTGTACTTTTTTCATAACGTAGTAGAACTTCAAAAACAAAATCTTGGTATTTATCTATACTTACCAAAAATAGAGCATTACACAGAAGCACGTTGGTGGAACGAAGTATTTGAATTTGCTCAAAACTATTTCAAAATTCCAATTGGAACCATCAAAGCAACCGTTTTAATTGAAACCATTACAGCCAGTTTTCAATTGGATGAAATCATTTATGAATTAAAAAATCATATCGCCGGATTAAATTGTGGTCGTTGGGACTATATTTTTTCCTATATCAAAAAATTAAAAAGCCACCCTGATTTTATGGTTCCTGACAGAGACCAAGTAACCATGACCAGCCCGTTCATGAGTGCTTATTCATTAAGAGTCATTCAGGTTTGCCACAAAAGAAATATCCTGGCAATTGGTGGAATGGCAGCACAAATTCCCATTAAAAATGATGAAGAAGCAAACAAAATTGCTTTTGAAAAAGTAAAGGCTGACAAAGAACGTGAGGTTAAAAACGGGCACGATGGTACATGGGTTGCACATCCCGGATTAGTTAGTTTGGCGATGAAAGTATTTGATGAAAACATGCCAACAAAAAATCAAATGCACATAAAACGTGGGGAGTTAAACATCACCGAAGAGCAATTGCTTGAACTTCCAAAAGGTACAATCACCGAAAATGGAGTTCGAAAAAACATCAATGTCGGAATTTTATATTTAGAATCTTGGCTCAACGGAACCGGAGCAGCTGCCTTATACAATTTGATGGAAGATGCTGCCACAGCGGAAATTTCGAAAGCACAACTTTGGTTGTGGTTAAAAAAGGAAGTAAAGCTAGATAACGGAATTTTAGTTTCAAAAACACTTTATGAGAAAATCATCCAAGAAGAATTGGTGAAAATCGAAGAATATGTAGGAGCTGAACGCTTTAAATCAGGTCAATTTGAATTAGCCACAAGGCTTTTCTCGAACATGATTAATAGTGAAAAACTTGACGATTTTCTAACCCTTGAAGCTTACAACTACATAAAATAAAACTGCCGAATGCTGTAACATTCGACAGTTTCCAAATAAATAATTAATTAAATAACTATCTAAACAGTACAAAAGTATGAAAACAGAAGACAGAATTCAAGCATTAATTACAGATTGGACAACCAACCCAAGATGGAAAGGAATTGAAAGACCTTATACTGCCGAAAAAGTAGTAACCTTGCAAGGTTCCTATCAAATAGAACATTCCATCGCTCGTCGAGGTTCAGAAATTCTATGGAAAAAATTAAATAATCAAGATTGGGTTGCAGGACTTGGAGCTTTAACAGGAAATCAAGCTATTCAAGAAGTTGAAGCCGGTTTAGAAGCCATTTATCTTAGTGGATGGCAAGTGGCTGCTGATGCCAATATTGCCGGAGAAATGTATCCGGACCAATCTTTATATCCTGCTAATAGCGTTCCGATAGTCGTTAAAAAAATCAACAATGCTTTATTGCGTGCCGATCAAATTCAAACTGTAAATAAAATTGAAAACAAAAAAGATTATTTAGTTCCGATAGTTGCTGATGCAGAAGCAGGTTTTGGCGGTAACTTGAATGCTTTTGAATTGATGAAAAGCATGATTGAAGCCGGAGCATCAGGCGTTCATTTTGAAGACCAATTATCTTCAGCAAAAAAATGTGGTCATTTGGGTGGGAAAGTTTTGGTTCCAACTCAAGAAGCTATAAACAAATTAATCGCTGCTCGTTTAGCTGCCGATGTGATGAATGTTCCAAGTTTAATTGTGGCTCGAACTGACGCAGACGCAGCAAATTTAATAACCAGTGATGTTGACAAACGCGATAGAAAATTCATCACAGGAGAAAGAACTCCGGAAGGCTTCTTTTTCGTAAATTGTGGTGTAGAACAAGGAATAGACCGAGGATTATCTTATGCTCCGTATGCCGATTTAATTTGGATGGAAACTTCAAATCCAGATTTAGAATACGCTCGAAAATTTGCAGAAGGAATACATGCCAAATTTCCAGGAAAAATGCTAGCTTACAATTGTTCACCTTCCTTCAATTGGGCCGCAAAATTATCAGTTGCAGAAATGGAAACTTTTAGAGAAGAATTAGCTGAGATGGGTTATAAATTTCAATTTATTACTTTAGCCGGATTCCATGCCTTGAACACCTCCATGTTTGAATTAGCATTAGCATACAAAAAACGTGGAATGGCTGGATACTCTGAATTACAAGAAAGAGAATTCGCACTTCAAAAAGAAGGATTTAAAGCCGTAAAACACCAAAATTTTGTTGGAACCAGTTATTTCGACGAAATTCAAAACACAGTTACAGCAGGGCTTTCATCAACAATTGCAATGAAAGATTCTACAGAAAAAGCACAATTTTAGTTTAATTAATTTTTTGTTCTGGTTAATCATGAAAACTCTCGGAAACGGGAGTTTTTTTTTATCTCAACACCAACTCCTTCACTACATCTTTTCGTAATTCATCGTTGAGCATAATTATGATTTTTTGTTTTCCATGACTGA
>ERZ795055.2332-NODE-2332-length-14433-cov-4.734455_pt1 | contig 14433 bp, 13 predicted proteins | sample MGYA00375139_ERZ795055 | MGnify/ENA primary metagenome ERZ795055 (study PRJEB30184, sample SAMN05720283) | anaerobic digester metagenome | isolation source: active sludge of municipal wastewater-treating anaerobic digesters | place: USA | collected 2015-01-23 ...
AGGCCTCTCGTTATGGAACGGGCAAACGCATAATTCGCCTGAAGGTCCGCGTCCCTTGGAAAGAAATCCAGGGCCCGTTCATAATTCAGGATCGCCTTGCCGATCTGACCTTTCTTAAAATATGAATTCCCGAGATTATAATAAAGCGCACCGCTCTCCTGACCGGACTCCAGGATCTGTTCATAAAGACCGCCCGCCTCTTCATAACGTCCCTGCTGATATTCCGTGTTCGCCTTTGCGAAGACCGCGGATGGCTCCTCGGCAAACACCTTCCCGGCGAAGATCAAATAAAAAATCAAACTGATGACAATGGTCTTACTCATAGTATCCTCAAAATCTTAACCGGCATTTACGCTCGATCTGGTCGATCGCGCGCCTCAAATCCTGAAATGTCCGTTCCATACGGTCACGATTGAACTGCGCGGAGGCATACCGCGCCGCGTCACAATCAACAAGCAACCGCTCCAGGGAACTCACGACATCCTCCTGCACTCCAATCCCCTGAAAAGAGGACCGGATATTGGACGCAGAGATGCTGCCCAACGGCTTATGCAACCGGTTCCGGAAATACTGTTGAACGGTCGCGTGGATCGCGTCATAAAAGCCCCGAACGTCATTGGACGCCAAAAAACGCTCAGCATCCTTAAGGCCCCGCCGGGCATAATACGGCGCTTTAAGCCGCCCTGCAAAACGTTCATCTGTTTTTACCCGCACACTAAACCGATGCCAAACATATCCGAAACCCCACCCCATGAGGATCAGAGCCAGAACCGTTCCGAAAAAAATCGAACGCCAAGCTTGATAGCCGCGATCATAAAAACGTCCCGGACGGTCCTTAATAAAACTGATGTCTTTTCCAAGCACGTCCTCCTGGGTGTTGGAAAAGTTCAGCGTGCGGCTTGAAGAACCTACGATCTGCGGCAATTCCTTCACCTCAAGCGGGGCCACATTCAGCGCAAAAGGCCCCGCGGGTTGTTCCTCATAGCGCGCCGTTTCCGGATTGAAACTCCAGAACGAGACGGCCGGAACCGCCTTCACCCCGCTATGCTTAGGGATGATCACCTGCTCGGAGATCTTCACGTTCCCCTTAACGGTCACCTGCGGCTCATATGCTTTAAAATCGCCGTTTTCCTTAAAAATCGGGATCTCCGCCGTCCGCATATTCCCGTTTCCCGCGAGCGTCAAACGTGTCGTGATGGGGTCCCCGACTTTCAATTGAAGCGGAGAAGCCACCGCATCCAGCACGAATTTTCCGACTGCCCCGGAGAAATCGGCAGGCCTCCCCTCCAAAGGCAACGGACGAATGGTCAACTGCAACGTTTTAGATGATATTGTCAACGGGCGCAGAATATAATTCCGGCCAAAAAAATCATTGAAAAAATCATCCTCAAAAAAACCGCCGAACCCTTTCTGCCGGCCCTGGTCACCGCGGATCGCCAACTGGCACGTTTCCTCCGCAGGACCAAAATCAAAGGCCCCGGGCTGCAAAGCATAAGCGAATGTTTTAAATTCCACGACCTGATAACGCACGCCCTCAAGCACCTGCTCATACTGAGCCGGCTGTTGGAAATCCTCCAAAAAAAACTCCTGCGCTTTGATCTGCGGGTAACTGATATTACGGACGTCCATCCCATTAACAAACAGTTTTACCGTCACGTCAAATCGTTCGTTCACATACACATCATTACGGGAAGCCTCAAGGACTACGAAGATCCTCTCCGAGAGATTTTGCTGAACCATGCCCTGCTGAGCCCCGCCTTCAGATGTGGAACCGGATGCGACAGGAGCCTGCGAAGTCCCCACGGCTTCTATGGTTATTGGTTCACTTTGGACCGTCTGATTCTCAACGGTCAGCGTCAGAGACGGGATCTTAAACGTCCCGACCCTGAGCGGATAAAGAAAATAGACCAATGAATAGGAACTCGAATACTGTCCATTGATGATCGATACCCTGGTCTGGGGACCCAGCAGCCGGCTTTCAAGACCGTCGATCTGAGGCAATTCAATCGGCTGGTCCAGCCCATCAACACCGGTAACCGTAAGCGTCAGCCGCAAGTAAGAACCCAGCTCGACGATTGTCCGGTCGACATCCGCTTGAAAGGAGATCTCCTTCGCAGCGCCCGGAGAAATGCCCGTGCACATCATGAAAAAAAATACAAAAACAATAATTTTAAAAAATCGATGTGGGTTCATAGTAAAAGACACCTAAAAAATTACCAATCCTTTAAAACCGGCCTATCCGAAAAAGGCTCATTCAAATTCAAAAAACGCTTGCCCTCCTGGCTGCGTTCATATTCATCCAGCGACATCTGGGCTTTTATTGCCGAACGCTCCGTCCGCTCGTTCGATCCTTGTCCCAAGGCATTTTCTTCCTGGCCATTCTGTTGCGCGCCCTCAGAAACCCCTTGCGCTGGATCATCCCGCTTTTCCGGCTGGTCCTGCTTTTCAGCCTGATTGGCCTGAGCCTGTTGATCTCCTTGCGCCTGCGGCTGATCCCGCTGCGGACTTCCAGAATTCTGCTGCGGCTCTTCTCCCTGATCGTGTTTCTGCCGATCTTGCTGAGCCCGCTTCTGCTGCTCCTGGTTTTTGACCTGCTGACGCAATGCCTCTAAAAATTTTTTTACGAACTCATGATTATATTTCGCGTCATCGTCGGTCTGATCAATATTTAATGCCTGCTCATATTGCCTGAGCGACTGCTCCAATACGGGCAACGCGGATTGAGGGTTTTTTGAACTCAAGATTTCACCCTGACGAAAGATGGCGTTTCCCAAATTATAATGGGCCTTCTGCTTCAACGCATCCTCTTCTGAAAGCAACGCCTTCTGAAAATGATCGGCCGCCTCTTTATAGGAACCGGTTTTATAAAGAGCGCTTCCAAGATTAAAATTTATGATATCAGATTCCGGTTGCTTTTGTAAGGCTGCGTTATATTTTTCAATCGACCGGGCATACGATCCGGACCGATACAGCTCATTTCCCTGATGGATATCACCCCTTGCTCCTCCCTGAACAACGGTCGGCACCGCGCTCCAGACCACGCATATCAACAGGATCGCGTTCAGGCGCTTCATAATGGATTCCTTTTTCGCCGGGTTGATAGGCATGTTTCCCATATCAAAACAATGATCCCCAGGGCCAGCGGCCATTGAAAACGCTCAAAATACACCTTCTTCATCTGCGATTTAAAATCCCTTTCCTCAAAACGCGATAGCTCCTGTTCATAGATCCGGTCCAGCCCGAATTCCGCGCCGCTCGCTCTCACGTAAAGCCCGGATGCGGAAAGCGCGATCTTTTCAAGTAACGCCTCGTTTAATCGAGATTTCACAAAATTGCTCTGCGAATCCTTCAAAAATATTTTCTTTCCGGAAGCATCTTGAATTTGAATAAGTTCCCCTTCCGCTGTGCCGATCCCAACGGTATAGATCCTGATCCCCGCCTGTTTGGCCTTGACCGCCGCTTCAAGGGCGTCACCTTCCAGTTCTTCCCCATCTGTCAAGATGACCAGGGTCTTGTCCTTGGCGTCCGACTCCTTATAGACCGCAATGGCCTCCTCGATCGCCGAAGCGATGTTGGTCCCGCCGCGGGGAATGGTCGAGACATCAATCTCTTCAAGCGTCAAAAGCACTCCCCCGTAATCATTGCTCAAAGGGCAAACCGAGAACGCATCCCCAGCAAAGGCAATCAACCCGACGCGGTCACCTTTCAAAATTTTGATCAGGTCCCGAACAGCCAGTTTGACGCGCTCGATACGGTTCGGCCTCACATCAGCGGTCAGCATGCTTCTGGATGTATCAATAGCCAGAAGAATATCAATTCCCCGCTGTTTGACCTCCTGCAGACGAAACCCCCATTGTGGACGGGCCAACGAGACCATCAGCAAGGAGACCGCAATGACCAAAAGCCAGACTTTCAACCCTTCCCTTTTTTGATCCAGCGTGGCCAACTTCCATAAAAGATGCTCCTCCGCGAAAAGTCCGAGCAGTTTCCATCGACGGCGCGCAAACCACATCAAAAACGCCATCAGCGGAACCATCAGCCAAATAAAATATAAGACCTCAAAGTGCTCAAACCTCATAACCTCGATCCCATCTGTTCTAAGGCAGTTTCAAAAAAAATGTGTTCTTTAAAATAACCTCCAGTCCGATCAGGAACAGGGCCGCATAGACACAATAAACAAACAGCTCTTTGTACTGCCGATAGCCATATTGCTCCATTTCGACTTTCTCAAGAAGATCGATCTCCTGGTAGACCTTTCGCAGCGAATCCGTGTCCGTCGCCCGGAAATACCGTCCGCCGGTCTGATCGGCGATTCCCTGAAGAAGACCCTCGTCAAGATCGATCTGAACCTTCTGATAGACCTTGCGTCCCCACATATCCTGGACCGGAAACGGCACAAGGCCCCGGCTTCCCGCGCCGACCGTATAGATCTTGACCTCAAGGCCTTTTGCCACCTCAGCCGCCTGCCGGGGATCGATCTTTCCGGCATTGTTCATGCCATCCGTCAAAAGGACCACGACTTTACTTTTTGCCTCACTGTTGCGTAACCGCAAAAGCGCTGAACTTAAACCGGAACCGATCGCCGTCCCGTCTTCAATAAGCCCCAACCGCAACCGTTCCAGATTCTGCATCAGCCAATCATGATCCGTTGTCAATGGACTTACGGTATAGGCCTCTCTTGAGAACGCCACCAACCCAATACGGTCATTCGCCCGCTCTTTGATGAATTCCCCCACCACCCGTTTGACGATATCCAAACGGTTGACCCGCTTACCTTCCCAGGAAAAATCTTCCGCCGCCATGCTTCCCGAAATATCAAGGGCCAACACAATATCGATCCCTTCCGTGTTGTAAATTGCATGTTCGGAGACCGAGCGCGGACCGGCCATTGCCACACATAAAAGAGCCAATGCTAAAATCCTCATGTAACGAGGGACTTTTATCCATCTCACCTTGCCCTGTTTCAAATGTCCCTTGGGCAAAAGATCGACCGACGAGAAGCGCAATGCCGGTTCTTTTCGTTCCCGCAGCCAATAACCGACAGCAAATGGAAGAGCGACAGCCACGATCAAAAATATTGGCGTTTTAAAAACGATCATGCAGCCTCCACAGGTTGCGTTGAGCGGACAAAATCACGGACCAGAACAAACCCATCCTTCATCTCCGCAAGTGTTGTCCGGTGTTTCGCGAACTTCACGAGATCACACCCGCTCAAGAAACGCGACAGCCTCATTTTCTCATCGTCATTCAAGGCGGAAGACATTCTTAACGATCCCAGAAATTCTTCCGTGGTCATCTCAGGCGCGTTCAACGCAAAACGTTCTTCAATATACCGCCTTAGGATATCGGATAATTCCGTGTAATATTCTTTGATCATCCCCTTCTCAGGATACTGCTTGGCCTGCAGCATATCCAAACGGTCATTGGCCGCCTGCCACGGCGTTCGGTTCATGACCTTATCGGTTTTCCGGCCTCTTTGAAAGAGCGCTGCCAGCAGCATAAATCCTAAAAGAAAGAGGACTGCAGTCCCGACGATGATCAGCCAGGACAACAATGATACCGGCATCTCAACGGGAGGACGGATATCACGGATATCCTGTCCTTCCTGAGCGAAAAGATCCCCGGATATTAACAAAAAAATCGCTGCCCCCCGTAAGAGCACCCGCAGACCCGGAACGTTTTTATCCCTGCGCATCATCGCCCCTTACGCCTCCTGCGCTCTAAAAAGAACCTGACGATCTCATCATCATATTCACCATCCGTCCGAAGTCCCACAAAATCCAGCCCCACCGAACGAAAGAACCGTCTCAATTGTTCGATCCGCTTCAAAGATCGCTCTGCCATTTTTTCTCTCAGCGCGCGGCTGCCCGCATCATAAAGAACCGTCTCTCCCGTTTCCGCGTCCTCCAAAGTCAGGATCCCCTTTGCTTCAATGGAGCCCTCAGCCGGATCGGACAGCGCCAAAGCGATCAGGTCATGCCGTCGACCCGCAATGGTCACCGCCTTTTGGAACGAAGGCCTCTCTGCCATGACGGCCGGATTTTCCAAAAAATCGGAGATCAAAAAAGAAACGGTCTTTCGTGTTGTCACACGGTTCAAATATTCTACGGCTTGTGAAATATCCGTTGATGACCCCTTAGGAACGAACGAAAGGATCTCGCGCACCAGCCGAAGGACGTTCTGCCTCCCTTTGCGCGGCGGAATGAATTTTTCAACCTTGTCAGTAAAAAAGATCAGTCCGACCTTGTCTTTATTGCGGATCGCGGAGAACGCCAGGAGGGCGGCGGTTTCGGCAGCCAGCTGCCGTTTCATCATTTTCCGGGTGCCGAAAACGCAGGACATGGAAGCGTCGACCAAAAGCATGACGGTCAGTTCGCGTTCTTCCACGTATTTCTTAATATGCGGCCTTCCGGTCCGGGCGGTGACGTTCCAATCAATCGAGCGGACATCATCTCCGAACTGATATTCACGGACCTCATCAAATTCCATCCCCCGGCCTTTAAACACGCTGTGATACTGGCCGGCAAGGACATCCGTGACAAGGCGGTTTGTTGTGATCTCAATACGGCGTATCTTTTTAAGAAGGTCTTTGGTCTGCATAGTCCCGTCCCTTTATCTTTTTTAAGGAACTTCGACCTCTTGAAAGATCTTTTGTATCAAATCCTCAGACGTCATATCCTCTGCTTCAGCCTCATAGCTGGGGATCACGCGGTGCCGCAAAACATCCATGCCGATCGATTTGACATCCTGCGGCGTGACATAGCCTCTGCCCTGTAAAAAGGCATACGCCTTGGATGCCACCGCCAGATGAATCGTGGCCCGGGGAGAAGCCCCATACTGGATCAACGCTTTCATCTCATCCAGTTTGTAGCGCTGAGGATCGCGGGTCGCCTCTATCAGATCAACGATATACTGCTCGATCTTCTCATCCATATAGACCTCATCAACGACCTTGCGCGCCCTCAAAAGATCATCCGGAGAGACGATCGCCTGAAGATGGATCTTTTGGTCCGTAAATCCCATTCTCTTAAGGATCTGCAGCTCTTCGGCCCTGCTCGGGTAAGAAACCCGGACCTTCATCATGAAACGATCCACCTGAGCTTCCGGTAACGGATACGTCCCTTCCTGCTCAATAGGATTTTGCGTTGCGAGGACCAGGAACGGTTCCGGGAGTTTTAATGTCTCCTCACCAATGGTGACCTGCCGTTCCTGCATGGCTTCCAAAAGAGCGCTTTGCACTTTCGCGGGAGCCCGGTTGATCTCATCAGCCAAGATGATGTTGGCGAAGATCGGCCCCTTCTTGACGGTAAAACTGCTGGTGCGCTGATCATAGATCAACGTTCCGGTCAGATCAGCTGGAAGCATGTCAGGAGTGAACTGCAGCCGCTGAAAACTTGTCTGAATGACCGAGGAAACCGCCTTGACCGCCGTTGTCTTGGCCAGGCCCGGCACCCCTTCGATCAAAATGTGCCCATTCGCCAGAAGCCCAACAATGATCCGTTCCAGCATGTAGCGCTGACCGATGACCATCTTCTGCGTTTCAAACAAAAGCGCCTCAACAAAAGCGCTCTCCTTTTTGACCTTCTCGTTAATGGCCATGATTCCTTGTTCAGACATGACGCCCTCCTTGAAAATAGTCAATACGGAAAGATCTCTGACCTCTATTTGAAAAATTATTTTAAGACCATGATAAATCAGTGTCAAGACAGGTCCGGATAAAATCCAGGACCTGAAAGAAAGGAGCTTGACGCGTGGGCAACGTCCGTTTTTTAAACAAAATGAACGTCGATCCGGTCCGCCCCACCCTCACGAACACGCTGAGCGTGCGGGGCCGGTATGAACCCATCCGTAAAGACATGTTCCTGACCGTTTGATAGCGTCAAAACGATCCGCTCAACCTGATAATCTGAATCGGGCCGGATATCGAGCGACTTCGGATTATGATAGACGACCAGCGTTGAGGCCAGAAAATGGAACGCATACGTGTGCGCCGGCAGTTTGACGTCTTCCCACCGGCCCGCCCTGTTGATCCGGCCGAACGTTTGAGGACTGGAAATAAAAAGCGCCCTGGATAAAGTCGGGTCAAATTGAAGACAAAGCTGCTTCTGATGATTCACGACGAACGGGTTCTGGCCGATATTCATCCAAAGCCAGATATGCAGCATCTCCGCCGTGCTTCCGGAAAGCCTGGCCACAAATCCCTGACCATGCAAGGATTCGTCCTCATGAGCGCTGCTCACCAAAAACGAAGAGTTTTCCAGCGTGCTGCGCCCATAAACAGCGGGGTCAAGAAACGGCACCAGAACATCATCAAACGTCTCAACGAATTCCTGGTATAATCCGACCCGCAGAAGTTCCAGAATATATTTATACTCCATGTGCAGCCAAATGGATTCATTTTCAAGCCAGCCACGGGGAAAGACACGCGCCCTGCCGATGTCCTCATTCTGCGCCGACAGATCTTCATTGACCTTATACATTTTGAGCTTTTGATCGAACAGTCCGCTCTGCCTGACAGCATGATAGATCTTTTTAGCTTCATAAAGGTCACGAGTGACCTTCAGCATGTGCACGATCCCCTCTAAAAAGAGCGGCAGCGCGCTCGCCTTGAACAAAGTGGGCATCACGTTCTGTTTTCCGTCATGCGACTGCGGCAGATGCTCATAAGAAAGGACTTCAAACATATAATACGTCGCGACTAAACCATTCTTTTGCTTAGCCCGGTTTTCAGCCATATGCGTCCGGTCAATGACCCTCTGCAAAAATGTCCGTAAATTCCCGACCGATATCCCCTCTTCATCACCACGGATCCCTTTTCGAACGCTCAAACGGTATGATTCCTTGACATCATTGGCCGCTCGCCAATAGGCCAATGGCTCCTGCTCTTTTTCCAGGATCTCACTGAGCCTCTTGATGAATTCTCCGAGCTCATCGAACAGACTGACCTCATAATAATCATCCAGCCCCAGTTCATTAAAAGCATCCAGCAAAAATTGCGCATAACGCCTCAGTTCGAACATTTCAGAGGTCGATGAGCCCAACAGCCCCGGCAGGCCGTTTAATGCGTCATACCATCCGGGTTTGTCCGCTTCCATTTCAATGCCGATCCCCGCCGGATCGAAGGTCGCGGCTTTATTGGCGATCAAACACAGCATTTTGGCCGCAAGGCTCGTGTAATAAACATCCCCTTCTCCGTCAGAAACACGCAAAAGATGACGCCCCGCCTTTGCCGGAATGGATTTAGAACCGTCCATGACCGAATGGTATTGCCGAACGCCGCGCTCGGTTAAAATATAACGCTGATCGCGCGGCAGCACATAATGGTCATTATGATAAAAGCTCACTTCCTTTTTTTCCAAAAGGATCCGCTTCAAATGATCGGGGAATATCGCAAGATAACTTTCAATCAGGTCGATATTATAGGTCCAATGATCGACCCAGAACCCCTCGCCATGATCCGCCAGGGTCTGTTTGTGGCAGACGCTAAGGACCTGGCTCAAGAATTTTTCGTGCGAAACCTTCAGCTTCAGGCCTTCCTTATCCACGACAGCTAAAAGTTCTCCAGGCTGAAAACCTTTTTCCATAAGCGGATCAAGCGCGCTCAGATCCCCGGAAAGGGATTCATGCAAGATCTTTTTTAAACGGGCCGGGCTTTCTGGGAAAAACGACATCCCCTTGACCACCAGCGGATTATAACCATCGGCTTGAGATAAACTGAAAAACGTGAAGATGCTGGTATCGGAAACATCCGTGTTGAACCAAATATCATTACGGCGGTTTTGATTGACGTCACGATAATTACCATTTCCCTGGGAAAAATACGTGGGCGATAAAAGGAAATAATTATAATCCCGCTCCGGGTCCCCGTGCTTTCGGCTGAACACATTGAACGCGACCGGGCCGTCCTGGGTCTTCAAGGAGATCGGCAGCCCGCCGCGCAGCACATTGTCTAAAAAAGTCTGAGCGGCATACTGATCAAAAACAGGACGGGCACTGCTTGTCAACGCGTAATTCTTGACACCCGCCACGATGTCCCTGTTCTGAAGGCATTTTTTCTTGATGTAGCCTTTTTCCGTAACCCGTCCAACGATCGATTCCAAATGCTCAAGCGAATGGGCATGGCCCATCACAGAAATGATCGCTGCCGTCTTTTTGGAAGCGACCGTTCCTTTTTTAAAAACCATGGCACACGGAGTGCGGTTGCTGGTCTGCTGAACAGACGGGACCTTAAAAACATCCGTTTCAAGAAACCGTTTGGGTGTGACAAAATCCGTCGCCTGCCCAAAAACACACTCGGCCTGGGCGATCGCCGGCAAAAGCCCTTTGCGGCCTTCTTCAAACGCGAAATAAAAATTCCCCGCGCGAATATGGCGGACATCCGGAGTGTCGGACACCTCAACATTCAATTGATAATAGGGCGCCCGCTGTTCCAAATTGCGGACCTTGACCCACGCCTCGACCGTGCGGCACATATTTTTTGTCAGCCAATCGTTCATGCCATACGGTAAAAATACTGGCAACCCGTCCACGGCTTCCACCGCAAGATCGGTCTTAGAATCATTCTGCAATGTCACCACCCGGACCAGACTGGCAAAATTTTCTTCCGGGACCGTGAAATAATTCACCCGGCACCGAAGCCCGGAAGGCCCATGCCGGTCTTCGATCGTAAGGTCATAGGATGTCATAGACAAGACCTGCTCCGCGCTCGACTGCGCTGTTCCACCATTCTGGAACGGTTCCCAATAAAAGGTCTTGCCGGACTTTTTGATCTTAAGGAAAGTCCGAAAACCCTGCAGGGGCGTTTGACGATACGCCTTGTTCGCAGGCAAAAATTCCAGCATGGCCCTGTCTTTGCTCTCGATACCGAAACTTGAAATGCACTGGCCCCGGTTGACATAAAAGACCCACATCGGCGCTCCCCACAGGCCGGCTATCCCGGGAAAAAAATTACTGAAAGGTTTCGCGCGGTTGTATCCCTGCAGAACACAATGTCCCTGCTCATCAAGACGGTATTGAAACAGCTCTGACTTTCCCTTACGGGCCATATTTCATCCTTTCCTCACATCGTGGATAGAACGTTTTTGACCAATTCACTGACCGTTTTATTGTCAGCTTTTCCTGCGACTTTAGGCATCAAGGCCTTCATGACCGCGCCCATGTCCTTCATCCCCGAGGCCCCCACCTCCGCGACCGTTTGTTCCACGATCGGCCGCAGCTCCTCTGCGGACATCTCCTGAGGAAGATATTCCTTTAACAACCCCAGCTCAAATCGTTCTTTTGCCGCCAAGTCGGCCCGGCCGCCCTGCTCATATTGAGCGATCGAATCATGTCTCTGCTTAACCTGCTTTTTGATGACAGTGATCACATCCGCGTCATCCAAATCCGTCACCCGCTTATCGACCATGACATTTTTGATCTGGGCCCTTAGAAAATTCAAGGCCTGCGCCTTTTCCGTATTGCGGCTCTTCATCGCCTGAATATAATCCTCGGTGATCTTCTTCGATAACATTGCCCGGCTCCCTTCTATGCCCAATTATGAATCACTTATACTAACCGTTTTATGGCGGGATTTCAACCCTCTTATCAAATTTACCGCGGATTTCCGGACGTGGAACTTCTCTGCCAGGAATTCGATCAAAGCCTCATTCGCCTTCCCGTCAACAGCTGGCGCCGTCAAGTAGACCTTGATCCCAGAGGCCTCCTCTTTCCAAGTATTACGCTTGGCCCCGGGTATGACTTTTAAATGATACGTTTTCATAAAGGAAGATCTGGAGGATTCAGCATCAGGCCCCAAAGGTCACTCCATCAAAGACAGCAAATGGTCCAGTTTTTCTTTCAGCTGCCGGTAAGTGAACGGCTTTCCCAAAGCAGTATATGTCCGGCCGGCGACCATGATCTCAGCGCCGTCTTTGGAGTCCGGGTTTTCAGAAATAATACCGGAAAGGAATATTGCCGGAATAGCGACCGTGGCAGGATGATTATGCAGCTCCCGTACAACCTCAGCCCCATCCATATCAGGAAGAACAATATCTACAAGAATAAGATCCGGCAGATGAATGCGGGTCTGAATGATCGCGTCCCGACCGGAAGCCGTCGTTAACACATCAAATCCGTCCCGTTCCAGACGCTCTTTGAGCCTCTGAAGGATCTCGGGCTCATCATCCACAATTAGGATCTTCCTACGCTCCAACCGCTGCCTCCTTGATGATCAGATACATTTTAATACAGACGGGTTTCCGGCAAAAGACTTTTAATTGTTTTCTGAAAGATCCTCTTCATATTCGAGTTCGCCATCCGCGAAGACCTGCATCTTGACCTTTTTGCCGTGATCATAGAAATACTTTTGGGACAACACCCCCCGCTCATAGATCTCGAATTCCCCGTCAGGAATCTCATCCCAATATTGACCCTTTTCGACCAGGCGTCCGTTCTCATCGAATTTGCGGCTGGGACCGTTGCTTTCCAAATTTGTCGCGTACCACTCCCTCTTCAACTTTCCGTTAGGATAATATGTCCGGATAGTCCCATTTTGTTTATCATCAAAGACATCCATTTCGCGGGAAAGGGTTCCGGCCTCATAATATTCGCGGTATTTCCCTTGGGCTTTGCCATTGACATACATCTGCTCAAACTTTAAATTCCCATTAGGATGATACTCCTGGACCAGACCATCTAGGACATTTCCTTTATATATCTGCTGGCTTTCGATGTTTCCCCAGGCGTCATAGGTCTTCGCCGGGCCGCTCAAAAGTCCGTGTTGAAAGGACAGCTCCTTGAGGATCTTTCCGTATTCCCGGTATTCCACGACCGTTCCATGCAGGCGGCCCCATTGGTATTCAGCCTCCCGGCTTGTCTTGCCATTGGGATGGAACTCGATCGTCCTGCCGTGCAATTCGCCATCTAAAAAGCGCTCGATCGATTTCAGTTTTCCATTCTCGTAAAATGTGCGCAACTCTCCGTGCCAACTTCCATTTTTCAGTAAACCCTTTTTATGAATACGGCCATTGTCATACCTCTCACTAAAAGACTGGACCTTACCAACTTCGGTCAGCATGATCAAGATATTCGTCGCCTGCGGAAGCAAAAGCAGACCGCCGATAGCTACGGTTAAAAGAACGACACAGCACAGAACGATCAAGAATCTCCGCATAATGATCTCCCAGCTAAATTGATTCCGCTAAAATCTTGACTTCGTGAAGCATCTTCCGGCGCTCTTCAGCAGAACAACCCACAACATTACCGAAATATTTATGTTCCATAACGGTGAGGCCGCAAAATTGGCTTATGCATTCGTCACTCACCTGCCCCATGCTCTTGATCATGCCGGTCCGTTCATAGACCTGATATGGTGCTCCCATCGTGTTGATAATGACCATCTTTTTCCCGCCCAAAAGCCCCTTGGGCCCGGCCGGGCCCTCTTCATAAGCGAAACCAAGGCTGAACACCCTATCGATATATCCTCTTAAATTTGCCGTAAACCCGCCCCACCAGATCGGACAAATCAAGGTCATCACATCCGCCCAGCGAACGAGATCCTGCTCCGCTTTGATCTCTGGCGGGATCTTCCCATCGTGAAGCATCCGTAAATCATCCGCGCTCAGGACAGGATCAAAATCCATCGCGTAAAGGTCCCGCACCTGAATTGTATGACCGCGGCCCTGCAACGCCCCCTGGTATGTGTTCAAGATCGCCTTATTGAAGCTCTGCGGATTCGGATGGCTGTAAACAATTAAATGATTCATGGAGTCCTTCTTTTCTCTTGAGATATCTGTATTGGAATGGGCTTTATTTTATCAAAATTCGCCGCAAAATCAAACCTTATACCTCGCCTTGCTCAGGGCAGGACCATCTCCAACCGATGGTGCTTGAGCCAGTCCTCAGCGATGGTATAGTCAGGCAAAATACTTTCCACAAAAGACCAGAACTTTTTTGAATGATTAGGATGCTTTAAATGCGCCAGCTCATGCACAACGACATAATCAATGACGTCCATCGGGGCCATGATCAATTTCCAATTCAGGCTGATCCTTTTCTCTGTGTGATGGCACATTCCCCAGACCTGTTTCTGTGCACGGACACTGACCTTCCATGGTTCCATGCCCATCCGGCGAGCGAAAAAAAACACCCTGCCGCCAAAAACCTCAAGAGCCTGGCTGCGATACCAAGAGACAAGCTGATCTTTAATAACAGATTCTCCGCCTTTTATCTGTTCTTCCAAAGGGATCGTGATCAGCCATCCCGATTCATCAAAAAGCGCCTTTGCCCGTTTGATCTGCTGCCGCTCAACCGATAATGGATAATGGCGGCCCAAAAACAGGAATTCATGACCGGTCTGATACTTGCGGCTGTTGATGAACGCGTTGCGCTCATCGGCTTCTTTAAGCCTTTGCCGCACCCAGGCGGCCCTCTCAAGAACAAAAGACCTGATCCGCT
>ERZ795055.2333-NODE-2333-length-14427-cov-3.502853_pt1 | contig 14427 bp, 8 predicted proteins | sample MGYA00375139_ERZ795055 | MGnify/ENA primary metagenome ERZ795055 (study PRJEB30184, sample SAMN05720283) | anaerobic digester metagenome | isolation source: active sludge of municipal wastewater-treating anaerobic digesters | place: USA | collected 2015-01-23 ...
TGGCGCGGCTCCAGTCCTCGCGCTTGAACAGCCGCTCGATCAGCCGCTTCACGTTGGTCGTCTTGCGCAGCCGCAGCAGGTAGGGCAAGCCGCGCTGCTCGCACACCTCGATCATGTCCTGGTTGCCGTAGCCGCAGTCGCCGCGCACCAGCGCCGGCGCGCGGTCTGCCAGCTCGTCCAGCAGCCGCATCAGCGGCGCCTTCGCATGCCCCGAGGTGTGTTGCTTGCCCGAGGTCAGCACCGCATCGAGCACCAGCCGCAGGTTGCCGATCCAGAACGTGTGCAGCACATGGCTGGGCCGCCCCGGCTTGTGCGGGTTGTAGCCCACCTCGGCGTCTTCCTGGTGGCCGTACAGCGGCTTGATCGTCGCATCCAGATCCAGGATCCACGGCCGCCTCAACGAATCGCGCACGCTGTCCATCAACGACTGGCGCATCCACGTTTCGCTGGGCGTCAATTCCATTGCCTTGAGCGCACGGCGTACCGAGTCCTCGCTGACTACGCCGCGCATTCCCAATGCTTGCGCCGCCACCGCATCACCGCGAATGCCGGCAATGTGCGCATAGCGCTTGCTGCCCGACAAGATGCTCAGCATCAATGTGCCCAGCACGTCGCGCTTGCTGCTCGCATTGGGGCTGCTGTAGCTCAATGGGCATTGCTCGACCCAGCGGTCGAACACCCCAACGGTGGACAGGAACTCCGCGAAGAACACGAGCTGCCCGTGCGGCGTCGCGCGCGCAGTCTCGTCCCAGCGAACGTGCATGCGACCGCCCATCGTCTGCACGACCATCGCTTCCTCGCTGGCCTTGGCCAGCGCCGTCTTGCTCGGCGTTTTCGGCTCACCCATCCGGTGAGTATCCCCGATCAACGTAACCCCGCCCCAGCGTTGAGAAAAACGGTTCACGCGGGGCGGCAACTGCTTTGTTTAGGGTCAATCGATTTGACTACCCCAGTCGTCCTGGAAATCGCTGGTTAGCCACACCACTCGATCAATCCGTTCTTGACCCAAAAGTGGCAGGAGCAGGCTCGGTGCTGGTGGACCGAGGGGGAGACCGTTGGCCTGCCCCAGAAGTCAGCTTCGACAGACCACCGCGGCCGTCGATCCGGATTGAGAGAAAGCGAAATCTGCACTCCGCAACCGCCCGGGCAGCTCATGCAAGCCCACTTCTTGACACCGCTATCGATAACCAGCCATAGCTCGCCAGGCGGCACAGGATTCTTGCCCGGGTGCTGAGCGACCGGAGAAACGAGCAGGTCGTAGCGCAGCCACCCGAGCCGGCGCAGCGCGCGCGCGATAAGTCGCTTCATGATTATCCGATCACGCCGAGGAATGGGTTGACATCGCCGCGCCCCCAGCTCGCCTGGCTGGCACACACCGGGCAAGTGGCGACAGGCCGGCAGGTCATGGCGCGATCCTCCACGCGGTCGAAGCGGCGAATCCTGTTGTGCGTCATGCCCTGGGGGCCGCGAAAACTGGTCAGCCCCTGAATCAGCTCATCGACGGCTGCGCAGGCGATGGCCGTGGTGAACGTGACCACAGCAGGCGCGGGGTCGCCGCCGCCGTCCACATAGGCTTCCGCTTTGCGCCGCTCGAACTCGGCCGGATCGCTGCGCCGGAGCCCTTCGGCCGCAGCGCGGCGCGGATCGGCCACCCCCAGGCACATGAGACACGGATTGCCGGGACGAATCGTCGACACACGCCCGGTCATGTCGTAGTCGGCACCGCTGCGCGCCGCGCGCATGCGCAGGCCGACATCGACCAGGGGGATGCCGTAGTAGTGCGCCAGGCGGTTGAGCATCAGACGCCCCTGATGGTCGTCGGTACAACCGAACAGCACATCGCAGGAGCGCAGCAGATCGCGCAGATCGGGATGGCCGACCCACTCCTTTTTGGTGACGACGTGGGTGCCCAGGCCTGCCGCGCCGATCTCGCGCGCGAGGATTTCCACCTTGGCCAGGCCGGCGGCCACGTCCGCGGCGCGCGAGCCATGCACCCGATTGAGGTTGGTGACATCGATGGTGTCCTTGTCCATCAGCCCGAGAAAGCCGACGCCCAGCCGCGCCAACAGCATCGCGACTGCGCTGCCCGTGCCGCCACACCCTACGACACCGATGCGCAGGCCGCGGACGACTGGATTGAACCCCCGGCCGAAGAGCGCGGCCTGCCGCGCCAGGAACTGATCCTCGTCGGCCGCAGCTTCCGCGCGCGCGATCTTGATCTGGTTGCCCACCAGCGAGATCGATGACGCCGTCACCGTCTCGCCCGGTCCGACCCAGAGTCTGCCCGCCATGGCGTCATCGCGGCCGAACACCATGCTGGCCAGGCCGGAAACGCCCTTGTTGAACGTCGTCCGGGCCAACTCGGCCTCGTTTCGGTCATCCTGGTCGGAGAAGAACGCTGCCGCGTTCGGATGCGTGTGCGCCAGGCCCGCGATCAAGCCGCGTTCCTTCGCGACGCCGAGAACGCGCATGAAGCCGCGGGTGGACCATGTGACATGGACGGGCGATGCCGAGACCATCTCATCGGCCGCGACGGGGATGACCTCGTGCGAGATCAACCTGGTGCGAGGTAGGCCCGACCAGGGGTCTGACGAGATGTCGGCCTTGCCCAACAGCACATAGGCGGACGCCTCAGCCCCGTTCTCCCTTTGCAGCAGCGAGCGCAGGGCCGCCTCGTGCGGCTCCAGCAGGACGATGTCCAGAGCGGCCGGCGACATCACTTCGCCTCCGCCAGGGCGTGCTCGATGCGCTTGAGCATGGTGTGCAGGCCGTCGATGCCCGGCCGCCATGCCGTGTTGTGGCGTGACCAGCGCTGCCAACTGCGGCCCTGGAACGCGTGGGCCTGGTCGGCGCAGGTCGGGTAGCGCCCCGCGCTTTGCAGCGTCAGCCAGGGGTCGCAATAGAACATGTCTGGCGCGACATCGGGATAGCCGGGCGGCAGGAGAACGAGCACGTCGGCCGCGGCGTGGTTGAACTTTCCGGCGGGCAGCGGCAACTGCTTGAAGATGACGCCCGTGTGCGTGCCGTCGCTCACCGTCTCAAAGACCACGCCGTGGCTGCTCAGATAACGCTCGTCCGCGTCGGGCAGCGCGAGCAGGCCCTCCGTGGTGTCGCGGATCAGCGTGATGAAGCGCTCGATGCCCGGCTTGCCCAGATCGATCAGGTCGCCGTCGCGGATCAAGACGTCCTGGCCGCCGCCGCGCACTTCGAGGTAGACGTCGTAAGCTTCCGGTGGGACGCCGGCCAGCGCCTTGAGCACGCGGCCGCTGATGCTGGGCTTGCCCCACTCCAGTTGGCGGTCGTCGATCGTGAACTTGAAGGCGCGGTCGGTCTGGAAGATGACGAAGCGCTCCGCGCCGCGGCCGCGCAGATCGTAGGTTTCGTCCAGACGCAGGTCCTCAAATTCGCCGGAGGTCAGGATCGCGTAGACGCTGTGCTCGTCGACCGGGCGCGCGCCGGCGGCCTGGAGGATCTGGCGTGCAGTCGGCACCGGATCGGCGAGATCGACGTGACGCTCATTGAGCTGGTCATCCAGGACGACGATCCGGTAGAGCGCCGCCGGGCGCAGGCTGCGGCCTTCGCGGATCGCCGCGGCGACATCTTCGATATCGGAGCGGTCATCGCCGCTGTGGGTTTGGGTTTGGGTTTGCATTTGATTGCCTTTCTTGGGGGGCCATCACCTACGGGATTGCAGGCTTTCTGGCCCCCTTACTGAGTCAATCGCAGCCCCAAACCAAACCGGAAAGGCCGGTCAAAGTTTTTCTTGCACCCACCCGCCTCCGGGCAAGTCTCCGCAGAGGAAGAAGCTCGGGCAGCGCGGACAGCTACGCGCCTCGGGCTTGGCGGGGAACTGCCCGGCCTGCATCGCCTGAAGGAAGGATTGCAGCTTTTCGCGCCTGGACTCCAGCTTGCGCGACGTGATTTCCATCGGCTGGATGGTCTCGCTGGTCAGGTAAGTTACCTCGACCTGCGCGCCCAGGCCGTAGGCTTGAATGGCGGCAAGGTGAAGAGCCGTGTACTCGATGTCATCGAAGGCATTCGAGCGCTGCTTGCCCGTCTTGACGCGTCGCACCGTGACGCGTCCGCCATCTCCGTGGGCTACGCCATCGAAACTGACCAGGATCTCGCCCTCCGCCCAACCCAACGAAATCGGAGGTGCTGGCGCGGGCACCCCGCGGCTGCGGCTCTCGATGAGAAAGTCGACGAGCCGTCTGCCAATGCGGCGGTAGTCTTCCGCGTAACCATGCTCCGCCGCTCCCTTGTAGCGCCACGCCTCCTCGAAGCGCGCCGCCAACTCGTCAACCGTGGGACTCGTCGTCTCGTGCTCGCGTTTCAACCACTCGAACACGTCGCTCACGACGTTGTGCATCTTCATGAATGCGGTTTCGGTTCGCCGACCGCCGAGCCTCAGCACGTGCGTGTACAAGAAGCGGCGCGGGCAACGCTCGAAGAGGTTGACTTGAATGTCGGTCCACTGAGGACGCCCTTGCCATGTGATGGATAGCGGCACGCCCGTCGATGGCAGGCCAGCTCGCAACGGCACGGACCTAGGACGGGCGAGGAATCGCTCGATCGGGGCGATAAACCTGGAAGGGCTGCGCGCACGTCCATCGGCCTGCTTGGCGTAGGAGTACAACAGCAGCCTGTCGCGGGCTCGCGAGAGTGCGACGAAGAACAAGCACTCTTCTTCCTCGTCATGGCCGGCCTTCACGGCCTCAATGCCGGTCAGACCCTCCGAGCCATGGATCAGGCCATCCGGTGGAAGACAACGCGGCGGCACGTTGTTGCGCGGCAGGCCGGACGTCACCATGCCAGGCAGATGAACGACATCGAACTCCAGCCCCTTGCTCCCGTGGATCGTCATCAGGCGCACTGCGTCGATGTTCTCGGCACTGCGGGGCAGCTGGCTCAAACCACGATCCTCCGAGAGCAGTACCAGGCGCCGAATGCGATCAAGCAACCGAAGCACTGGCACGCCTTGTCCTCTTGGCTGCCAGCGGCAGAAGTTCAGGAACTGCCAGATGGCCAGGCCTTGCATGCGGCTTCGCGCATCACCAGCTTGATATAGCGTCTTCGCGAGTCCGAGACCGTCGATCGTCCATCCAGCAAGCAGAGACCAGGGGGTGGTGGACGCGCTCACGCCCGCAAACAGCGTTGACAAGCGCGAGAGCGCTTCTCGAGTGCCGGCTGCCAGGCCGTCCACCTCGGTATGCATGGTCGACCATGCCAGCGAGACTGGATTCGCCGCTCGCAGGTGCTCGATGACCCGCATGACATCTTGCAGCGGCATTTGGTGCCGATCCGTGGTTGCCACGCGCACCATCGCAGCCGCCCGCGGGTCGGTCGCCAGCGACAGCAAGGCCAGGAGATCCTTGATTTCCGGCCTTTCGAACAAGCTGCCCAGATGCAAGGCGGGAATGCCTCTGGCCTCAAGACCTTCGGCAATGGCATTCAGGCGCGCGTTGGATGCACACAGTACCGCCTGGCCACCGTAGGCAACGCCCTGCGTATGCAGGGCGGTGATTGACGCGGCAAGCGCGGAAATTTCGTCGTCAGCCGACTCGGCAACGCGAAGCTCCACCTGATCTCCTTTGGTGCCGCGGTCAGCCGTCAGCTTCAGCGGCAAAGTTCCGCTGGATGCCTGCATGCCGCGCGCGAACTCGGTGAAGACCTTAACAATGGGTTCGTCGGAGCGATAGTTGACGCCCAGCTGTGCGGCCTGCGCGCCGGGGAAGTCGATCGCAAAGCGCGCGATGTTCGTCGCAGAGGCGCCGCGGAAGCGGTAGATGGACTGGCGTGCATCGCCGACGACCCACAGGTTGCGGCCGTCACCGACGATGGCCTTCAGGAGCCGCACGGAGGCGCGGTTGACGTCTTGGTACTCATCCACTAGCACGTGCTCATGGCGAGCACGCAGGGCGTCCCTGACCTCGGCGCTGCCCTCGACAAGACGGACCGGCAGCGCAACCAGGTCGCCGAAGTCGAGCAGCTGGCCCGTGGTCAGCAGCCGCTCGTATGCCTCGAAAAGCGCGGCGACCTCCAGGCACTTCTGCGCGCGGACCTTCGCGTCCTGATCGGTCCCCGCTCGGACCGCCATGGACTGCGCGAGCGCGCGATAGCCCGCAGCATCGACAACCTCATCCTTGGCGCGCGAGATCGCGCTCAGCATGTCGCTCAAATCCAGGGCCGGATCCCAGAGGTTTCGATAGTGCTTCAGGTCCAGCCGCGGAAACTCGTCCTCAAGCAGTTCAATGGCTTCCGTACGGTCGATCAGTCGCGGGTCCGCCGGCAGCGCCAGTCGGTCATGGAAGCGGCGAACGATGTCTAGGCCGAACGCGTGGAATGTTCCGATCCACATCGCTGCCGCCGCGACAGGATCGCTCGCGGCTATCCTCTCGCACAGTTCATTGGCCGCCTTGTTGGAGAAGGTGAGAACCAGGATCGTGGTGGGATCGACGCCCTCCGCAAGCAACCCTTCGATGCGGCGAACAAGCGTTCGTGTCTTGCCGGTACCTGGCCCTGCCTGCAGCTGGAACGCCAGGCCACGATATGCGGCCGCCTGAATCTGCGTGGGGTCCGGGATGAGCGGAGTCGCCACGGCGCCGGCGCCCACGGGGTGCAGCTCTTCGGCCGGTGGCAGCAGCAGCGCATCTAGCAACTGTTGCTGCACCACGGCGAGCGGCGCGCCGAAGCGAATCGCGATCGCATCCGATGTCAGCCCTTCGCTGACATGCAACTCGCGCAGCACACGGCGCGGCAGCAGGAACTCTCGCGCGAAGAGATCCATCTTCACCTCACGTCGCTCACGCGCGCCGTAGTCAAGCACGCGATCGACACCGACTGGCGCGTCCTCCATCGATCGATCAGGCTCGACGTCTACCGTCACTGCGTCCAGCGTGCCACCTTCCAGCACCACATGGCCGAGTTCGTGTGCGATGAGGAATGCACGATCGAAGTTGGATCCACGATCCTCGTAGAGGATGCTTCCAGCCTGGCTGTCGAACGTGGCTCTGCCTCCCTTGAGCTGCGAGTCCCCTACTTGCAGCGCGTACACATCCAAGCCGCGACCCGTGGCCTCCCGAAGCGCAAACTCCAGAGGTCGGGTCGGATCGCCGCCAGCCGCGACGTTCGCCCGGTGCAGGCGTTCTGCTTCCCGGCGAGCGGCCTCGGTGGCGTCCATCGCTCAGTCCGACAACGCCTTCAGCGTCGCCTGCTGTTCCGGCGTGAGCTGTGAAGTCGCGATCGCCTGGTCGAAAGTGATCTGTTCACCCACGCTCGGCTTCACGCTGGACCGAAAGGCATGTCCGGAGAGCATGCCTGGTGGGCTCTGCAGGTACGCACCCACAGCTTGCGCCGTGGCGCCCAACTCCGACGCAAGCTTCTCGACGAATCGGGCGGGAATGGTGGCAGCATTGATGGCTCGATCACGCACGCGCATCAGAAAAAGATTGCTGACATCCAGGCTGCGCGCGAGCGCCTTGAAGCCGCTCGTATTGAGCTTGGCGAACGGGTTCGCAACCTCTGCGGCGGGCTGCTGGACAGCCTGCTCAAATCGTTGCCAGGCCTTGTCCACCGCACTGTGGGGCACCATGGTCGCCGGAACATCTTCCGCCGGCAGCTCAGGACGCAGATCAATCGAGCAGTCGATCAGCGCTGTCGCGTGCTGCGGATACTCCCTGACGTAGCGTTCGAGCGTTTCCCGGCCATGGCTGGGCTCCATGGAGAACGCCAACAGCACGGATTCCTCGTCAGCGGCGAAAGGCTTTGGCGTACTCATGCGTCCTCCTGCAAAACAGACCTGAGGGTCTTGAATGCACGGTCGCGGCGATTGCGCACGGTTCTCTCATCGCACTGGAGCATCTTGGCGATAGTCATGATGTTCGGGTCCTTCGAGTCGATCTGGAAGCCTTGCCGCAGCAAGCCCACGACCCGTCTTTGATCGTCTGGTAAAGCATCAATCGCAGCGTCCAACTCCAACCGGAAAGCCGGATCGTCAATTTTTTGAGGGTCGCCTCCAAGGAAATCGGCCGCTGCTGCTTCGATCTCCGGGGAAACCTCCTGACCTTCATCGCCGTCCGTGGACAGCGGCACGGTAAGCACCGATGCCGGACCAATCTGCCTCAGCACGGTCTTGCGGAACCGGGCGAATGCCAGGTCGAACCGCACCTCGAAGAAGTCCAGCATGGAGAAGCGGCCTTGACAGTCCTTAGCGATTCGCTCGGCGAAGCGGCCCATGATCTCTTCGCGTATGCCTTGCGCCCCAGCCATGCGGGAATCGGCGACCGTTGAATACAGGGACTGCCCCACGCGCTTCATGAGCAGTTCGAAGATCTGCTTGAACTCATCCCGGGCACCGGCAGCCCAGGCGCAACGAAGAAAATGCGTCAACGCTTCCGGCGGCACGTAGCTACTGCTTTTTCTCGACGTGACAGCGAAAGCCTTGAGGCGCGCGGCGGCATCTACCGACTCCAGCCTTCCCAAACAGACCTCGATCTCCGCTGGTCGCGTGAACGGCGCCCCGTTCTTGTCTTTGCTCTTCAAGGGTTCCGGCATCGGTCTCCTCCTTACCCGTCAGTCCGTTCTGTACATACGTTCTCCCTTCCACCGTCACCGAATGCGGATCGGCAAGGACACCTGCGGCTGGATTGGCACAAGGGTCTTGGCATAGGCGCGCAGGATGTCGTTGTACAGATCGGCATGCTTCGGCGCCTCGACCGAGAGGATCAACGCATATCGGATCTTCTCCGCGCCGGTGGCCCGGCCGCCGCCGTCGCGGGCGTTGTAGTGGATGTCGAACACGGGGTTTTTGAGGCTGGAGCCGCGGAAGGTCTTGGCCCCATGCAGCACGGTTTCCCATTTGCCTTGGTCCGAGCGGCGTTCCTGCTCGGTGGCAAACTTCTTCAGGTCGAAGAAGCCCTTGGTGTCTGCGTTGCTCTTGCCGTCCTTGATCTTCTCGTCGTTGGGGCGGAATACGACTTCGAGGCCAGCCTTGGTATAGGCAGCGGCATCCTGCGGATCGGTAGGCGACGCGTAGCAGAACGTGGCCTTCAGGCGAACGTTGCCCGTCAACGCTTCCTTCGGCAGCGGCAGGCTGGCGCGCAGGTATTTGCTGGGTTTGAGTTCGCCCTGGTAGACCACCCGGGCCACGCCATCCGGGCAGGTGATGATGTCGAGGGTGTCTTCGGGGATCTTGCCCCAGCCCACTTCAATCGGATCACGGTCGCCGGGATCGGCTGCGTGGACCAGCAAGGCCTTGATGGCGAGAGGCGTCAGGTTCCCGCCCAGGATCGCACGGATACCGACCGCGCTGCGCAGCAGGTACGGCGCCGCGAAGCTGGTACCGAGTTGTGGCGTCAGCACCGGTTTCGCGTTCGGCGCCAGAACGTGGAAGTACTTGGACGCCGGGTTGCCGCCGAAGGCCATCAGGTCCGGCTTGACGACGCCGGGGCTGCGGCCCGGTCCGATCGCGCTGTAGGGCGCGCGGGCCCAGTCCGCGCCGGTGTCATCGGCCGCGCCGACTGCGAGCGCATTCACGCAATCCGACGGAACCTGCACCCGGCTGTAGCCGAGTTCGCGATCTCGTTCGCCATTGTTGCCGACGGCCACGGTCATGAGCGTGTCGCCATCGCTGAGCAGTTCGTCGATAACGGAGGTCCAAGCATGGACTTCCTTATCCTCCACTTCGAGGTCCGGTCCCAAACTCAGGTTGATGAACTCGTAGGACCGCGACAGCAGGACCTGTTCGATGAGACCGAGCGTGCGATACAACTCCAACGGGTCTTCGCCACCCGAATCCTGGTCGAGCACACGCAAATGGTCCACCGGGGCGAAAGGCCTGCCGGCCGCCCCGTTGGGCTGGATCGGGCCGAACAGAACGGCCGACGTCACGCCGAGGCCGTGCTCCGGGCCGTCCGGGTCATCGTCAGCATGTTCGTCGAGCTTTCGATACGAGCGCAGCCAGGGGCCGATGGGGTGATGCTTGGGCAAGCCACCGTCCAGGATGGCGACGCGAGGCTCGGACGACATAGCCTGCTCGGTGGGAAGGCTACATCCCACCGAGGGTCCACCGCTGCGGTGTAACGGGCGGATGCCGCGCAACTTGGGCACCGGCCGTATTACCCGGACGAACGAGAAACTGGCCAGTTTCTTGACGTCGCTGGGCTTGCCCTCGACCGGCACGAACCATAGGTTGCCGGCGACGAAATCGACTTCACTGTGGACTTTCACGCCCTCCCGCTGGGCGAACTTCACGAAAGCCTTTTGGATCAATCCTGGGTCTTCGTCCGGCAACAAATGCAGGCCCACCTCGAAGAACCGATCCTTCGGTCCGCCCAGGCTCACGATGCGCTCAGCCGGTGCGAAGGCGGCGAACTTTTCGATGTGGGCCAGGTCTTCGCCCTCGTCGGACTGCGCGTCGATGGTCTCTGTCCACTTCGACAGGTTGCGAAACGCCTGACGCTTGCCAGCGACGAACAATTCAGTGGTCGTGGTCTCCTGCGGTTGCCCTTTTCGGGTCCAGGCCTGCGGCTTGACCTTGACGGTGCGGCTGCCGATCGGCTCCAAACCCGTGCTGCGCAACAGGCCGGTCGGGAAGTAGGAGCGGGCGATGAAGCTGGGATTCATCATCAACCGGGCCACCGCGAAATCGCCCGGGCAAGCGTCGGGCGGGAGTTCGTCCAGTGCCTTCGCAGTGCTGCGAAACTGGGGAACCAACAGCTCCCGCGCCTGCGCGAAGGTATAGACCTCGGCTTTTCCGGGCATGCGCTTCGGGCCGACGATGTCGTGGGTCAGCAACTCGCCACGGCCGATCAGGAAATTGGTTTGACTCATGCGTCAGCCTTTCTCCGGGGCACGGTCTTTCGTGCCGCAGGCGCCTCGTTGGCGTATTTGCGGATCGTGTCCCGGCTCACGCCCGTAATGTCGGAGACGGCGTGCTGGGACAGGCGGGTCTGCTTGGCCAGCATCACCGCCAGGTCAATGCGGCCCTGCCTGTCGAGCGCCAAGGCACGCGCCTTCATGAAGTCCTCGACGAGATCAGCGTCGGTGGTCGTGCCCAGTGCCACGGCGCGCCGGAACCGCTGCACATCGCGCTCGATGTCGCTGAACGAGTGCCCGGCGAATGCAAACACCAGGATGTCGATCCAACGGGCAAAGAGGGCGTAGTCCGGCCCCAGGAAGCGCTTGATGGCTTCCTTGACGCCATGCTCATTGGGCGTCTTGAACTGGACCACCAAGTCGAAGCGGCGCCACAGCGCCGGATCGATCAGTTCCGGGTGGTTGGTGGCCGCCAGCAATACGCTGCTGGCGGGCCATTCATCGACCTCCTGCAGGATTACCGTGACAAGGCGTTTGAGTTCGCCCACATCGGTGTCGTCGCTGCGCCGCTTGGCGATGGCATCAATCTCGTCCAGCAGCAGCACGCAGGGCTCACGCTTGGCGAAGTCGATGGCGGCGCGCAGGTTGGCGCCGCTCTTGCCCAACAGGCTGCTCATCACGGCGGTCAGATCAAGCACGTACAGCGGCACTTTCAACTGTGCGGCCAGCCAGCGGGCCGTGAGCGTCTTGCCGACTCCGGGCGGCCCCACAAAGATGGCCGAACGGGTGGGCGTGAGACCCATGGCCCGGAGCCGATCGCTCTGCCGGCGCTCTGCGATGAGTTGCGTCAAGACCTCCTCGACCTCACCGGACAGCAGTGGTGCGTCCCTCGTCGGCTCATCCTTGAACACCTTCAGAAGCGACAGGCGGGATTCGTCGTCGACCGGCAGGCCGTGGGTCGCCGACGACGGAGGCGACAGCTTGCGCATGGGAGAGACGCTGCGCGCTGGCTTCGACTTCAGGTACAGCTCGATCTGTTCGGCCAGGTCGGGTGCCGTGCCCCGGTACTTGCGGACCAGCCGCGCCGCGAACAGGCGCACGTCTTCCGTCTGCTCGGCCAGAGCCAGGCGAACCAGCTGGGCTAAATCTGCTTGCTCTTCCTTCATTTCGCCCAACATTTCAACAAGTCATTGATTCATATAAATAATTTCCGAACAAATATCGGACTACCTGTATTGTCTCACAGATCAACAGGAAGTTCGAGTCGAACCGTTCAGAGCGCGCGTGGCGGACGGACAGCAACCTGTGCCGCTAGCGCCACCAAGTCGAGATCGTGATCAGGGGACGCTGGCAACCGAGGCAGGTCGTCAGTAGCATTTGGATTCACCGCTCCAGGACGTCTTCCGACGCATCGGCCCTGATGGCGTCCTGGACCAACCGCCGCACGCTCTGGTGTACCTCTGCCGAAAACTCCGACTCGGCTTCGCTCGCCTGCACGCATCGCGCAATCACGAGGCGCGTAGCCACATGGACATTGGCCGGGCGCACGGCCTCGATGGCGGGGCGTCCGCCCAACTCGTCGTAGCCATGCAGCAGCGCGTGGTAAATGTTCCAGGCGTCGATGCCGCGAGGCATTTGCTTCAGCACCGACTGCACCAGCCTGCGCTTGAGCGGGTCGAGCTGCCAATCCGGCACCCGTTGCCCGCGGTTGCCCATGTGGATCGCCAACAGGTTGCCGGCCTGGACCTCGTAGGTGATCCAGCGGCGCGACTTGCCGGCGAGCTTCGCGTAGTCCGCGACCGAGAGGTTGTGCGGCGCCTCGAAGGTTTCCAGCACCTGCAGGCGCTCCCGCTGCACCTCCGACAGCCGCGGCCGCGCGTACTCGGGCATGTGCACGGCGGACAGACGCTGGGCTGGCACCGCCGGCAGTTCGGGGCTCGGCCCGGTCACGATCAAGCTCGGCGCAGCCAGATCGACTTGCGGTGGATGCGCGGCGGTCTGGCCGGCGATGGTCGGCAGGCCCTGCAAGGTGATGGTCAGGTGCCGGCTGGCGACGTCTACCTGGCCCTGCTCAAACAGGTCCAGGCGATCGGCCCAATCCTGCATCATCACGCGGCGCTGCTCGACGTACTCGGCGTGGTTGTAGGTTCGGCTGATCTTGTCCGGGTCGGCATGCGAGAGCTGCGCATCGACCCACTTCTTCACATAGCCCAACTCGTTGAGGGCGGTGGAGATGGTGGCGCGGATGCCGTGGCCGGTGAGTTGGTCTGCGTAGCCCATGCGCTTGAGCGCGCCGTTGAGCGTGTTCTCGCTGATCGGCTTCTTCAGGCCCCAGTCGCTGGGGATCAGGTAGACCTGGGCCGGCTTGCAGTTGTCGAGCAGGTAGCGAACGACCTCCTGCGCCTGGATCGACAAGGGCACGATATAGGGAGGGATGTCGATGAGGCGCTTGCGCCGCTTCTTCGTGAGCAGGTTGCGCTGCTTGAGACGCGCCACCGGGATGATCCACAGGCCGCGATCAAGGTCGAACTGGCCAGGGGTGGCGAAGCGCAGTTCGCCGGTGCGCACGCCCGTGAGGAACAGCAGCCTCAGCCCGAGCTGGGTGTTCAGCCGGCCGCGGTACTTGCGCAGCGTCTGCAGCATCAGCGGCAACTCGGGCATGCGCAGGAACGGGTTGTTGTCCACCGGCGGCAGCGGCAAGGCCACCACGCCCAAGTCCTTGGCGGGGTTGTCGCCCAGGTCCGGGACCGTCACAGTGGCGTAGGTGAAGAGCTGCGTGAACCAGGTGCGCAGCTTCTCGGCCACGGACAGCGAGCCGCGCTTTTCCACCTTGCCGATGATCTCAAGCAGGTGCGGGCGGGTGATCTGGTAGATGGTCAGGTGGCGAAGTGCGGGGAACACGTCCTTCTTGAACACGCGGCCGATCTGCGACAGGCTGGTCTGCCGTCCTTCTTCGAGCGAGAGCTTGCGATGCGTCAGCCACTGTTCGTACACGGCCATGAAGGTGTGTTCGCCCGCCAGCACTGTGGCGCGGCGCTTGCGTTTGCGATCGGAGTGGGGGTTGACGTTCTTGGCGACCAGGGAGCGCGCTTCGTCGCGCAGAGCGCGCGCATCACGGAGGGCCACCTCCGGGTAGCTGCCCAAGGACATGCGCTTTTGCTTGCCCAGCCAGTAGTAGCGGAAGTGCCAGACCTTGTTACCTGCGGCCGTCACGGCTAGGCAAAGGCCATCCATGTCAGCGAGGGTGTAGTCCTTGCCGGTGGCTTTCGCCTGCCGGACGGCCAAGTCCGAGAGTGCCATGCTTTCTGCTCCTGAACATGAGTCAGGTAGCAGATACTGTTCACTTCAGCCTCGCCCCTCCATCAACAATCCGGAACCCGCCGCAACCGCAAAAAGGACTTAAAAAAGGACTTAAAAGACTTGGCTGCGGGCGGATTTCAGTGGACTACCCTGGAACGTCAGAGTGTCAAAAAATCGTTCTCCGACAACGACTTAGTGACCTTGGCGGATTTCCTTGGAAGTCCCCAGAAACTTGATGTGGAGCGGGTGAAGGGAATCGAACCCTCGTATGAAGCTTGGGAAGCTGCCGTTCTGCCATTGAACTACACCCGC
>ERZ795055.2334-NODE-2334-length-14423-cov-6.448497_pt1 | contig 14423 bp, 16 predicted proteins | sample MGYA00375139_ERZ795055 | MGnify/ENA primary metagenome ERZ795055 (study PRJEB30184, sample SAMN05720283) | anaerobic digester metagenome | isolation source: active sludge of municipal wastewater-treating anaerobic digesters | place: USA | collected 2015-01-23 ...
GGCTCCGGCCCGCGTTCACTCGTCCGTTTCAGCCAGAGCAGGATGAGAAGGATCCCCGCTCCGGCAAGGATCGTCGCGTTGTGCGAAGTCGGGAACGCAAGCCAGTGATACCCCTCCGGTGGGATGTTGGCAGCCAGCGCGGCGAAGAGAAGGGCAGGGAAGGTCCTGTTCGAGACAAAATAGAGGATCAGGGAAAAGACCGCAACAGAGAGGACGAAGATGATAAACGTAACCATCCTGAGGGCTACCGGACTGTATCCCGTCAGGATCTGCGGTACGAGCTGAAATGGGATCAGTTCCGTAAAAACGAGGCTGTCACTCGATAACAGGTGGCAACCGGAGAGAAATATATTACCATGGTTCCCGATCTCCATCGCCATGACTCCCATACCGACCGAGTCGCTGTCAAGCCGGAAAAAGAAGGAGATGACCCCTTTTGTCACCAGTCCGACAAGGATAAAAAAGGCAAGAACGAGTTGAATGGCAGATTCTCTGGAAATCTGCAGCTTGTTCAAAATGCCGGCCGGATCCAAGAGATTCACCGTCTGGTTAACGCCCTGAATATCTGGTGAGATTTTCCCTAGATAAAGATTGCGAAGTAACAATTGCCGGCAAAACAGGGCTGCGGTGGATCACACACTACGGAATCGGGAAAAAACCATTCGTTCCTGAGTGCATCGATCGCATCCCGGTCCTGAACCGTTACACCCCGACAGGAGGACCGTTCACTCGAACATGTGGCCCGGCTCGGATGCCGGCGGGGGCGGAACGCGGAGGACGGCGGCCTTCCCGATCTCGGACTTGAGAAACGCGACCCCGATCTCCCCGATCGAGACGACTGACTGGATCGCTTCGTCCAGGTCGTGGATGGAGAACCCCGCATGGAACGGGTAGATGCTCCTCATGACAGTGTACCCGACAACCTGCCCGCCCTCCATGATCCGCGAAAAGCTGGTCGCCGGTGAGGTGAGTGCCCGGGTCAGCCGGTAGATGAAGACGTGGTCCTGGTTTTTGTAAAACCCGTTCACGGTCCCAATCACGTCCTCCTCGGAGAACGTGAACTGGAGGGCGACAATGCAGTACTTCAGCGGTTTCCGGTTCTCGATAAAGACCGGAAAATTCCCGAATTTTATCCAGAATCCCCATGCGGTCTCGTTGTCGTACTCGTTGGTGAGGGGGAGGTCCATGTCCGCAAGGAGGGTTCTGAGTTCCTTTTTTACCTTTTCATACGGCAGCGCGGCCGGCTGGCTCTCCGGTTCCATAGGATATCATGCCGGTTTCGCGTGATAAGCCTATGGGGGCACCCGGCTGATCCATGGCCGGACGCCGCACCGGCACTGATTCCCGCGTTACCGCAACAAATCCGGTACCTCTCGTTTCCGGCGTTGGGGTACCCTGACGGCAATCCGCCGTATGCCCCCCGCTGCTGGCCCCCCTACCCTGCCCTTCCGGTATTCCCATGATGCCGTCATCTCCCTCACGCCGATACGAGGGTTTATGCCCATCGCAACCATGGAGATGGTATATCACCGGAGGTCACACCATGAAATACCTGCTCCCTGCCATCCTTGGCATCACCTGCATGCTTGCCGTTGCGTTCACCGGTTGCACAGTAACGACCGGGGGAACAGCCTCCGCGACATCGCCGGCTCCCGGCCTGGTTGGCGGGATCCCCCCGGCCCCGACAGCGACCCTGTCCGCGGTCACCGAAATATCCGCATCGGATAATGGCAGGATTGTTCCCGTCAACGCTGGCAGCCTGCTCACGCTCAGGCTCGCAGAAAACCCGACGACGGGGTACCAGTGGATTCTTATCACCGGCAAAGGGCTGAATATCACCCGTGACGTGTACGTGCCCGCGGAGGCGACCGGCACGGTTACCGGTTCCGGTGGCACCCGTACCTGGGATATCGTGGCGCTCCGTCCCGGGATTGAAACGATCCATGCGACCTACCTGCGCCCCTTTGAAGGGATCACCGGCAACGAAACGGTCTTTACGGTGACCGTTGACATCAGGTAACGCAGGACTTCACGGGAGTTTTCCGGCAACAACGTGGGAAGCGCCGGATCCCGCATTTTTTTGGCGTCAACGGCGGTCAGATGTCCTGCAGATCCGGCATCCCCGTGATTCCGGAAGTGCAGCCGGATTCCGTTCTTCTCCGTCCCTGGCCGGGACCGGCAGGCACTTTAATGACTTCCAATTCCTTCGCACCTAAATACAAGGATTTATAGAATTGCGTTCAATCCTCCTGTGTAGTGGACTGATCGTGATGAACCACACCCTCCTTGCCATCCTTGGCATAACCTGTATCATCGCAGTCGCGTTCGCCGGCTGCACCGGCACGGCGCCTTCCGGAGAGCAGACTCCCACGGCAACCGGAACAACCGGGCCTGCCGCAACCACCCCCGCGACCGGCAGCACGGCGGCGACCGCAAAGGGCCTCGTCGTCGGAAACTCCTCGAACGGCCACCTGATCTTCATGAAGGTCGGCGGGATGCTGACCCTGAAGCTTGCAGAGAACCCGACCACCGGCTACGCCTGGAACCTGACCACAAGCAACGGGCTGAAGGTTGTCAGCGACACGTATGTTCCGTCCGACACCACCGGGACGCTCGTAGGATCCGGCGGAACGCATGTCTGGGAGATCCAGGCGGATCAGGCCGGCATGCAGTCCATCGACGCCGTGTACAAGCGATCGTGGGAGCCGCTTGCCGGCAACGAGTCGACGTACACGCTCGCGATCGACGTAACCTGAGGTCCTTTCAACAAACCCTTTTTTATCCCTGTACACGGGATCGTACCCGCTTTCCCCGCCAGCTCCGCATGGAGAATGCTCCCTGTGGATACTACGAACGTTCGTCCCTCCGCTCTTTCCCAAAAAAGGGGGAGCAATCCGCCAGATCCGCCCGTTACAAACCGGGAACTTTATCATGGACGGTACCGCACGCTTGAACAGGGAGACGGGTCTGCCATGCCTGAAAAGTTCACGGCCGGCATCATCTGTGCCATGGTGAGCGTAGCGGTTATCCTTGCCGCTCTCGTTTTCGATCCCTCCGCCGGGGTTGCTTTCAGCCCCACGACCTTCGCGATAACTGCCGGCTCCTTCGGGCTCGCGGCAGGCTTCACGCTCATCCTGGCCGGGATCATCGGGTACGTGTAGGGGCTGTGATGGTGCCCGACCACGACAGAACGGGAATTGTTGCTGTTCTTCAACCCGGGACATGGTGTATGGCGAACGGGGCAGGGCATTCACTGCTGCAGCAGGCGACGGCACCGGGGCGCATCCCGCAATGATGAGGGAGTGTCGCACATAACCCCCATCAGACCGTACGCAGCGGTGGAGGTCTTTGATGAAATTTCCTGCCCCGTTCACCATCTCTTTCTCCTATCCGAAAATGTTCACCGGGCTGCCGATCCGCGGTCTGTTTTTCATCCGCCTCGCCGCTCCGGAAGGCGGATCCGGGCGCATTTTTCTCAGTGTTTTCAGTTTATGGTAAAATTCAAAGAACCTATCAGATCCGAAATTTCAAATAGGAGAAACCAGATATAACATCGATCATCGCAACCGCTACCTACGCATCCGGATCAACCCTGCCAGAAAAAACGCTCCAGTTCCGGGTAGTGTACCGGGGGATCACCGATGCCGTGGCGCGGCGCCTCGAGACGGACAACGTCTTCACGAAGGCGGATACCACCGACGCCACCCTCCGGTTCTGGAACGCCTGTGACCCGCTCGAGACCCGGCCCGATGCCTGGTTCAATATCATGGCCATCAACCTCCCCGAGGATGCCCGGGGGCTCTACGATGCGAAACGTGATGTCGTCGTCCTGCCAAAGAACCTGACCCTGAAATGCATCGGGGTCGGGGAGTTCAAGAAGATCCTGACGCCTGATGGCGTGAAACGGAAGATCCGCATGTTTGCAATGGAAGTCAGGTCATGACCGACCCCCGGGAACGGTTCATTGAGGATAACCCGGAGGCGCTTGACTGGGAGCGGGAGCCAAGAACCCCGGAAGATCGGAAGCGGGCGCGGGAGCTCTTCCGCTGGATAAGCTGTCACTGAACGGCGGCGCTGGTGTCCCGGGGCGCACCTTCGGGCGGCCAAAATCCTGTCCTTTTATCAGGTTTTTTCACCTATACGCCCGGCATGATGCGAGCTGTTGTTCTCCTTGCGATCGTCATCGCGGTGATCGCCTCCGGGTGCATGGTGACGGAACCCGGAAATTCCCCTGGGGGGATCCCCGGCACTACAACCCTGCCGGAACCCGTCGCCCCCGATCTCCTCGGCACGTGGACCGGGACGATGAACGGGTACGATGCCTCAACCGGGTTCAATCCCCATGACGGCGGGGTGATGCTTTTGACGGTAACCGGACAGCGCGGGAGGATTTTTGCCGGCAACCTCACGATCACGGAGGGAACGACAACCTGGACGGAGCCTTTTGCCGGCACGATCGGGCGCGACGGCAGGACGCTCACAATCGTCGAGGAGAGCGGGTATTGTACGGGCGGGATCATCGGCCCCGATGAGATCGAGCTCGTGTACGCGAACGACGGGCTGGGCTTTTCCATCTCCATCGATTCCCTGCGGAGGTAACAGGACATGTCCGGTTTTTTCTCTCTCCTCCATTCTTCCGGTTCGCCGGCCTCGCGGGGAACCTTCCCCTGACATTTCCGGGCAGGTAAGGGGGCAGGTGACGGCCTGCCCGCCGAATCCCGGCTGACGGGTAACGACCCCATGGATACACGATTGCCGGAAACAGTGCCGGAAAACTGAAACGGAGCGACGGTGCAAGGCAAATCATCAAATATGTACGGATTTGATCAGGATTTATACAGAGTACCGAATGGTGTTGCATGGCAGAAGAGAGTCAGCCGTTTCGGATCGTGTACCGGGGGATGTCCGATAAGACCGCCCGTTACCTTGAGCAGGAGAATGTCGTCACCGTGACCGGATCTCTTGATACCACCCTCCGGTTCTGGAATGCCTGCGATCTTTCCAAAAAGCATGATGCCTGCCTCAACCTCATGGCGATCAGCCTCCCGGAACATGCAAAGGGACGCTACAACCCGCAGAATGCGAAGATCGTGCTGGAGCGGGATGTCACCTTAAAATGCATCGGCGTTGCCGAGTTCAATAAGATCCTGACCCCGGACGGGACGATGCGGGACATCCGATTGTTTGCGATGGAGATGAAGGCATGAACAAGGACCCCCGCGAACAGTTCATCGAGGACAATCCCGAGTCGCTGAAGTGGAGCAGGGACCCGGTCTCCCGCGAAGAACACAAACGGGCAAAAGAGATCTTCCGCTGGATCAGCAGGCACTGAAGCGGGCAACCGGGGGATTTCCCCCGGAATCATCCTGTTGTTTTTTTTTTTAACATTCGTTTTTTCCATCGGATGGTTTCGACGATGCCCTCGCCGCGTCCCGGTTCAGCATCGCCTTGTACCAGACAAACCACGGGTTGTCCAAAAAGCCGATGATGTTCTTTGCCACGACCTGCCCGATGATGAGGGGGAGAAGCGGCATTACGCCGGCGAATGCGAGGGTGACAAAGATGACCGAGTCGAGCGTCAGGTTGACGGCATCGCTCGCCGCGGACCGGAGCCAGACGTACGGGTTGAGCATCGTGCCGTGCGAAAACGCCTTCTCCCGAGCAAGGAACCGCTGTTTCAGGTGCGCAAAGACGTACGCATCGAGGTTTGCACAGATGAGGAAGGCGACCCAGCTCGCCGCAGTGATCCGGATCGCCTGGGCAAAGATCGCCTGCCACGCGGTCTCGTACGCGAAGTACGGGGCAGGGGTGAGGGAGCTGACCATCAGGATGAAGATGACGAGGAGGACCTGCGTTACGAACGCGATCAGGATCGCGGCGTGGGTCATCGTCTCGCCATACACCTCGTTGATCATATCGATGACCTGCGCGATGAAGGGGTAGATGAAGACAGAGGCCGGGGCAAAAAGGACGGTGAAGTACAGGTCGAAACTGACGATCCGGGCGGCGAGGACCTGCGATGCGCCGAGGTAGATGATGTAGAACCCGGTGAGCGCCGCGAACGCGTACTTCGGGTAGCGCCGGACGATCCGGACCGAGAGGTACGTTACGAGGGTGAGGCTGATGATCCAGTAAACCCAGACAAGCATGGTCCACCGGTAGTGTCGCTCTGCGGCAATTTATGGGTAGTCATACCGTGCAGGGCAGGTTCATACGGGACGGGCGTCTCACCCGCTCACCCCCCTTCTTCCAAACCGACGGAATTATTTTAATACCGAATACTTTCAAACCCCTGAATAATGGCGCAGGGTTCCGTGGACAACTCCGACTTACCGGACAACCTTGGCGCTGACCTTCTCCTGCTCTCAACCTTGGTCAGCGGAGATGATGAAGCGTTTGCAGCGACTGCAGCCGACTTCGGCCCGGAGATGATCCGCCCGCTCGCCCGCGCCCTTTCCAACCCGGACCCGGGCATCCGGCGGCGTGCCGCAGCAGCTCTTGCATCGCATGGCGACAAGCGTGCCGGGATTGTCCTCGCCCGGTTCTACCACCATTTCGATCCCGCGGTCCGCCGGTTTGCCGCGGAGCGGGTGACGCGGGAGAACCTTTCCCATCTCGTGCCGGGGCTCGTACGGAACGCGGTCTCCCGGTTCGCCCACCGGAAAGCGGAAGCACCGGTCTCCGATCTCCGCGATCTCATCGATATGATGCAGAACGGGGTGTACGGCGACCGGCGCATCGCGGTCCGGAGCCTCGTGTCCCGGCACGGTTTCCCGGCGCTCCCGGTCCTCGCCGAGGCGCTCGAGGAGTCTGCGAAGCGCCCGACCATGGAGTACCGGCCGTACCTCACCGAGTACGAGGTGCTGCCGGCCTTTATGGAATTTGCCGACCCGAAAGCGGCGGATGCGCTCCTCCTGCAGCTGCAGGACGACCGGCCGGCGTTCAGGGCAGTATCCCTTTACCTGCTTGCAGCCCTGCACGAAAAAAGGGCGTTCGATCCCGCCCTCCGGCTCCTGGAAGACGGATCCTTCGAGGTCCGGCGGGGTGCGGTTGCCGTACTGGGAAGACTTGAGGACACACGTGCGGTGTCCCCGCTCATCGGGATGCTGAAGGACCCCGATGTCCGCGTCGTCCGGGCAACGATCACCATGCTCGCTGCGTTCCCGTCCCCGGAGGTCGTTGCGGCGCTGGTGCCGTTCCTCGGGGCCATCGGGTACACGGACTATGCGGTCCGGACCCTCCAGAAGGTGGTCTTCTCGGATATGGACCCGGTTCTTGCAGCAGCCGGGTCGGGCGATGCGCGGATGCGGGCGGGTGCCGTGGAAGTCCTCCAGTCCTGCGACGATCCGCGGTGCACCGGGGTCCTTACCAGCGCCCTCGCGGATCCCGATCCCAAGGTCGTCAACGCGGCGCTCCCGGCTTTCGAGCGGGCTGCAACGCCCGGATCGACGGACGCGCTGGTGAGCCTCGGGGAACGGCGGATACCCGGCATCGATCCCCGCAAGCTCATCTCCGCCCTTGTCGCGACCCGCGACCCGCGGATCGCCCCGGTTCTCGCGCAGCACATCCACTGGATGGACCTTGCCGAGAGCAACATGGCAAAACGGGCGTTCGAGTCGGACAGGATCGAGATCCGTTCAATCGGGGATTTTGCACACGCGCTTCCAGCGCTTGAGAGGAACGACGATGCGGTCGTCCAGTGGATGATCCGGGCCTGCAAAAAGCTCGGGCCGGAGACCCAGCCGCTGGTCCGGAATGCCGTGAAGGACAAAAAGCTCGCGAGAGGTGCGGCCCGGGTCCTCCTCGGGCTCGGGTACAAGATGAAAGACGCCGGCGACCGCGAGATCCTCGAGGCGCTGTACGGGCGTTCGAAGAAGAAAGAAGATATCGAGAAATTCCGCGTGCTCGAGTCCCTGCTTCCCGCGGGACCGGCCGCGCCGAGGATCATGGACGATGCTGAAGTGAAAAGCCTTGTTGAGACCTTCCTCGACCGGGAAAACCCCGCCTCCCGCGACGCCGGCCCGGAGCTGGCGCGGATCGGGCTTCCGGCATTTGTGCCCCTCGCAGAGGCGCTGGAGTCCCCGAAGACCGACATTCTCGATAAACAGCGGATCTGTTCGGTTGCCGCCATGTTCAGTGATCCTGCCGCCGTGGAGACACTGGTCGGGTACCTCCGGGACCCGCACTGGGGATTCCGTGCGGCAGCAGCATACGCACTCGGGGGCATCCGCGATGCGCAGGCCCTCGACGCTCTCCTCCCGCTCCTTGCCGACAGGAGCGTGAATGTACGGCTCGCCGCCATCGCGGCGCTGGGGGCGCTCGATGATGAGCGGTCGGTGGAGGCGCTCATCCCCATCCTTACCGACAAGAGCATGGTGATCATCACGAAAGCCTGCCAGGCGCTCGGCGACCTCGGGTACCCGGCCGCGATCGGGCCGGTCATCGCCGTTCTTTCCCACCCCGATGCTTCCGTGCGTTCCGCCGCGGCCGGTGCGCTGCAGCAGCTCTGCCGTCAGTCCCGCGAACCCCTCATACGGGAGGTGGAGAATCCCGACCCCCGGGTCCGGGCAGGCGTTATCACCGGCCTGCAGATCTGCACCGACCGCCGGAGCCGGGATACCTGCATCCGCGCCCTGCACGACCCGGCGGCAGCCGTCCGGGAGGCGGCAGCCGGTGCGTTCGCGAAGGTCTGGGACCCGGCGGCGATCGAGCACCTTGCCCTGCTCTGGGACGACCCCGACGTGCAGGTCCGTGCCGGTGTCGCGGCAGCCCTCGCAAACTCCCGTGACCCGCGGGGGGCCCTTGCGCTTGCCCGATTGTCCCGTGACCGCGATGAAACGATCGCCCGGCTCGCGCGGAAGGCCTGCATGCAGAACCTCGGGACGACGGAAACACCCGACGATGCAAAACGGCTCATCGTCGTCCTTTCCGACCCGGTCTTCCATATTGACGAGGTCGTGCAGCGGTTCGTGTGGACCGGTTCTGTGATCGTCCCGGACCTCGTTGCCGCCCTCCACGATCCCGATCACAACCTTGCCCGCGGGGCGTCAATGGTCCTCACCGCCATGGGATCAACGCTTGGAGATCCGGTGGTTGCCGAGATCGCCGCACTCCTTGCAGACCCGGACGAGGCGGTGCGGGAGCTGGCGGTCGCGACACTCGGTGCGATTGGGGAGCCGGCACGGGCAGTACTGACCGGTGCCCTCGAGAGCGACGACCCGCTGGTCTGGCAGGGGGCGCTGGAGGCACTCGGTCGGGTCGGGGAAGAGAAAAAGACGGTCTGAATGGCAGTCGTTCCGGGGTGCGAGCGGCGCAGCGGTGAACGCGTTAGCATTGACGAGCCCGCCATTATCACGCATGACCCGGCCGACCCCCCCGCCACGGAGCCGGATACCGGTGATGAGGATGCCGTCCGCGAATTTTTCCCCCGGCGTCGACCATGACCAGCCGGCGGCCGGTTGTGCGACCGTGGGCGCGAAACCGAACGGTTCAGGGAAGAACAGGAAATGGCGGTCCGTTTGGCGAGGTCCATGGAGCGGGGGGGAACGCAGCTGGAGATAAATCATGAGGTTCGGGAAGACGGAACGAAGGGGCGATGCGGGCAGCGCAGGAGCTTCGGTTTGCGGGGAGTTATCGCGGAATCCTGGCAAGCTTGTCAACGATCATCCTGACGACGGCTTCCATGCCGGCGCGGTCGCAGTCGACCGTGATATCAGCGTACTTCTCGTAGAGCGGGATGCGCTTGTCATACATCTCCCGGAGCGTCTGGCCCTTTGAGAGGACGATCCCCCGCGTCGTGATGTTGGAAAGCCTCCTCTCCATCTCCGCAAACGGGATCCGCAGGTACACGACAATCCCATCCTTCCGTACGTGTTCCATCGCCCTTTTGGAATAGACGACACTGCCCCCGGTTGCAACGACGGCGTCCCGGAACGTATGGGAGAGGACCGCTTCCTCCTCGATCCTCTTGAACACTTCCGGTCCCTCCGTATCGAGGATCTCCTGCAGGAGCCGGCCGGACCTCTGCTGGATCATGATATCGGTATCGGTAAAGTGCATACCGAGCGTCTTTGCGAGGATCACGCCGGCCGTGCTCTTTCCGGCTCCTGGCATGCCGATGAGGATGAGATTCTTCATTGCCGGGTTCCTGGAGTATCGCTGCGGGTGCGGGATGAGATCGGGCTTCCCGGCTGCCGCCGGGACGCCCCCATTCCCGCGAGGCTGCCGGGCCGTTACTGGGTCACCTGCACGTTCTGGTACCGGACAGTGAGGTCGGAGCTGGTCAGCGTCGAGGGCAGGTTGCAGGAGATCATGGTATCGGTTGCCACGTGCCCGCCCGCTTTCAATGAACCGAGGTAGATCTTGTCCCAGCAGAGGTTACGCCCCTGGTAGGAGAGCATCGCGTTTACCGTGACCTCGCGGGCATCGGTCGTGCCCACGTTGAATGCCTCGGTGTGGATGAGGAGGGGGACCGGGTTCTGGGTCACCGTCGTCGAAGAGTAGGTCCAGTACCCGTTGACATGGATCTGCGGGACGGTGGTCTTTGCCCGGGGTGTCGCGGTTGTCACAACGGTGACCGGCAGCGTCTCCGGAATTACCGTCAGGACTGCGGAGACGATCCCGGCGTCCTCCGCGGTCACCTCCACGGGCTGGACGAACCGCTCGTACCCCGGCTGCCGGAGCTCCAGCATGTGGCTTCCCGCGGCGACCCCTGAGATCGTGGAAGGGGTCGTTCCGCGGTACTCGTTGTCGAGGTAGATCTCCGCGCCGGACGGCGTCGAGGAGACGAGGATGGAGCCGGTCGTAAACACGGGGCTCTCCGTCTCGCTGCATCCCGCTGCAAGAACGGCAAGGATAAGGATGCAGAAGGGGATGATCCGGAACATGGCTTTCCACCGGTGCATGGTACGGATCTTGCCGGATGCTTATCTATAGTTTCTGAGCCGGGTGGTTATGACGAAAAAAGCCGGGGAATCGAACCGGATTTTTTTTTAGAGACCCCGGCCCGCCGTGAAATAGGGCGTGATCAGGAGTACGACCGCATCCTTCCGGCCTCTTGCCGCTTCACGAAGAACGCCAGCACGAACCCCGCGACGAACCCCCCGATGTGTGCCATGAAGGCGACCCCGCCCGACTCCTCAAACGTCCCCAGCGTCCCGATCCCGGAGAAGACCTGCAGGACGAACCAGAAGCCGATCACGACGAGTGCCGGAAGCTCGGTGACGACGTACCCGAGGGCGACGGTGACCCGGCGGCCGGGGAAGAGCAGGACGTAGGCGCCAAGTATCCCGGCGATTGCCCCGGATGCCCCGAGGTTCGGGATATCGGACCCGGCGGAGAACGCGAGCTGGGTGAAGGTTGCCGCGATCCCGCTGGCGAGGTAGAAGGCGAGGTACCGCCCGTGCCCGAACCGGTCTTCGACATTGTCCCCGAAGATCCAGAGGTAGAGCATGTTGCCGGCGAGGTGGAGGAACCCGGCGTGCATGAACATCGAGGTGAAGATCGTGACTGCGTCCCCGGCAGGGTCCGCCATGAACCGGGCGGGGACGAACGACCATGCCACGATGAAGTCTTCGCCGCCGACGAGCTCGAAGAAGAAGACGAGGACGTTGAGGGCAATCAGCGCATACGTGACGTAGGGAGTGAGCCTGCGGGAGGTGTTGTCGTCGCCGAGGGGGAACATGGGAGTTCTTTCACCATTCCGGGGAGTCCGGTCCCGGAATCCTGTTGCGGAGGTGAAACCCCGTACACGATAAATTGACCGGGTCTGTCCGGTGGGCCGGAGATGATCCTGTCGGAAGGGTGCTTTGAGGTGCCGATTTCTGCAAAATCTCCAAAATTATCTTTCCAAAACTTCAAAAATCGAAAATAACTGATAATTTTCAACAGGAATTATCTTATACTTTTAAGATAAATTGTTGTTTTATGTGCATAAAGGTATCAGGGATTCTTTCAAGGGATCCCCTCCAGATACGAAATGAACCCAAACGGGAAACGAGAGAAAAGGTCAGTACTGCTGACGATACCGAGTATATTGTCTTCTCAAAAGTCCTGCCGGTGAACACCTAGCCCGGTCATTGTTCTGCGAACGGTATCCGAAAACGCCCCTTCAGCCAGCGTTCAGCATCTGTTTTCCTGCGAGCCGTGCCGGCGGCAACACGAGTGACCGGTCCGTTCTCCGGATCCGGGCCAGGGCATTGCCTGTTACCGGTACGGGATTTCCTGCGGGCTGTCCGTCAGGTCCCGGACCGTCCCGATGTACGATTTGACGGAGCCGTCGGGGTTCTTCTGGATCACAATCGTGATCAGGGAGTTCACAACCGAACCGTCGAGCCGCCGGAACCGGAGGGGATATTCCCGGATGAACCCGGCCTGCCTGACCTTTTCGAGGAAGAGCGCCCGCTCATCCGGGTCCGCGTACAGGTCCGCGGCGGATGCGGCGAATACCTCGTCCCGGCTCTTTGCACCCATGTGCTGCATCATGGCATCGTTGAAATCGATGAACCGCCCGTCCGGTGCCGTGATGAAGACGGAATCGAGCGTTGTCCTGAAGAAGAGGTGGTACCGCTCCTCGCTCTCTTTGAGCGCATTCCCGGTCCGTTCGCGGTCCGAAACGTCCCGGACTGTCCCGGTATAGGACCTGACCGAGCCGTCCGGGTTCTTCTGGACTATCACCGTTGCGAGCGCATCGAAGACCGTTCCGTCGAAGCGTCTGAACCGGATCGGGTACTCCCGGGCAGACCCCTCCCGTTTCAGGATCGCGAGATAGGCGTCCCGCTCCCGCTCGTCGGCGTAGATCTGCAGGACATTCGTATCAAAGACTTGTTCCCGGTCTGTGGTATGGAGGTTGGCCATAACAGCATCGTTGAAATCGATGAACCACCCTTGTGCGTCCGTGATGAAAACCCCGTCCAGCGTGGTCCGGAAGAACGAGCGGTACCGCTCCTCGCTCTCGCGGAGCGCATCGCCAATCCGCTTCTGTTCGGTAATATCCCGGAGCGTGCCGATGAACTCTTTCACGGAACCGTCCGGGTTCTTCTGGGGGACGATTGTAATGAGGCCGTCGAAGACTGTCCCGTCCCGCCGCCGGAGCCGGACCGGATACTCCTTGACGTACCCGTGCTGTTTTACATGGTCGAGGAAAGTATCCCGGTCGCCGGGATGCTCGTAGACCGAGGTGACGGATATGGCGTTGACCTCATCCCTGCCGGCATACCCGAACAGTTCCACGAGGGCATCGTTGAAATCGATCCAGTGCCCGTCCGGCGTCGTGATGAAGACGGCATCCCGCGTGGTTTTAAAGAACTGGCGGTACCGCTCCTCGCTCTTTTTGAGCGCATCCTCCGCCAGTTTGTGCTCGTGGATGTCGGTGATGAAGTTCAGGGTCGCGGGACGCCCATCCCATGCGATAGCGACAGCGTTGAGCGCGACCCACCGGATCGCCCTGTCTTTCCGCAGGACGCGGAACCGGTAGCGGGACGGGATATCCCCGCCGGCGATCCTCTGTTCGTACCGTTCCAGGAGCAGGGCGCGGTCGTCCGGGTGGACGAACGTGACGAACGGCTGGCCGATGAGTTCCTGTTCCTGGTACCCTGAGAGCGCGACGGCCATGGGGTTCACCATCCTGACCAGCCGGTCCTGGGTGACGTAGATCCCCTCGCTCGCGGTCTCGATCAGGTGCCGGTAGTCCCGCTCGCTTTTGAGGAGGGCGAGGTCCGCACGCCGCCGCTCGATGGCGTGCCGGATCTTGTGGGCGAGCTCGGCGAACTGGGCGGTCGGTTCGCCACCTTTCTGGAGGTAGAAATCGGCGCCACTGTTGAGGGCCTCGACCACGACCGCCTCGCGCCCCCGCCCGGTGAAGATGATGAGCGGGGTCGTATTCCCGCAGGAACGTAACTGCTTCAAAAAGCTGATGCCGTCCATCCCCGGCATCATGTAGTCTGCGACAATCGCGTCGTACGGTGCCGATGCCAGCCGTTCCAGCGCCGCAGCTGCAGACGTCAGGGTATCGACAGCAAAGATCCTGTCTTTTTCCAGGAAGATCTTCCCGATCTCCAGAAGGCCGGGCTCGTCGTCGACATACAGGATGCGGTACATGATGGCCGGGTTAACGTTACGTAGTTGTCTGATTACCTCAGGAGAGATTTAATACCGGCGGTCTGTCAGGCGGACGCATTTCGCGGGGGCACCTGCCGGCCTGGCGGGTGAGTTCGCCCTTTCACGCCATGTACCGGCCTCCACCCCCCGGCAGGATCACGGCGAACGGATCCCCGCAAACCCAACGGGAGGGACGGTTCACCGGACCGACCCTGTGTACGGGTCAGGTCCCGCGATCCGGTTGGTTCACCGTGATTTTTCCGTGCGCCACATCCCCTTCGGGACCCGGATCTCGAACCGGACCCCTTTTCCCGCGATGCCGGTCT
>ERZ795055.2337-NODE-2337-length-14417-cov-4.520331_pt1 | contig 14417 bp, 10 predicted proteins | sample MGYA00375139_ERZ795055 | MGnify/ENA primary metagenome ERZ795055 (study PRJEB30184, sample SAMN05720283) | anaerobic digester metagenome | isolation source: active sludge of municipal wastewater-treating anaerobic digesters | place: USA | collected 2015-01-23 ...
CGACGATCCGTTTTTCAGCACGGCCGAGTACAAGCCCAAGAAGTATCGAAATGAAACGGATTGCCCGTCGCCCTCCACCACCCCGGTGATTGCCGACAGCAACTGGATCGACACCTGGCCCCAGCCGAGCGATCCCCCGGCGCGCAATCTCTACACGGGCGACGATTACGCCGGCGCGATGGTCCGCCTGACCCTGCCCCGGCATGGCGGCGCGCCCCCGTGGCCCAAGAACCAGCAATTCAACCCCAAGAACGACCTGCCCGGAGCCATCAATCTCTCCTATGTCGACGGCCATGCGGACTCGGTGAGGCTCGAACGGCTCTGGAGCCTCGATTGGCACAAGGGCTGGGTCACGCCGGCACGGCGCCCCGGGAAATAGAAGTCGATCAGAGGCGGAGGTAGATCTTTCTCCGATGCAGAAACCAGCAGAGGAGAAACGCGAGACCCAATCCCACGATTGAGATCATGAGCTCGCCAAAGCCGGGGGCGACCACCGCATTGAAGAAGTTCTTCACATCGCCTCCCGCCAACCGCGTTGCGAGCCGGCGGAAGCCGATGATGTTACTGGCGAGGTAGGCCGTGATCGGGTTGAGGCCGATCCAGACAAACGGCTGGGCCCAGCGCTGCCACCGCCACACCTCGACCACCTGGTAAAAGACCGCAAGCAGAAGCGCGCTGTAACCCCCCGCCACCAACACAAACGAGGAGGTCCAGATCTTCTTGATGACGGGGAATTGCATGCCCCAAAGGAAACCCAACACGACGCTCGACGCCCCCGCCACCAGCAGCAAACCCACTTTGCGCCCCCCAGACACATCGTCGCGCTTCAGCCAGAGCCCGGCGAACACGCCGAGCAGACAGGTGCCGACGGCCGGCAGCGTGCTCAACAGGCCTTCCGGATCCCAGGCGCCGTCGTACTTCTTGCCGGGGAGCCACTGGGAATCGAGGTAGTTGGCGAGGTTGGCCCCTTTGGCAAAGCTCCCGGCCCCCACACCGGGCACGGGCACAAAGGTCATCAGCGCCCAATACCCGACCAGAAGACTGGCGCACACCACGACAAGGCCGCGGGTGCGTAGAAAACAGAACGCGAGGCTGGCGAACAGATAGCACAACGCCAACCGCTGCAAGACGCCCAGCAACCGGATGTCCGGCCATTCGTTGCTGAAGCCGCCCGAATAGAAGATGCCCAGGACGAAGAGCAGCGCGCTGCGGCGCAGGACCCGCCTGAGCGCGGTCGCTCGCCCCTGCTCGGCGATGGTCCGGCTGAGCGAGAACACCAGGGACATCCCGACGATGAACACGAACAGCGGGAAGATCAGGTCATAGAAGGCGAACCCGTCCCAGTCTTTGTGCGTCAGTTGCCTGCCGAGAAAGCCTGTCAGACCGGATTGGCGAATCCCGTCCAGGCCGCGGACGAGGCCGTCGGCCCCGAGGATCCAAAACATGTCAAAGCCCCGCAGGGCATCGACAGACATCAACCGCCGCGACGCCGCAGCCCCCGTCCGATCCACCGCCTCTGAGTGAGACATAGAATTGGGACGGGAGTCTGCCGTCATCTCCGACCCTCCAACAAGCGCAAACCTCACGATTGCCCGCACCGCATCTGGAGGAAGAAAGAGCTGAAGGCATGGTTCACGCAGCGCGGCAAAGTCGCAACCGAGGTTATAGCATCCTCGTGCGCGCCCAGCTCCGACGATCACGCTGGTCGACGAACACAGCAAGATTCGTGACAGCGTTTGCTTCGCTGAGCTTGCGCGTCACGTCTTCTTCAGCGAGACCGCCAAACCGCTGCCGCTCGAGCGCGTGCCAAACACAGCCTTCCTTGGCGCGTGCCGCGGGGTCGGCGTTTATCTCCTTTTCAACGGCATCCTCGGCGATAAGAGCGCGAACGGTGCCATCATGGCAGCAACCGCGTTGAACAGTCCCGAAGCCGTGGCGATGAGCGTGTTTGTGGTGCGAGCCTTTATGCAGATGCGAGAGCAACTGGCGGCCAACGCGGCGATTCTCAAACGGCTGTCGGAAATTGACAAGACGCTGCCGGCCTGCGCCATCGCCATCGCCACCGTCTTCGCGTTGAGCAAGACTGGTGAGAAATGCGCGCTACCGCGCGACGATCCGATAGAACGAATGGGTGTGTACGCCGGCCGTGTCGCCTTCGTTGAAAAGGAGGAGGTCCAGGTCGGGATCGACGTTCGAGTAGAGGGAATGGCCTCCGTCCAGGGCTGCGCTTCCGGTGAAGACCAGGCGGCCATCGACATACCATCGCGCGGTGCCAAGGGCGAAGTCGGCCACGAAGGCCAGCCGATGCCAGGTGTCCGGGCGGACGGTGCCGGCGGCGGAATAGCCAAGGACGCCGATGCCGACGCGTCCGGACGGATCGATGCAGAGGTCGGCGTCATTGGGTTCCTGGTCGACGATGGGTGTCCACGTGATCCCGGCATCCCGCTCCCCATGAACCGCCGTTCCGTAGCCGTCCCGCATCGCGGGATGAGTCCACACAGGTCACAGAGCGGTGCGGAACGTGAGGTTCCCTCCCTGGGTTGGCTCGAGTCGCCGCGTGGAGCCGTCGGGCAGGTGCACGACCACGGCCCGGCAGTTGGCGGCAAGGGGCTTGACCGTGACCGTGGCGGTCTGGCCCTGGGTGTCCGCCTGAACCGTGAGATCGAGTGGACCGAACGGCGTCGCGATGCCCTCGAGCCGGGTGGTCATGCCGGGCCCGGTCCAGGCGCGCGGAAGGCCTTCGAGGAGGTGGAGTTCGTCGCCGCGATCCAAAGCCAACAGGTGAATGACCAACCGGATGAATTCCGCGCTCGCCCAATTGTGCGGCATGTCGCCCACCTTCCGGAACGTCTCGCCGCGCAGCGACTGCTCCTCACGCCAAACGCCGGTGGGCGCCGCGTGGTTCGCGAAGGCGTGCAGGACCTCGGCTGCCTTGGGTCCGTTGCCCTGCCACAACCACGCATGGCCATAGAACGACGCAAAGTAGTTCCAGATGCCGGTCGGGTCCCAACCGGTGCCGTACACCATCCCTTGACGCTCCGTCGCCTCGAGCATGGCCAGCGTGCTTGCCACCAGCGGATCGTCCGGCGCAAAGACCTGCCCCGGGCAGACCGCGTGGCAGAAGGTCCACTGGCCGCGCTGGGGCAGTTCCGGACCGGCATTGGCCATGAAGATCGGCACGTAGGCGTTGCCCTGGCTGTCCCGAATCAGGTCCCGCCCGGACGCCTTCCGGAAGGTGGCGTGGAAATCGTCGTACTCTCGTTGCCAACGGGCGGCGTCGTCGGTTTTGCCCAACCAGTGGGCCGCCCGGATGAAGGCTCGCAGGCCGAGCAGGTTCCAGTGCGCATTCGAGAACTCGGGCCGCTTGAACCCGGTCGCGGCACCCGACAGACCGCCGTCGATTTCGCCGGGCGGATTGAGGCCGTCGTCCAGGGGGGTGTCGTTCTCGCGGCTGCGCCGCCGCAGTTCCTGGATATAGCGTGCCGCCCCTTCGAGCTTGGGCCAGACCGACTCGAGCCAGGCCTTGTCCTGGGTCAACGCGGCGTGCCGAGCGCAGGTCCAGAGCACGATCCCGTTCTCCTTGAAATAGTGCGGGCTGAGGACTTCGAACGCGCCGGAGGGCTTTTGCTGGCTGAGTGTGTAGGCGATGCCGCTGCGGGCTTCGCGGCCGGCCCCCAGCATCGTGACGGCTTCGAGCAGGAATGCGCCGTCCACCAGCCACAAACCCCGGTAGCACGTCGGGCCGACCTGGAACACCGGCAGCCCCTGCTTGATCTCCCGGGCCTGCCAAATGTTGCGGATCGAGGCATCCACCAGGTCCTGGATCGCCGGGGACGGCACCTGCACCCGCCCGAACGGCACAGGCGCTTTCTCCCAGTAGGCGGTCGACTCCTCGAGGCAGCGCCTGGCCTGGGCAACCGTGCGCGGCTCGATTACGATCGTGCCGCCCCCACTGCACAGCACAAAGAACATCGCTTCCCCGCCGGCGGGAACCGCGAGCGGTTCGAGCTGGATCTCGCGCCGCACCGCCTTGTCCGAGGCCAGACCGGTCATGGACAGCGAGGACGTCACGGTTTCGTGATCGTTGATCCGGATCCGTTGCGCGTCGGGCTGGAAAGAGAATGGCAACGTGGTCTCGACGACCAGACGCGGTTCGAGTGTGCGCGCCTCGACGCCGAGGTTCCGCACCTGCACCAGGATCAGGTCGTTCCGCGGCGGTCCGCCGGGACTGGCGAGGTTCATCCGGGTCAGCGCCGCACCGTTGAGCGCGCCTGCGAGAAGCGCGGCGGTGTCGACCTTGGCCTGGGCTGGAAAGACCCAAAGGCCATTCAGAATCGTGTTCTTGTCCCCGGCCTCCGAGGCGGCGTCGATCGCGATGTCGATGCGGCTGTCGGCGTTCGCATCGCGCGCATCGAACCAGTAAGCACGCGCCTGGTTCTTGCCAATGTCCGCCACGGTGTCCACCGTCCGGTCGGCGGCCCCTTCGACCCGCAAGACCTGCACGCGTTTTCCGGGTTCACTCCACCAGCCTTCGCACAGGGCCAGGGCAACGCGTCTCGAGGCGCCCGGCGGCACCGCCAACTCGTACCGGATGCTGCCTGCCATATGCACTGCGATGTCCGCAAGCGAGGCGTCCGCGCCCTCGGGCAGGTCGGCCCAGTTGCGGTTCACGCCGCCGCCGGCATCGACGCGCCGGAGGTCGTTCGTGGGGGCTTCCGGCGCCGCAAGTCGGGCGGTAACGGCAAAGGCCTCTTCGACGATCTTCAGCCCGTCCACCCCGCGATGGGTTCGGACCCGCGGGACGCGTGCCGAAGCCAGTTCCTGCTTTTCCCACGCTGCGCCGACACCGAGATCCACACCGATCCGGGTGGCGAATTCGCGTCCGCCCTGGCCGTAGTGGTACAGCAGCTCGCCGCTGCGATCGACGAGCGTCTTGCACGGATCGTCCGGCAGACAGATCGCCGTCTGCCATTCGGGCGGCGCGTACCGGAAGTCGACAATGCCGGCGCCACTATCCGGATTCGCCGCCGCGGCGGTCGCGGCAAGGGCCAGCGACACCAGCCTGGAAACCTCGCGGCCGAACGAGTGGCGCCCGCTTGAGAGTCTGGGCATGCGTGTGGACATGGCGCAAAGTCTGACCACCCGCGCCCGATGCCGGCAAGGCGCAACTTGCTGAGCGAGACTCCGCCTCCAGACGGTAGGAGGTGCCGGCCGGGTTGAGGCCGCGTGGAAAAGCTCTGAAAAGGCGTGAAAAGATCCGGCAACGGGTCATTCTGCCGGTCATCAAATCATGCGTACAAGGCTACTCTCGAATCTGGGGTTGGGGATGGCGTTCCTGCTGGCAGTTGCCATCCCGCGCGCGTTTGCAGGTGAACCGCCGGCCCATCGGACAACTCCCGCCACGGCGGTTTATGACGGCCGGTTCTGCGCCGGGGAAGGCGATGTCGATTTCCTGCGGCTGATCGACGAGTCATTCGCCTTCTTCCATCCCAACCCGATTGTTCCGAACCTGACGATGCTGTACCAGCCCGAGTGGGATACGTTCGTCGAGGCGGGCGGCTGGCGTGGCTGGTGGATTCAGAACAGTTACGGACTTTCCTACGCGGCCACGCCGTTCCTCCCGGAACCGTGGTTCTCGACCCTGCAGCGGTCCTGGGACCTGTTCTGGGGCAGCCAGGGTGACGGCAAGCGCCAGGGCGGCTGGAGCACTCCCGACTATCCGGGCCATACGCTGGTGGCTCCGGATGGCTGCCTGGGCGACTGTGCTGCGCCCGGCATCATCATGTACAAATAGGGGGACGGCGACGTGAGCCGGCACGACTGGTTCCACGAAGCGACGGCGGAACCGCCAGGCGCTCGCACACTACCTCCCGAAGATGGTGCGGGCCTGCGACTCGATCGAACGAACCCGCGATCCCCAGAACAACTTGTTCCTGGTCGGCCCGGCCTCGAACCTCCTCGCGCCCAGCTACGGCGGCGTCAAACAGCCGGACGGATCGTTCGGCAAGGGCTATTTGGCGGGGCTTTCGATCACCTACCTGGCCGCCCTGGACCGCATGGTCGAGCTGCTCCGATTGGCGGGTGAAACCGAGAAGCTCGGGGAGTACGAGCGGCGCCAGACGATCACGCGAAGGTCCCTGCCCCTCCTGCTCGCTCCCGCCGGCTACTTCGTCAAGTCGGTCGAACCCGGTGGCATCCTGCACGGCGTCCTGGGCCAGAAGCAATTCAACTATCTCGAAGGCACGGTCAACGCCGATGCCGTGGGACTGCGCGTGGCCGACGACCAGACCGCCGCGAGCATCTACCGGCAGATCGCCGCCTTCCCCGATATCCGCCCGTTCGATTTCCTGCTCGTCAACGCCCCGGGCCTCGACGATACGTACTGGAATTGGGGCCACAGGACCGGACCGGGCCTCGACGGCATTCTTGCCTTCGGCGAATGGGTCAACGGCGGCGTGTGGGCCACAGTCGAGGGGCGCGCCATCCTCATGTACTACCGGCTCGGCAGGTTCGAAGATGTCCGCCGCTCCGCCGTCCGCGCGATGAAATGGGCCAAGGACTACCGGATGGACTCTCCATGGTCGCAGCGCGGCGAGAACAGCGACAACTCGTGGTACGACGAGGGGAAATGGCTGCATGGAAACGGCATCAAGGTCACGGCCGACAACTACGCCATTCCCGCCGCAACGATCCGGGGGTTGTTCGACTACGACTATCGCAGTGACCGCCTCATTCTGCGGCCGCGTGTGCCTGGCGGCATCACCCGTTACACCCAGAAGGAGCCCATCCGTTTCGGCGACAGGCGGCTCTTCCTCACCTGCCGCAACGGGGGGCCGCGCGTTAGCTCGGTTCGCCTCAACGGACAACCCGTCGAGGTCGCGTCGCCCGAGGCGGTGGTGCTCGGCTATGACGCGCTGCCGACAGAAGCCCATCTCGAAATCACGACCACGGGCGGCTGGCTGCACGAGCCGTCGACAGTGGTGTATCCGGCCATCCCTCCTCTCGTCCCGCCGCCGGGTTCACCGACGCCGGCCCGCGCGGAACTGCCGGCATCGCTCCAGCGACCTTTCGCGCTGCTTTCCGCGATGGCGAAGTCCCTGGCTTCCGCATCCGGCGCGGACTACGAGCGCGCGTTTGTGGCCGCGGCGCTTGGCGCCTTCGAGGATTACCGGCTCCGGGCGGCACTCGAACCCGGGCCGGGCTACTACCGTCCGATCACGCCCAAGCGGCGCACGGCCCTCAGTGAGTTTTACGAGCAAACCGCGCTGATGATGTACGACGGTTGGGTCCGCCGGATGAAGGTCTACGCGGAGAAAGGCGACGCGCGACAGAAAGGCGTGGCGGGGCTGTTTGCCGAGGCGCAGAAGGCGTCGGCGAGCCAGCCTTGAGCGCTCAGCGCGCGCTCTCGAACACAGCCCGACCACCCCGCCAATCGACCTCGATCGTCGCATCCCGAATCCCGGGATGGGCGAGAAGGTGCCGGGCCAGGGGCGCCACCACGAGGTGATCGATGGTCCGCGGAAGCGGGCGCGCCCCATAACGCCGGTCGAAACCGGTCCGAGACGTTCAGGCGCACGCGGGCATGGGCGAGGCTCTTCCCAGGGAGCCAATGGGGTCGCATCTAAATAGTTGACACTTCACTTCTCCCCATTGGCTTTCGCGAACGCTGATGTCGAGATCGATGAAGACGATGATCGAAGGATTGCCGACAGGTGTGTAGTGGCCGGTGAACGCCAGCCGTCCAGACCTCCGATGCACATGAAACGCGGTCAGGTTGTCGGCCCGTTGATTGCACGAATAGAGGTAGCTTCCGGTCGGATCGAAATTGAAGCTGCGCGGATAGTTCCCGCGCGTCCATTCCTCACCGATGAACGTCAACTCTCCCGTCTTGCCGACCGCGAAGATCGCGATGCTGTCGTGGAGGCGGTTGCCCGCATACACAAACCGCCCGTCGCGGGAGCCCAGGATTTCGGATCCGAAACTGCTGCCGGCGTATCCGGGCGGCAGGCTCGAAATGGTCTGTCGCTCGGTCAGGCGCCCTCGAGCCGCATCGTAGTCGAAGAGGACGATGGTTGAGCCTTCCTCCTGCAGGGAGTAGAGCCAGCGCCCGTTGGCATGGAAGTGGAAATGCCGCGGTCCGTCGCCCGGCGGCAGCGCGACCGCGGGCGGGTCGTTCGGGGTCAGTAGGCCCGTGCGGTCGTCGAACTTCCACACAAAGATGAGATCCAGCCCCAGGTCGGCGTGCAACACGAAACGCCCCGCCGCGTCCGCCTGGATCATGTGCGCATGCGGGTGGTCGTGTCCGCTGAATGCAAAGCTCCCGAGCGGGGAGTTGGTGGCCCGCGCAGGCCCCACCTTTCCAACATCCTGTTTGATGTCCGTTGCCGGCCCCAGGCTTCCATCGGGCCGAATCGGCAACACCGCCACCGAACCGCCAAAATAGTTGGCCACCAGAACGAACCTCCCCGAAGGATGCACGCTCACATAGGTGGGGCCGGCCCCGCCGGAGCCGACCGCGCCGAGCAGGTTCAGTTGGCCATCGGTCTGGTTGACGGCGAATGCGCTCACCGTGCCTTCCTTCCGCTCACCCTGCCGGTCCGTCTCGTTTGCCGAATAGAGGCGGGTTCCGGCGGCATTCAGGACCAGACAACTCGGACTGGTCCCCATCTCCTGCACGCCGATCGGCCTCAGGGCCCCCGTGGCGCGGTCCACTCGAAACAAGTGGATCCCCTTGCCGTTGCCGGGCGGCAAATCCACCTGCGTCGCCGGCACATCGCGCAGCGGCGAACTGAAAGTCCCCACATACGCGATGAGCGGTCTCTTAGCTCCGGCTCTCGACGACGCCCCGGATGCCGTCAGCAGTGGCGCGCCGATGGAGAATACGGTGGCGGTCTTGAGAAACGAACGACGCGTGACGACGGGCGAGATCATGATCGGCGGATGCTGACCGCTCCCGTTGCATTCGGACAACACTTTTCTAGCGATCCGCCCACCCGGAAGGACTTGAGTCAACACGCCTGGCGCCAATGATTGCGCCACGCGTTTTGCACTTATCGGGTCGCTGCCGCCCAGGACGTGCCACGCACGGCATTGGAAGCCGGCAATTCCGCGGCTAATGTGGAGCTCCACATTAGCCGCCGAACGCTCCGGCTCAGGCACGCCGGGCCAATGATGTCCGATTGTCAACCGAGACGCGATCGCGGCGTTCGGTGCAGCCGGCTGGTTGGGCGATTTCATTCCGGTAATAAGGGGACAATCCAAAAGATGCCTGCGGCCGCGAAGCATAGACCCACCAACACCACAGCGGATGCCGGCTCCCAGGAGGACCTGCTCGGTGACGCGGCCAACCCCGAACAGGGCGCGCGCCGGCAGCGGACGCAGGAACTGGACCTTGTCCCGTTCGGAAACCACCGTCAGCCCGTCCGGCTTCTCGAAGTCGCTGGCGATCTTGGCCAGCAGCTTGTTTGAGGCGATGCCAATGGTCGCTGTCAAACCACGTTCCGACCGGATGCGCTCCTTCAACTGGCGGGCAATGGGCACGCACAGGAGCAGTGAGGCGTCGGCGTCCTCGGCTTGGCAGCGAGCGGACAGGTCCAGGTACGCCTCGTCGATGGACATCGGCTCTATGACGGCGCCCGTTTCGGCCGTGAGCCGTGTGGAAGAGGCTCGGAAGTCAGCGACTCCGCCATGGGCAGCTCTTGGTTTTTGGAGGATCTGATGCGCCCGATCCCCGCCAGCTTCTACTTCACCCCAAACACGCTCCGGACCGCCTCCAGGTACTTGAAACCGTGAACGGTGTCGGGCTCCAGGTAGCTGCCTTCCGTCCATTCGTTCCAGCAATTGATGTTGAGGATCCGCGGCGCACCCGGCCGGGCGAGCAGCCGTTCTTTCGTCTTCTCCAACGCCGTGCAGAAGTTCTCCGGCGTGTTGTTCCCGATCGTGTTCGTGAACGGATAGCCGAAGTCGCCAAACTCGTCCTCCTGCGCCGCGCGCGGACTGGAGTCCCAGCCCATGCTCACGTTCGGGAAATAGGGCACGCCAAACAGCTTCACAGCCTGATCCCAGTACTTGAAATACTCGTCGCGCACCAGGTTGTAGTCCGTTACCTGCGTGGGCAGCGGCACATGGTGAATCCAGACGTAGGAGGTGACGGAGTCAAAGCCCAGATCCCGCACCAACTGGGCGGCATCGGCCGGCTTCTTCTCTTGCGGCAGGATTGGCTGGCCCCAGACGACCGCGTTAAGATGCAGCCCTGCCAACCCGGACGTCCGCGCACGGGCACGAAACTGATCTAAGGCCTCACGGGTGGCCTCGACGCTCCCGAAGCTGTCCAGGAGCTTGGTCAGGTCGTAGAACGAGAAGTACGGGCGTCCGTCAATTCGCCAATAGGACGGGTGCGGGAAGTAGTTCTTGATGAGGTGATCGCCAATCCGCGCGAACGTTGCCGGCGTCACCTTGCCGGGAAACAGGAGCTTCTGCGGGGTGCCCCGTTTGTAGGGCTGGATTTCCAGCCAATCGTGGTTGGCCCACATGAAGGCGAATTTGAGGCGGTGGTTGTTGGTCGCCTGCAGAAAGCCGATGTCGATGGGCCGATCCAGGAACGGGCCGTCGTCGTAGTAGTACCAGTCGAAGATGAAGGCATCGATCCCGTGGTCCGCCGCGGCCGCGATCTTCTGCGCCATGACCTTGGGATCGGATTCGTCGAGGTACCCCCATAGCGGCACCTTGGGTTGCTGGTGTCCGGGGAACCGCGGCTTGGCCGCTTTGACCAGTTCCCACTCCGACCACGCAGCCCCCTTCATCTTGCTGTTGCGCCGATCACCGGGGTGGTAATTGCCAAAGTAGTAGGTGGCGACGGTGATGGGCTCGACCGCATCCCTTGCCCAGATGGCTTTGATGGTTTCCTCCTGATTGAAGCCCTCAGGCGTGGCCGCGCTCGGCGTGTTGGCCCAATACCACCATTGGCCTTTGACGGGCGCATGCAGCGTGCGGCTGCCGGGCATTTGCAGCCACCCGTTGGTGTCGTAATCGCGCAGCCAACTCCACGCGTAACGCAGCCATTCGTTGCGATACGGCTCCGGCTGACGCGCAAACCAACTGATCTCGTCGTATCCCCACGTGAAATACGGCGTGCCTGATTGGCCCGGCTTGGCGCTGACGCCATAGTTGTCCAGCTCGACGAGGTAAGGCAGGTGCGCGCAACTCCAGCCGCTGGGCGTCAAACCGCCCGCGCTCCGGCCGTAGATCGTGTCCAAATGCCCCACTCTCAGCACGCCTTCCTGCGGCTTGCCCGGCACCTCGACAATCCGCAGTGGAAACGAATGAAAGTCCAGGAGCAGCCGGCCCTCGTGGACAATACCGCCCCCCGGCACATGGGCGTCGCACAGGACGAAATGCCGCCGGGCGTGGCGGGCAGCGTAGGCACGCACCCGCCCCAGCAGATCGCGCCAGTGCACGTGGTCCTTGTCGCGCTCATCCATGATCTCGACCTGACCGAAATGGATGGCCTCCACGCCGATGTCCATGTACGCCCCCGCCAGAAACAGGAACCATAGCCGGGTCTCGATCTGGCTGATGTCGGGCACCGAACCGCCCTTGCTCCACTGATCCACGCGGCGACCGTTGGGGTAGAGCATCGCCTCGTAGCGGAAGTTGCGCTGCTCAACCGGCAGTTCGAACTCGCGGAAAACCCACTCCGGCACCGGCACCTGACCGACGGCGGTGGTGACGATCTCGAAACAGGCGGCCTGCAGGATCAAGTCCGGATCGGCGCGGTGCGCCTGCTCGGCGATCGGCGCGGCGGTCTCCAGCAGCCCCGGCAGCTTGTCCTCGCCGCCCCAGCGATAGATGGCGCGTCCGACGAATTTGGCGCCGGTATTGGTCAGGAAGCGGAGGTTATCCGCCACGTCCCCCTTACCGTGGAGGAACTCGGAGAATGTCACGGCTCGGGATAGGTAGTTGTCGAGGACCGCGCGCGACACCTGGCCGTCGAAACGATAATCGCGCTCCGCCGCCCCCGCGCTCTTCGCCAGCGCCAAGATCGCGATCAGGAGGGTGATGGGACTCATTTGCATGCCCTGCATGGTTTCTCCTTGGTTACGGCTGCTTCGGCAGCATGACACTCTTGAACTTGTTTCAGTGTCGAACCGTGACTCGGACGGGCGAGCCACCCTCCGACGGCAATTCCCAGACCTGGACCGTGCCCCGCGGCTTGGCCGCGAGGGGACGCACGTCCACACCCACCGCGTGGTAGCCGTTGGTCGGTGGACTCGCAGAACCGGGGGCTTCTCCGGCGCGCTCTCGCCCTTCCCGTTTCCAGGTGCGCATGTAGTCGATGCTGAACGTGGCCGGCAGCGCGTCGTCCTTGGGCAGGCCAAACCAGCCGGCGAAGGTCTCGCTGTCAAAGCACAGTGCCAGCGGCTGGTGCCAATGCGTGTTGCGCTCCTCGCGGACGACCGCGCCATCGACCGTGAATCGCAGGACTCCCGGGTCCCATTCGAGGCCGCAAACGTGAAACTCCTGGGCCAGGTTGTAGGGCGCCTTCCAGATGCGGCTCTTGTGCCAGTGCACGGTCTCGACCAGCGTGTGGAACAGATGCGTGTTCATTGAGGGGGCAATCAACGTCGTCCGCGACCATGGACCAGACGGCGCAGGCGAGCCAAGGGCACATTAAACCAAGTCGGGCGGTTCGTTGAAATGGCTTGAGAGTTCTCATGCTGGGGTTGGCAATTTCATTCCCCACCGAACATGGGCTTGGACGTAACCGGGGCGATCGGCTCCAGTTGCTCAACGACGAAATCCCGGTAGCGCTTGGAGAACGCCATGCAGTGGGAGATTGCGCCAGAGCCTCGACCTGTGCAATCTTCCAGGCGATGAGTAGCAACGCTCCGCCCCAGACCAACCAGGGACGCCATTGGCTCGTCTGCGATGGGCCTCGCCCGCGGTTTGGGGCGTTGGACGCCTCGTCAAGAGCCGCCGCGGCGCGGCGCGGTGCCAAGGCTGAATTCGGGAGCAGAGAGGAGGCCCGTGCCGTCGTCTGGAAGGACCGCGCGCTGACCAGAGACTCGCTGATCGAGGACTGCGATGAGTGCTGAAATCGAACGTAACCTGGGCGAACAACCGATCGCCCGCATCATGCGGGAGCACAACCTCAAACCGCACCACCTCGTGGCGACGTCGCCCGTGGAGATGACGCACAAGATGGTCTCCCGGGCGTGTAAAGGCAGGCGGCTCACGTCGAACACGCAGTCGAAAGTCCTCCAGGCACTGAACCGCGCCACCGGAAAGAACTACTCCCTCGCGGGTCTGTTCAATTATTGAGCTCACGCCTCTTCGGTGTTCGGTATGCACATCGAGTTCCTCCGCGCGGAGAACGTGCGCCATGTGGCGCCATCCGACTACGATTTCAGCAATGGACGGGGCGCCATCCGCCGGTGGACGGTGTTGCCGGCGAGTGAAGCGTCGGACGCGCTCTTGCGTTGCTTGACCCTGGCAAGTCTGGGGCAGCGGCAAACGCCCGTGTTGGCGGCCAAACTCAGCACAACGTTGGGCGTGCGTTCCGAGCGTCCGGCGCGACTGGAATACACGCTCATCTACCACGCCCCGCAAGAGCGGGCGCCCCACCGCCCCGTGCGCCGGCAGTCGGGATGGCAGCTCGGGGCAGACGGTGATGTTGCCCCCCTGGCACGGGCCGCCATGCGATCAACCAGATCTGGAGCGGCGTACAGCCGTCCGGAACTCGGCAGGTCGCACATCGGGCGGCTGTTGATCGGCTATGGTCGTCGGGTCACGCCCCACGCTGGCACAGACCAGTTCGGCATTTACCCGGACCAGCGGGTGAGGCGTTGTGCCGGATTGTTCGATGTCCGGGCGCGCGTCACGGATCCGCTGGCCTTTCTTCAGCGCCTTCGCCAGAAGAGCCGTTATCGGGCGGGACGCGCGCGCGCCTTGCTCGTCCGGCTGACTGTGGACCTGTCAGAGTGGCTCGGCTGGGACGTCGCCGACAGCCTGACTCGACCCGGCGAGTTGGAAGAGCGCTGGAAAGCCACGCCTGCAGCGCGGCGGACGCCGGCGGTCGTGCTTCTCGACATCGCCCGGCACGCTTACGACGCCACGGAACGCTCGTTCGACCCGAACCCGCTCCTGCAGCCCGGAGTGGTGTTGCTGGCCGCGGCGGATACCTGGTGCGAAGCCCGCGGGCTGGCGCGTTTTCTCGGGATGCTGGGCGCGCGGTTTCCCAACCTGCAATTTGTCGTCACCCTTTCGGCATCGGCTCGCCGCAGTTTCCCGGCGCGTTTGGTCCGGCAACGCCTCCCGATTCCCGAGGCCCAACCACGCCCAAGGCCGGTCCCTGTTCGCCGGCTGGCCCCCTCGACCGTGTTGCTGGTGGACGCGGACAGCACTCTGCCGAACCTGGC
>ERZ795055.2343-NODE-2343-length-14395-cov-3.928452_pt1 | contig 14395 bp, 5 predicted proteins | sample MGYA00375139_ERZ795055 | MGnify/ENA primary metagenome ERZ795055 (study PRJEB30184, sample SAMN05720283) | anaerobic digester metagenome | isolation source: active sludge of municipal wastewater-treating anaerobic digesters | place: USA | collected 2015-01-23 ...
CCACATGTGCCCAGGTGCCTGCCTGAACTTTAGTCGTTCCATCCACATTGACGCCTGTTGCATTAGCCTGACGGTATCGAAGGCGCATATTCGTATTATCGCCTGTAGCGCTTGGAATAAATGCAAGGAAATCATTTGTACCATCAGCACCGTTGCCTAAATCAAAAAAACGGGTTGCATTTTTCAGGGCTGAAAAGTTTACCCAGGTAGCATAAGTAAATGAAGTTAGAGATGCAGTGAAATTGTCGGGTAAATTTAAAAAGTCAGCTTTGTTGGTCATGTTTAAACCCTTGCCATTATAACCATCAACAAGTGCTGCTTCACCTTCAAATTGTCCGAAATTTCCATTACCCGAAATATCAGGTACCGTGGTTTCTGTTACCGATTCAAAATCGTAATGAATAATAAGCCCACTGGTTATGTCCTGAGCTTTTAATGCAGAAATGAGCATAAAGCTGAGACAAAATGCGAGATACCTTCCGGAAATAAAGTATTTTTTTCTTTTCATAATACATTAATTTTTAATTATTTTTATCGATAATAATTTTGACTTATTATGTAGTTTGCAGTACCTTTATATTATAGTACAAAAATAAGAGAAAATATCACCAAACCGGTGTAAAAAAAAGTCAAAATAGTTACAACCGGAATTTTTTCTGTAAACTATCATCAAGCACCTGCACTTTTAAATCATGTAATCTTTAAAAATTAATTTGAAATCAATTTTTTAATTCCAAAGATCAAAAGGGTTACAAATGAGAGCTGTTTGAGAGGCATGTTTTATGTCAGACCACTTTAAAGCATCTTCTCCATTTTTGAATGGATTTTACACCGATAATTAGTTTTTCGTCGTTAATTTTGCACAATGAAAAAACAGGATAGTTATTGTAAATTATTTGCCTGATTTTCAAATTATACCTTAGGTTAAAAAAATCAATTTTTTATGAGAAAATTTACACTTTTATTTTTCATGTTATTTGCTGCTTTTTTTCTCAAAGCGCAAACACGAACTACAATATCACTTGCAGCCGGCGATTTCACTGTAACATCATATACCGACAAAGAAGTAATTTTGAATAACAAAACCAATTTACACATTACTTCAAATTTTGCAAAATCATCGTTGGTTAATAGCATAATTAGTTTGAATTCCGTTGATTCGTGGGTTTACTTTGATAATGTCCGCCCTCAAACGGTCATCGATTCATTGTTGAAATACATAAGTGTTAACGGTCAGGCTGCTATTCTGAGAACAAATACCAGGGTTTCGATTTACAAACACGGAACAGTTGTTATTCCTCAAGCATCTACCTTCCAACCTTTTAAAGTTTATTCAGACCAAAATTTTTCAGGTGATTCTACTTCTTATTCATTATTTGCATTTAATAACTCGCTGGGAGGATTTGATAATAAAATCCGCTCGTTTAAACTGAAACGTGGTTACATGGCTACCTTAGCTACAAGTGCTGATGGACTGGGTTATAGCCGGGTTTTTATTGCTGCTGATGCTGATTTATTGGTTCCTGTGATGCCCGATATGTTGGACAAGAAAGTTTCGTTTGTTCGGGTATTCAGCTGGGAATACGTTTCTAAAAAAGGTTGGTGCGGGTCTGATTTTAACGAGTACACCAAAACAAAATCAACCTGGAGATACGACTGGAGTGCCGGAGGTACAACAACTTCTTACGTTGAGTACGTTCCTATCAAGCAAAATCTTGGATGGCCGGGTTGGTCAGAAATCAGTAACAAACAATATATTACTCATGCGTTGGGATATAACGAACCTGACCATACAGAACAATCCAATGTGACTGTGGTACAGGCAATTGCCGAATGGCCAAATATGTTGAAAACCGGATTGCGTGTTGGATCGCCAGCGGTTACCAACAATGCATGGCTCTATCAGTTTATGGATAGTTGTAAAGCCCGCAATTACCGTGTGGATTACGTGGCGTATCATGCATATTGGGGCGGTAAAAGTCCTCAAAACTGGTACAACGATCTGAAAGCTATTTATTTAAGAACCGGTCGACCCATTTGGATAACCGAATGGAATAATGGTGCCAACTGGACAACAGAAACCTGGCCTACTGCTGATAAATCCTTATCAGCCGCCAATGCAGCAAAACAACTTAATGACATTAAAGCCATTCTCAATGTGCTTGATACAGCGTCATTTATCGAACGTTATTCAATTTATAACTGGGTACAGGATTGCAGAGCAATGGTGTTGAATGGCGTACTTACACCTGCTGGCGAATATTATGCTGCCGACAAAGCGCCTATGGCATTTAATAAAAAATACGAAGTCATTCCATCTTTTAAGTTAGGAAATCCAACCCTTTCCATCTCTTTCGGTACAAACAATCTGACATTAACCGAAACCGATCCTAATGCTGAAAATTTTGAAGGAATGGTTATTGAGAAAAATGTTGATGATCAGGGTTACACAGAGTTTTACAACAGTACAAATATTTCGAGAAATACCACTGATGTGTTCGATTTGAATGCCGGGACAAAATTCCGCTACAAAGTGAAAGCCCGCTTGCCCAATGATGTGTTTACGGCTTATTCTCCCGAAACTGGTTACGATATAACCAACGATAGCGAAATTCAATGCGGAAAATTGTCGTACTATAATGTAGGATGGAATGGTGTTTTCTTTAAAAAACCATTTGCAACTATTCCGACCATTATTTTAGGTGCGCCAACCAATAACAACTCTTCGGTACTCATGAGTCCGCGTGTTAAACTTATAAATATCTCGTCGCGTTTTAATGTGCAACTTGCGCCCTGGTCGTATCAGAAAGTATCAACATTGACCAAAGAAGATACAACGCCTTATTTGGCTCTGAATCCGGGCAATTACGATTTTGGAGGACTGAAAGCAATCGCCGGAAAAAATAGTGCTAACGGTACAAGTTGGACTGCGGTTACATTTAGTGTACCTTTCGATACAATTCCGGTGGTTTTTACTACACAATTGTTATCCTCAACAACTTTTGCAACTACCGTGAGAGTGCGAAATGTAACTAAAACCGGTTTTGAAATGAAACTTCAAAAAGAAACTGCTGTTAAAACTGCATTATCGAGCGAAACTGTTTCGTTTTTTGCCATTGCTCCCGGAAGCGGACTGATGGACGGACGGAAAATAATTGTAGGTAAAACGGCGAATAATTTAATTAGTCCAACGCTTTATAAAACTATTCAGTTTGGCGATAGTATTGCGAATCCGATATTTATTTCTCAATTCCAAACCTGCAATGACGATACTGTAACAGCGACTTTGCGTTGTTTGACGCTTTCGGCTAAGTTTGCGAATGTAATAAAACAGAGAGAAAGATCAACGACAGCCTCGTATGCTTTAACCGAAGGAGCAGGATGGATGGTGATAGACCCGGTAAGTATAATTCAGGGCGTAAAAAATCCGGAAGAAATTGAAATGAGCATTTATCCCAATCCTGTTACCGATTATTTATACATAAAAAGAAGTAACACTGAACAAATGAACGTGGAGGTGTATAATTTATACGGTGTGTTAGTAAAAAGAATTGTTTTGGATAAAAATAAGGTTAATGTCAGCGATCTGAGTTCAGGATGCTACATTCTTAAAGCGCAAAACATGAAGTCGGCAAAATTTGTAAAATTGTAAAAAACAAAATATAAAGAAATGAGAAAGTATTTTAGAAGAAAATTTTATCTGCAATTCCAATTGTTGGTAATATTTATAATCAGTTCTCTAATCATCCCGTCGTGTGATGTATATAACTACGACAACGAAGAACCGGAATGGCTGGGAGCAAGTATTTACGAATATCTGGCCAATGACAGTAATTTTTCGACTGTTGTAAAGCTGATTGATGATTTGAATTATTCGGAAGTACTGAAATTAACCGGAAGTAAAACACTCTTTGTAGCCAACGATAGTGCTTTTACGGAGTTTTTCAAAAGTAATCAATGGGGTGTTCACAGTTACGAAGCGTTATCATTGTCGCAAAAGAAAATTCTTTTTAACTATGCAATGATCAATAATGCGTATGTCTTGGATGTGTTTTCCAATTACTACAGCGGCGGTAGTTTGTTCGAAGGAACTGCCATGCGTCGTCAGTCAGCATTGAACGATATCGATAGCATTCCTTTCGATACAGGCGATAAACTACCGTCCGGTGTATATTGGGATTCGTATCGCAGCAAAGGAATGCATCTTATAAAAGATTATTCTACATATACTTACAATAATAACACCTCGGTTCCTATCGTATTTTTTACAGAAGATTTTCTTAAGAAATATGCTTTTACCGACGAAGATTTTTCGGTACTTACCGGAGGTTTGACTCGCGTGAAAAACGATGTGCATTTGTTTAATAATAAGGTCATTAAAAGTGATATAGTTTGTAAAAACGGATATGTAAATGTGCTGAACAGCGTGCTTATTCCACCTTCGAACATGGCGCAATACATAAAAGAAAATGCTGAAACAAAGATATTTTCAAAATTGCTTGATCGCTTTTCGGCTCCTTATTACGATGCTGCAAGTACAATGCTTTACAAACAATTGAAACCCGGTTTTACCGATTCTATTTTTGCAAAAATTTATTTTGCCAGTAATGGCGGTGTAACACGGTATCCTTTAGCAGGTTTACCCGCCGGAAAAGCGATTCCTACATTACTTGCTTTCAATCCGGGTTGGAACAGTTACAACGCCGGAGCAGTTCAGGCCGATATGGCTGCCATGTTTGTACCTTCGGATGCTGCCATGAATAATTATTTCAATAGCGGTGTGGGTGAAATTCTTCGCAGCAGATATCATTACTGGGATTCAGTGCCCGATGATATTATTTTACCTTTTATCAAACGTCACATGCGTACCTCGTTAATCGAATCGGTTCCAAGCAAGTTTGACAAAATGGTGGATGCCGAAAATTATGGGTTGCCAGTTTCGAAAAGTCATATCGAAGGCGCACATACTTGTGTGAATGGTGAAGTATACATCACAAACGAAGTGTATCCGCCGGTTGATTATATCTCGGTTTATAGTCCGGTACTGTTGAGTGAAAATGCCAAAATTATGAATTGGGCCATTAATATTTCCGAATCCAGTGTTGATGGAACGCAGTTTGCATTTTATAAATTGTACCTGAATTCATTGGTAAGTACCTATAGTTTATTTATTCCAACCGATCAATATTTCAACGATTATTTCGATCCGATTGCTTATGGACAGGATGTGAAAGCTGTACTGAAATTTTGGTTTAATAAAAAAACTTCAGCGGTTAATGCTACCGTTTATAAAATTAGCGGCTTAACCGGAACTTACGATCCGGCCATCGATTCGGTTGATGTGATTACAAGCCCTGCTTTCCTTAAAAACAGATTGTGGAATATTCTTGATAGTCATATTGTTGTGGGAAATGTTGAATCGGGAAAAGATTTTTATATAACCAAAGCAAACGACATTATCAAGGTAAATGGTACCGGAGCTAACATGACAGTTCAGGGTGGCGGCGATATTTCGAATGGGGTTAAATGCAATGTGGTTCGCCCGTTTGAACAGTACAACGGTAAAACCTATTTTATTGATAAACCAATTCAGCCTTCGTTAACTTCGGTTTATAAAAAGCTGAATGAAACACCACAGTTCGAAAAATTTTATAAACTTTTAAGCGGTGTTCCTGATACCTGTATTCAGCAGATTTTCGCACAACAAGGTATCGATTACCGTATTAAATTCTTCAACGCTTATCGTTATACAGTTTATGTACCTACGAATGAGAAAATTGACGAAGCAATATCTACCGGAAAATTAAAATCGTGGGACGATATTTATGCCATCAAAGATAAAATGCAACAATATTATGCCATACAAAAAATGATACGTTTTTTGAGATATCATTTTCAGGATAATGCTGTATTTGTTAATCAGAATGTGAATGAATTGTATCAGTCGGCAACGATTAAAAACGATGCTACTGTAACTAATTATGGGACTGCAAAAAACAAATATTACAAAATTGGTGTCGTGGGAAATGGTAATAATCTGACATTAACCAGTGATACGCCCAAAGGTGATCCACTAAAAATAGCCCATGTGATTAAAGAAAATGGATTATACGATATAGTAGTGAAAGATTATATTTTTGCAAAAATACCTTCAGCCTACAAAAATGTAGATGGAACCGGTTCAATTTCCGGAACCGCTTTTAATACTTCTTTGATCACTACATCTGCTTCGGCGGTAATTCACCAGATTGATAACATATTATCCTTTGAATAATAATGAAAAACAGTATGAATTCAAAAGTTGCTTTCATGTTTCTAATGCTGGTATTGTTGATACCCGTAAGAAGCATAGCCCAAAGTAAAACAGAAAACTTTATCGTACAAGGTGAAGTTACATCGAATACCGATAAATTAGCCTTAATTGGCGTCAATGTTTCGGAAGTTGATGATAACAACCGTGTTGTAAATGGAACTGTTACAGATTTTAACGGTCATTATGTGTTGAAACTCAAAAATCCAAATAACAGATTGGTAATCAGTTACGTGGGTTTTATTGCACAACAACGAAATATTGACAATAAAAAAGTGTTGAATGTTGTTTTAGTCGAAAATATCCAGACAAAAAAGGAACTCGTTGTTACAGCCACCCGAAAAACACAGCAGGGTGGATACAGTATTCCTCAAAGAGAAATTGGAACAGCAATGCAGACAATTGATATGAAGGAAATGGAAGGACTTCAGGTGGCTTCAGTGGATGAAGCATTACAGGGACGTATTGCCGGTCTTGATATTATTGCCAACTCAGGTGACCCCGGTAGTGGTACTTCGATGCGTATTCGTGGTGTAACATCTATTAATGGTAGCAGCGAACCACTTATTGTTGTGAATGGTGTGCCTTTCGAGGTTCAGATTGACCCTAATTTTGACTTTGCGAATTCAAATCAGGAACAATATGCCAATATGTTGAGTATAAATCCTGATGATATTCTTGAAATATCAGTTTTGAAGGATGCTGCAGCTTCGGCCATTTGGGGTTCGAAGGGTGCAAACGGTGTATTGATGATTACCACTAAAAAAGGGACAGCCGGACCTACCAAAGTGGATTACTCTTATCGTTTCACAGGTACAGTTCAACCTCAAGGACTCAACATGTTAAGTGGCTCCGATTTTACCATGTTGATGAAACAATCGTATTTTAATCCACGTCAGGACGAAAATGCAAACAATATTAATGAGTATAACTACGATACAAACTTTCCTGATTATGAAAACTATAATAACAATACCAATTGGGTGAAGGAAGTAAGTCAGATAGGAAATATAAATGACCATTACCTGACCCTTTCGGGTGGTGGTGAACGGGCGAATTATCGTATTTCGGGTGGTTTATACAAGCAAAATGGTACTGTTATCGGTCAGCAAATGAGCAGAGTATCTTCGCGTGCTTATCTCGAGTATTCAGTGTCGGACCGAATTAAATTCATAACCGAATTTTCGCTAACCAATTCGGTTAACGATAGAAATTACGAAAATTTACTTGGAATAGCTTATAGAAAAATGCCTAACGTTGGGGTTTTCGCTCAGGATGCTACAGGAAAAGAGACGAATTCATATTATAATATATCAAGTACTTCTTCTTTAGATAAAGACCAGCGAGATCTGAAAAATCCGGTTGCATTGGCTAATTTGGCCACTAATCGTTTGCAATCGTTCCGAATTTTACCAACATTCCGTTTGCAATACGATTTATTGGATCCTGCCAAACAAATGCTCCGATACAATATGTACGTGTCTTTTGATATCAATAACAGTAAAACAAGCATGTTTTTACCACAGGAAGTATCAAATGTGGTGTGGTCGAATGAATTCGTAAACCGTGCCGAAAATTATGATTCGGAAAGTGTGACAATTTATGCCGACAATAACATTGCCTGGACACCAAAGTTTGCCAATAAAGACCATAGTTTATTGTTATATGGTTCTTTTCAGATCAATGTTGGTAATTCAGCATCGCAAGGAATGGTGTCAAATTCATTACCTTCCAATTCGGCAACTGATGCGTCAGGTGAATCCTATTTAGTTGATGCAAATACAAGTCATTCTTCCTGGCGTTCGTTGGCCATCATGGCTCGCGGCCATTATGCTTACAAAGGTCGGTATATTATCGATGGAACCATACGTCGCGATGGTAGTACCAAATTTGGAGACGGAAATAAATTCGGAAATTTCCCCGGAATTTCATTAAAATGGATTGCCACCGATGAAGATTTCATGAAAAGTCAAAGTAAATGGTTAAGTACGCTTGCTTTCCGTCCGGCATGGGGAAAAAGCGGTAACCAACCTCAGTACGAATATCTTCATTTCAGTCGTTACGGCACGTATGGATCTTACCTCGATATGGCTTCGGTAAGGCCTACATCGCTCAAACTGAAAAACCTGAAATGGGAAACCACATCGTCGTTTAACTATGGTATTGACCTTGGATTGTTCGATGATAAATACATTTTTGACATCAACTTCTATAACAAACGTACAGTAGATTTACTCTTTAAGAACGTTGCAATTCCTTCTTCATCTGGCTTCGGATCGCTTTCGTATATCAACGGAGGTACGATGGATAATGATGGTTGGGAAGTAAATTTCTATGCCAACCGTTTTTTTAAAACAAAAGATTTCAGTGTCGATTTCAAGTTCAATCTTTCGAATTATAAGAACACACTTGTTGATTTAAATCAGACACTATTGGATAGTTATAACGGCGATTTCAATTATTCCAATGGCTCGTATCTGACACGTGTGCAGAAAGGAAATTCATTTGGTTCAATTTATGGATTCCGTTACAAAGGTGTTTATCAGTGGGATGAATATACCGAAGAACACACTAAAGCACCGGTTGCCAAAGATGCTAACAACAATATTATTACCGATCAGGATGGAAATCCAAGACCTGTATATTTTAATTATTATGGTAAAAATGGTGGAAACCCATATAAATTCAGAGGTGGCGACGCCATTTACGAAGATATAAACCATGACGGAAGTATCGACGAATTGGATATTGTTTACCTTGGTAACTGTAATCCAAAAATTAGTGGTGGTTTTGGACCTACTTTACGATATAAAAGTTTATCGGTCAACATGTTTTTCAATTTCCGTGTAGGCAATAAAGTTATTAATATGGCCAGGATGAACGCCGAAAACATGTATTACGATAACAATCAGAGTATTGCAGTAAACTGGAGATGGCGTAAAGAGGGTGACGATACCGAAATGCCAAGAGCATTACGTGAGTACGGTTACAATTGGCTCGGTAGCGACCGTTACGTTGAAGATGGATCATTTGTTCGTTTCAAGTACATGACATTTAATTACTCAGTGCCTTCTGAAAAAATTAAAAGATATGGATTAAATAAACTGAATTTCTATCTCACATTCAATAATATATTTGTTTTGACAAGATATACAGGCGTTGATCCCGAAGTTGGATACAGCAATTTAACTTCTTCGGCTGGTATGAGTATCGATAATTCGAGCACTCCACGTTCAAAAGATGTAACTTTTGGTATTTCTGTAGGACTATAATTAAAAGAAGATACAAATATGAAAAAGAAAATATTAAATATTGCAATAACATTCGCTTTACTAACCGGTGTAACCAGTTGTACCGATTGGTTGGATTTAAGACCGGAAAGTGAAATAATTTTGGATGAATATTGGATGTCGGAAGCAGATGTTGAAGGTGTTCTTTCAGCCTGTTACCGCGGATTAACTGAAGATGCAGTAATTTATCGCATGATGATTTGGGGCGAATTACGATCCGATAATATAGTTGCCGGTAGCGGATTCCCGAACGAACGATTTGATATACAGCGTATACTTGATGGCGATTTGGTTTCGACTAACTCATACAACAGCTGGGGCTCATTTTATACGGTAATCAATTATTGTAATACTTTGTTGGAATATGCACCGCTTGTACTCGATAGAGACAATAATTTTACTCAGGATGATTTGAATCGTGTTGAAGCCGAAGCTTTAACGCTCAGATCATTGGCCTACTTTTATCTCTTACGTGCTTTTAAAGAAGTGCCCTGGATTGAAGAACCGAGTATTGATGATGCACAGGTTTATGTTGAAGGTGCACCGGTTTATGCAATTTCGAAGGCAACCGAGCGTACAATTATCGATAATATTATCAGAGATTTAAAAACTGCTCAAAAAAATGCGCGTGTTGAATATGGAAATACAGCATACAATAAAGGCCGTGTAACCCTGAATGCTGTAAATGCACTGTTGGCCGATGTTTATTTGTGGGATCAGCAATATGCTAATTGTGTTGAGGCTTGTAACAACGTTTTAGCCGATCCAAAACTAAAACTTATTGAAGGCGCAAGAATGCTGACTCAGGTATTTTATTTGGGAAATTCAAGTGAAAGTATTTTCGAATTACAGTTTAGTGAAAATGTTCAAAAAAACAATCCTGTAATCGAATTATATGGATCGCCAACCCTTATCAACGGTGAACTTGGTTTTCCGGTAACGCTTGCTTATAACAGCGTAAGTGGTGCAGTAGGTGCTTACAGTCCTTTTGCTTACAAAATATCGACAAATTTCACCGAGAGTTTAGAGGATATTCGATCAGATGATTCGTATTGGGAAGCAGGCGGAAAGTATTATATTTTCAAATACGCCGGAGTTCAACGTCTCAAAAGTACATCAGGTACAAATATGTACTATTTCAGAAGCAATACTTCTAACTGGATATTGTACCGCTTGTCCGATGTGATGCTTATGAAAGCTGAAGCGCAAGTTCAACTTGATGGAAGCGAGAATTTAAATGCTGCACTCGAAATGGTTAATAAAACCTATCTCCGTTCAAATGAAGAACAGGATTCGCTTCGTATAACCAATTACCCTTCGAAAATTGAAATGGAAAAATTGGTGTTGCGCGAAAGACAACGCGAATTATTGTTCGAAGGAAAACGCTGGTTCGATTTAGTGAGAATGGCGCGTCGTGAAGGTTCTACGTCTACATTAAACGACTTTGTGGATCATAAATCTTCAGGAAATACAGTTTCGCTTGGTGCTCCGGTGCCTGATGCAATGTACATGCCTATTTCAAAGTCAGAATTGTCAGCAAATCCGCTGTTAAAACAGAATTCTTATTACGAGGAAGCCGGTGGATCAACATCCAGATAATCTTATTAAAATATTGAAACAATGAAAAAAAATATTTTCAAAATTCTCAGCAAACCTTTTAAAGTGATATTAGTACTTGTTATTTGTACTGTATTATTATTCCCTTCATGCGATTCGGACGATGTGGGCGATAATCTTTACACATTCACCGATCAAATGATGGGTGAATACCTCAGAGATACAACTATTTTCTCCGAGTTTACCAAACTGCTTGATACTACCAAAGTAATGGGTTTGCTCAATGCCTACGGTAGATATACCTGCTTTGCGCCAACCAATGAAGCCATGTTGAAGTTTTATCAACAAAAAGGTAAAAAGTCTTTAGATGATTTTTCGAAAGATTCATTGCAAATTATAGCTTTCGACCATGTAATTAATGGTTCGATTTTGATGTATGTCAATTTTGTTGATGGACGTTTGCCTGATTTATCAATGAGTGACAGGTATATATCAATTTCGTTTACTGATGCCGGAGAAACATTTGTAAATAAAACTTCGAAAATTCTTCAGAAAGATGTGGAAGTTCACAACGGAGTAGTACACATTTTAAATGAAGTGTTGAATCCGACCCGTGCCGGAATTGTAGATGCTGTGGCCGGCGATGCCAAGTTTTCGATGTTCTATCAGGCTTTGGTTGCTACCGGACTTGCCGATTCGTTGCTAAAAGATAAGGACGAAACCTACGATGCCGCAAAATATGCTTCGCTTGTATTAACTCCTAAAGATAAAGGTGATTGGTTTTATCAGGAAGTTCCTGCTTCGCGAAAATATGGTTATACCTTGTTGCTCGAAAGCAATGAAACCCTGATGTCGAATGGAATAAGCGATTTGGCCAGCATGAAAGCGAAAGCTGCCGAAATATATAATGTAGTTTATCCGGATGATGCAGGCATAACTGATATTACTAACCGGAAAAATTCACTCAATCGTTTTATTGCTTATCATATTATTGAAAAACAATTAAGTTACGAGAAATTTATCAATGCTTATGATACTGAGCACATGTTAAAAACACGCGATATGTTTGAATATGTAGAAACGCTGTGTCCGAATACGCTGCTCGAAATTAAAAAGGAACGATTAACAAACCGTACTAACCTGATAAATTATAATCGCGAAACCGGGAAAGTTATTCAGATTGTTTTAAGCAATTACGACAACGATGCTACAAACGGCGTTTACCACGAAATTGATGGTTTATTGGTTTATAGTCAGGAAGTTGAGAATGAACTTTCAACGAAACGTTTGCGCTTCGATTCTTCGAGTTTCTTCCCCGAATTGACCAATAACAACATGCGTGGTAGCAGATTTAAACAGAACACAATCACCACTTTGTACAACGACCAAAGTTTACACTATCAGTTGCCCCGCAATTATATTGCCCGTATTTCGTCGTCGGAACAAACGGTAGTTGGATATCTTGCCGGTTATCATAAATTCCAGAATTACGAAGGTGATGAAATATTTCTGAATGCAAGTTCAGGTAAATTATACGACTTTACCATTGTTACACCGCCTATTCCGGCAGGAATTTATGAAGTGCGTTTTGGCTACCTCTCCAACGGAAAACGTGGTGTGGCGCAACTTTATTTCGACAACATTCCTTGTGGAGTGCCTCTTAACCTGAACACTTATGCTACCGATAATGGTTGGGAGTTACCGGGTTCAGTTCCAGATGATCCTTCGGGTTTCGAAAATGACAAGATGATGCGCAACAGAGGCTATATGAAGGGTCCGGCTTGTTACAAAATTATTACACAAGGTTGGACAACCGGTCAGAATGCACGATACAGTAACGCGATTTTGCGCCGGATTTTAGGACAGTTTACCTTCGATAAAGCCGGCAGTCATTTATTAACTGTAAAAGGTTTGAGTGGTGGTGAATTTATGTTCGACTATATGGAATTTGTACCAACAAATGCGCTTGAAAGTGAAGATATCTATTAATAATTTGCACATAAAAAAACAAAGTATTATGAAAATGAAATATGCAGGAATTCCCGTTATTACACTTTTGCTGTTTGTTTTAACAGCACTGCCCTCGTGTAATGAAGAATGGGACGAACATTATAATGTAGCTCCTGCAAATAAGAGTGAATTGAATATTTTCGATTTTATAAAATCAAAAAGCGATTTGAGTAAATTTACTCAAATGCTCGAAATAACTGAATATGATTCAATTCTCAGTCAGTCGCAGACTTTTACTGTATGGGCGCCAACCAATGCTGCACTTGAAAATGTAGATTTAAATAATTACAATCAGGTATTGAAAATCGTAACCAATCACGTGACACGTTTTTCGCATCCTACTTCTGAGGTATTCAAAAAAGCAAAGAAAATAACGCTTATGAATGGTAAAATTCTTGAATTTACGAGATTTCAGAATGGATATCAGTTTGGTGATAAGGTAATCTCCGAACCCGATTTGGCAACACAGAACGGAATAGTTCATATTGTATCGCAGTATTCACCTTATATGCGTAATTTTTGGGAGTTTATCAACGAACAGGAAGGTCTTGATTCGCTTCGAAAATACCTGAATTCCATTACTTTGCAAACTTTTGACGAGGAAAAAAGTTTTCAGGATGGTGTTTTTGTAGATTCAGTATTTAAAGAAACCAATTATGTATTGGACCGATTGGCTCAATTAAAAAGCGAAGACAGTACGTATACCGCTGTTTTACCTGATAATGCTGCGTGGATTGATGCTTACAATAAAATATCGCCTTATTTTAAAACCTTACCCAAAGATGGTGGTGAGCAAATGCAGGTATCGGTAAGTAAACAGATGTTGGTGCGTGATTTATTTTTCAGAGAAAGAATTCAGGTACCTGTAACTACGGATTCAATTATGTCAACTTTCGGAAATAAATTTGCACAACCGGATCGATTTTTCTCCAATGCTACTTTAACAAAATTAAGCAATGGAAATGCTTATGTATCACCTCAATTAAAAAACGAACCCATTGAAACCTGGTTAAAAGAATATAAATGGGAGGCCGAATATTCAAATTACCGTACTTCTGCAAATTATTCGTTAAGTGCACTTTCGAGTATTGGTAGTGGTTTTGATATTTCAAGAGGTTATTATTTGTACACAATACCAACCACGACAAGCGATTTGGCGAGTATCAACAATATGTTTGTAAAATTTGCATTACCAAGTACATTATCAGCAAAATACAATATATATTGT
>ERZ795055.2344-NODE-2344-length-14392-cov-7.830090_pt1 | contig 14392 bp, 9 predicted proteins | sample MGYA00375139_ERZ795055 | MGnify/ENA primary metagenome ERZ795055 (study PRJEB30184, sample SAMN05720283) | anaerobic digester metagenome | isolation source: active sludge of municipal wastewater-treating anaerobic digesters | place: USA | collected 2015-01-23 ...
AGGGCGCTGACGAAGTGTTCGGCGGCTATTTCTGGTATCCGCGCATGGCCGCCGCGACCGGAAGCGATCTGGAACGGTTCCGGCCGCATTATTTCGACCGCGATCACGCCGAGTTTCTGGAAACCGTCGCCCCGACCTGGCAGGGTCCCGATTACACCGCCGAACTCATCGCCGCCCGGCTGGCGGAACCCGATGCCGAGGAATATCTGGATCGGGTGTTGCGGCTGGATGTGACCACCCTGATCGTGGACGATCCGGTCAAGCGGGTGGACAACATGACCATGGCCTGGGGGCTGGAAGCGCGGGTGCCGTTCCTCGATCACGAACTGGTGGAACTGGCGATGCAACTGCCGCCGGCCCTGAAAATCGGCGGCGATGGCAAATACGTGCTGAAGAAAATCGCCCGCGATTTATTGCCGGCAGCGGTCATTGACCGACCCAAGGGCTATTTCCCGGTGCCAGCGCTCAAATTCGTGCGCGGGCCGTTCCTGGAGTTCATGCGCGACATCGTCAATTCGCGCGCTTGCCGGGAGCGCGGCCTGTTCCAGCGGGCCTATCTGGATAAATTACTGGCCGAACCCGAGGCGCATCTGACCCGGTTGCTGGGCAGCAAGCTGTGGCACGCGGCGCTGCTGGAACTGTGGCTGCAACTGAACGTAGACCCCGGCGTGCGGGTCAATGCCTGAATCTTCCCCATTGTGAGGTCAAGCGAAGTGGACGTTTTGGAACGCATCAAAGAGCAAGTCGAAAACAATCCGGTGGTGATCTACATGAAAGGCACGCCGGATATGCCGCGCTGCGGCTTCTCGCACCGCGCTTCTCAGGCGCTGGCCGCCACTGGCCTGCCATTCGCCTACGTAAACGTGCTGGAAGACCCGGAAATCTTCGACAACCTGCCCCGCTACGCCGACTGGCCGACCTTCCCGCAGATTTACATCAACGGCGAACTGATCGGCGGTTGCGACATCACCCTCGAACTCTACCAGAGCGGCGAACTGCAAAAGTTGATGGAAGCCGCCGTCAACCCGCCCAACCCCTGATGCCCAGCAGGCGGATGACGGTCAGGAGCCGCACTGCGGCGTAAGCGGGCGAACTGACCGAAATCTCTATGGGGCGACGGCCTTCGTCAAACAGCGTGTCGAGACCGCGGGCGATCAGCGGGCGACCGTCATCCTCCGGGCTGGCGCGGCGCTACTGCCGGGGGCCGTCGGTAATATTGACCAGAGTGTCTCCCTCAAAGGTCAGGATTTTTAGAAACGTACCGTGTCCCAGGTTGTATTCCCATTTGTAGACGGGAATGATCCGGCGGGATTCCGTTTCGTAGGTCGGCTGGCCGGGGTTGGCGTTAGGGTCGGATGGGACCGGATTGAGAATGATATTGCTGTCCTTCCGGCGCACGACTTGTTCGATAAACCCGTCTTGCCGGGCGCTTTGCGGCTCGCCGCACACTTCCAGCACCCGTGACTGGGAATCGCCGGTGTTCACCAGATAGCCGCCGCAGCGAATGCTATCCGCGCTGGCCAGCGTGGGCAGCAGCAGAAATACATATCCGATCTGTCTCATGAAATTGCTTCCCCCAAGGTTTTTTTGTAGACATTGTGCGCGGGCTTTGCTGGACGTGGGCGGCCACTAATCCAGATGATCATTGAGGTCTAAATGTCTATCATAATACTAAGAATCAGTTGCCACGTAGTGCGTGCGGGTCAGGTCGCTGCACCGCCGGGCGCTCATCCGCGCTCATCCGCATAAGAAACTTTACAACGGCTGAGCAACTTCCATGAGTGAATTCCTGGTTACGGTCTCCACCGCGCTCGGCCTGATCGCCCTGGCCGAGCTGGGCGATAAAACCCAACTGGTCTGTATGACGCTGGCGGCTCGTCATCCCCCCCTGCCAGTGCTGAGCGGCGCAGTCCTGGCGTTTGCGGCGCTGAACCTGTTGGCGGTTCTGTTCGGCGCTTCCGTCGCCGCCTGGCTGCCCGAATGGCTGACGGCGGCGATTGTGGCGGTCCTGTTCGCCGCATTTGGCATTAAAGCCCTGCGCGATGCTGATGAAGAAACCGTTGAGGTCAAGGAGAAAAGTGGCCGAAGCGTGTTGTTCTCTACCTTCGGTTTAATCTTTCTGGCCGAACTGGGCGATAAGACCCAACTCGCCGTGGCCGGCCTCGCCAGCACCCAACCCGCGTTGGCGGTCTGGATCGGCGGCACCCTGGGCCTGGCGGCGGTCTCGGCGCTGGGCGTGCTGGCCGGCCGGACGGTGTTGCAACGGTTACCCCTGCCCTGGTTGCACCGGGTCAGTGGCGCGCTATTCCTGTTGCTGGCGCTGGCGGCGGGTGGACGAGCGATCGCGGTATTGGCGGGCTGAGCGGCGGATCGCGCACGCATGGCCCAGCCCGCGTCGCCCGCCGCTCCTCATCCTTCCGACCTTTCCCTGATCGGCGTAGCGAGCGCGCTGGGCTGTTTTGGCCTCTGGGGAGCATTTCCCATCTATTTCAAGCTGCTCGGCCATGTCCCGGCGCTGGAGGTGCTGGCGCATCGGGTGCTTTGGTCCGCGGTGCTGCTGCTGGGGCTGGTTCTGGCGCAGGGGCAATGGTCGGCCTTGCGGGCCGAATTTCGCAACCGGCGCCGCCTGCGCTTCTACCTGGTGACGGCCCTGCTGATTTCCGGCAACTGGCTGCTGTACATCTGGGCGGTGCAGCACGGACGGATTCTGGAAGCCAGCCTCGGGTATTACATCAATCCCCTGGTCAACGTCCTGCTGGGCGTGCTGGTTCTGCATGAGCGGTTAAATCCGCGCCAGTGGGCCGCAATCGCGCTTGCTGTCGGCGGCGTGCTGGTGCTGGTGGTCGGTCACGGCGTGTTGCCCTGGATTTCCCTGACTCTGGCGCTAAGCTTTGGAAGTTATGGACTGCTACGCAAGAAGGCGGGTCATGCAGCGACCTTGGGATTGTGTATGGAAACCGTGTTATTAACACCCGTCGCCCTGCTGTTTCTGGCGATCCTCGCGGCGCGTGGCGCGGGCGCGCTCGGCGCCGTGGACCGGCCAACCGATCTGTTGCTGCTGGCCGCCGGACCCGTCACCGTCGTGCCCCTGCTGTTGTTTCTGCAAGCTACCCGCCTGCTGCGCCTGTCTACCGTCGGCCTGATTCAGTACCTGACCCCGACTTTGCAATTCCTGTTGGCGGTTGCGCTCTACCGCGAACCGTTCACTCTGATTCATTGGGTTGCATTTGGCTTTATCTGGCTGGCGCTGGTGTTGTATAGCGCCGACGCCTGGTTCAGCTATCGGCCACGACCCGCCTGGGCTACCGCCTCACGACATGGAGCTCCACCATGAGAGCATTAATGGGCGTGCTCCGGTCTCCCATTCTGGGGATCTTGATCCTGGCCATCGGGCTGTTTACAGCCGGGGTGCTCGCTGTGGAACCGATTGAACCGAGGCGGCTCCTTCTCTATGACCTGCTGTTACTGATTAGCCTGGCGGCCGCACTGTTGCACGGTATGCACAGGCCGCTGGACCGCCTGGTTCGCAGCCTGCGCACCCGCGATCCCGCCCTGCTGGCCCCTCTGGCAAGGCAGAACACTGAATTCGGGCAACTGGCTCAACTGGTTCGGGATTTTGTCCAGCAACAGCAACAACTGGCGGCGGAAATCGAGGAACGGCGCCAGGCGGAGCGGACGCTGCGGCTCTTTTCCCGTGCGGTCGAGCAAAGCCCTAACATCGTCATGATCACGGATCGCGCCGGGGTGATTGAGTACGTCAATCCGAAGTTTGTCGAAACCACGGGCTATTTGCCAGCCGAGACCATCGGCGCCAATCCCCGCCTCCTCAAGTCGGGCCGGACCACAGCCGAACAATACGCGCGGCTGTGGCGAACAATCGCCAGCGGTCGGGAATGGCGAGGCGAATTTCACAATCGCCGCAAAGACGGTGCGCTGTATTGGGAGGCGGCCTCAATCGCGCCGGTCCGTGACGAAACCGGGGCCATCACTCATTTCGTAGCGGTCAAGGAGGACATTACCCGGCGCAAGAAGATCGAAGCGGCGTTGCGCGCCAGCGAACTGAAGTACCGCAATGTGTTCGCCACCGTCGGCGACGCCATCCTGATGCTGGACAACCGCGATGGGCGCATCCTCGATGCCAACCCGGCGGCGTGCAAGCTGTACGGTTACAGCCGGGACGAACTGCTGGCGTTGCGCGATTGTGATCTGACGGCCGGGAACGGCGCCAATGGCGAAATGCCGCGCACCGTGTCGAAACGGTTTACCGACTATCCGCAACGCCGCAAGGATGGCGCGATCTTTCCCGCCGATCTCTGGGTGCGGCACTTTACCTACAAGGGCTACGAAATCACGGTCGCGGCTGTCCGCGATATGACCCCGCTCAAGCAGGCGGAGCAGAAGATCCTGCGCCTGAGCCATTGCTACGCCGCGCTCGGCCGCACCAGCGCCGCGATCATACGCTGTGCCGATCCTCAGGAACTGTTCCGGCAAATCTGCCGCATTGTGGTGGATTTGGATCAAATCCGGGTGGTCATGATCGAGTTCGTTGATCCGGCCACTGGCGTGTTCCAGTTGGCGGCTCATGCAGGCGCGGCGCCCGGCTACGTGCGCTATGTAGCCAATATCCGCGCTTCCAGCGATCCCAGCCTGCCTGAGGGCGGGGGGCCGGCCGGGATGGCGTTTCGCCAGGATGCGCCTGTCGTTTGCAATCAGTTCCTGGATGATCCCAATGCCCAGGTTTGGCGGCCCATGGCGGAGGAGTTGACGATTCAAGCCGGCGCGGCGTTTCCGTTACGCCGGAACAATCAGGTGGTCGGCTGTTTGAGCGCCTATGCAGCCGAACGGGATTTCTTCAACGCCGATCTCACCGAACTGTTGACCCGGCTGGCGGGTGAAGTCTCCTTTGCCCTGGATTTGTTCGAGCGCGAGAACCAGCGCAAGGACGCTGAGGTTCGCGCCCACCACCTGGCGACTCATGATGCGCTCACCGGTCTGCCGAACCGCACCTTGTTGCTTGACCGCCTGACCCAGGCGCTGCACGGTGCCCAGCGCAAGCAGAATTGTGTCGGCGTCCTGTTTCTGGACCTTGACCATTTCAAAACCATCAATGATTCGCAGGGTCATGGCGTGGGCGACCAACTGTTGCAGGCGATCAGTCAGCGATTGCGCCACGTTATTCGCCAGGAAGACACGCTGGCGCGCCAGGGTGGCGACGAGTTTATTCTGGTGCTCACCGATCTCCCCAATCCCGCTGCCGCCGGTTGGGTAGCCCAACATTTATTGCAGGCGTTGCGCGCGCCGTTTGTGATGGATCAGCAGGTGTTGCATGTCGCCGCCAGCATCGGCATCAGCCTCTATCCGCTGGACGCTACCGATCCGTCCACGCTGATCCGCTTTGCCGACAGCGCGATGTATCAGGCCAAGGCGGACGGCCGCGCCGACTATGCCTTCTTCACGGCCGAACTCAACGCCCGCGTGTCGGAACAGTTCACCCTGAGTAACGAGTTGCGCCGCGCCCTCGAGCAGGACGAGTTCGTGTTGTACTACCAGCCCCAGATTGATCTGGCGACTGGCCAGCCGGTGGGAGTAGAAGCCCTGATTCGCTGGCGTCATCCGCAGCGCGGTCTGATTCCCCCCGTCCAGTTTATTACGGTGGCTGAGGAGACCGGGCTGATTGGCCCCATGGGGGAATGGACCTTGCGGACCGCATGCGCCCAGAACCGCCTCTGGCAGAATGCGGGCGTGCCGCCATTGCCCGTTGCGGTCAATCTGTCCGCCAAGCAGTGGCTGCAATCCCATCTGGAACAGCAAGTGGTCGAGGCGCTCGAAGCAGCCGGCCTGGAACCGCGATTTCTGGAACTGGAAATTACTGAAAGCCTGCTGATGCGGGATACTGACCAGATGATCGGCACCATGCGCCGGCTCCAGGGACGCGGCGTGCAATTCGCTGTGGACGATTTCGGCACTGGCTATTCCAGCCTGAGCTACCTCAAACGGCTGCCCGTCAATCGGTTGAAGATTGACCGGTCCTTCGTCCGGGATATCCCGGCTAATACCGACGATGTCGCTATCGCTGCCGCGATCATCCAGATGGGCAAAAGTCTACGGCTCAATGTGGTGGCCGAGGGCGTCGAAACGCCCGAGCAACTGCGTTTTCTGGGCGAACAGGGCTGTGACGTGGTGCAGGGCTACCATTTCAGCAAACCCCTGCCCGCCGGAGAGTGTGCCGAGTATCTGGTGCAACAGGCCAAACCGGTCTGAACCGCCCGGATAGTTACTATGGCTTGCTCTGATCCGGCGTAAAGTCTGCTGCGGGTTCAGGTTCAGACTCGGATTCAGGTTCGGATTCAGGTTCAGGTTCGAATTCAGGTTCGGACTCAGGTTCGGATTCAGGCTCGAATTCAGGTTCGGATTCAGGTTCGGATTCAGGTGTTGACGCGAGTTCCGGCGCAGGCGGCGATGAAACTCCGCTGCCCAGCAAGGCGGTTGCCTGTTCCACCCAGGACGCGATCAGTTCGCCCGCCGGCCGCGTTTCGCACAAGTAGCAACCCTGGCCGGCCCACAGCGCCATGAAATCGGTCAAGCCGCGTTCGGCGGCAGCCTGGCGCAAGTCCTGGGTCAGCAGCAGTTGCAGGGGGAAGCCGGGAAGTTCGGCTTCATGGGCGCGCAGTTCATCGGTCAGGCGGTTGCGCAGCACCCGACCATAGCGGCCCGTAAAGACCCGGCTCAGCGTGGTGGCGATTTCGCTGCCCTGACGAAGCAGCGCCTTGTAGGCGGGATGCGCGCCGCTTTCCGGGCAGGCTAGAAAGGCGGTGCCCATTTGTACGCCCGCCGCGCCCAGCACCCGAACGGCGGCGATGCCGCGCCCGTCCATGATGCCGCCAGCGGCGACGATGGGCGTGGCGACATGTTGGGCGAGCAGCGGCGTCAGGGTGAGGATGCCGACCAGGCCCTGTTCCGGATGGCCGACGAAGGTGCCGCGATGACCGCCGGCCTCGGCGCCTTGCGCGATGATGCAATCCACGCCGCTTTCTTCCAGCACGATGGCTTCCAGCACATGGGTCGCCGTGCCCAGGGTGACAATCCCGGCATCCCGCAGCAGCTCCAGATAGACGTTATCGGGCGCCCCAAAGGTAAAACTCAAGGCCGATACGCGCTCTTGCAACAGTACGTCCAGTTGCTCCTCGAATGTGGGGGGTTCGGCGGGCGACGCTGGAGTTGGCGGCAGTCCCAGTTCCGCGCGGTACGGCGCCAGCAGCTCCGAGGCGCGGGCGATGTGCGCGGGATCGGTTTTGGCGGGAGCGGCGACGGACAGATTGACGGCAAACGGCCGGTCGGTGAGCGAGCGGACATGGGCGATGGCTTGCCGCAGCGGTTCGGGGTGCAGATAGCCGCCCGCCAGAGTGCCCAGCCCGCCAGCGTTCGATACCGCCGCCACCAGTTGTGGCGTGCCCGGCCCGCCCGCCATGGGGGCCTGGATGATCGGATAGCGGATACCGAGGCGTTCGGTTAATACGGTATGGGTCCAGTTCATGGCGCGGCTGCTCGCGGCTGAGGAGTTCACAGATGGATTGGGGTGGAGCGAGGGTGGTAAAAAAGGGGATTGCGTCCGCAATCCCCCAAAGACCTCCAAGCGAAATTGCGAGGTCAATCAGATGTAATCGCTCTTGTAGCTTTCCAGCGTCTTGATGTAGTTGGCGCGCTCGAACGCGGTGGGGTCGGCAACGTTGCGCTGGCTCATCGAACCCTTCATCTGCGCCACCGACACATAGCGGTGCATCTCCATCCAGGTTCGCAGCCCGTCGCGCAGGGTGGTCAGGTAGTCCACGCCATTCTTGAGCAGCGCCGAAGTGGTCATCACCGCATCCGCGCCGGCCATCAGGTACTTCACGATCTCCACCGGCGTATGCACGCCTCGGGTCGCGCCCAGCGACGCCCGCAGTCGCCCGTGCAGGACCGCGATCCACAGCAGCGGCAGGCGGATTTCGTCCGGCGTGCTCAGGTGCAGGTCCGGGGTGACTTCCAGCCTGTCCAGATCGAAATCGGGCTGATAGAAGCGGTTGAACAGCACCAGCGCGTCGGCCCCGGCCTCGTCCAGCGCCTTGGCCATTGAACCAATGGCGCTGAAGAACGGGCTTAACTTCACCGCCACCGGAATGGTCACCGCCGCCTTGACCGCTTTCACGATCTCGACGTACCGTTCCTCGACCTCGCGGCCGCTGGTGGTCAGATCGGCGGGGATGTAATAGATGTTCAGCTCGACGCCCCTGGCTCCCGCCTCCTGCATCAACTGGGCGTATTCAATCCAGCCGGTGTTGGTGATGCCGTTCAGGCTGCCGATGATCGGGATGTCCACCGCTTCCGAAGCCTGCCGTAGCAGTTCCAGATAGCTGTCCGGGCCGACCGTGTAGTCGTCCATCTCCGGGAAATAATTCAGCGACTCGGCGAAGCTCTCGGTGCCGGCGGTCATCAGGTATTCGAGCGCGGCGCTTTCATGCTGCAACTGCTCCTCGAACAGCGAGAACATGACCACAGCCGCCGCGCCGGCGTCCTCCAGGCGCTTGATGCTGGCCAAATTCCCGGACAGCGGCGAGGCCGACGCCACGATGGGATGTTGCAGTTCCATCCCCATGTAAGTGGTTCGTAAATCCATGGTGGTTCCTTCTACGTGCGGGATGCGGAGGGCGGCGGGTTTCGATCCGTGCGGTTCGGAACCCGCCGCGCGCCCTGATTATCTGAACTTCGGCTGGAACGTCGCGCCGCTGCGGGCCGCCATTTCCTCGTAAATCGACCAGCGCCGATTGACCGCCTGCTGGGCCAGGTCCATCAACTCTTCAGCTTCCTTGGGATTGGTGTGGGCCAGCACCTTGTAGCGCACCTCGTTATAGCGGTATTGCTTCAGCGGAATCTTCGGCCGTCCCGAATCGAGCACGAACGGATTTTCGCCGGACTCGCGCACCGCCGGGTTATAGCGCAGCAGCGGCCAGTGCCCGCTTTCCACCGCCAGATGTTGTTGATCCAGACCGCGCTGCATGTTGATGCCGTGAGCGATGCAGTGGCTGTAGGCCAGGATCAGCGACGGCCCGTTATAGGCTTCGGCCTCGCGGAAGGCCAAGAGCGTCTGCTGGGGGTTGGCGCCCAGCGCGATCCGCGCCACGAACACATTGCCGTAGGAAATCGCCTGCAACGCCATGTCCTTCTTGCCGATCTGCTTGCCGGCGGCGGCAAATTTGGCGACCGCGCCCAGCGGGGTGGATTTCGACATCTGGCCGCCGGTGTTGGAATACACCTCGGTATCCAGCACCAGAATGTTGATGTCGCGGCCGCTGGCCAGCACGTGATCCACGCCGGACGAGCCGATGTCGTAGGCCCAGCCGTCGCCGCCGACGATCCAGACGCTGCGCCGCACCAACTGGTCGGCGACCGACAGCAGATGCTGGGCGCGCGGGTCCTTGATCTCCCGCAGGCGTTGCTTGAGTTCGGCCAGCCGGCCACGCTGGCGGCGGATGTCAATTTCGGTGACCTGTTCGGCTTCGATCAGGTCATCCACCAGGTCCGCGCCGATCTGGGACGCCAGCGCCCGCAGCAGTTCCTGGGCGAAGGCCAGATGCTTGTCGGCGGTCAGGCGGAAGCCCAGGCCGAATTCGGCGTTGTCCTCGAACAGCGAGTTCGACCAGGCCGGGCCGCGTCCCTCGCTGTTGACCGACCACGGCGTGGTTGGCAGGTTGCCGCCGTAGATCGAGGAGCAGCCGGTGGCGTTGGCCACCAGCAGCCGGTCGCCGAACAGTTGCGAGAGCAGCTTGAGGTAAGGCGTCTCGCCGCAGCCGGAACAGGCGCCGGAGAACTCGAACAGCGGCGGCAGGAACTGCACGCCGCGCACCGTCGAGAAGTCCACCCGGCCACGATCCACTTCCGGCAGGGTTTCGAAGAAGCCGATATTGGCCCGCTCGCTGGCCAGCACCGGTTCCTTGAGCGCCATGTTGATCGCTTTGCGATTGGCCTGTTCCTTGCTCTTGGCCGGGCAGACCTCGACGCACAGCGCGCAGCCGGTGCAGTCCTCCAGATAGACTTGCAGGGTGTAACGAATTTCCGGGAAGCCCCGGGCGTCGATGGGCGCGGTCTTGAACGCCTTGGGCGCTCCTGCCAGGCTGGCTTCGTTATAGAACTTGGACCGGATCACCCCGTGCGGGCAGACCATGCTGCAATTGCCGCACTGGATGCAGATGTCCGGTTCCCAGGTCGGCACGAAGTTGGAGATGTTGCGCTTCTCCCATTGGGTGGTGCCGCTGGGATAAGTGCCGTCCACCGGCAGGGCGCTGACCGGCAGTTCGTCGCCGCGCCCGGCCATCATCATCGCCGTGACCTTTTGCACGAACTCCGGCGCGTGGGCCGGCACGATGGACGGCAGTTGGCGGGTTCCGGTCGCCTGCGCCGGCACCGTGATCTGGCGCAGATTGGCCAGGGTGTTGTCCACCGCCACGAAATTCTTGCGCACCACTTCCTCGCCCTTGCGCGCGTAGGTCTTCTTGATCGAGTACTTGATTTTCTCAATCGCTTTGTCGCGCGGCAGCACCTTGGAAATAGCGAAGAAGCAGGTCTGCATGATGGTGTTGATCCGCGTCCCCATGCCGTTGTCGCGGGCCACCTTTTCGGCGTTGATGCCGTAGACCTCCAGCTTCTTGGCGATGATTTCCTCCTGCACCGGGCGCGGAATCCGATCCCAGGCTTCCTCCGGCTCTTGCGGGCTGGTGTTGAGCAGCACCACCGCCCCCGGCGCGGCCCGCTTGAGCACGTCGCCGCGATCCAGGAAGTTGAACTGGTGGACGCCGATGAAGTTGGCCGACTGCACCAGATAGGGCGCGCGGATCGGATCGGGGCCGAAACGCAGGTGCGAGACCGTCTGCGAACCGGATTTCTTGGAGTCGTAGACGAAATAGCCCTGGGCGAAGAAGTCGGGATCGTCGCCGATGATCTTGATCGAGTTCTTGTTGGCGCCGACCGTGCCGTCCGCGCCCAGCCCGAAGAACATGGCCCGCACCACCTGGTCGGATTCGATGTTGAAACTGGGGTCTACCTCCAGGCTGGTGTGCGACACGTCGTCCACGATGCCGACGGTGAAGTGGTTCTTGGGCTTGTCCTTGCGCAGTTCGTCGAACACCGCCTTGCACATCGCCGGGGTGAATTCCTTGGACGACAGGCCGTAGCGGCCGCCGATGATGCGCGGCAGCGTCGGCGTCGGCAGCGTGCCGGCGAACTGGGCTTCCACCAGGGTATTGACCACCTCCAGGTACATCGGCTCGCCGGTCGTGCCGGGTTCCTTGGTGCGCTCGATGACCGCGATGGATTTAACGCTGGCCGGCAGCGCCGCCAGGAAATCGCGGGCTGAGAGGGGTTGATACAGACGAACCTGCACCACACCGACCCGCTCGCCGCGCTGGTTGAGGTAGGCGGCGGTCTCGCAGGCGGTTTCCGTGCTGGAACCCATCAGAATGATGACCCGTTCGGCCTTGGGATCGCCGAAGTAGTCGAACAGGTGGTAGCGGCGGCCGGTGATGCCGGCGAACTTATCCATCGCCGCCTGCACGATCCCCGGCACTTTGGCGTAGAACGGATTGACCGTCTCGCGGCTTTGGAAGTAGGTGTCGGGATTCTGGGCGGTGCCGCGAATGAACGGCCGGTCGGGATTGAGCGCCCGGGCGCGATGCGCCAGCACCAGATCGTCGCGGATCATCGCCCGGATTTCGTCGTCGGTCAGCAGAGTGAGCTTGTTGACCTCGTGCGAAGTGCGGAAGCCGTCGAAGAAGTGGATGAACGGCACCCGCGCCTCCAGCGTGGCCGCCTGGGCGATCAGCGCCATGTCGTGCGCTTCCTGGACCGAGCCGGAAGCCAGCAGGCAGAACCCGGTCGGACGGACCGCCATCACGTCCTGATGGTCGCCGAAAATGGACAGGCCCTGGGTCGCCAGGGAGCGGGCGGCGACGTGGAACACCGCCGAGGTCAGTTCGCCGGCGATCTTGTACATGTTGGGGATCATCAGCATGAGCCCCTGCGACGCGGTGAACGTGGTGGTCAGCGCGCCGCTTTGCAATGCGCCGTGCGCCGCGCCGGCCGCGCCGCCTTCGTGCTGCATTTCCATCACCAGGGGTACGGTGCCCCAGATGTTTTTGACGCCTTCCGCCGCCCATTGATCCGCCAGTTCGGCCATGGTCGAGGACGGGGTGATGGGGTAGATGGTACAGACTTCGTTGACCCGATAGGCGACGTAGGCCGCCGCTTCGTTACCGTCAATGGTGGTGACTTGCCGTTCGGTCATTGCGTTTCTCTTCTCTAAGCCCGCTGCGGACGGCGGGCGTGTTCTGGATCGTTGACGCCCCTCGCCCGCCAGGCGAGCGAGGGGCGGCGGGGGTCGGTTACTCGCCCGCCGCTGGTTCGGGGATCATCTCGATGGCGTGGCACGGGCATTGCTCGAAGCACACCGCGCAGCCGGTGCAGAGATCGTAGTTGTAGCGGTAGCGCCGGCCCGGCCCCAGCTTGATGATGGCGTCCTCGGGGCAGGCCCCGTAGCAGCCGTCGCATTCGTAGCAGTTGCCGCAGGACAGGCAGCGCTTGGCCTCGTACAGCGCCTCTTTCTGGCTCAGGCCGGCCACTACTTCCTCGAAGCCGCTGACGCGCTTCTTCAGGTCCAGGTGGCCTTGCGGGCGCTGGGCGGCGTCGGTGTAGTACCAGACATGCAGCTTATCGAAGGTGGCCAGGTCGTGCTTGGGCGGCTTGACGTAGGACTCGCCGCGCAGCCAGGCGTCAATGTTGCGGGCGGCCTTCTTGCCGTGACCGACGCCGATGGTGACGGTGCGGTCGGACGGCACCATGTCGCCGCCGGCGAACAGGCCGGCATAGCCGGTCATCATCTGGTCGTTGACGATCACCACGCCGTCGTCCTTGAACTCCACGCCGGGCATTTTGCGCAGGAAACTGGTGTCCACGTCCTGACCGAGCGCCATGATCAGCGCGTCGGCTTCCAGCGTCTCGAACTGGCCAGTCGGTTGCGGGCGGCCCTTGGCATCCACCTCCATGATCTCGACCGTGAAGGTGGTTTCGTCAATGCTCTTGATGGTGCGCAGCCAGTGAATCTTCACATCCTCTTCGAGCGCCTCGGTCGCTTCGAAGTCGTGGGCCGGCATGTGTTCGCGGTCGCGGCGATAGATGATCAGCGGCTCGTAACCCAGCCGCTTGGCGACGCGGGCGGCGTCCATGGCGGTGTTGCCGCCGCCGTAGATGGCGACCCGGCGGCCCAGCTTGGGCGCGTTGCCGGTTTCCACATCCTTGAGGAAACTCAGGGCGTCAAGCATCTTGCCGGCATCGCGGGATGGAATATCGGTGCGCTTGCTGATGTGGGCGCCGACGGCGATGAACATCGCATCGAAGTTGCCGGCTGCTTTCTCGGCCAGCAGGTCGTCCACCCGGTGGTTGAGGACGATCTTGACGCCCATGTTCTCGATGCGCTTGATCTCGGCGTCCAGCACGTCGCGCGGCAGGCGGTAGGAGGGAATGCCGAAGTGCATCATGCCGCCGGCCATCGGCCCGGCTTCGTGGATTTCGACCGTGTGGCCCATCCGGGCCAGGTGATAGGCGGCGGACAAGCCGCTGGGGCCGGCGCCGACCACCAGCACCCGCTTGCCGCTGGGCGGGGCGGTCACGGTGAACTGCCAGTCTTCCGCCAGGGCCAGATCGCCCAGGAAGCGTTCGACGGCGTGAATGCTGACCGAGGAATCCAGCTTGCCGCGATTGCAGGCGGTCTCGCAGGGGTGATAGCACACCCGGCCGTGGATGGCCGGCATCGGGTTGTTCTCGGTCAGGCTCTGCCAGGCGTCCTTGAACCGGCCGGCCTGGGCGTGGGTCAGCCAGGCCTGGATGTTCTCGCCCGCCGGACAGGCATTGTTGCAGGTGGGCAGCAGATCCACGTAAATCGGCCGCTGGATGCGCTGCGGGCCAACATTGCGCTTTTCGTGCGTCAGGTCCAGCGGGCGCGTCATGTTGATGGGCTTGTCAGTCATCGTGCGTCTCTTCGCAATCGTCTGGTGGTGAGGGGCGACCCTTCGTCCCTGGAAATGGAAAACACCTGGAGCGGCGGTTTGCCACCCGCGCTGGCGTCCACGGTCGTTCGTTCTTGGTGGTTTAAAGTATGGGCAAGGTCCGGGCGTTGTACAGGGCCAGCCGTTTTGCTCCGCTAAAGGTAGAACATTTTCACAGAAAATGAATGTTGCCCGGTCCAGACGAGAATCGCCACCAGCCTCCTGTTGTCCTATGCTTATCCACGGAACACACGGAACACACGGAAGCAAAGCATTTAATTCCTTATTTTTTCCGTGCTTTCCGTGTCTTCCGTGGAAAAATC
>ERZ795055.2354-NODE-2354-length-14355-cov-21.313077_pt1 | contig 14355 bp, 13 predicted proteins | sample MGYA00375139_ERZ795055 | MGnify/ENA primary metagenome ERZ795055 (study PRJEB30184, sample SAMN05720283) | anaerobic digester metagenome | isolation source: active sludge of municipal wastewater-treating anaerobic digesters | place: USA | collected 2015-01-23 ...
GCGGGCGCGGTCAGGTCCTTGATGTAGGCGAGGATGGCGGGGTCGTCCTCGTCGCGATGGGGCACGTAGCCGCGCTTGCCCATCATCCCGCCCATCTCGTCGTTCTCCTTGAGCACGTAGCCCACCAGCTCGCCGAGGCCGCGGCTGCGCGCGGTGTCCTCGATCGCCTGCATCAGCACGTGACCCAGGCCGCGACCCTGCCAGGCGTCCTCGACGATCACGCCGAACTCGGCGCTGTGCCCGTCGGGGTTGCGCGTGTATCGCGAGATGCCGCGGATCTCCTCCTCGGGGCCGCTGGCGTCGACCGCGACGAACGCCATCTCGCGGTCGTAGTCGATCTGCGTGTAGCGCACCAGCCGCTCGCGCGTGAGCTCCCGGATCGGCGCGTGGAAGCGCAGGTAGGTGGTGCGCGGGGACAGGCGCGAGATCAGCCGCTTCTCCATCTCGGCGTCCTCGGGACGGATCGGCCGCAGCACCACCTTGCCGCCCTTGACCCCGACCTCGTGCTCGAGCGCGCGCGGATACGGGTGGATGGCAAGGTGCGAGTAGGTGGCATCGGGCGCGAGCGGCGCGTCCGAGATCACCACCCGCGCGTCGAGCGCGATCACGCCATGCGCGTCGGCCAGCAGCGGGTTGATGTCCATCTCGCGCACCGCGGGGATGGTGCAGGCGATCTCGGACACGCGCAGCAGAACCTCGACCAGCCGGTCGAGGTCCACGGCCGGGGCGCCGCGGAAGGCGTCGAGCATGCGCGCCACGCGCGTGCGCGAGATCATGTCCAGCGCCAGGAAACGGTTGAGCGGTGGCAGTGCCACCGACGAGTCGCGGAACACCTCGGTGGCGATGCCCCCCATGCCGAAGCTCACCACGGGGCCGAAGCTCGGGTCGGTGGTGAGTCCCACGATCAGCTCGCGTCCGTGCGGGCGCTCGATCATCTTCTGCACCAGAACGCCCAGGAACTTGGCGTGCGGCGCGTGCTCGGCCACCCGCGCGGCGATCGTGTCGAAGCCCGCCTCGACCTCCTCGGCGCTGCGCACGTTGAGCAGCACGCCGCCCACGTCGCTCTTGTGGACCACGCCATCGGCGCGAACCTTGAGCACCACCGGGAAGCCCAGCGCCGCGGCCGCGCGACTGGCGTCGCCGCGCGTCGCGGCGAACACGCCCATCGCGGTCTCGATGCCGAAGCTCGCGAGCAGCGCCTTGGAGTCCTGCTCGTCGAGCACGTGACGCCCCTTCAGGCGCGCCTGCTCGACGATGCGGCGCGCCGCCGCCATGTCGAAGCGCATCTCGTCGTCCAGCGGCGGCGGCACCTGCAGGCGCAGCTCCCGGTTGCGCATGTGCTGGGCCAGGAAGCCGAAGGCCTCGACCCCGCGCTCCGGATTGATCAGCGCCGGCAGGTTGGCGCTCTTGAACTTGGCACGACCCCGCCCTGCGTCCTTCTCGCCCAGCCAGGCGGTGATCACCGGCTTCTCAGTGGCCTGCGCCAGCGGCAGCAGGGCATCGGCCGCGGCCTCGGCCGACAGGCGCGGCGTGGGCGCATACAGCACCAGCACGCCGTCGTTGTTCTTGTCGGCCAGCAGCAGCTCCAGCGCCCGCTCGTAGCGTGGCGCGTCGGCGTCGGCCGAGATGTCGACCGGGTTCACGTAGGGCCAGGGCGCGGGAAGCAACTCCTCCAGCCCCTGCGCCGCCTCGCGCGAGAGCTTGGCGATCTGCACCCGGTTCTCGGCCGCGGCATCGGCCGCGAGCGCCCCCGGGCCACCGCCGTTGGTGAGGATGGCGAGCCGCTCGCCGTGGGGCAGGCGGTTGGCCGCGAAGGCCTCAGCCGCGGCGAACAGCTGGGCGATCTTGTCCACGCGGATCGCGCCGCCGCGGCGCAGCGCGGCCTCGAAGACCGCGTCGTCGCCCACCAGGGCTCCGGTGTGGCTCATCACCACGCGCGCCCCGGCCAGGTGGCGGCCGGCCTTGAGCACGATCACCGGCTTGACCGAGGCCGCCGCGCGCACGCTCGACAGGAAAGCGCGCGCGTCCTTCACGCCCTCGACGTAGATCAGGATGGCGCGCGTGGCCCCGTCCATGGCCAGGAAGTCCAGCACGTCGGGCACGTCGATGTCGATGCCGGCGCCGGTCGACACCACCGACGAGAAGCCGAAGCCCGCGGTCCACGCGAAGTCGAGCAGCGAGGCGGCGATGGTTCCCGACTGCGACACCAGCGCGAGCGACCCGGGCCGGATCGGCGCGGGCGAGAAGCTTGCGTTCATGCCCTGCGAAGAGCGCATCAGGCCCACGCTGCTCGGGCCGATCATGCGCACGCCCGCCTCGCGCGCCGCGGCCAGCACCTCCTGCTGCCAGTGCACGCCCTGCTCGCCGATGCAGGTGAAGTCGCCCGAGAGCACGAGCGCGAAGGGGATTCCCTTGGCTCCCGCCTGGCGCAGCAGCTTCGCCACGGTGGGCGGCGGCGTGGTGATGACCACCAGGTCGACCTTGCCGGGCAGCGCCTCGATCGAGGGCAGGCAGGGGCGGCCGCCGAGCTCGGCGTACTTGGGATTGACCGGATAGAGGTCGCCCTTGAAGTCGCCCGCGAGCACGCTGGACCAGAGGTAGGTGCCCGGGCTGCCGGGCTTTTCGCTCGCGCCGACGATGGCGATCGAGCGAGGCAGCAGCGCAGGGCGCAGGAAGTGCGGTGCATCCATGGGAAGGGGTCTCCGGGCGCACGAAGCTGGGCTCGCCGCCGAGCCCGAGCAACATATCAGAACGCCCCTGCCGTAAGGGCGCCCTCGGGAGGGGATTGACCCGCATCAAGCGCGATTGGGCACTGACGTCTAGCCTAGCTCGCAAGGATGTCGCCACCATGAACACACCCCTCAGCGAACAGGATCTCGCAGAACTCAAGCGCCAGCTCACCCGGCGGCGCGAGCAACTGAGCACCGAGATTCGCGAGCAGATGCACGCCAGCGGGCTCGACCGCCAGGGCGAGGCGCTCGACAGCGACACCTCGGAAGAGGCGCGCGACCGCGGCGACGAGGCCACCACCTTCGAGCGCACCGCCCTGCAGGTGGCGCAGATCAAGCGCGACCACGACGAGCTTGCCGCCGTCGAGGCGGCGCTCGCGCGCATGGCCGCGGGCAGCTACGGCGTGTGCGAGGAGACCGGCGAGGCCATCGAGCGCGCGCGCCTGTTCGCCAATCCTGCCGCCACGCGCAGCCTCGCCGGACAGACCGCGTACGAAAAGCGCAACGGATTCAGAACCCAGGGCTACTAGGCCCGTCATCGGAGTCGAGCAACATGGGCGCCCTCAGGGAACTCTTCACCACGCCGGTCGGCCTGCTTTCGCTGGGCACGATCCTGTTCGTGATTTACATGGGCTTCTGGTTCAACCGCTTCTTTGCCAAGAAGATCGCCGAGTCGCAGCCCCCGGCCGACGCCCCGCCGCCGCAGGCACCGAACTGAGCGCTTGCCCCGCGCGGGCGCTGGCTGGCAAGCTGGCCCGGCGCGCTGCCATTCCGGCGGGGCGCCTACCTGAAAGTTCAACCGTGATCAGACACTTCTGGCTTGCCGCCGCCCTGACGCTCGCCGCGCTGGGGCTGTCGGCCTGCGTGGCGTACGCGCCCGTGGCGGCACCTGCGCCCTCGGCCTTCGATCGGGCCTACAACGGCGCGCTGGCGGCGGCGCAGGACGTTGGCATCCAGGTCACCTCGGCCGACCCGGCCACCGGCCAGATCCGCGGCACGCGCGGCGGCCAGCCGGTGAGCATCAGCGTCACGCAGCAGCCCGACGGCGGTGCCCGCGTGCAGTTCGACGGCCCGGGGGCGACGCAGCGCGAGCCCGACCTGGCAACCCGCTTCGCCCAGGCCTACCAGCGCCGCACGGGTCGCTAGCGATTCGTGCCGCGGCGCTCGACCGGCGCGGGTTGCGGGCAGGCCCGGCGCTTCATGCGACTGGCGCGGCCCGCACCGCGCGGTCGGCCACCACGTAGCCGTCCACCAGTTCGATCGCCCGATCGCAGCGCGCCGCCAGGCGCGGGTCGTGGGTGACCACCAGGCAGGCCGAGCCGTGGTCGCGGTTGAACTCGCGCAACAGGGCGAAGACCTCGTCGGCGGTGTGCGTGTCCAGATTGCCGGTGGGCTCGTCGGCCAGGATCAGCGCCGGATGCAGCATCAGCGCCCGCGCGATCGCCACGCGCTGCTGCTGCCCGCCCGAGAGCTCGCCGGACTTCTTGCCCGCCTTTTCGGCCAGTCCCACGCGGCGCAGCAGCTCCGCCGCGCGGCTGCGCGCTTCGGGCGGCTCGCCGCCCGCGGCGATCACCGCCGGCATCATCACGTTCTCGAGCGCGGTGAAGGCCGGGATCAGGTGGTGGAACTGGAACACGAAGCCGATGGTTTGGCCGCGCAGCGCGGTGAGCGCGTCGTCGCCGAGCGCCGCCGTGTCGCGCCCGGCGATCTCGACCCGGCCCTCGGTGGGCCGCTCGAGCAGGCCGATGGTGTTGAGCAGCGTGGACTTGCCCGAGCCCGAAGGCCCGATCAGCGCCGCGAATTCGCCCGCCTGGAGCACGAGGTCGATGCCGTGCAGCACCTCGGTGGCCACCGGGGTGCCCGCGTTGTAGGTGCGGCGCACGCCCGCCAGGCGGATCACCTCGCCGCGGTGCGCGGGGCCGGGCTCAGTCATGGCGGATCGCGGCCACCGGGTCCATCAGCGCCGCGCGGCGCGCCGGCAGCCAGGCGGAGACCAGGCCGGTGACGAAGGCCACCAGCATGGACGACAGCAGCAGCAGCGGCTCGACACGCGGCTCGATCAGGAAGCTGCCGTCGGCGTTGCGGTAGATCTGCGAGAACACCAGGATCAGCACCACCGCGAGCACCGCGCCCGCGAGCGCGCCGATCAGCCCGACCAGCCCGCCCTGCAGCAGGAAGATGCTGCGCACCTGGTCGCGCCGCGCGCCCATGGCGCGCAGGATGCCGATCTGCCGCGTCTTCTGCACCACGCTCACCACCAGCACGCTGGCGATGCCCACGGCCACGATGATGGTCACGAAGATGCGGATCAGGCGCGAGGTCACGGTCTGGTTGCGCAGGCCGGCGAGCAACTGGCCGTTGGTCTGCATCCAGCTCTCGGCCTTGAGCCCGGTGGCGGCGGCGATGCGCTGCGCGGTGACCTCGGCGCCGAAGAGGTCGGCCACCTTGAGGTCGAGCTGGGTGACCGACCCCGGCAGGTCGAGCAGGCTCTGCGCCACGCGCAGGGTGGTGAACACCCAGCGGCGGTTGAGGTCGCGCACGCCGATGTCGAACACGCCGGTCACCGTCATGGTCTGTTCGCGCCCCTCGGGCGTGGCGAGCCGGAACTTGTCGCCCACCGCCAGGCCCAGATCCTTGGCGAGCTCGGTGCCGATCAGCGCATCGGTGCCGCCGACCTGGTAGCGGCCGCGAACGAGGTCGGTGTCCAGGCTCACGATGCGGCGGTACTGCTCGGGCTCGATGCCCATGATCGCCACCGACTTGATCGCCTCGCCGCGCTGGGCGAAAGCCGGCCCCGAGGCCAGCGGCGAGACGGCCACCACGCCCGGCGTGGCGGCGAGCAGGCGCTGGGTCGACTCCCACTGATCCAGCCCGCGCAGGCGCTGCGCGCGCGGCTCGATGACGCGGCCCTGCGCCTCGTCGGCACTGAGCACGCCGCGGTTGGCGTCGTCGGGCATGCGCACCACGATGTGCGACTGCGAGCCCAGGGTGCGCTGCACGATCGCGGTCTGGAGCTGGTCGATCAGGGCCGTGAGGAACACGATCACCGCCACTCCGCCGGCCACGCCCGCGAGGATCAGCGCGGTCTGCATCCCGCCCTCGCGCAGGAAGCGCAGGGCCACCATCCACACGAAGGGCAGGCGCACGCTAGCGGCCCGTCATCGCCGGCACGTCCGCGCCGGTGCGCGCCTTGGGCGGCCGCCAGTCTTGCGCGCGCACCCGGGCGCCTTCGGCCACCGGACTGGTCGCCACGATCGCGCGCTCGCCCGCGGCCAGGCCCTGGGAAATCTCGACCTGCCCCAGGCCGCGCACGCCCAGCGCCACCGGCACGCGCACCGCGCGCCCCTCGCGCACCGCCAGCACCCAGGGGCTGGCCTCGGCATCGCGCACGAACTCGGCGGGCAGGATCACGGCATCGTCCTGGCGCGCCGCCAGCATCTCGACCGAGGCCGTCATGTCGGGCCGCAGGAAATCCGGAGGCTGGGCAACGCGCAGGCGGATCTCGACGGTGCCGCGGGTCGCGTCCACTGCCGGCGCGATGTAGTAGAGCTCGGCCTCGAAGGGGCGGCCGGGGAAGGCGTCGGCCGCGGCGCTCGCCTTCTGGCCGGGCGCGAGGTGACGCAGGTTCTTCTCGTCGACCTGGGCATGGATGCGCGTTTCGCCGTCGGCGACCATGGCCAGCAGGCGCCGCCCCGCCTGGGCCACGTCGCCCGGCTCGACCTCGCGCAGCGTGACCTGCCCGGCCATCGGCGCCTTGATCACCAGATTGGCCAGCCGCGCCTGCGCCAGCGCGAGCGAGGCGCGCGCCTGCTCGAGCCGCGCCTGCGCCAGCGCGTGCTCCGCCCCGCCCACGCGCTGCGCCTCGGCCTGGGCGCGCGCCGCGGTCACGCCCGCCTCGGCACTCTTGAACGCGCGCTCGGCCTCGTCGAGCCGCGAGCTGGAGAAGAAGCCCTTGTCGGTGAGCGCCTTGACGCGCTCGAACTCGCTGCGTGCCTGCGCCAGCGTGGCCTCGGCCTGGCGCAGCTGTTCGTTGGCCACCGGCGCACCGACGCGCGCGAGCTGCACCATGCGCGCCTCGGCCTCGACCTGCGCGGCGCGCGCCTGCGCCAGTTGGGCGCGGGCCTCGTCGGCGTCGAGCTCGATCAGCGGCTGGCCCGCGGCGACGCGGTCGGCCTCGCGCACCAGCACGCGGGTGACGCGCGCCGTGGCCTGCGCGGCGAGTTCGATGTGCGCGGGCGCGGCAATGCGGCCGGTGGCGACCACCGTCTGCCGGATCGGGCCGCGCTCGGCCACCGCGACCTCGACCGCCGTGCCGCGCCAGGCGTTGACGGAGAACACGATGAGCGCGAGAACGAGGATCGCCGCGAGCGCGAGGCCGCGGCGCGCCCAGGGTGAGGTCGGCAGGGCAGGCATGCGCCGACTCTACCAGCGGCCCGATCGGGTTCTTGTGCGCTGGCTCACGAGCCACGGCCCGCGGGGTCGTTTGAGACAATCGCGCAATGCATCCTTACGCGCTGTTCGCGGTGTCCACGCTCATCTGGGGCACCACCTGGTACGCCATCACCTTCCAGCTCGCCGCGGTCGCGCCCGAGCTCGGCGTGGCGCTGCGCTTCGCCTTTGCCGGCGGCCTGATCCTCGCCTTCTGCCTCTGGCGCGGCATTAGCCTGCGCTACCGCCCCCGCGAGCACGCGCAGATCGCGCTGCTCGGGCTCACCAACTACAGCGTGAGCTACATCCTCATCTATCACGCCGAGCAGCACATCGTCTCGGGGCTGGTGGCGGTGGGCTATGCGGGGGCGCCGCTGATCAACATGCTGATCGCACGCTGGATGCTGGGCACGCCGCTCAGCCGCCGCGTCGCCGTGGGCGGCGGGCTGGGGCTGGCGGGCATCGCGCTGATCTTCTGGCCGGAACTGGCCGCGCTGCAGTCCAACCCGGCCGTGCTGCTGGGCGCGGTGCAGACCGCGATCGCGGTGCTGATCAGCTGCTACGGCAACGTGTGCGTGGGCAAGCTCTACGACGAAGGCGTGTCGGGCTGGGGGCCGCTGGGCCTGTCGATGCTCTGGGGTGGGGCCATCAGCCTGGCCGCCGCGGTGCTGATGGGCGTGCCCTTGACCATCGAGCTCGGGGCGGCCTTCATCGGCTCCTTCCTGTACCTGGCACTGTTCGGATCGGTGCTCGCCTTCGGGGCCTACTTCGCGCTCATCGGCCGCATCGGCGCGGCGCGCGCCTCCTACGTCGGCGTGATGTCGCCGGTGCTGGCGCTGATGATGTCGGCCGTGTTCGAGGGCTACGACTGGCGACTCGCCACCGTGCTGGGCGTGGGGCTGGCGGTGGCCGGCAACGTGATCGCGCTGTGGCAGCCGCGCTCGAGAAGGGCGCAGGGCCGGCCCCTAGAATCGCGGGCATGAAGATCAATGGCACTCACTGGCGATCGATCTGGTGGATCGACGCGCAACGCGGCGTGGGGATCGTCGACCAGTCGGCCCTGCCCCACGCCTTCGCGACCCTCGAGCTCCCGAACTGGCCGGCGGTGGCCGCCGCGATCACCGACATGAAGTTGCGCGGCGCGCCGCTGATCGGCGTGGCCGGCGCCTGGGGCGTGGCGCTGGCGATGCGCGACGACGCCTCCGACGAGGCGCTCGCCGCGGCCTGCACGGCGCTCGCCGCCACCCGGCCCACGGCGGTGAACCTCGGCTGGGCGATCGAGCGCATGCGCGCGGTGCTGCTCGCGCACCCGCCGCACGAACGCTTCGAGGTAGCACGGGCCGAGGCCGCGAAGATCACCGAGCAGGACGTGGCGCTGTGCCAGGCGATCGGCCGCCATGGCGCGACGCTGATCCGCGAGGCGCACGAGCGCCTGGGCCGCCCAGTGCAGATCCTCACCCACTGCAACACCGGCTGGCTGGCGGCGGTGGACTACGGCACCGCGCTCGCCGCCATCTACACCGCGCATGACGAGGGCGTGCCATTGCACGTGTGGGTGGACGAGACCCGCCCGCGCAACCAGGGCCTGCTCACCGCCTGGGAGCTCGCAGCGCACGGCGTGCCGCACACCCTGATCGTCGACAACGCCGGCGGCCACCTGATGCAACGCGGCCACGTCGACCTGGTGATCGTGGGCGCAGACCGCGTCACGGCGCGCGGTGACGTGGCCAACAAGATCGGCACCTACCTCAAGGCCGTAGCCGCGGCCGACTGCGGCGTGCCCTTCTTCGTGGCCGTGCCCTCGCCGAGCTTCGACTGGACCCTCTCCGACGGTCTGAGCCAGATCGAGATCGAGAACCGCTGCGGCAAGGAAGTGCGCTTCGTCGCGGGTCTGGACGATGCGGGCCGGCCGGCCAAGGTGGCGATCGCGCCGGGCAGCACGCACGTCTCGAACCCCGCCTTCGACGTGACCCCGCACCGCCTGGTGACTGCGCTGATCAGCGAGCGCGGCGCTTGCGCGCCGGCAGACCTGCATCTGCTGTTCCCCGAGCGCATACAGGCGCAGTGAAGCAAGCGCGCTGCGCGAGCGGGTGAGCGGCACGCTGGACTGCGCTAGCGCTGAACGGGGTCGTTGGAGTTGAGAGTCGCCACGCCACGGACAGCGGGCACGGTTCCGCTCGTGTCCCCCGGCCGGTCTGCTGGCAAGCAGACCAGCCTCCTCCTTGACCTCGCTCCACCGCGCCCACTGCCCGTGGCTGCCACGCGCGTCGCGGTGCGCCATAGCATTTCGTCGCACGGGCACGCCCTTACCCGAAGGCCGATGGGGCGCTGCGCGCAGTGAGGTCAAGGAGGAGGCCGCCGCAGGCGGCCGGGGGACACGAACGGAGTGCAGCGCCCCGTCGGCCTGAGCTGACGCTGGCATCGACGTGTGGTCGCATTCAAGTCGCCACGCCGCAGCCAGCGCCCGGGAGACGCGAACGGAGTGCGGCGCCCCGTCGGTCTGAGCGCCAGCGGAGTCTTGTTTCCGCGCGGGCTGCGCAGGCTGCTAGCGTTGCGCCGGCACAAAGGATGAGACACCCAAGACCATGAGCCCTGCAGAAGACAGCCGCGCCCTGCGCGAGGCCGTGATCGCCACCGCGCTGGCGATGAACGCGGCGGGGATCAACGTCAACAAGAGCGGCAACGTCTCGGCGCGCTGCGCGCGCGGCGCGGTGGCCGGTTTCGTGGTCACCCCCAGCGGCGTGCCCTATGCGCGGCTCGCGCCCTCGGACCTGGCCTTCCTGCCACTGCGCGACGACGGCGCGGCCGACGCGCATGCCCACGGACCGCATGCGCCCTCGAGCGAGTGGCGCTTCCACCACGACATCTACCGCGCTCGCCCGGAGTTCGGCGCGATCGTGCACACCCACTCCGTGCACGCCACCGCGCTCGCCTGCCTGGGCGAAGGCATTCCCGCCTTCCATTACATGGTCGCGGCGGCGGGCGGCGCCGACATCCGCTGCGCGCCCTACGCGACCTTCGGTACACAGGCCCTCTCGGACCACGCGCTCGCGGCGCTGGCAGGCCGCAAGGCCTGCCTGCTCGCGCACCACGGCGTGATCGCCTGCGGCGCCGAGCTCGATGCCGCGCTGGCCCTGGCCATCGAGGTGGAGAACCTCGCGCGCACCTACGGGCAGGTGCGCGCACTGGGCGTGCCGCGTCTGCTCGATGCGACCGAGATGGAACGGGTGTTGGAGAAATTCGCGAACTACGGCCGGCCGCGCGCGGGGCGCGGGGAGTGAAGGCCGGCTAGCGGTTGCGTCGCGCGGCCACGTCGGCGCTCACGTTGCCGCGTACCCCGACCTCGACCTCGGCCTGGCCCTCGTTGACCAGCATCCAGGGCAGGGGCAGGTTGTCGGGCAGCACGCTGATGCGATGGCGGCCCGCCGCCACGGCCGGGAACTCGTAGCGGCCCTGCGCGTCGGTGCGCACCGCGAAGCGGCCGTCGAGCACCACCGTCACGTTGGCCACACCCTGCTCGCCGGCCTCGAAGCGGCCGCTCTCGTTGGCGTCGAGGAACACCACGCCGCTCAGGCGGCCGGAGCCGCTGCCGGGCGCGCCGCCCAGGGGCGCGGCCATGCTGCCGGCGCGCTCCTCGAAGCGCAGCGTGAGCGCGATGCCGCGGCCGTTGATGCGCTCCTCGAAGCGACGCGAGAGCGCTGCCAGCGGCGAGTCCACAACCACGAGGTTCTCGCCGCGCGTCTGGTTGCGGTAGAGCGTGGCGATGAACGAAAACTGGGGCAGGAAGCGGTAGGTCAGGCCCAGGTTGCCGAGCAGCGTCGTGGGCGTGGCCTCTCCCGTGCTGTTGAGCCACTGCACGTTGGCGTCGAGGCTGAGCTGCCGCGCGAGGTCACCGCCGCCGAACACCGAGAAGCCGTACTGCTGGGAGCTCGTGCGCCCGTCGTCGTAGCGGCCGATCAGGGCCGAGGTCGACAGGCGCGTCCCGGCGGGCATGCTCCAGGTCTGGCTCGCACTCAGGGTGAGTTCGCGCTGGTCCTGGTTGGAGGCGGCATAGATCTGGTTGCGGTTGATGAGCAGCGGCCAGGTCTTCTCGACGTACGCATAGGCCGACCAGGCCGTGCCGTCGGCGTGGCGCGCGTTGCCGCCCGCGCCAACCCCGAGCCCCTGCCCGAACTGGTAGCGCACGCTGCCCGAGACGAAGGTCGCGGCCGGCAACTGCGCTTCGCCCGCCGGTTCGGCGTAGTCCAGCATCAGGTCCCACCACCACTGACGGCTGCCGTAGTTGATGCGGTAGTAGGCGCCGCGCGTGTCGCTGCCCACGGGCTGGTTGGCCCACACCAAGGCGGTGCCTAGGTAGAACAGGCCGAAGCCGTGCTGATAGCGGCCATCCTGGATCGTGGCGTCGACCCAGGCCCCCAGGCCGGACTGGGTGAGGCTCGTGTCGCTGCCCAGGGCGTTGAACTGCACCCGCGTCGTGGCGTCCTGCCAAGCGGCGGCGCCGAACCAGGAACTCGTGGAAAAGCGCTGCGCGTCGGGGCGAAACTGGAAGGGGCTGGTGGCGTCGTGCGCGTCCTGGTACTGCAGTCCCACGGTCCAGCGCGGCGACAGCGTCCACTGCCCGCCCGCGCCCGTCACGGTGCCGTCCAGGCGACGGAACCCCGGCACGTAGACGCCGGTGTACACGCCGGGCTGGCCCACGCTCGCCAGAAGCTGAGTGCCGCCCGCGTCGCGCCACTCGGTGGAGCCGCCCAGCATCGGCGTGGTGGGCACGATCCAGCGCTGCTGCTGGCGCGTGAGGTCGATGGCCGCGGAATTGAGCGTGCCCAGGCCGTTGGTGGCGCGCCAGCCGCCGTCGAAGGGCAGGTCGCGCTGCCACAGCGTCAGCAGCCCGTCGCCCTGCTGCTTGCCCACCACCCCGTCGAGGGTGAAGGTGCCGTGCTGCGGCGTGGCCAGAAAGCCGCTGATGCCCAGTCCGTACTGCGTTTGCGAGAGGGAGTTGAGGCTCTGGTGCGAGTAGATCGCGTCGAGCCGCAGTCCGCGCGGCCAGCCGGCGGTGTTGGTCTCGGCCACCTCGCCGCGCCAGATGTCGGGTTCGAGCGTGCCGTCGGCGATCAGCTGATCGCGGTAGGCGGGCTCAGCCGTGCTGCCGGCAGGATCGCCTGCCTGCTTGCGCGTGGGGCGAGGGTTCTCGGCACGCGCAACCACCTCGGGCGTCGTCGCCGGCGCGACCTGGGCCCAACCGGGCACGGCAAAGGCCGTGCCGGTGACCATCAGGATGCCGGCCAGACGAGGCGCCATGAGGCGTCACTCGAAGCGCTGATCGAAGGGCAGGCTGGCGCCCGCCCATTCGAGCGTGCCCTGCACGCGCACCGGCAGGGCCGCGTCGGCCGGCTGCTGCGGCCCGAGCTGGGCGTTGAGGGTGATCGCGCGGGTCTCGCCCGGCAGGATGGGGAAGGAGAGCGGCGTGAACTCGAGCTCACGCCCCTTGGCGTCGACGCCGCTCAGGAAGCCGCCCACGCGCCCATGCGCGTTGCCGGTGTTGCGCACCCAGATCGTGGGCACGCGCTTGCCGTCCACGGTCTGCACGCCGCTCTTGACGATCTCGAGCACCGGCGCGGCGCCACCCACGGCCACGTAGACGATCACCCCCAGGCGGCCCCGCACGGGGAGGTTCAGGCCGCTGGCGCTGGCGTTCACCGGCTCGTCGCCTTCGATCAGCAGCGCAAAGCGGCACTCGCCGGCGGGCGCCTCGGGCGGCACGGCCACCTCGAAGCGGTAGCGGGCGCGTGCCCCGCCGGGCAGGGCCAGATCCGCGCGCTCGATCGCCACCCAGGGGCGGCAGGAGCCCGGGCGCAGCTCGTCGAAGAAGCTCACGCTGGCGTCAGCGCCGAGCGTCCAGTCGGCGGTGCGCACGCGCAGCTTGGTCGGCAGGGCCGCGACGTTCGAGATCTCGACCACCTCGCGCAGGCGTTCGCCGGGCTTGGCCCGCAGTTCGAAGCGCGGCGGCGAGGCCGCGGCATTGAAGCCTTGCGCGGCCGCGGGCGCCACGAGGCACAGCCAGGCAGCCAGGGCGAGGAGGAAGCGTTCAGTCGACATCGATTTCGAAGTGGAAGTTGAGGCGGTAGCTCGCGGCCATGCGGTTGCCGTCGGCCTCTATGCGCAGGGCCAGGGTCTCGGCCAGCAGCGGCGTGGTGATCGGCCCGGCGTAGACCAGGGTGCGCTGGCCGGTGCCCACCTGGCCGGGCAACAGCCGGCCCTGGGTGGTCCAGCGCGCCACCACCTTCCCTGGCGGCTGCTCGGGCAGTGCCAGGTAGATGCGGCCCTGGCGGTTGAGCCAGGGCGCGAGATTGAGCCGCACCTGCACGGTGGTGGCGCCCTCCATGGTGTCGTCGCCGCCGCGCGTGGGTGCCACCGAGCGCCAGCGCAACGCGACCGCAGACTCGTAGGGCTGGGTGGCGCCGTCGTCCACGCGGTAGGTGGCCGCGCCTGCGGGGAGCGCAACAAACGCGAGCGCGGCGGCGATCAGGGCGGCGAGCGGCCTCATGGCGCGCTCAGCGTGTAGGTCACCGTGCCGGTGTAGGTGCCGGCCGCGGGAGTGGTGGTGTTCAGGTACGAGAAGCTGAAGCAGCTCTCGGCCCACTGGTTGCGGGCGATGGGGCCGATGGTCTGGCTCGCCGTGCCGGTGAAAGTGCCCGCGGGAAAGGGTTGCGCGCCGGTGTCGCCATTGCCACTGCTGGTCCAGCGAATCTGGGTGAAGGGCAACGTCTGCCCCGAGCCGTTGGATAGCGGGGTGGCGGAGTTGGCCGTGACGGTTGCCGCTCCGGTGTTGGTGGTCGAGCGGTAGAAGCCGCCGACGTACAACTGGTTGGCGTTGCAGAAGGCGAAGCCGTCGTAAAAGCTATTCGTGGCGCCGGTGTTGGTCGCCATGGCCTGAGCGGCGCTATTGCCTACCGCCGCCGTGGGCACCGCGACTGACACCAGGTTGACGGTCGGATTCGCCTGGGGGGTACCGCCCGAGTTGTAGTTGCCGCCGGTAAAAGAGCCCACCCCCACCTGCAGATAGATCGTGCGCGGGTTGGCGGCCGTGATGTTGGTGGTGAAAGCAGCCGCCGGAGCGGCCGCCAATGCGCAGGCAACCGCCCCGACCCAGTGCCCGAGGCGGGCTGCGCTGCGCATGGCTCAGTCTTGCTCGATGAAC
>ERZ795055.2361-NODE-2361-length-14341-cov-22.331303_pt1 | contig 14341 bp, 11 predicted proteins | sample MGYA00375139_ERZ795055 | MGnify/ENA primary metagenome ERZ795055 (study PRJEB30184, sample SAMN05720283) | anaerobic digester metagenome | isolation source: active sludge of municipal wastewater-treating anaerobic digesters | place: USA | collected 2015-01-23 ...
AACTCATCCGGCCCAGCTTTCTGGATGACGAGGTGATCCAGGTGCCGTCGATGGCACTGGAGCGGGCGCGGATGGAACTGGGGCACATGGCTGAACTGACCGAGGACATGCTGCTCAAGGCCCGATCGGCCCTCGAGTCCATGACGCCGTGCGAGCTGTCCCGCCAGGGCGATCAGGTGCGGGTGCTGCGCGAAGCCGTGCTCGACTATCTGGCGCACGTCGGGCGCAGCGAGCTGAGCGACGCCGAGTCCGCCGAGTACGTCCGGCTGGTCGCCGCCGCGGGCGAGATCGACACCATGAGCACGGCCATCAGCCGCGAACTGGCGCCGCTTGCCGGGGCGGCGAAGGACGCGGACCTCACGCCCTCGCCGGAGGCGGTGGACCTGCTGCGGCGGCTGCTGCTGACGACGCAGGAAATGGCGCAGTCCGCGCTGCGGGCACTGGTCGACAGCGACGAGCGCGCCGCGCAGGCGGTGGTGGCCAGGCGCGGCACGATCCTGGACCTCACCTCTGAGCTGCAACGCCTGCAGGCCTCGCGCCTGACCCAGGACGACCCGAAGCGCCTGATCAAGCACCGCCTGCAGCTCGAGCTCGTCGACCGGCTGCGGCGCATCCATGGCGTGGCCGAGGACATGGCCCTGTCGGTGCTGCCGCGCAGCGTGCTCGCTGCCGAGCTCTCTTCGTAGCGGGTCGTAGCCAGCACCTGGCGGCTGCGAGGCGCACCCAGCCCCGGCGCCGCGGCCCGGGAGGGTGATCGGGATCGGGCACCGCGCATTCGCACCCTGGCGCGCCTGCGCCGAGGGCCGACCCTAGGCTGGCGGCGTGGCGGCGGATCCGCGCCGGCGCGCGCGCGGCTCGACGTGCTTCCAGCGCCGGTGCACCCAGTACCACTGCTCCGGATGGCGCGCCACCAGCCGCTCGAGCGCCTGGTTGTAGGCCCGCGTGTTCAGGCGGATGGCCTCGGTCGTGCTGCGATGCTCGATCGGCGCCAGCGGCTCCTCGAAGCGCAGTACGTGGCGCCCGTCGGGCTCACGCCAGCTCGAGCCTGGCAGCACCGGCGCCCCCGTGGCCAGGGCGATGATCGCCAGGCTCTTGAAGGTCCAGGCCGGATGGCCGAGGAACTCGACCGCGATGCCGTCGGGCGGCGCGGCGTGCTGATCGAAGGGCAGGACCACCGCTTCGCCGCGCGCCAGCGCCTCGAGCATGGCGTCGAGCGATTCGCGCTTGGAAAACACGCCGAAGCCGGCCTCCGCGAAGCGCCGCGTCACCAGGCGATCGAGCCACTCGGGCTTGATCGGCCGGCGCACGAAGTGGATGCGCCCGTGCAACTCCGGGAAGTGTGCGATGCCCGCGGTCGTCGAGACTTCCCAGTTGCCGAAGTGGCCGGTGAGGATGAGGATGCCCTTGCCCTGGTCGCGCGCGGCGATGAAGTTATCGATCCCCTCCACGCGCACCAGCGCCATCTTCTGCGCCTTGCTCATCCAGCGAAAGCGCAGGAACTCGCCCGCCAGGCGCCACAGGTGCGCGTAGTGCGCCGCGGCGATGCGCGCGATCTCGGCGCCGTCGACGCGGCCCCCGAAGACGCGCTCCAGGTTCTCGCGCACCACCTTGCCGCGCAGCGGCAGCCAGCGCGCGATGAAGCGGCCCATGCGGCTCGTGGGCATGCGCGCGGGCACGGCCAGCGCAACCGCGGACGCGCTCGCGCGGTCGTGCGTGAGCGAGAGCTTGACGCTGCCGACGCGGTTGATGTCGAGCGCGTACTGCGCCGCCGCGTTGCACACCAGCTGCGGCGCGCCGTAGGCGTCGCTCGCGACCGAAAAGTCGTTCGCGGTGATGCGCCCGAGCGCCGTCTCGCGCGCAAAGAGTTTCAGGCAGGCTTCCTTGGCCGCGAAGCGGGCCGCGAGGCTGGCGGCGCGCCCCGGGCCGTCGCCGGCATCGGCGAGTTCCCGCGCCGAGAAAAACGCCGTCAGCCCGTCGGGCGGCGTCTCGCGCAACAGGCGCTCGATGCGCGCGATCTCGACGGTGTCGATGCCGCAGCCCTCAGGCGCGGACGCTGCGGTCGCTTGGTTCATCGGTCTGCGGCGTCGCGCATGCGCATCGGAAAGCTCGCGTCGCGGCTAGCGCCAGGCGCCAGGGGCGGCGGCGTGGCGCAGCTTCACGAGAGGCCGCGCGAGCGTGCAACTCACGGCGCGCGCACGACCAGCGCGGCGTTGGTGCCCCCGAAGCCGCGGCAGATCACCAGCGCGATCTTGCTGCGCGGCGCCTGCGGCCGGGCCGAGATTGCCAGCCCGGCGCAGTCGCGCGCGAGCGCCTCGAGCGGCGCGACGCCGGGCACCACGCCCTGCCTGAGCGCGTGCAAGGCCAGCGCCGCGTCGAGGATGCCGGCCGCGGCGATGAGGTGACCGAAGGCCCACTTGAACGCGGTGACGGGCGGCATCGATGCGCCGAACACTTCGCGCAGCGCAGCGGCCTCGGACGCGTCCGAGGCCGGCGTGCCGTTGCCGTGCGCCACCACCATGCCGACTTCCTCGGGCGCGATGCCGGCGTCGGCGAGCGCATCGCCAATGGCGCGCGCCACCCCCTCGCCGTCCTCGCGGATCGCGAGCAGGCCCTCGGCTTCGCAGCTCGCCGCGCCGCCGAGCACCTCGCCCAGCACCGCCGCGCCGCGCTCCTGCGCCGAGGCCTCGGTCTCGAGCATCAGCGCGGCGGCGCCCTCGCCGAACAGGCTGCCGTCGTGGCGCGCATCGAAGGGACGCAGCGCCTCGCTGGCGATCAGGCCGACGCAGTGGTAGTACAGCACCAGCTGCGGCTCGATGGGCGTGTCGTGGCCCACGGCCACCGCGCGGTCGGCCTCGCCGTGGCGCAGGGCCTCCATCGCCTCGATCACCGCGAGCAGGCCGCCGATGCTGTGGTTCGTGATGCAGGCATTCGGCCCCTTCAGGCCATGCCGGATGCCGATGTGGCCAAGCACGTTGTTCGGCAGCGTGCGCAGCAGCCACATCGGGTTGACCGAGTCGTTGAGCTGCCGCCCGAACTCCGGCAGGCTGCCCTTGGCCGCGCTGAGCAGCGGCAGGTAGTCGTACTGGTTCTGGTGGTTGCCGCCGCCCGAGCCCACGTACACGCCGCTGCGGTCGCTGTAGAGCGCCGCGGCGTCGTCGGCCAGCGTGGCGCGGTGCGCCGGCAGGCCCGACTGCTCGATCGCCTGGCCCGCGGCGTACAGGCCGAACAGGTCGGTGCGGCGGATGAGCTTGTGCAGCTTGCGGTCCTCCACCAGCGCGCGGGGGTTGTAGTCCGGCACCTCGCCGGCCACGCGCACCGGCCAGCCGCTGGTGTCCCACAGGCCGATCGGACCGATCGCGCTGCGGCCCGCGACGAGCGCCGCCAGGATGGCCTGCGGATCCATGCCCGCGGCGCACACGGCGCCGCTGGCGGTCACCACGATGCGCGGCCGGCTCATCGCGCGCTCCCCGCCAGGCCATCGACCAGCTCGGGATGGCGCAGCACGACACACGAGTTGGAGCCGCCGAAGCCGAACGAGTTCGACATCGCCATGCGCACGCGCTGGCGGCGCGGTGCCCCGAGCACGAAGTTCAGTTCGCAGTCAGGATCGGGCACGCGGTAGTTGGCGTTGACCGGCATCTCGCCGCGCTGGATGGCGAGCGCGCACACGGCGATCTCGGCCGCGCCCGCGGCGGCGATCAGGTGGCCCATGCTGCTCTTGGTCGAACTGACGGCCAGGCGCGCGACCTCGGCGCCGAACACCGCGCGCGTCGCCGCGCTCTCGCTGCGGTCGTTCATGCCGGTCGAGGTGCCGTGGGCGTTGAGGTAGTCGATGTCGGCCGGCGTCGCCTCGGCATCGGCCAGCGCCGCCCGCATCGCCTGGATCGGGCCGTCGCCGTCGGGCGGCGAGTCGGTGATGCGGTAGCTCGAGAGCGAATTGCCGTCGCCGGCGAGTTCGGCATAGATGCGCGCGCCGCGCTCGCGCGCCGCTTCCCACTCCTCGAGGACCAGGAAGCCCGCGCCCTCGCCGAGCAGGAAGCCGTTGCGGGTCGCGTCGAACGGGCGGCTGGCGCGCTCGGGCGTGTCGTTGTCGGCCGACACGGCCGAGAGCAGGCAAAAGCCCGCCAGGCCGACCGGGCTGATCATCGAGTCGAAGCCGCCCGCCAGCACGCGGTCCACCGCGCCGCGGCGGATGAGCTTGAGCGCCGTGCCCAGGGCCTGGCCGCCCGAGGCGCAGGCGGTGTGCACCGCGGTGGCGTAGCCGCGGATGCCGTGCACCTTGGCGAGCAGCGCGACGCCGTTGTTGGCGTTGCTGCGCGCGAAGATCATCGGGTCCAGCGCGCTTGGGTCGTCGAGCAGTCGCGCCGCGTCGAGTTCTCCGTCGGGCGCGGAGTGGACTTGCAGCGCGGCCAGATCGACATACTCGGAGGTCATCATCCCCGCGCCCACCGACAGGCCCCAGCGCCTCGCGGTCTCGGGTGTCGGGCGGATGCCGGCATCGACCAGCGCCTGCTCGGCGGCGACCAGCGCGAAGCGGTGCGCGCGCATCGTGTGCTTGCGCAGCCGCGGCTCGATCAGCGTGTCGTCGAAGCCCTTGACCTCGGCGGCGATGCGCGTCGAGAAGCCGCTGGCGTCGAACAGGCTGATCGGCGCGCCGCCGCTCTTGCCGGCCAGCAGCGCGGCCCAGGTGGCTTCCACGTCGTTGCCGACCGGCGTGACCAGGCCCAGGCCGGTGATGGCGACCCGTCTTCGATTCGAACTCATGCAGCAGTCTCCAGGCGCGTCCTGAGGCGCGCGGTGGCCACCGGGCGCTCGGCGCCGCGCACGGTCAGCGCGATGCGCGACGGGTCGTCGGTGGCGGGCACGGCCTCGATGCGCAGGCGCGTGCCAGGCTCGGTGAACGAACGCACCTTCACGTGCGTCAGGCTGGCCGGCACGTGACCCGGCAGCGCGACGCCCAGCGCGTGGCCGATCAGCGCGTCGAGCATCAGCGTCGCCGGAAACACCGGCCGGCGCGGAAAGTGGTCGGCGAAGAAGGGTGCCTCGGCGGGCACCTGCAGCCAGGCGGCGCCGGGCTCGCCGGCGATGGGCTCGACCTGCGCCGGCGCCACGCCGCCGAAGCGCCCCGGCGCCGCGCCCGCACCGCGCAGCAGCGCCAGGCGATCGGCCAGTGCCGCCGGGTCGTCGAAGTCGGCCACGGGCAGCATCGGACCCAGGCAATCGGCAAGTTCTATCGCCATCTGGCCGCCCACCTGCGCCGTGCCGGCGTAGGCCACGGCCTCGTCGTCGCACTGCTCGATCTCGACCGCGAGCTCGAGCAGCTCGCCTGGACGGACTTCGGCGTGGAAGCGGGTCTCGTTGGCCAGTGCCGCGACCGGTCGGCCACGAAACCCGATGGCCTCCATCGCCACCCACGCCGCGAGCTGGCCGACGGCCTCGGCGACCAGGCACGAAGGGAAGCGATCGATCGCAGCCGGCACCGCGAACACGGCGCGCGCACGGCGCGCCGGCTCGAACGCGGTGATGCGGTCGACGAACGAGAACGCCGCGAAGTGCGGGTCGGTCATCGGCTGCGCGCGCTCGCGGCAGCCGCCGCGCCGCCCAGGGGACGCAGCGCGCCTCCTGGGCCGGCGGCGAACGCTCCGAGCGCGGGGGTGGTCACGCCGCTTCGCGCTGCGCGGTGATCACGAGCTTGCAGAAGGTCTCGGGCGTGAACAGGCGGGGAATGTCCTTCGCCTTCATGGGGTTCTTGAAGCGCTCGGCGGGGATCTCGGAAAGGTAGGCCCGCAGTTGCGCCATGCCGGCGTCGGTGACCACGCCGCCGCTCTCGAACTCGGCCTCGGACAGCGCGCCGCGCGCGTTCTCGACGATCTTGCCGCGCGGGATCTTGATCTTGAACGCCCGCTCGAGGCGGAAGACCATGTCCAGGAAGTCGATCGACTCGGCGTCGAGGCCCTCGATCAGCGACACGTCGAGCTTGATGTCCTCGACGTCGCAGCCGAGCGCGTCGGCCATGGTCTCGGCGACGGTCGGAAAGACCGCGGCGATTTCTTCCTTGGTGATGGGGGTCGTCATCGTGCTTTCACTCCATTTTGAATCCACCGTCGACCGCGATGACCTGTCCGGTCACGTAGCTCGCGTGCGACGAAACGAGAAACCATACCGCATCGGCAACCTCTTCCGGCTTGCCCCAGCGGCGCATCAGGATGCGGCTTTGCACCGTGTCGCCGGCGAGCTCGCGCACCTCGGCCGACATCTCGGTGTCGATCACGCCCGGCGCGACCGCATTGACCCGCACCTTGCGCGGCGCGAGCTCGACGGCGAGCGCGCGCGTGAAGGCGTTGATCGCGCCCTTGCTCGCCGCGTAGTTGGTCTGGCCGCGGCCACCCTTGTCGCCGGCCACCGACGAGAGGTTGACGATCGCGCCGGCGCGCTGCGAGGTCATGTAGGGCACGACCGCGCGGCACACGCTGAACACGCCGCCCACGTTGGTCGCGAGCACCTCGTCGACGTCGGCGTCCTCGAAGGCCGCGAGCGGGTTGTCGCGCGTGATGCCGGCGTTGTTGACGAGGATGTCGACGCGCCCCGTGCGGTCGGCGATGCGCTCGACGGCCGCGGCGCAGGCGGCGCTGTCGCGCACGTCGAGCTGCTCGGCGGCGACCGTCCAGCCCGCTTCCCGGGCAGCGGCGAGCACCTGCTCGGCGGCGGCCGCGTTGCCGCGGTAGAAGAAGGTCACGTCGGCGCCGTCGGCGGCGAGGCGCTCGACGATTGCCCGGCCGATGCCGCGGCTGCCGCCGGTGACGATGGCGGTCTTGCCGGCGATGCCTGAGTCCTTGGACATTGCGCTCATCCCGAGATGGCGAAGCCGCCGTCGACCACCAGCGTGTGGCCGTTGATCATCCTGGCCTCGGGAAGGCACAGCAGATAGATCGCATCGGCCACGTCGGCGGTGGTCAGCACCGGGCCGGCCGGCGCGCGCGCCGCGTAGTTGGCGAGCACCTCTTCGCGGTTCGGGAAGTAGGCCAGCGCGTCGGTGTCGACCACGCCCGCGCTCACCACGTTGACCCGGATGCCGCGCGGACCGAGCTCCTGCGCGAGGGCCCGCGCCAGCGCCTCGAGCGCGGCCTTGGATGCGCCGATGAAGCCGTAGCCCGGCATCGCGCGCTGCGCGCCCAGGCTGGAGAGCGCGACGATGCGCCCGCCGTCCTTCATCAGGGGCAGCGCGCGCTGGGTCAGCAGGTTCAGCGCCAGGGCGTTGGTCTCCATGCACCAGCGCCAGTGCTTGAGCGTCATCTCGGTGGTCGGCTTGAGCACGCCGCTGGCGGCGTTGCTCACGACGATGTCGATGCGGTCGAAGTGCTTGACGAACTCGGCGAAGAGCTCGTCCACGCTGTCGGGGATGCCCACGCTGGCCTGGATGGCCACGGCGCGACGGCCGAGGGCGCGGATCTCGGCGCACAGCGCCTCGGCCTCTTCGGCGCTGTTGTAGTAGTTGGCGGCGATGTCGCAGCCCGCCGCGGCAAGCTTCAAGGCAGTCGCCCGGCCGATGCCGCGCGCTGCACCGCTGATGAGTGCGACCTTGCCGCTGAGTGCGCCTGACATGCTGCTGTGCTTTGCTCGTAGTGGGGGATCTGGCAACGCCCGGCACGACCTCGTCGGCGGGCAGGCGTGGATTTTACCAGCCGGGCCGTGCGCGCGAGGCTGAGTGCCCGGCCGCGGCCGCCACCTCAGCAGGCGCGCGTGAGGTAGACGCCCTCGCGCCCGACCACCGGCTTGCGGGTGGGCATCAGGATGGTGCAGCCGCCGTCCGGTGCCCGTATCTCGAGTTCGCCGTCGGTGGCAATGAGCTCTTCCGGTGCGAAGTCCTCGAAGCCGATCACCGGCCGCGCAAAGCGCCAGTCCTGGCTTTGGATCACCACGGCGCGCAGCAGCTCGTAGCGCTGCGGGGCGACGGGCGCCGCCAGCGGCTCGCGCTCGATCAGGCCGAAGTGCGCGATGAAGTCCAGCGCCACCTCGGTGGCCAGTTCACCGCTGGCGCGGCGGAAGTGCCCGCCGCACTCGGCCACCAGGCCCGCGCCGGCATGCTGCGCATCAGCCAGTCGGCCGTGCTCCACCAGCGGCGTGCCGGAGCCCAGGCCCTGCGGCATCACCAGATGCACGGCAGGGCGGCCGATGGCAAGCGCCACGGACGCGTTGGCCGGACGGTTCGGGTAGACCCAGAAGGGCTGCACGTCGGTGGAGGTGCTGTGCAGATCCAGCACATGGTCGGCTTCGGCCACCACGGCGCGCAACTCGCGCGCGCGAGCGAGCTCGGGGCTGTGCTCCGGACCATCGAGCCAGGCGCTGCTCCAGATGCGGTTGAGGTTGTGCACCAGCTGCCGGCTGTCCAGCGGCCGCTCAGGGTCGAAGGACTCGTAGGCCGCAACGTTGGCAAAGCTCACGGTCAGGGTGCCCATGCGCGGGCGCACTTGCGCGTCGAGCAGGTGGGTGCACGCCACCATGCCGCAGAACTCGTTGCCGTGGGTCAGCGCGTTCACCAGCACGTGCGGGCCAGGGCGCCCGCTGTCGAAGCGATGCACGTAGTCGACGCCCGTGTTGCCGCGGCGGTAGGGCGAAAGATCGCGAGGAAGCAGTTCGATGTCCATGGCGCCGCAGTGTCGTGAAAGAGGCTCGATCAGATCGGCCGGCGCGGATCGCCCCGAGCAAGGCCAGGTCCGCTCAGGTGCCCGCCGGGTCGGCGTCGCTCGGCCCTTGCGGAACAGTGGCCGGCGCGGCTGGCGCAGTCCCGCCCGGCGCGTTGCGCACGAGCAGTTCGCGCTGCGGCAGCGGCACCTGGATGCCGGCCTCGGCCAGGCCCTCGCGGATGCGCATCGCCAGGTTGCTGCGCACCTGCACCCAGTCGGCGAGTTCGCGGGTCCAGACGCGCACGCTGAAGTCCAGCGTGCCGGCGGTGAGCCCAGTGACAATCACGTTGGGCGCAGGGCTCAGGGACACGCCATCCACCGAGCGGGCGATTTCCTCGAGCAGCTTGACCGTGCGCTGGGGATCGGCGCCGTAGACGGTGCTCAGCTCGATGCTGATGCGGCGGCGCGTGCCGGTGAGCGTCCAGTTGACCAGCTTGTCGGCGATCAGCATGCCGTTGGGCACGACCACTTCGGCGCCGTCGAAGGTCGTCACGGTCGTGGCGCGCAGGCCGATCTCGCGCACGATGCCGGTCATGCCGGCCACCTCGACGGTGTCGCCGCGCTGAATCGGCCGCTCGAACATCAGGATCAGTCCGGCCACGAAATTGCGCACCACGTCCTGCAGGCCGAAGCCGATGCCCACGCCGAGCGCGCCCAGCACCAGCGTCAATTGCCCGACCTGGAAACCCGCCGCCGCCAGCGCCGCCAGCAGCCCGAAGAAAAGCACGACGTAATAGCTGAGCGAGGAGACGCTGTTGCCCACCCCGCGCGGCAGCGACAGGCTGGGCAGGATGTCCTCTGCCAGCACCTGCCGGATGGTCTTGGCCAGCCAGAACGCGCCCCAGGTCGCCAGTGCGAAGGTCACCATGCCGCCCAGGCTCAGCGACAGCTCGCCGATCTTGAACTCGTGCGTCAGCACGGTCGTCGCGAAGGTCGACACCGGCCGGTAGATGCGAAACGACTGCAGCGTGAACAGCACCCAGGCCAGCACCAGCACGGTGCGGCCGACGTTGAGCGCGGCCGGCACCAGGGAGGCGGCGTAGCGCGCCGAGAAGCGCGCCACCGTCGGCCCGGCCAGCAGCACCTGGGTCAGCGCCAGCACGACCCGGCTGCCTGCATACAGCGCCAGCGCCGCGTAGCTGCTGTCGAGCGTGGCCGTCACCAGCATGCCCGCCAGCGACACGTTGCCCAGTACGTTCGCGCCAGCCGCCACCGCCAGCACAATGCAGGCCAGCCAGACGACGAGCTTCCAGGTGCGACTCTGGAAGCGGCTGCCGTCGGCCTCGTCGGGGCGCCCCGAGGGCCAGAGGCGCCAGGCCAGGGTCAGCAGCATCAGCAGCGTGAGGCCCAGCAGCAGAACCCGGTACAGCAGGGGGCTGCCGACCAGCAGCGACACCACAACATTGAGGAAGTAGAAGACAGCGCTGAGGTAGGCCCAGGGGCCGACCACCTTCAGTAACTGGCGTTGCAGCAGCCCAAGCACGGGGACCCAGGCCAGCAGCATGACCATCTGCTGCCTGAGACCGGGCCCTTGCAGGCCGTAGACGATCGCCCCGGCAGCCAGCAGCAGCAGCCAGGCTGCCCAGGGGCGCGACAGCGCCTGCAGCGCGGCAGCGCCCAGTTGGTCCGCCGCCGCCAGCGAGCGGGCGCGGCGTCGCAGCCAGAACATCAGCGGCAGCAGCGCCGCGCCTGCAATGCCCAGCGCTGGCAGCAGGCGCGCACGCGACAGGTCGAACTCGTGGGCGAACGAGTTCTCGAGCTCCAGGTTGCTCCGCAGCTGGGCGGTGGCCAGGTCGAGGCGCTCGCCGTGGCGCAGCGCCTGCCACAGCGGCGGCCTGTCCATCGTGGTCAGACGGCGGTCCTCTTCGGCGATCTGGCGGGCGACCTCGGCCACGCCCTTTTGCACCTGCGCCGACAGCGCATTGCCCCGGCGGCCAAGGTCGATCAGGCGGGCCAGGGGATCGGCGAGCGCCGACTGGGCACGGTCGATGTCGGCCACCATCTCTTCGGCGCGCTTGAGCAGCGCCGGCGACAGATAGGGCTGCAGCGCGGTGGCCTGCCACGCGGCGCGGCGCGCGGCCAGTTCGGCGGCGTCTTCGGAGGCGGCACCGGTGGCCCGCGTCAGCTCGGCGCGCGTCTGGTTCAGCAGACGCTCCTGCAGCAGCCAGTGCCGCTCCAGGCTCTCCAGGCGCTGCACCGACAGCACGGAAAGATCGGTGCCCTCGGTGGCCTCGGTCAGCCGGTCGATGGCCTCGGCCCGAACCCCCAGCGCCTGTTCGATGCCGGCTGCCCGTCCGGTGACCTGGGCGTAGCGCTGCGCGGAACGCACGAACTTTTCGTCAGCGTCGGCGCGCGAGGCGATGTCGGCCGGCGCGATCGCGGCTGCGCGCTCGGCCCCGGCCTCGGCCGAGGCTGCTGCCGGCTGCGCCGAGGCGGGCGCGACCCCGCCCAGGCCGAGCAGCAGGCACAGCGCGACGGCACCGAGGCAGCGCATGGGCTTCACTGGGTGGCCACGACCTCGATCCACGCTACCGGGACGCAAGGCACGCGACTGACGCAGCGAGCGCGCCAGCCGCAAAGAAGGAACGCGCGACCGTTGCCGCACCGGTGCGCGCGCAAGACGGTGCTCGACTAACTGCGGCGCGGTCTGCGACCTGCATCCCGCGCCGCTCGAGGGGCAAGGCTCGCGCCGACCGCCGTCCTCACTCCCCGCACAGCAGACGCATGCGCCGCTCTGCCAGCGTGAAGGCGTCGTCGGTGGTCGCGTCCAGCACCTGGCGCTTGGCCTGCTCGCAGGCGTTGGCGGCCTGGATGTCCGCGGGCTCCGGTGCGCGGGCGGGCGCCGGAGTCGGGGCGGGCGCAGCCGCGGCCGGGCGGGCCGGCGGCGGTGCACAGCGCGACTCGGCCACCAGGCGGATGTTGGCAAACTGCCCCTGCTCGATCGAGACGCAGTCGCCGACCCGCTTGCCGGCCTGGTCGGAGACGATGCGCACGGTGTTCGTGCCGCCCACCAGCACGGTGTACTCGAAGGCCTGCGAGCGCGTCGCCAGGTTGCCCACCGCCCCACCCGCGGCCGCGCCGCCCAGGGTGCGCAAGGCACGGTTGCTGCCGGACTGCCCGCTGCCGGTGGCCAGTCCGATGCCGCCGCCGACCACCCGGCCGACGTTGGTCGCGGTGGTGTCGTTGACGGTGACGGGGTTCACCGCCGTGATGCGGCCGTATTGCACACGGGCCTGCGAGTACGCGGACTGTGCAACCAGGGTCAGCGCCGCCAGCACGGCAGCGCTCGAGAGTCGGGCAAGGGTAGTGCGGGTCATGGGGGAGCCTCGCTAGAAGAAAACCAGGGCGCGCGCGATCGCCGCGCGGCGCAAGTTGAACATGATAGGCGACCTGGCATCAAGGCCGGGCAAGCTCGCGGCCGTGCTCGACAGGCGACGCCTCTCGTCCGCCGAGCCGGCGCGCGCCTGTCACGCCGCGCGATGCCGCCGCTGGGCGGCAGCTACGATCCGGCGGTCATGCTCTCCGGCTATCCGATCTTCGTTGTCCTCCTCGCCGCGGTGGCCGCGCCGCTGATTGCGCAGACGCGCCTGGGCAGCCGCCTGCCGGTGGTCGTGTTCGAGGTCGTGCTGGGCATCCTGATCGGCCCCCAGGTGCTGAAGCTGGTGGCCGACCAGGGCTTCCTGGCCGCCATGCGCGAGGTCGGCATGGTGGCCGTGATGTTCATGGCCGGCATGGAGATCGACTTCGCCCGCATCCGCGGCCGGCCGCTGGCGCTGGGCGCCGCGGGCTGGCTCGCCTCGCTGGCCGTGGGAGCGGCCGCGGTGCTCGTGCTGCAGCCACTGCTGGGTCTGTCGCTGCCGGGCATGCTGATCATCGCGCTGGTGACCACGGGGCTAGGCACGCTGCTGCCGATCCTGCGCGACGGCGGACTGCTGGCATCGCCCTTCGGCGCCCTGCTGCTCGCCGCCGCCACCATCGGCGAGGTCGGGCCGATCGTCGCCGCCTCGCTCGTGCTGTCCACCCGCTTCAGCCTCTGGCAGGAGTTCGCGCTGCTTGCCGCCTTCCTGGGGATGGTCGCGCTGGCCGTCGCCGTTGGCGCCGGGCTGCGGCCGCCCGGGCTGCTCGCCTTGCTCGGGCGCACGATGCACACCAGCACGCAGTTGCCGGTGCGGCTGGCCTTGCTGCTGCTGGCCACGCTGATCTTCCTGTCGCAGCGCTTCGGCTTCGAGGCGGCGATCGGCGCTTTCGCCGCCGGCATGATCGTCGGTGTGGCCGCGCGCGGCCCCGACGGCGAGGACTTCCGCAGGAAGATCGATGCGGTGTGCTTCGGCTGGTTCGCGCCCTTCTTCTTTGTCGGCACCGGCGTGGCCTTCGACGTCGCCGCGCTGGGCCGCGACCTGCAGACCATGCTGCTGGTACCGACGTTCCTCGCGCTGTTCCTGCTCACCCGCGGTCTGCCCGCCTGGCTGTACCGGCGCGACCTGCCCCGCGGCGAACTGGCGCCGCTGGCGCTGTCCTCGGCGGTGGCCTCGCTCGGCATCGTGGTCGTGGTGGCCAACGTGGGGCTGAAGTCGGGGCACCTGAGTTCCGACATCGCCCAGGCGCTGATCGGCGCCGCCCTGCTGTCGCTGCTGGTCTATCCGACGGCTGCGCGCGCGCTGCTGGCTCGCGCCCGGGGCAGCGCCGGCGCAACGCGTGCAAATCCGGACAGCGCGTAGTCTGCGGCTTGTTCAGCTTCGTCCCAACACTGCACCATGTCATCCCACCCAGGAGGCTCCATGAGGAATTCGAAACGCGCATTGCTGGCAGGCGCCGTGAGCGTTGCCATGTTCGCGGCGCTGCTTGGCGGCTGCGGCAAGAAGGACGACCCCATCGTGCAAGCCCAGAAGCAGGCAGCACCCGCCAGCGCGCCGGCGTCCGCCAGCTCCGCGGGGCCCAGCATCGCCGAGGTCAAGGCGATCGCCGAGGAAGGCTTCATCTACGGCCTGCCGATCGTGATGAACTATGCGGTCATGTACGAGTACGTGATCGACAAGAACTCGGGCCAGTTCAAGGCCCCGTTCAACCAGATCCACAACGAGGCCCGCGTCTTCACCTACCAGGACACGGCGATTGTCACGCCCAACAGCGACACGCCCTACTCGCTGCTGTGGATGGACCTGCGCGCCGAGCCGATGGTGCTGTCGGTGCCCGCGGTGGACAAGAAGCGCTACTACTCGGTGATGCTCAACGACGGCAACACCTTCAACTACGGCTACATCGGCAGCCGTGCCACCGGCAGCGAGGCCGGCGACTACATGGTCGTTGGGCCCAACTGGAAGGGCGAGACGCCGCCGGGCATCAAGAAGGTATTCCGCTCGAGCACCGATTTCTCGCTGGCCGCGTACCGCACCCAGCTCATCAACCCTGCTGACATGCCCAACGTCGTGAAGGTGCAGGCGGGCTACAAGGCGCAGCCGTTGTCGGCGTACCTGAAGCAGCCGGCGCCGCCAGCGCCGCCGGCGATCGACTTCCCGAAGATCGACAAGGAGATGGTGAAGACCAACTTCTTCGAGTACCTGGACTTCGCGCTGCAGTTCGCGCCGGCCGGCCCCGAGGAAGCAGCGATCCGCGCCAAGCTGGCCACCATCGGCATCGGCCCGGGCAAGAAGTTCAAC
>ERZ795055.2363-NODE-2363-length-14334-cov-5.536242_pt1 | contig 14334 bp, 9 predicted proteins | sample MGYA00375139_ERZ795055 | MGnify/ENA primary metagenome ERZ795055 (study PRJEB30184, sample SAMN05720283) | anaerobic digester metagenome | isolation source: active sludge of municipal wastewater-treating anaerobic digesters | place: USA | collected 2015-01-23 ...
GACGCCGGTAGAGGCGTTTGCATCGCAGCCCGAGGAATCGTCGCTATCGGAGTCGTTAGCCGCAGGACCTGTGCCCGTGAGAGCTACCGTGTCGTATGTCGTGGTATTGACAATGACATTTAATGTTGCGTTGAATTCGCCCTCTATATCAGGAGTGAAAGACACCTCTACCGTGCAGCTGGAACCATCTGCAACCGACGAGCAGGAGGCGTCGGCAGCATAATTGAAATTGTCAGCATCATCGCCGGTGATCGTGAAAGTAATCGCCGCAATACAATATCCATCATCGTCGGTATTCGAGATTGTTACAGTATCAGTTTCAGTTGAGGCGAGATTAACGGCCCCGAAATCAACTGTTTCCGTTGATGCTGCAAGCTCATATGAACATGGAGCCGCATGAACCGAACCGTACAGGCATACAAAAGCGGCGGCGACTACTGCAAGACCTAAAACAAGATTTTTTTCATAGAACCCTTCCTTAAATCACTTCAGAGATTTTAACATAGAAAATGTCAGAGCATTTTTCATGTCGGTCCCGATTATAACACACATCATGCAGCCCAGTCAATTGTCAGTTCTCCGCCACGCTTCGGCAATACCTCATGAGAATGACGAGTCGTGTTGCCCGACATGCACTTTTTAAGAGGATTTTTTATTCAACCCGAGATTAAATATTGACAGAAATTTTCATGCATGCTTGGCTTTTAACGGTCAGCCATTTCAATCTACCGGGAATATCGCTGTTCATGAACGGTTGCGGCATCATCAAATCAATCAATGGAGCCCGTCTGTGAAAGATCGAATAGCTCACCATCATACAAACAATAGCGGGTCATGTGAAACTATGGAACAGGAAGGCCTTGTCAGGCACTGGGAAAAGATCTACCGGATACAGAAAAATGATTTCAGGGCGAAATCGCTCGAGGTCATAATACTGAAAGACCTCGGCAAGCAGAATGAAATACTGGACCTCGGATGCGGGACCTGCGGGTTGACGCTTTCACTGCTGGAAAACGGTTTCAATGTGACCTCGGTCGACAGCTCGGACGAGATGCTCGAAATGGGCAAAGAAATACTCGCCCGCAACGGGCTGCCGCATGACCGGGTATTTAAATCCGACATTGAATCCTTTTCAAAATCGAACCGAGGTAAATTCGACCGCGTCATTTGCCTTGACGTGATCGAGCACCTGGAAAACGACGCAGCTGCGCTGGCTCAAATAAACGTGCTGCTGAAAGATGACGGCGTCCTGATACTCAGCGTGCCGGCCCACCCGGATCTTTACGGGCCCAAGGACGTTGAGCTCGGTCATTTCAGGAGATATTCGAAAAAAGATCTTTTAAAGAAGATGAGAGACTCGGGTTTCGATGTTTTAACCGTGCGGTACTGGAATTTCAGCGGGGCGGTCGTCACCTGGCTGATGAAGAAAATATTCAATAAGAGGGTCGGGGAAGACTTCCGATACAGGGAGCGGAGCATCCAAACAACACTGCTGAAACATTTTTTCCTGGTCGTGGAAAACAACGTCAGGCCCCCGTTCGGCATGACCCTGTTTGTCACGGCGCGAAGGAGTCATTAGCGGCCGGAGGTTTTTACCGGTCTTCCGCCGAATTCCGACTTGATGACATGCTTCTCGGTCGATGTCGTCGAGGACTCCGATATGTGTATTATCATTTCGGCCAGAAAGCCGGTTGATATGAAAAGGGCGCCCATCATCAGGCACAGGACCCCCAGCGTCAGCAGAGGCCTGCTTCCGATCGGCTCGAACATCGCTTCAAATCCGCAAAACATCCTCAGGACCCATATGGCGCTCAGGTAGCCGTTGATGATCAGCCCGATGATGAATAGCGTCAGCCCCAGAAGGCCGAAAAGGTGCATCGGGCGCTTGAAATATTTTGTAATGAACGCTATGGTTAAAAAATCAAACAGCCCTTTCAGGAGTCTTTCAACCCCATATTTCGAATGGCCGAATTCGCGGGGATGATGAACGACGGGGATTTCGGTCACCCTGAATCCTTTCCAGTGCGCAATGGCCGGTATGAACCGGTGCATCTCTCCGTATATTTTGATGCTCTTGACCACATCCTGACGGTAGGCCTTGAAGCCGCAATTGAAATCGTGAAGTTTGACCCCGCTTACCAGCGAGGTGACAAGATTGAAGAGTTTCGAAGGCATCGTTTTGTGCCACGGATCATGCCTCTTCTTCTTCCAGCCGGAAACGACGTCGTATCCCTGATCGATTGTTTCGATTAAACGGGGGATTTCCGCCGGATCGTCCTGGAGATCGCCGTCCATGGTGATGATCATCGGCGCCTGTGAAGCCCTGAATCCGACATCGAGAGCCGTTGATTTGCCGTAGTTGCGGCGCAGCTGGATGGCCATGGCGCCGCTGTTGTTCCGGGTTATGCTCTGCAGCTTCTCTATCGTCGAATCAGTCGAACCGTCGTCGATGAATATTATTCCGAATTGCAGCCCGCTTTCAGACTCGACACGTTTGATGCGGTCATACAGTATGCCGACGTTTTTTTCTTCATTGTGCACCGGTATGATGATGTCGATCTTTCTTTTCATTTAATCCCGCCATGGTGAGAAGTAAGAGCACTGACGACTTTATGTTAAATAATCAATTTTATAAACAGTCAACATCTTTTTGCGCCGATCGTCTTGATTATGGTTTCATCTTTCTCATCCTGTGCTCGAGAAGGAGAAACGGAATGAAGAAGTTCGAGTAAAGGCTCACGAAGTAAAGGTAGCGTGAGCTCGCTGCGGGCAGAATGAAAAACAGAAAAGCGATATGGGACAAGTAAAGAAACGAGACCGCCGCCGAGGCCGGATAACGCTTATATCCGATCAAGACGAGCATGAGGCAGAGGGTTGAAATCAGCGTATTGAAGAACAGGAAATTGTTGATTCCGGTTCGCGTGAACCGGTAGAGCCGGCTGCACATGCGCATGATGTCATGATTTAACGGGGAATACTCGATATACCAGAGGCTCGATTTGTCCGGGTTTTTGTAAAGGGGATGTCCGTTTCGCAGAGGCCGATACTTAGAAAGCTCTTTGAAGTTGTCCCTTGGAAACGTCATGAGTTTCAAAAACAGTTGGGACCTGTCGCCGATGAAGATCGGGATATTCTGCGCCATCCGCACGAAGTAAAGACGGTACAGGCCGCGCAGAAGCGAGGTGTCATCGGACCATGTCGCCCTGTTCTTCGGGGAAAACACCAGCGGGCTTGACGTCTCGGGGGTGTATTTTTTGCGGATCTCCTCGATCGGTATGATCCGCTCAATTGTCATGATATCGCCCGCGTAATCATCCGAATAATACGTTTTGCTCACGAACAGGGCGGCGACAGGATTGATCATCATGCACATGGGTCCCATGACATGGTTGGTGTTTTTTTCAATATCCGTTGCCCTGGGAATTACTATTTTTAACACGATCAACAGAAGAAGGGTTGCGCCCATGAACATGGCGAAAGCCCGCCGCGGCATCAGGCGAAGGACCAGGAAAACCGCCGGTATCGACACGAGATATACTATGCCGTTGTTCCTTGTCATGACGAGCAGTACGAAAAGGAATGAGAGTACGATTATCTTTTTCACGCCGAAACGTTCAGCGCCCCGGTTGAAGTATAAATGAAAAATATACAGCGACCAGAAAAGCGTGAGGATGCTGAAGATTGTGTCCTTTCTCAGGTGGATGGTGTTGGTGCATACCTGTATTGAAACCGCAAAAATTACGAAGAAAGGGACTACAATGTACCATGCGAGGCCTTTCTTCACAAGATAGTAGAACCCATAGCTCCCGATGCACGCGGTGAGGATGACCTGCGTGACGGCGACCAGCGCCACCGAGTCCCATATCTGGCTGAACAATACGAACATGACCTGCTGCAGATACGGGTGGTGATTGCTGAAAACGAGGGTCTTGACCGACAACCAGCAAAAAAGCGAGTCGGTATCCATTGCCGCCGGCCAGTTCCCTGCGAGCCAGAACAGGAATGAGGAGGCGCTTATCGCGGTGAAAGCCCAGAAAGTCCAGCGCCGGTCTTCATAGAAAATCCTTTTTACCGTGCCGCCGAACGATCCTGTCCACTCGTTCCGGAGCGCGTTCCATGCCTCTGACGAGATCCATGTCAGCATAAGGGCGAGCAGCGCCTGGAGCATGATCAGGACCGCGCTCGATTTCCTTGTTTTTTCATGGATTGCTTCCCGATACAGGTGTTCGCGTTCAGGACCGGCGAAAATTTTATGTAAGACAGTCTCGCCCGTTTCGGGCAATGAAATTGACAATTCAAGATTCCTGATGAGCCCTTCCCGCCGGTCGCCCGAAATCCGCAGGGCTTTTAGCTTTAATTGCGGCAGCGGAAGATTTATTTCAACCGTATGCCAGTCTCCGCTTTTTTTGGATGAGAGCGGAAGAAAGACTGGGCCCTGCTGCGGTTTTGCGGAAACCGAATATTCAAGCATCTCGCTCGAATTGAAGCCGCGCCCGGAATCCCACTGGATATTCAGACGGTCGGCGCTCCTGATGTCGGCTTTCAGGTGAAGCGTTGACGGCCGGTAATAATCGTTTCGCAGAAAGACAAACATGAACAGAAGCGTAAAGATCGGCAGGTATGCCGCTGCCGCGAGAGTCGAGTTGGCTTTTTTATCCCCGTACATTGGAGCCTGCCTCATGTAGTATGCTTGATTCGCCTATTGGCTCTGATATGCAATATTCAACGCTGAAGAATGATCACTGTCGAAAAGCCGCCGGTTATTGAACCTTCCTGAATATGGTCGAGATGTTTATCCCGTCAATTCGTATGCTGCGTATTTCCTCATACCCTTCGTGCTCGACGGTGTTGCCGTTGATATACCGGTAGCTTTCGATCAGGTATTCCCCGGCAGGAACCAGCTTCAAGCGATCGTGGTCGGCGTCGCCCAGGAAGTTGCCGGCAGTAATCCTTATTGCAAGATAATCCGATAATTCAATCAGATCCCTTTTATCATTTTTGAGTATATACTGCACCGCGTCATAGTTGGCGACTCTCCAGTAATCCCTGTCGAAGCGGCCGGGGAACCGCTCTCCTATCGCATTGAAATAAACGTATTCATACGGATGGTTCCGCGCTATCCAGAAGCACTGGATCAGGAGTTGCACGGTGAAAATTCCGATCAACGACAAGACAACCGGTTTCGAGTTGAACCTGTCCGATATCGTTTTCACGGAATACAGGATGAGCACGACGATTGGAACGAACAGGAAGAAAACATGTCGCCAGCCATTGTAGATGGTCGCGTTCTTGAGCGTTATGGCGAGCCAGGGTAAAAACAGCAGCGCAAGGCTCAATGTGATGTATTTGTACTCGCCGAAAATGCAGGCAAGCCTGTTCTTTTGTCTGATGATCCGCGCCCCGAAAATAAACAGCGAAAGAAGCGCAAAAATGAGATAAAGCGGCGGAATCGTGATTCCCATCCACACGGGGATATAGTGGACGGGGACCTTTCCGGTGATGACCTCGCCCGCAAAGATCTGCGTCCCGTTCCATTTTTCAAAATTGCTGAACATCACGAATGTTTCGAACAGATGCCTGAGCGGGTTCTTCCATGAGGCCGGAGTGACAATGATAAACGCCGCCAGATATGAAGCGATCAGAATTGAACCGGTTTTCAGCAGCATGACCGGGTTCCCGCGCGGGACATCAGTTTTTTGCCTGATGATATTTTTATTTAACGCATGATCAATCAACAGATAGCCGAGAGCCAGTATCGGGAATATAAGCCCCAGGATGCGGACATTGGTCGCAACAGCCGATATGGCCCCCAGCGTCACCGCCCATTTGATTTTATCCCTGTTTTCAACGAACATGACGGTCGCCCACAATGAAATCATGAACATGGCGACGAAAAACATGTCCTTGATGTTATAGAACTGGTGGGCAAAAAAGCGGGGATATAAAAAAATCAGAACAACCCCGAGGATGGCCAGATAATCGCTGTTGAATATTTTTCGTATGGCGAAATAAAAGAAAACGTAACCGATAAAGCAGATGAGAAAAGTATAGAGGTGCCTCAATAAAAAAATGTCTCTTTTCTGCATTGAAAAACTATTGATATCCTCGATCATCGCCAGGGGAAACTGCAGAAAGACGCCGTAATACCTGTTGTCATAGTCTTCGAGGGATTTTTGCTTCTTCAGCCGCCCGATCTCCCGGCCGAGGCAGCTGTTCACATACTTGTAATTGACCAGCGAATGTTTCCTCTGGATGGGCTCATCGACAGAGATGCCGTAATCTTTATAACAGAATAAGCCGGCAAGAAAGATCAGCAGAAAAACCGATGCGGCTGCAAACCTGCTTATACCCGGATGGTTCTCCATAATCGTCATGATGCAATGCTCCGATTCAGATGAATTAAGACCCTTGCACGCAGGCCCATTTCTGTCAATAGCAAATCGCCAGGGGAGGGAAGAAGCGGGTTATGGAACTGGCCTCAATTCCGTTCGGCGGCCGACTTGAATCCGCCTGCCGGCATGAACCGCGTTTTTAAATGAGCCGGAGAGCGGTAATTCCGGGATTCAAGATCATTTTTGAATATTTCTTTTCACGACGATAAACGTCAGGTCATCGCAGGGAAATGCGTCACCCATGAAGCCGTAAAAATCGTTCAGGATTTCGTTGCGTATGTCGTTCGCTGAATGCCCCCGGGCGTTTTTCAAAGACGCGCTCAGATTTTCAAGCCCGTATTCGGCTCCTGACGAGTTTTTGCTCTCATATAGGCAGTCCGTGTACATGAGCAGAACATCGTTGTCTGCGACTGTAAACGTGAAGGATTCATAAGGCTCGTTGACCGCGGCCATGCCGAGAAACCTTCCCCTTATCTCCTGCCCGTTATGGAAGACCGGTTTGACCAGCCCGGCCGCAGTGTCACGGTGAAGCAGGTCTGAATGGCCCGCGTTGGCATACTCCACTGCGCCGTCGCTGAACCTCAACAGAATACCGGTAAGATAGTTTTCGGCCTGACCCATCTCGTTGATCAGGTCCCGGTTTATCTTCTGCATGACTTCGTTGAGGGGCTTTTGTTTGCCCTTGTTGAAGTTCCGGTAAAAGACCGACCGTGCGATCATGGTGATGAGGCCCGAGGCTATGCCGTGGCCCGAGACGTCAAAAAGGGCGATCCCGTCGAGCCTGTTGTCGTGAACATAGAAGTCGTAAAGGTCTCCCGAAACCCCTGACATGGGGATGAAGGCGAATGCGATATCCCAGCCTTCGACGCCGGGGGGCTCTTTGGGAAAGAGCGATGACTGGACATTTGCGGCCATTCCCATGTCCGCCCTGGCGACATGCTGGGCCTGTTCGAGCTCCCTGTTCGTTGCAGCCAGCGCGTCATTCATCGATTCCATCTCTTCCATGGCTGTTCGAAGCTCGTCGGTGCGTTCGGCGATCTTTTTTTCAAGATCGGTATTCAGTTCCTGCACTTCCTTGCGCATCGAATTGATTCTGTCCGCAAGACCGATGGACAGCGCGATCGCCTGAAACACGGCGCCAAGAAGAATGCCGTTTGTCGTCAATATATTCGAAGGCAGGGTTCCCCTGAGATGGAGCACCATGAGGATGACCCCGACGATGAAGACGAGAAATGAAACCAGAAAAAACAGGGCCTGGCGGGATTTTTTGGCTATCGCGACATACAGAACGATCAGCAGACCTAATGAAGATACCGCCCCGGCCAGGATGTTGGTGAAGTTTATCGTGAAATTGTAACCGCCGAAGATCAGACTGATGATAAACGATATTGATACAATGAGCGTAACGGCATTCATGAGCCGATGCAGACTGATTGAAATATTTTTCAGCCCGACAAAAAACACCGCAAACTGGATTATGGAGAGAACGATCATCGCCATGGTTACGGGTATCGAATAGTTGGCGAGCCATATGTTGTCCGGCCAGAGGTACTGAACGGCCATCCCTTTCATCGACATTATGAACAGCGCGAAGCTGCCGACATACAGAACATAAAAGAAATAGCTCCAGTCCCTCGTCGCCAGAAAGATCACCAGATAATTGGCGAACATGACCAGGAAAACGCCGTAGAACAGCCACAGAAAAACGGCCTCGCGGTCTTTCATGTCGTGAAATGCGTCATGGGTCATGACCGTTAATTCGATGTTGATCGAACCGCCGGATTCAAAGCGCATGTAATATGTCGATGAAGCGTGCGGTTTTATTTTCAGGGGGAACACATAGGTCCTGTATTTTACGGGCCTCTGTTTGAAGGGATAATGGTCCCCGGTCCTGATTTCCCCGTATCTCCCCTTTTCATCGGGAGCATAGAGAAAAACATGGTCCGTGGGAGGGTATGCCTGTTCCAGGTATAAATCCATATCTTTCGGTGCGGGGTTTTTCAGTGAAAAACGGACCCAGAAGGCGTTTTTCGAGAAACCGAATCCGAGATTTTCTTTCGCTGACCTGATCCAGTTTAGCCCTTTTTTATTCGAGCGTATCTCGTCAAGGGTAATGGCCTTTTCGGCGTCTACAATATATTCGAGGTCAAGGCCGATGCGTTTTCTTTGCAGAGAGTCGTCAATTATTATTGGGTCTGCGTTTGAAAGACCGGGCATGAACAATAAAATAGCGCTGATGATCAAATGTTTTATTAAACCATTGAGCATGCTCAATCCTCGTTAGGAAGCGGGGAATTGAAAAAATTTTAATGTTCTATTTTGGGCAGTATATTTTTTTTGTCAAGAATCAATATGGTCGTTAAATAGCTATACCAGTGACATTTTTCAGCATATATCGGGAATCACGAGGATACGCCGAACTGGCGAAGAATTCATTGCAGCATGCCTTCCCGGACGGACGGGGCGAGATATCGGTTGTTCTGAAAAGCGCCGGTGAAGGCATGATCGAACTGCATTATTCTGACAGAATCACTTCCCTGAGCAGCGCCGGGTTGTCGGTCATGATGCCGTCGACCCTGATGACGTTCTTGTACCACTTCATCTGGAACTCGTCGTTTACCGTCCAGATATTGGCCTTGACGCCCGCCTTGCGGGCCTTTGACATGACCGGATGCGTGGCCAGCGCCCAGGGGAGCGCCAGCACTTCACCCGGCGCCTCGTAATCCTCGGCTGTGAGCGCCGACAGGGGAGTGAAGAGGAATTCCATCACGCCTTCTGTCGCGTAGCAACGCACGCAGTTCATGCCGCGCTCGGCGCATTTGTCTTTCACGAGATCGAGGGCCTCCTGGTTGAAGGCGCCCAGCTGCAGGCGGTTCATGAGGCTCCCGGTCCCGCCGTCGTATTCCGCGATGAGATCGAGGACTTTATCCACGGCGAGATCGCGGTTTTCCTCCGATTTTATTTCAAGGATCATGGGCGCTTCTGGATATTCGTCGGTGAGAAGCTCGAACACTTCGCGCACCGTGGGTATGGTGACCCCTTTGCCGCGATAGGGATATGTCCCGCCGTCAGCGGTGAAGCGGTACCCGGCGTCGAGGTTTTTTATCCGGGCCAGGGTAAGGGCGCCGATCTCCCCGGTCCCGTCGGTGCACCGGTCGACGGTGCTGTCATGGGAGACGACCATGACTCCGTCCGAGGTCATGTGGCAGTCGCCTTCGATTGCGTCCGCGCCCAGGTCAAGCGCGTTGCGGTAGGCGACAAGGGTGTCCTCGGGCGCAAGCTCTCCGCCCCCGCGATGGGCGATGTTCCTGAATGGCGCATTCCTGAGCCATACGTTTTTAGGCGTGATCTTGCCGGTCCTGATCATTTCCATGACCTCGGCCCAGTCCCAGGCGATCGTGTCAGGGTCGATGAAACCGTAGCCCTCGGTGTCGAGGAGGCTCGGCATGGTCTTGTAGTGCACCTGGAACGGGACGTAGAGAATATCATTGGCGAACGCGCCGTATCCGTCCTGGCGCACGGTATCGCCCACCATGGCCGACACATGGGTCGTGCCGGCAGAGCCGAGGCCGTAGTGCTTCTTCAATGAGGCGATGGTCCCAGCCTTGAACTCGTTTGACTCATCGTACGCCGTGTCTTCTTCGACGATGATGAGAATTTCACGGTCGCCGCCGTCGCCGAAATGCAGCTCCATCTGCTCGCGGCACTTGTCGCGCATGTGGGGAGACATGCCCGAGATTATTATCATGTCCTTGCCGTCGGAGATCCATTTCTTGACTTCGCCGGCGGCGACGTCGTCGACCAGGGGCCATTCTTTTTTCAGCACGTTCACCGAGTCAAGAATATCGGCGAGAGTGTTCGCGCCGCCGGTTTCGTGAAGGGTGTTGTCATGGTCGGTGAGAATAACGTCGTGGTTCTTCTCGTCGTAGGAGCTCAGTATCCTGATGATTCCCTGATCGTCAGAGACGGTGGTGTCGATGAGCGTCGTGTCGTCGATTATGACCTCCGCCTTAAGGTAAAGGTCGACCTGGCTCCTGCTTAAAAGCGAGGGGAAGAATAGCGAGGGTATATGGGGCGCCAGGGCGTCGAGCCTGGCCTTGCCGTTTTCGTCGGTGTAAACCGGGTCCCCCAGCCTGCTCCAGATGCCAAGCGCCCCGAGGGTCTTTGTGGCGCAGTAGAACTGCACCCTGGCGTTTTTGACCTTGTAAGCCAGCAGGTAGTTGAACATGCCGGCGTCGGCCGGTTCGGGCAATGCATAGACAATGGCGCTGGGTATTATCTCATCCGCAGCTGCGGCTCCCTTCTTCGTGATGCCGTCGGACACAATGACCCTGGTCCAGGCCGCCTGTATCTGGGACGCCAGGAGCGATTTTGCTTCGTCGGATAGCCCTGTTCCGGAGGTGAGCAGCTCGGTGAGGAACAGGGAAAAGCTTTCCATGATGTCCGAATCGCCCGATGCGGCGAGTTCGTCGAGCCTGTCCGACGCAGCTTCAAGGGTTTCGGCGTCATCCGGTGAAATCAGCCCGAGCTTTTCGGTTATCTCGGTCATGGTGGTCGGGTCGGCAGAGGACGAATACATGGCCAGTTTCTCTGAAAGGGACACGATCTGCGGTGAGTCCTTGATTTCATCATCGGTGACCGTGTCGTCGATAACGTTTGTGCCGTTTGCGGGGGCAGCGGGAGCTTGAATATCGTCACAGCCGCTGAGTATAAAGGCTGCGGTGAACAATAACAGGGCAGCAACATGGAGCGACTTTTTCATTATAATCCCCCTTATTCAATACGACAATGACGTATGGTTTACTGAAAATAAAACATAGCATATAAAATAGCAATTAAATAATGATAAAGATTAAGTAAAAAAGCCTTGCAAACCAGGGAATTTATGTCAACAGTCGATAATCTGGAAAGGAGGTTCATGGATGAGGTCGCGGTTCGAAAGCTTCGGTCTCTATGTGCCCGAAAAAATCGTGTCGACCGGGGAGCTTATGGGCCGGCTCAGCCATGAGCTGCCATTTACCATTGACCTGGAGCGGATTACCGGCATTAAAAACCGCAGATGGCGCTCCGAAAACGAGTCAAGCTTCACGATCGCCCTGAACGCAGCGAACGAATGCCTGAAAAACTCGCGGTACCGGGCCCGGGACCTCGATCTGGTCATCAACACGTCCATATCGCGCACGATCGAACCGGACAATTATTATCTCGACCCGGCCATGAGCCTCTTCATCAAGAAGGAGCTCGGCGCCCATGCTGCTGTCAATTTCGACGTCAACAACGCCTGTGCGGGCATGGTGACCGGCGCTTTCCTGCTGGACAACATGATCAGGGCGGGCGTGGTCAAAAACGGCATGGTCGTCAGCGGCGAATGCATCACCCCTATCGCAGAGACGGCCCTGAGGGAGATATGCGAGCCGCTGGACAACCAGTTCGCGTCGCTGACCGTCGGCGACGCCGGCGCCGCTTTCATCATGGACGCATCTTCCGGGGAGCGGGAGGGCGTGGATTATATCTCGGTGCTGACCAACGCCGAGCATGCGCACCTTTGCGTCGGCAAACCGAGCGATGTTTCGCCCGGGCCGGCCATGCATACCAGAAGCAGGGAGATGCATGACGCCAGGCAGTACCAGTACGCCCTGTATTTTCTGAGGAAGTCTTTCGAGAGATACGGCAAAAACATCGAAGAATACGATTATATCATAACCCACCAGGTGACCGTCGGGGCGGTGAAGACCTATTTGAAGGCAATCGCCGAAGTCCACGGCGTCACGACGCTGCCGACACTGATGAGCGTTGAGGATTTCGGGAACACCGCTTCCACTGCGCTTTTCCTGGTGATCTATAACGCGCTGAAGCAGAAAAAGATAAAGGACGGTTCCAGGATATTGCTGTTCTCGCTCGCTTCGGGCATCGGATACGCGCTGGTGTCGTTCACCATGGGGGATGTCGAGGTGCGATAATGGGTGCGGTCATAAAATCAACCGGGGTCTGTCTTGACAGGGAGCTCGGAAGCAGCGTCGAATACGCGGCCGTGGCCGCCGAGGAATGCATCGCGAACGCCGGCATCGACAGGAACGATGTCGACCTCCTCATCAACGTCGGCGTTTTCAGGGACAAGAACCTGACCGAGCCGGCGATGGCGACGATGATACAGCAGCGGCTTTGCATCAACCGTCTCTATCAGGACGAAACGAAGACCTTCTCCTTCGATATAATCAACGGGGCTGGCGGATTGCTCAACGCCGTTCAGGCCGCGGGCGCGCTGCTGGCCAACGGTCCGGTAAAGAACATTCTCATCGTTTCGAGCGACACCCATCCTTCTCAGGTCGCCCAGGTCGATTTTCCCTACACTTCCGCGGGCGCCGCGATGCTGCTTGAATGGTCGGACGATCCCGCAAGGGGCTTCCGGTCGGTCGACTTCAGGACGCTGGAAGAGGATTATATCGGGACCAGGGCTTCCTGCAATATCATCGAGCAGGGCACGAATGCATCCAGAACCGTCTTCGTGGAGGCCGAACCAGATTACTCCCGGAGACTGGAGGCTTTTACGATCGAATCCATCAAAGACATTTTAGAGGGCTATAAAAGGGACCATGCCGTTGACGCTGCAAAGATCAAACTGCTGGCGGCGCACCCCTGGAAAGATTTCGGGATTCGTGTTGCCGGAGCGGCCGGAATAAACGACTACTCCCTGGGATGCCTCTATGAGAAATACGGCGACCTGAATTCTTCGGCGCTGGCAGTCGCATACCATGACGCGCGTCAAACAGGGAAAATCGGGGACGGCGACCATATTCTTTTTGTGGCCGCCCAGTCCGGGCTTATGGTCGGCGCCGGATTGTACCGCAATTGACCTGCCGCATGTTTTCAGAATATCCCCGGCGCTGTTTTTTTTCTGGATGACATCCGTCGATGAAATCATATAGTGATAATCATTTATTCTTCCGGCTATAAATTGGCTTGCAACTATGCCGTGTTTATAGTAATATTAATGGATGAGCAGTTGATGTTTTAATCATTGCAGGGCGAGAGGTCTTTATGGATAAATATGACGGAAAAACCAGGTCATTGTTCACAAAGAACGAATTGAAGCTCATCGAAGATTCCGCTGCGGAGACAATTGAAACATTCAATCTTTCATCCCTCAGGAAAAAAATTGATTCAGCCAGGAAATATTATGATAAATGGAGGGATCTCTCAAGGGCGCGGCAAAGGCAAACGGGTTCCGAAGATACTGCGTTGAGACAAAAACAAAAATCTGCGGTTTTCAAGGATGTTTTAAGGTTGTTCGAGAATCAGGCAAAGAAGCTTGAAAAAGAGCATTTGAATGAACTCGGCCGCAAACGCAAAAAGATTCTTGCGGCATTGAACCCGAAGGCGAAAAAATTCTCATCGCCTATATATCCTGTGAAAAAGCAGGGAAAGAAGTCCGGAAAAAAAATTGTTTCGAAGCAGTTAACGGGGCAGAGAAAGACTATTAGGGCTTACATCTCCTCGCGTAACAAGCGGTCGCAGTTAAAACGCGACAGTAATTGATTCGTCTGGCGTCAGCCTGATCAACACCGGATAACCGGCCGATAAAACCGCCGCACTAGCGTGAGAAAACATCCTTTTCCAGCCTGGTATATATATCTTTTTTCAATTCTTCGCGAAGAAGCTCGACAGTATCGCTGAAATTGCTCCTGCCCGTACCGGCACCCGGCGCAGCTCCGATATAGGTGTATGGCCCGTTTTTCCACATGTGCAGGCCCCGGGCTGATAGATGGCGCTCAACGTCATTTTCTATCACGGCGATCCTGTCGATCAGCGCCCCGTACATGGCGTCGATGACGTTGAAGGCGCGAATGAAATCCCTGTTGCTGACGATATCCCGGTAAACCGATTTTTGTTTTTTCCGGGCATGGATCAGGTACGTGTAAATGAAAAACTTGAATTCATAATA
>ERZ795055.2372-NODE-2372-length-14317-cov-4.839433_pt1 | contig 14317 bp, 13 predicted proteins | sample MGYA00375139_ERZ795055 | MGnify/ENA primary metagenome ERZ795055 (study PRJEB30184, sample SAMN05720283) | anaerobic digester metagenome | isolation source: active sludge of municipal wastewater-treating anaerobic digesters | place: USA | collected 2015-01-23 ...
CGAACTGCTCAATACCGATGCCAACGAGGCCTTCATCCGCATGCTCGAAGGAGCGAAAGGATCCAGCTCGGGTTTCAGCGAAATGGCTCAGAACCTCGATAAACTCGGGCTCGACGGAGCACGCTCCACCGGGGTTCTTGCTGTGCTTGGAAATAATATTGAAAAACTACGCGAAAAACAGGCATTTTCGAACCAGGAGTTTCAAAAAGGGATCAGCCTTACCAACGAGTTCAACGTTAAGAACCAGACAGCCCAGGCACACCTCGAAAAAGCAAAAAAAGCTTTTTTCGATCTTCAGGTTGAACTGGGGCAGAGGTTAACACCTGCCTATACCAGTGTAATTGGCAAAAGCACAGCCCTGCTGAAAATTGTAGGTTCCCTTATCGAGTTTCTCTATAAATATTCCGGCACTATTATAACGGTTGTAGCTTCTATTGCTTCGTATACCATTGCCACCAAGCTCGCAGTATTGTGGACCGAACGGGCCAATAAGGCCACCCTTGCACAAATAGCGCTTTCAAAGTTGCAGGCCTTATGGACCGGTACAGTTAAAGGAGCTACAATGCTTTTTGCTGTAGCCCAGGCAGCCCTTACCGGAAATACAAAGAAGGCAGCCGATGCAATGCGTACTTTCAATACAGTCACAAAACTCAACCCGGTTGGATTAATTGTAGGTGCGGTTGTTGCGCTCGGCAGCGCTCTTTATATACTTTCAAAAAGAATATCTACTGCTGAAGCAGTTCAGAAAACATTAAACGATGTTAATAGTACGGCAACAAAAAATATTGCAGATGAAAAAATACAGATAGGATTGCTTTTGCGTACAGCACAAAACGAATCGTTAAGCAAAGAAACAAGGCTCAATGCAATCAGAGAATTAAATAAAATATCGCCAACGTACCTCGGCAATTTAAATCTTGAAAATATTCGTACACAGGCAGCCAAAGAAGCCACCGACCAGTATATTAAAAGTTTGTTGTTAAAAGCAAAAGCCCAGGCAGCCAGTGAAAAGCTTGTAGAAATTGAAAAAGAACTGATTGATTTACAACAGGGCGAAGGAGTAGCGCCTACATTCTGGCAAACTTCATTGAACAGCATTTTATCTTTTGGCAACGCAGGTAAATTGATCGCTAAACAGGCTGAAACTTCTCTTGATAATCTTACCAACAAAACAGAAAGACTTAAAGCTGAACAACAGCTTCTGCTGAGCATAATTGATGAAGTAAATAAGAAATCAATTGTTGAAAGCATAAAACAAACCCCTGATAAAATATCTGGTCCTCCGAAGCCTCCTGGTTTAATTCCGGGAGGGAGAAATAAAGACACAATGTCTTCACCTTTATCTTCCACAAGCTTAGAAACAGAACAGGAATCGCCACTTGGCATTGAAGACTGGATGATATCTGAGGCTTTTGGACAGGATCAGGAGGTTTTTGAGGAGCGGAAAAGAGCTATGCAGGAATTTACCGATTTTTTAAAGGCAGAACTAAAAAAACAGGAAGATGCCGAAACTGCAAACCTCGAAATACAGCGGCAAACCGAAGAACAACGCCAGGTTCTGCGAGAGATACAAATGGAAGGCCTTAGCCAGTTATCGGGAATTATATCCGGATTTTTTAAAGAAAATTCGGCCATGTCAATTGCTTTCTTTGCTATTGAAAAGGCGCTTAACATTGCACAGGTTTGGGCTCAGGCAGCTAAAACAAATGCGATACTTTATTCAACTGCTCTTGCCGAATTTGCGTATCTGGGTCCCGGGGCCCCTGCAGCTGCAGCCGCATGGGCAGCACCAGGTATTGCCGCAAATAATACCAGCGCAACGCTTCAAACAGCCATTATCCTGGCTCAAAGTGCTGCTAAATTTTTAGGCGGGTATGCCGAAGGCGGTTACACAGCCGATGGTTCTAAAAATAAGCCGGCAGGCACGGTCCATGCCGGCGAATGGGTGGCCCCGAAGTGGATGGTCGATGAACCTTTTGCTGCCCGTGTAATTGCAGCGCTCGAAAATTACCGGCGCAACCATTCGCGCCTGAATCCCGACCTGGCTGCCGGCCGTATTCCTTTTGCAACGGGAGGTATGGTTTCGCAATCGTCAGCCGGAACCGATCCCGAACTGAAAGAATTGCTCAGACTTAACACCGAAGCAATTGAAAGATTTATGAAGTGGCAGCCTAAGGTGGCCACAGAACTGATAAAACGCGACCTCGACACACTCGATAACATTCAGCGCAACCGTGGACTATAAAATCGATCAAAAATGGGAATAGGTACATTGACAGTGCCATCGGGCACATTCCATCTTTCGGGGAACCCCATCAGGGTGCTGGTGTCGGGGGCTACTGCTCCTGCAGGCTGTACCGATTACAAGGTTCTCCTTAAAATTACTTCAACCGACGGGCTGCTCGAAGGTGGCCCCTTTATCGATGCCATTGCCCCGCTTTCGGGTTCTGCCGAATTCGACGTGAGCGGCTTTGTCGATGCTCCCCTGAACAAAACTTTTGAATGGTCGCTTTCCGGGGGGCTCAATCCATATACGAACGATACGCTCGATATTACTTTCACCCCCGGAGAACGATATATCGACGACGAAGACGAACTTGTTGAAAACTGGGGGAGCGCATCGGCTGCCCACTACATTGTAAAAGGCGGGGTTTCTTTCAAGCAGCTTGGCGTATATTACGACGACAGCTCTTCGTTTTATGCCGAATTTGTTCAGGGTGGTAAGTTTCTTACCCGTATGCCTGTATCGCAGGTGGTGCACCCTTACCAGCCTGTAAAACTGTGGCTGCTGGCCGATGCTTCCGGATCGGTTACCGCAAACATCAAAGGCTACTACGATGACGGAACCACCTATACAAAATCGTATACCTATACATTGTATGTGAACATCCTCCACGAAATGAACGTGCTCCCGTATCACTGGGATGCCACCAACCTTGCCCCGGTGAAAGGAACAGCAAAAATGACGAAGTACGAGGTATGGATTACCTCCCTTTCCGAAACACGCACCTTTGTTGTCGATCACAATTACTACGAAAACTGCTATTTCCTTTTTGTGGCCAATTCGCTGGGCGGGATCGATGTGATATGGCTGAACGGAAGCGTTCAGAAAGGTTTCGATTCGGAAATGGTTACGGCCATCAAACCATGGACATCGACAAACACCCGCAAGGATCGTACTAAAATTATTTCATCGCGTGCCGGACGGCGCACCTGGAAGGTCAACACAGGCTATAAAAGTTCAGACGAAATGCACGCCATGACCGACATTCTTCTGAGCCGCCAGGTGTGGATCCTCGAAAATGCTTCGACCTACAACGGGGGGGTTCTCTACCCGGTGGTCGTAAAAAACAGTTCTAGCCTGCTTACTAATACCATGGAGGATCTTCACAGCCTCGACCTCGATCTGGAAGAAGCACACGACAACCAATACCTGTAATTATGCTAACGATCTCGTACAACGGTCATGACATTCCGCTCGACGCATCTTTTTCATTGCGCCTTACCTGGACAAACCCGGCCTGCTTCTTCGATAAAATTCCCGGCGATGCTGGTATCGGGATCGAAATCCCGGTGAACGAGTACAGCCGCACCTATTTTGGTAACCCGCACCGTTTTGAGAAATATACCTCTGGTAACGACCGCAAGTTTCCCGGCGTAGACATCCGTTACGGGGGGATGTTGCTCATGTGCGGAACACTTGTTATCACCAATGCCGACCAGCGCACTTACTCCGGATGGCTGCAAAGCGACCTCGGGGTACTCGGCGAGGAACAGCGCGAGAAATTCATCGACGAACTTCCATGGCAGGACGACGGCGCCGATGCCGCAGATTTTGTGAATAAGTCGGAATATTCGGAAGATACCGACGATTACTGCACCGCCGAAATATACAACCCTATCTGGTGGGACGAGAAAGGGAAGATGAAGGAGGAAACCGTTTATTATTACGACGAGGATGGTGAAAGACTTCCAAAAAGCGAAGACGTTACGGTGCTTACAACCACTTTCAAGGAAAATTTCAGGTCGAATGTGAACATGATGGCCGGCGACAACAGCGTAAATGTAATCGGAACCAAGAGCGACAGCAATGCAGTTGTTGTAAGCCCTTTCCTTTTCCTTTCGTATGCCGTCAAGGAAATACTTAAGATGTGCCACTGGTACACCACCGATAAAAACATACTTAAATACGGCGATACCATCAGTGATCCCAGCCCCCTGGCCGGTCTTTTTATTTACAACAACTGGAACATTGCTTACAATACCTTTGCCACTGCCATCGACCTGGTTCCGCGCTGGAATCCCGAAACCCTCACCTATACCGACGAGGAGGTTAACCGCATAACAGCTATTTACTGGCATTTCGATAAGGTGTATTACAACCGCCTGGTGCCCCGCATTGCGCTTGCCGATTTTATTCTCAGCCTGCAAAACTACCTGAACATTGTGTTCGTTTGGAAAGCCGGGCATAAAGTTGATATTATCGACCGTGACGAGATTGTTGATTCAACGCCGCTCGATATCGACGATTATTTCCGCGAAGAGTGGATTATTGGCGAGCGCAAAGATGTCACCTTGAAATTTATTGCTCAGTACGACAAAGAAGACCGCATGTTCGGCGATGAATTTCACGACCTTTCCGACCGCCGCGACGACATTGACGATTCGGTGGCCGATTTTGCCGAACTTGAAGCGATTACTGATGATCCGGTGGGTACCATCCGCCTTGTGCGCGACGAAAATAATTATTACGAATTCAAATGGTCGGTAAATGTAGGCGAAGACGAAAACCGCCTCGAAAGTCACATCGACATACTTGCATGGCAGTTTATTTCGACTGGTCCGCAGCCCTATTTTTACGGAACAGGCGACGAAGAAGAGGAGATAAAGACCAATGCCTCCACCCTAAAAATGAATATGGCAATAGGTTCTCCCATCGCAAACGGGAGGCCTGCCGTTCTTCAAAAAGGAAATTACAAGATGATAAAGAACGTATGGAACGATTTCAGCTTCCGCCTTATGTTCTACCACGGCCGCGATTACGCCTATACCTGGAAATCGGACGATACGGTCGATCTGAATTGGGAGGAAGACAACGGCATTTTTGCCATGCGATGGAAAAAGTGGTCGCGTTTCTGGTCAAACCGTTTACCGGTCGAAGGTACATTCGCCTTCCCCATACACATTATATATTATGTAATCAACAACATCACAAGCAAATTCCGCACAAGGCACGGCGAATTCATTATTGAAGAGATCGAAGTTGAAATTGGCTTGAACCTTATCGGCAATACAAAAATAAGGGGGTATAAAATATGATTGTCGGAAAAACAGAATTGAAGCGCCGCATCACTGACCTTACCCGGAAAATGGGTGTGGGCAATATTCAAATGGAGCTCCTTATCGAAAGCCTCTGGCGCGATCCGTACAGCTTGCGCACTTCAGGTTTTAAGTATGCCGGAGGAACCGATGCAGAAATAAACCTCTTTCTTTCTGCCGGATCGGGAAGCGCCGACGATTCGCTTGTTTTTACAATCGAACCGGTAGAGAAGAAATTTTCGTTTTACCAGTACATTACAAAGCTATCGTATCATAAAAAATATGCCCTCGAAATGGTGAACGTACCCACCGAAGAGGGCCTTTCGTATATATACTACACCCAGGATCAGATTACAAAGGAGCAGGTTCTGACCATCAGCGACGGATCGGGCGATGAAGAAAACCCTACCTTCGACTGGCTTATCGTTAACAAGTGCATGGTGGCCTCGGTGTATTGGGACAACGATAAGCAGGAGGCCATTGTCTTTAACAACCAGCGGTATGGGAGCGAGTGGAACCCGCAGATGCACAAAACCCTTCGACTTACCCTTGGGTCGCTCCGCGATTCGGGTTTGTCGTTTGCCGACCTGGATCCCGATGGAGATGGTTCGGAAGAAACCCATGCACAATTTTCAATTGCAGCAGGGGCTGCCTGGCATGGCGACATATACCGGTCGAGCGCAGGCGCTCCCCTGGGGCCCGATATCCCCATTCTGTACTTCAATGGCTCTGATTATCCGCGGATCATCGAGAACCCGGGATGGGCAATCAGTGTTGGTGCATTGTTGCAGTACCAGAAGGGAGGAGCGCTCACCGACGCCGACGATAAGTATTTCGTTTTATACCACATTTTTTTCACAAATTGCGAATACAACGAGTTCATCAGCGTTCCGGGCATCGACCAATACGACAACCTGAGCGATGCAATCCTTTCGATGACCTACGAGCAGGAAGTTGTGAAAGACAAGCTTCCTTATACCGATGCTTTGCTTATCGGCACAATCATCTACCAAACGAGTATCGAATTCACCAATTCGGTTCACAGCCGGATCATCAGCACTTCGTGGACGGTTTTCACCGATATGTCGGTGACTGGCGATGGTTCGCTGATCAATCCGGTTATCCTTGTTAACGATGAAGAGAGTCCAGGTCCCAACAAAGTATATGGTACCGACGAATATGGAATAAAAAGATGGAAACCTGATCCGGAAGGGGGCGGAAGTGGGAGCGGGAGTGAGAGTGAGAGCGGTTCAGGCGAGGAAGAATGCACCGTTATTACCGACATGACGGTAACCGGAGACGGCAGCTTATCAAATCCGGTGAAGCTGGTGAACGACGAGGAAAGCCCCGGGAACGATAAGTATTATGGGACGAACGAGGCGGGGGAAAAGGGATACCATGACCTGCCCGACGCAATAGTTACCCTGGATAAGGATTACGAGTTCTGCGTGAACGCGGGATATGAGGATACTTTTGTGATCGACATGTATGCCTTCCGTGCTTACACGATTGACAAGTGTATCATCGAATGCGACGCGGGCACATTAGACGGACTGAGCGTGCTTATTGGCTCCACGCCAGTTACCGGGCTCGACGATATGGACATCACCACTACGCCTGCCGTATTTACGGCCACGGCCAATAACGCGGTTGCGGCGGGTAACCGGGTAACGCTTACCACCAGCGGGGTTGACACTGGCACCCCTACATTTTTACGCGTTAAAATTGTGCTAACATGATAAGTAATTGTAACTGCCCGGAAAAAGTCGATTGTGGGTGTGAGCTCGAATTTGACAGCTACGAAACCGGAACTACGTCGGTGCTTGATGTTGGTAATTTGGTGGACGTTAGTTCTGAAAGCGGGTGCGAGATTGAAGGATATGTGATTGACTGGTACCGCAACGGGGAGCTGGCCCTGGTATCGGCTTCGGAGGTTGGATTAACTTCAGAGGCAACAGCAATTCATCCTTTTACAGGTAGTAGTGCAATCCCAATTGAAGGCGGTACTTATGTGCCTGTTGTCAGGTTTTTGGTTATTGACGGGGAGAAGATTTTTACGACACCGAAACTTTGTCAGAAATGGTGCAACATGGCAATTACTCTGCCTGAAATTGAAGTAGAGCGGCTGAATTGCGGGAGTACGAATATTTCTGGTAATTATCAGTGGGAATTAAATTATTATTCAAATGTTCCAGGTTCACTCCCAAGCCGTACTATTGTTATTGACCTGCCTTCAGATCAATCAACAAAATACATGGCATTTTATTTCTATGGTGCTAATGTTGCCGATCAGATTGAAATTCTTTTCAATGGGATTACGATATTGACGAGCTGGGTTGTTGGAGATAATCTTACTGCAAGTCAATATAATACACAACCTTATCACAGAGATTATACAGCTCATTATTTTGTAGTTGAGCTTCCAGAGTATGGAGAAGGTGATTTTCTGAAAATAGTTATCAGTCCATCAATTATTGAAGAAATACCTCAAACCGACTGGGTATTCAGGTATAAGTGCCTTGACAATTCAAAGAATTTTGATTGCAGCATTTTCTCGGTAACATTACGTGAGTACGATATTACGGATTGGTCGTTTGCACTTAATGAATCGGCCTGTCAGCGCGAGTTCAAAATTAAGATGGTATATCCATTCCCAACATTGACTGGAGATAATTCGTGGTTTCAGACATATATGTTAATTGGTTCAGCAGTGTGGAGTTCTTCCACCAGTTATTTAACGGATCAATATGCAGGAGTTACTCTTTCGCATACAATTGGATGGTATGCCATTCAATTTTATTTAACAAATTATTCTGTTCGTGCAGCCACAGCCGGAAATGTAAATCTGAAAAAAGTAGGTAATGTTTTCACTTTTACTTTTTCCGATGTTGATGATTACGATGCCGCATACGCAAATTATCAGGCAGGAATAGCATCAAGCTGGTACACAACACGCGAAGTTTCGGATACCAGCGATTACAAGTTTTACAGGTTTTGGTACTGGAAATGGAGATCAAGACCTGAAAATTGTGGTGATACCACTAATTATGAAAGATCATTGTGGTTTCATTGCGGTAGTTCAATTGTTTTCAGTGATAGTGGAGGTGTTTACACTTGCACTATAACTTCATTGGTAGTTACAAATGAATATAGTTCGGATACTTGTAATAATGTAGTAACGACTATAAATAGTTACATTAATGGAGTAAATGCTGCCATAGGAGCATCGGATTATGAAGAAGATACCTTGTGTTTTGAATGGAAAATGTTCGGTTTAGGGTATGGTGTTCTCTCGGAAGTACCACAAATTTATAGTGCCAATTCTGGTGCAGTTAGTGTAGTATCTTATGGAAATGTTGGTCCATGCCTTCCGTTTGATTTGATGTGTGTTCCTTCAAAAATGCCTATGAATACTTTTCGTTGGGATGGATTTATTTGGTATTTCAGGTTGGTTGTCACCTTGGTCAAAGATTCAAACGAAGTGGATTGGCCCCGCGATGAAGAAACGGGTGAATATATTGATGACCCCTGCGAAAATTTCAAGGTTTACTGGTGCCTGGATGAAGATGGATGTTACCTGCCAAATACCAATGACCATGTTCTGATTTTGGAAGTGGTTGACGGTGTTGTTGAATATCAACTTGCTTACGAAGACTTATATACATAAAAATGGCATGCCCGAATAGAAAAGAAGATGAAAAGATACTTGCTGAAATTGCAAGGCGCAAAGCGTTAAAAAGTACAAATGTGATTCTGCAAGAGCAGAAACCGCTTTTGAATTTCGTGTGGGAAGGAAGTTTGTACAATCTGCAGATGATGGGATTTGAAGAGAACAGAATTGTAAGCATACGCAGGGTTGGCGACAATATGTGGGAAGCACGGGTGAGGGAGTAAAAAGGTGTCCTTTCAGCAGTGTGCCTGGTGCGGTAAATTGGTGGCTCGTAATTATCAAATAACAAATAAAAATTTGAACCATGTATTTATTCAAAAACGACGATAATAAGTGGATATTCGGGAACACGATTCATTCCGAATGCCCGGCAGGGATTTACCGGGTAGACCCCAGTGCCGACTACACGAAAATAACTATCCGTTCAAAAGAAAGAGACGTACCTATTGTGAAGGACGAACTGGTAACCAACTTTCTGAAAAGCGATGGTACCCGTTATGCAAACTTTACGGCGTTGCAAGCCGGCTACGACGGTTTTTTTGAAACCTCAGTAACTGCCGATGTTGCACTTACCAATGCTGATGTGGTTTCCGCGGAACAGAGCGATGCAACAAAGCTGAATATGACTGAGGCAAGCGCCGCGGATATCAAGACAGCTCTTGAAATCATCGATAATTTCATTTCGGGGAGCAGGGGTTTGGTAACGGAGGACAATTCTGCCGATATTAAAACAGCAGCAAATACAATTATGGGGCAGGACTTCCTTTGTATTTCAGATACCAACGCCCACGGAACCCTTGACTGTACGATGGTTTACGTTATGGCGGATGCTGTTTTTACGGACATTACAGTAGGGGGATCAAATGTTGTGACGGCAAAAGGGCTTAATTCTCTTACTATCAAGGAAGGAACAATGCTGCCATTCGGGAAAGCTCATGTTACTTCCATCACACTTGCATCGGGAACTGTAATTGCTTATATAAATTAATCATGCAAGGAATAGGTATAAATAAACATTTGAAGAGTAAACCACCTGCATTTAAGTTTACTTCACAGTCAGTTTTTAATTTCCCTGAAAATTCAGAAGACTCTGTTTGTGAAATAACGACAAACAAATTTTCGGCTGCACCTGCACCAATAGGGGCAACATTAATTCCTGATGCAATAGGTGCTAATTCTGTGACGTGGTATTATAAAGCATTCTTCGCAACATGGGATGTTGATCACTTTATTTTAAGATCAGAGTACGCAGGAGAGTTGAGTTTCACAATAGGAGATGATACAACGGTTATATATACTACTGTCGGAGCAATGCCTGAATGGGCAACGAGTATTTCATTTGTACTTGGACAAGTAAGTGGTGTATATACACATTCGGCGATTGCTTTAGGAATAGAATTGAGTGAATTCTATTTTATGTATGGTAGTAATTTTTTTGATTCTTTACCATATAAATATGTTCCAGCGGAAATACATTTAGGTTATCCTGCGCCTGCACCAGACATTAGTGGGATTACAATTACTCCTAACGCAGTAGGGGCTAATCCTGTTACGTGGTATTGGAGAGCTTTATACTCAAGATGGGAAGAAGGGATCGGGGATACCTTCAGATCACAAATATCTTCCAATGTAGGTAGTTTCACGATTGGGGATGACACAACAACATTAATTGCTGTTGGTTATGAGAGTTTATCACTTCCTTTTTGGTCAACTTACATAACCATAATTTTAGGAACAGTAAGTGATGTGATTACACATGGTGATTCAATCAATTTATTAAATGGGAATATTAATTATTTTATTGGAGGTGAATTTACAATATTAGAGAGTCTATCCTATATCGAAGCAATACCATTAAAATACCACCCAATTCCTGTTAGTGAACAGGCTCCAGCCCCCACTAATATTTCCATCACGCCTGATGCTATTGGTGATAACCCTGTAACATGGTATTACAGGGTATTGCAAGGAAATACACTAAATCAATCAACAGAAATCAGTGACGAACAAAGCTATCAGCAGGGAGATGCTACTACTGAATTGATATTTGATTTAGACCATATAAATTATGATGATATTGATATATTTTTAATCGTGAAAGGTACAACAAGCGGACATTACACCAACGCTGTTGTAGTTTCATTTACACCTCCCGATATAGTGGTTCCTATTGCAGACGTTCAACTTCCGTTTAATTTGTTAACCGGAGTGGATCTACAATTCGGTGAGGAAGTAATAAATAGTAATATCTTGAATACCTCACCTTTATTATTGTATTACTATGACAATGAACTATTTGCATTAAGCGGAGAAGGTGGGAATGAACTTAGTTTTATTTCTCCACCTGATTATGAAACGCCTCTTGATACAGATAAAGACAATGTTTACAAGGTATTGGTTGTTGGAAGTCACGGAGGAAAAAATATCGAACAGGAAATTGAAATAACAGTAACAGATGTGGAAGAATGAAATTATTGATATTTAAAAATAATAAATGGCAGTCACTTATAATGAGGTGGAATTATAAGCAGAATGAAAAGTCTCAAATTGAATGCTCAGAAGTGAAAGATCAAGATGTGCTGAATGTTTTAAATAAGAGTAAAGATAAAGTTGTAGTGTTGAAAGATAATGAAATTGTTATTTCTGGAAATGAGAAAGTATTATAAATATTTTATGTTACTTCTTTTTTTAGGCATCCTTCTGAGAGAAGCCAATGCCCAGAAAGTTGCCTATACTGATGTACCCGGAATTTCTGCCTGGCAGACACATTGGATTCGTGAAGATAAAGCACTTCATGTATTCTCGTGTATGTCCTTAAGCATGATAGGAACAGCAACAGCTTATGATTTCAAATTTAAGAATCCTGAACTTGCAGGACTTGGACTTGCATTAAGCGTAGGAATAGCAAAGGAGTTTTTGATTGATGATAAGCCTGATGCATACGACTTGGCAGCGAATATGACGGGGGCATTTGTGGGAGTGGGGATAATTAAGCTCTCGCAAATTATAAAAAAGGAAAGACGCTTTAATAAATACAACCCTAAATTGATAAAGTATGGAGGCAATTAGCATTATTCTGGAAAATATCGGATTTATTGTTACTACGGCGCTCACCCTTACGGGAATCGTTGTGGCTATGGTAAAAATATGGCAGAAGTGGAGCCTGAAAATGGCCGAATACAAGGAATCAACTGTAAAACAGATATCGGCTATGAACCAAAGAGCAGACGACAATGAAAAAACCATCAAAGAACATCATGATGTAACAACCCTACAAATTGAAGAGCTTAAAGTAGAGCGTGAGCGGATAGTGGAACGGGTAACTAACCGTATTCAACGGCTTGAACAGAAGCACGAGGACGATGTTACTTACCTCCAGGAGGCAATAGAAAAAGCTATTGCCAGAATTCACACTGAAAACAGGGAGGATCATAATAAGATATTCGACAAGCTCGACAAGCTGACAAAGGAGGTAGTTGCAGTATGTTCCACGTTTGCCGAATTCAAGGAAAACCAGAAAACAATTACACCGCGTAAAAAATAGGAAATGAAAAAAATTGCTGATTATTTGAAAGGGAAAACTGAATTTATGATTGCCGCGGCGGCAGTCGTGGTTTGGTTGTTGTTCGAAGCCGCCGGAGCGTGGCTCGGATGGGAAACCTACCCGGTAGGGTACTTCCAGAAACTTGCCTTCGGTGTGCTTGGCATGAGCATTATTTCGGGGGTTACATGGATATGGCTCGGGGCTACATTTCCGCACCTGAAACGATTAATAGACCCCGACACATTGGATTTTAAAATGCTTGACACATGGCAACAATTAAAACTCGCATTGTTCTTTTTTTCGCTTTATGCTGGTGGTGCTGTGCTTCTGGCCAGCCTGTATTAGAGGATTACCCTTCGTACCCGTCGGCCACACTACTGCGCGATAAACTCGTAAAAGTTGCTGAATCGCAGCTATACGTTCGCGAGGCAACCGGAGCGAACGACGGACGCGAAGTTGAAAAATACCTCCGGGTAACCGGATTAAAGAAGGGGAATCCCTGGTGCGCGGCTTACGTGGCGTGGTGCCACACTGAGCTTAACATACCCAACCCGGAATCGGCATGGTCGCCCAACTGGTTTCGAGCTAACCTGGTGTACCGGCGCAATGTTCCCAGGATAAAGGATTTTAAATCGAGGCCCGGGCAGGTGTTCGGGCTGTACTATGAGAATAAAAAACGGGTGGCCCACATAGGGATTATTACCGGAGAAACCTTCATGCACTATACTACAATAGAAGGAAACACGAATGGCGCCGGAAGCAACGAAGGTGATGGGGTGTACCGTAAAATAAGAAAGAAAGAAACAATTTACCTGGTATCGGATTATGCCGGATATCGTGAAATAATGTCGGCATTAAAACATAAATAATAATATGGCACTTACAAATAGAATAGAAAACGCTTTGATCGCTGCGGCAACGGCAGTCATAGTTACCGCCCTGGTGATGACGGTGGTCCACTTTATGACCATCAGACCCCTGCAGAAACAGATTACCAAACAGAACGAGGTGATCGTTGAACTCGCAAAAATCGAAAAGTATCATTACGAAATTCGTAACGATTTTGAAAAGATAAAACCCAGGGATAGTCAGATTATAATTGACCTGGATAACAAGTTGGAGGGACTGCAGATTAACGAAGCTGACACTGCAGAGGTTACTCCACCTACGGAGGTTAAAAAATCGTTCTGGAGAAAGTTGAAATTTTGGAAGTAATAAGAATTGACTTCGCCGCTGTTGCGGCCTGTTTTTTTCATAGGTTTTGTTTTAGTTAGGTTTTCCCCCGGTGCGATACTGATCGTTACCGGGGGTTTTTCTTTATTACCAACTCGGGGAATTTCTCTTCGATATCGACCGACTTGAAACCTATTTTCTTTTTCAGGTATTCCTCGGTTGAGCGCATGGAAGCATGGCCGTTCTGACGTTGCCGTGCAGCCATGGGGATGCCTGCGTCTTCGGCCCGGCTGTTTCCGGTATGTTTCCAGGAGTATAACTTATAGGTGTCGGGGAGTTGCAGCCTGTCGCGTATCACATTGAAACGGTTGCGTAGGTTGTTGCTTCCGACGGGTACCGGTCCTGGCAGTCCGTTTTGTCCGATGAGATAATAGTTTGCCGGATACATTTTGAGCTTCCACTCTTTCATGAGATAATCCCTGAAAACCCGGGGGATGATTACAATTTTCTCTTCCTTGGTTTTTACCACGTCGGCAGGTACATATATCCGCGATGCGGCCAGGTCGAACCACCCGATACGTGCCAGGCGTATTTCCTGCCCCGGGCGGAGG
>ERZ795055.2381-NODE-2381-length-14275-cov-4.102883_pt1 | contig 14275 bp, 6 predicted proteins | sample MGYA00375139_ERZ795055 | MGnify/ENA primary metagenome ERZ795055 (study PRJEB30184, sample SAMN05720283) | anaerobic digester metagenome | isolation source: active sludge of municipal wastewater-treating anaerobic digesters | place: USA | collected 2015-01-23 ...
CGGTGTAGAGCTGCACGCCGCCAATGGTTACCTGATTGACCAGTTCCTAAACCTGGCCTCCAACCAACGCACCGACCGTTGGGGGGGGGACGTGGCTGGCCGGATCCGCTTTGCCGTCGAAGTGGCACGCCGCACGGTGGCACGCGTGGGTGGCAACAAGGTGGGCATGCGCGTATCTCCCTACGGCGCGTTCAACAACATGACCACCGACCCTGCCGTGGAAGAGGTGTATGAAGCTCTGGCTCGGGAGGTGGGCAAACTCGGCCTGGTTTACCTGCACGTGGTTGATCACAGCGCGATGGGCTCGCCCGAAGTAAAGCCCAGCATCAAACAAAAGTTGCGCCAAGCCTTTGCGGGGACGTTGATCCTCTCAGGCGGCTACGATCGCGCCCGCGCCGAGGCCGATTTGGAAGGCCAACGCGCCGACCTCATCGCCTTTGGCCGACCGTTTATCGCCAACCCGAAGCTGGTCACCAAACTGCAACGAGGCGCGACGCTTCTGGCCCCCGACTTCGCGACGTTCTACACGCCGGGCGCTAAAGGCTACACCGACTACCCAGTGTAAGCGCAGGGCCGCCCCCTTGCCCCACCCGGGGGCAAGGGGGCGGCGCGGCCTCCTAGGACGCGACGGGGGATGGGGGGTGGGGAGCGCCGCGTTTTGGTGCGGCGCGGGAATCAAAACGGCAGCAAACCAGGACCTAATGCCCAGGCAACTCGGCGTGTAGGTTGTATGGTAGTTTGTTGGCAAACACCGGGTAGAGACTCTGCGCCGAGCCTTCAAAACCAGCCGTGGTGCAACTGAGCATAAACAGCGCCGATTTCTCATAGGCAAAGACAGTCCCAAGCGTGCAGCCGCTGATGCAAGCGCGTTCCTTCGGCACCTTCTTTTCGTCCAACACCTTGAACGGTTTGTCATCATCCATCCAGTGAATCACCAGTTGCAGCAGCAACGGCTGCATCGGCTCGTCGCAGACCTTGGTGGCCTGGTTCTTCTTGGCTAGGCGGGTAATGATTTCGACCGTGCCAATGGGCACGCCGCTCCCCTCGCGTAACTCACCCTTCTCGTCGTGGGCAATTTCGTTGGCAGGTAGCCAACGCTTCACCTTAAGTTTGTCGGCATGGGCTTGACCCAACTGCATCACCCGGTTCACCGCCTCGGCCTCACTGGCCCCTTCGCTACCGAGCTCCACGCGTTCGGGCTCGCCCACCACCTTACCGGTTTTCGTCGCATAGATGGTCAGCGTGGCAAACGGATGCCCCGACCCCTCGCCCGTGCCGTGAATAATCACAGCAACGTACTTGGCGTCGGGCGACCAGCCCAGCACTTGGGCAGTGTCGGCATAGGCAAAGGATGAGGAAAACAACATGGCGGCAAAACAAAGGCTACGCATATGCGCCACCGTAGCGTGCGGCTCGCAAAGACTCAACTCACCGCGGGTTTCTGGGGAGGCAGGCCAAGCGCTGCACGCCACTGTCGGGATCGTGGCGTTGCGCAAGCAGCGGAATGCCGCCCACCACCCGGTCGCGGTCGCACAGCCCGCGCGACCAAAGCGTGCGCCCAATCATGACGTTAAACACCCGCTCCAACGCCGCTTGGATGTCTGCCCCTTCGAGAATGCCCAACGCGCGAGCGATCGCTTCGAGCGTAGACAGATGCCCCGCGTGTGCCTCCGTACGCAGGGTGTAGCGACTCGGTGCACCTTGGGGCAACGTCACGCACAGGCTCTTTTGCATCCCAGGCACGCGTGCCCGCATGCGCGCCGCTTGGCGCCAATTGCCGTCGGGTACGATGAGACAGGTCGGTAACGGGGAGGCTTCCAGCTCATGGAGTGGCACAGCACCAGCGTGCGGAAACAACCACAACAAGCGCCGTTCTGTTGGTGCACAAAAAGGTGTCGCGGCGTCATCGCGGTCGCCGCGCAAATGGACCTCACTGTTCGATAGGCATAACGCAGCCAGTCTCCCGGTGTTGGTGCTCTTGCGCAACTCGCGGCGATGCATGATGAGCACCAGCCTGGTTTGCGTATCGAGCTTAGGCAACAGTGCGCAAAAACACAGGCTGTGGTGCATCCGACAGCGGCTGCAGCGGCGATGAGCGTTGTCTTTGCGGGCCACGACACCTCCGCCGCTCCCTTTAACATGGAATAGGCCTACCGCCACAGGCACAGGCGCGTAAGCGACAAGAACCTACATCAACTCACGCACAACCCGAAAATAGATGGGGATGCGCCTCTATAATGTTAGCGCGTGGCCTCAAAAAATGAGCGGCTGGGTCACCCAACAAGCCTAAGCAAACGCGACTGGCTACGCAGTATTCGGCTTTTTGGGGATGCGGTCATAGCGCAATGCGTCGAACAATTTACCTTTATATTCAATGAGATAGGCCCGTTTATCGGTCTTAAGAGCGCATCTAGACTGACCAGTCGGTTTTCCTGCTTGACGAAACCGACCCATCGGTCTAGAAGGCGCGCGACTTCGTTCTTACGCCACCTTGCGGGTGCGAATGTCCACCCGCCCTACTTCACGCGTGCTGGGGAGCACGCGGCCCGGGGAACAGCATCATGGCCAAACTCGATCGCGAAACCCTCGACATGGTTCTTTCGACGTTGCAGCAATACGCAGATCGGAACCTCACACCCGAAGCCCTTCTCCACATCGATGAGACCGATGAGTTCCCGGCCAAAGCGATGGACGACCTGTACGACCCAGAGCAACTGGGCCTGCACTTGTTGTTCTTCTCTGAAGAGATGGGCGGGATGGGCGGCGGCGCCTACGAAATCTATCGGGTCTCTGAAGTGTTGGCTGGCGTCGACCTGGGCATCGCGACCGGCGTGCTCGCCACATTCTTGGGCACCGACCCGATCATGGTGGGCGCAACACCGGCCCAGAAAGAGCTCTGGCTTAAACGCATAGCCGAGGAACGACTGCTCGTCGCCTACGGTGCTACCGAACCGCAGGCCGGCTCCGACCTGGGTGCGTTGAAATCCACCGCCACCCCGGTGCACGAGGACGGCAAGGTGGTGGGTTACAAGCTGAACGGCCGCAAGCAGTGGATCTCAAACGGCGGCGTTGCGGCGCTCTACACGATTTTGGCCAATGCCCCGGGCGGCCCCTCCTGGTTCATCGTCGAGAAGGGCACCGAGGGCTTCAGCTACGGCAAACCCGAAAACAAGCATGGCATTCGCGCGAGCAACACCTCGGCGCTGTTTTTGGAGGATGTCTACGTCCCGGCCGATCGATTGGTGGGCGAAGTGGAAGGTCAAGGCCTGGCCCAAGCCCAAGCGGTGTTCGGCTACACCCGCTTGATGGTAGCGGCCTTTGGCTTAGGCGGGGGTTGGGCAGCCTTGAAGCGCGCCATCACCTACGCCCACGAGCGCGTGCAAGCAGGCTCAGCGTTAATCGCCAAACAGGGCTACACCCACAAGCTGCTCATCCCGCACGCGGTCAAATTGGAAGCCGCGCGCGCGTACATCGAGTGGGTGGCTGAGCGCATCGACAACGGCGAACCGGAGCTCGCCACCGAAGGCGCTGTCGCGAAATATGCCGCCACCGTAGCCGGCAACGCCGCAGCTGAAGACGCCATCCAGGCGCACGGAGGTTACGGCTACACCAAGGAATACATGGTGGAGAAGATCAAGCGCGATGTGCGCATCACCACCATCTACGAAGGCACCTCAGAAATCTTGGAGTGGACCATTGCCCGTGACCGTTGGCAGCACCACCTGAAGACCCGCGGCGGCTACTACAAAGATTGGGCCGCGAAGATGCAGGCCGTTCATGCCGCGCATCCCCAATGTGGCGCAGGCACCGCAGCGCTGGCGCTGACGACGTTGGGCGCAGTATTGGAACGGGCGCGCTTGGACAAGCTCACCCGCCATCAGCACGTGTTATTCCGCTTGGGCGAATTGATCACGGCGGCCGAGACCGCCGCAGTGTTTGCCGAACGTTCGGCCACCACCCCCTCCGATGCGAGCCCGATGCCCAAAGATGTGCACCAGGCGATGGCCCGCATTCACGCCCGCGATGCCGCGTTGCGCGTGGCCACCGAGGGTTTGCGCTGGCTTATCGGCTCCGGCCAAACCGATGCGAACCTTTCACATGCGCTCAGCCTGGAAGCCATCTATCAGGCCCAGGCGGGGCTCATTGACGACATGAACATGGTGTTGCCGGCGCTTGCTGCTGCCACCGGGGTTGCTCTCGAAAAAGCCGCGTAAAGATTGAGGAAATCATGATGCGAGACGACATTTATGAACGTGCAGTAGCGATTGTTGGCGTGGGCGCGGTGCTCCCCGATGCCCCCGACGCCAAGAGCTTTTGGCAAAACATCTGTGGCAAGCGCTACAGCATCACAGATGTGCCGGACAACCGCTGGAAGCCGTTGCACTTCTACGACACCGACCGCAGCGTGCCGGACAAGACCTACAGCAAGATTGGCGGCTTCGTCACCGGCTTCAACTTTGATTGGAAGAAGTATCGCATCCCGCCCAAGGTCGCCGACATGATGGACGAGGTGCAACAATGGGCGCTGGTCGCTTCGTCGCAAGCCCTCGAAGACTATGGCTATCCGAACCGCCCCCTCGACACCGACCGCGTGGGCGTCATCTTGGGCACCGCGATGGGCGGGGATTTGCACCTAGACACCCACGCGCGCGTGCTGATGCCCGAGTTCATCGCCGCCATTGAGAAGGCGCCCGAGTTTGCCGCGATGGAGCAGAAGAACCGCGCGGCCATCATCGCCACGGCCAAGGCCGAGCTGAACCAGCGTTTCCCGGAAATCACCGAGGATACGATGCCGGGCGAGTTATCCAACGTGGTCTCGGGCCGCGTCGCCAACGTGTTGAACCTGCGCGGGCCGAACTTCATCACCGACGCTGCCTGTGCGTCGTCACTCGCGGCCATTTCTTCGGCCGTCCGCCTGCTCCAAGACGGTCAGATGGACGCGGTGTTGACCGGCGGTGCCGACCGCAACATGGCGCCTTCGACCTTCGTGAAGTTCTCCAAGATTGGTGCCCTCTCAGCCACCGGCAGCCGCCCCTTTGGCGAAGGTGCCGATGGCTTTGTCATGGGTGAAGGCTGCGCCATCTTCTTGATGAAGCGACTCGCCGACGCCGAGCGGGATGGTGACAAAATCTACGCCGTACTACGCGGCATCGGGTCATCGAGCGATGGCCGCGGCAAGGGGATCACGGCCCCCAACCCGGTGGGCCAAGAGCTGGCCATCAAGCGCGCCTGGGAAGATGCCGAACTGCCGCCGGAAACCGCGACCTTGGTGGAAGCGCACGGCACCAGCACTTCGGTGGGCGACGCTGTTGAATTTGAAACGCTGTCGAAGATGTTCGCCAACGCCCCCAAGCGCAGCATTGCGCTCGGATCGGCCAAGAGCAACATCGGCCACCTAAAGGCTGCCGCAGGTGCCGCAGGTGTACTCAAGGCCGCGCTGGCCTTGCACGAAAAGGTCTTGCCTCCCACGTTGAATGCCGAGCCCGCCTCACATTCGCTGAAAATTGCCGATTCGCCGTTTTTCCTGAGTCACAACACCCAACCGTGGGCCCCGAAAGGGGACGTGCCTCGGCGCGCAGGCGTAAGTTCCTATGGTTTTGGCGGGACCAACTTCCACTTGGTGTTCGAGGAGCATGCGCCGCACGCGCTCAAACGCCGCATAAAGCCGCAACCGTCCGTGGCCAGCGCCACCAACGCCACGCCCTTGCGCGGTATCCTGGCGTTGGGTGCATCTAACAAAGAGGCCCTGGCCCAGGCGCTGGACACAATGCTCCAAAAGGTCGCTGGCGGCTACACCCCGCCGCGTGAACTGCCGAGTTCAGAAACCCTGCGTGCCCCCGAGCGTTTGGTGGTGGACTTTGGGGATGCCGCTGAGCTCACCAAGCGCTTGAGCCAGGCCCAAAAGGCAATGACCACCGACAACGACCAACTCTGGTCGGCGCTAACCTCCCAAGGCGTCTTCCGCGGCCGCGGCACCCCGCAAGGCAAGATGGCGTTCCTGTTCCCTGGCCAGGGCAGCCAGTACATCAACATGGGTCGGGAATTGGCTGCGGCGAGCCCAGTGGTGAAGCAAACCTTCGTCGAAGCCGATGCCATCATGAAGCCGATTCTCGGCAAGCCGCTCACCGACTACATCTTTGTCGACGCCAAGGACGACAAGGCCGTCGCCGAAGCCGAGCGGAGCCTCACCGACACGGCCATCACCCAACCGGCGGTGCTCACCCTCGACACGGCCATCTTTAAGCTGTTGGGTAGCTATGGCCTGCGCCCCGATGTGGTGATGGGCCACTCATTGGGCGAATACGGTGCGCTCATCGCCGCCGAGGTCATGCCGTTCGCCCACGCGCTGGAGGCCACTGCGGCCCGTGGCCGTGAGATGAGCCACGTGAACGTAGAAGACAAAGGTTGGATGGCGGCGGTATTTGCGCCGTTCGAGCTCGTGGAGCGGGTGCTGCAAAGCATCGACGGCTATGTGGTCGCGGCCAACATTAACAGTCCAAACCAATGCGTCATTGGCGGTGCCTCGAAGGCGGTAGAACAAGCGATTGCGGTGTTTGCGGAGCAAGGCTTCCGCGCCCAACGCCTGCAGGTCAGCCACGCGTTTCACACCAGCATCGTGGCCCCAGCCAGCGGCCCCTTGCGCGAGGTGCTTGATCGCCTCACGGTGCAAAGCCCCACGATACCGCTTGTTGGCAACGTGCTGGGCGCGCTGTACCCGAACGACCCGCAGGCCATTAAGGACCTGTTGGAGCGACAGATCGCCTCGCCGGTGCAATGGTACAAGGGGTTGCAAACGTTGTACGCGCAAGGCGTCCGCACCTTTGTGGAGGTTGGCCCAAAGAAAGCCCTGCGAGGCTTGGTGGAAGACAGCTTCAAGGGCGACGTCACGGTGACCTCGTTGTTCACCAATCACCCGAAGGTGGGTGAAGTACAAAGCTTTAACCAGGCGCTGTGCGGCCTGTTCGCCGCCGGCATTGACCCACGTCAAGCGGTTACGACAGCCACGTCGGCACACACCCAAGAACCTTCCGTGCTCACTTCTTCTAGCGCCGCAGCGGTCGCGGCCCCCGTGGAGGCTTCTATGTCTTCATCGCAATCTCAACCGGCGCATGAGCTCAACATGACTGCGCTGGCCCAAGTGCTGGCCCAGGCTTTGCGCGGCAACACGCCCGCCACCACCTCCACGGCCAACACCCATGAAACGGCTCCCTCGGGCTCCGTGGTGATCAGCGGTACCGGCTTAGGTTTGCCAGGCGGCAACAAGCCTCTGATGGACCCAGATAACGCGTTGCGCTTGCTACGTGGCGAACAGTTCATCGATTTGATCCCTGCACGCTTCCGCACCGCGATCTTGGACAAGCAGATCACCCGCTTGGTGAAAGCCGCCGACGGAACTGGCAGCTTCGAGTTGCTGGCCGACGCCGACGTTATCAAGCTTGCCGGTCGCCCGGGTCACTTCGACTTCGCCGCCGAGTATGGGGCTCCGACAAAGCTCGTGGAAGCGCTTGATATTACGACACAAATGGCCATGGCCGCGGGCCTCGATGCGTTGCGCGAAGCGGGTGTACCGCTGGTACGAACGTATCGCAAAGCCTCGAACGGCAAGATGCTGCCTGATCGTTGGATGCTCCCTGAGAGCCTGCGCGACGAGACCGGCATTATTTTCGCGAGCGCCTTTCCAGGTTACGACCGGATGCTGGACGAGATGGAGCGCTATTTCGCCTGGCAGGACAAGCAGCACCAGATTGATGCGCTGGAGGCGGTTGCCTCGCGCTCGCAAGACCCTTCGACATTGGCTGACATCCAAGCTCGCATCCTGAACCTGCGTGACGAGATGGCACGCGCCCCCTACACCTTCGACCGGCGGTTCTTGTTCCGTGTCTTGGCTATGGGACACAGCCAATTTGCCGAGTACATCGGTGCGCGCGGCCCGAACACTCAAATCAACTCGGCCTGTGCCTCGACAACGCAGGCCATGTCGATCGCTGAGGATTGGATCCGCTCCGGCCGCGTGCGCCGCGTGCTGGTGGTGGCTGCCGACTGCGTCACCGGCGACAAGATGCTGGAATGGGTGGCCGCTGGCTTCCAAGCGATGGGCGCGGCTGCCACCGAGGACAAGGTGGAACTCGCAGCCTTGCCATTCGACCGGCGTCGCCATGGCATGCTGCTCGGCATGGGCGCAGCCGCCCTCGTGCTCGAAGCCGAAGATGCGCTGCGCGAACGCGGCATGCGCGGCATTGTCGAAGTGCTGGCCACCGAGTCGCGCAACAGCGCCTACCATGGCTCGCGGCTCGACACCGACCACATCGGCGCCGTGATGAACTCGCTGGTCACCACTGCCGAACAGCGCTTTGGGTTGAACCGCTACGCCATGGCGGCAGAAACGGTGTTTGTCTCGCACGAAACCTACACCCCGGCCCGTGGAGGCAGCGCCGCGGCGGAAGTCATCGCCTTACGTTCAACCTTCGGAGAGACCGCGTCACACGTGGTGGTGGCCAACACCAAGGGATTCACCGGCCACGCGATGGCGGTGGGTATCGAAGATGTCGCAGGCGTTAAGATGCTTGAGCACGGCATGGTACCGCCGGTACCGAACCACAAGGAGATCGACCCCGACTTGGGCCCGCTGAACCTGAGCCGCGGAGGCCGTTATCCCATCCAATACGCATTGCGCTTGGCCGCGGGCTTTGGCTCGCAGATTTCGATGTCGTTGTTGCGCCGCGTGCCAGGGAGCCTGGACCGCATCGACGACCGCACCCGCTACAACCGCTGGTTGACCGATATCAGCGGCCAAGACATGGCGATGACTGAGGTGCAAAAACGCGTCTTGCGCGTGGTGGATGCTGGCGCCCCCAGTCGACCGCCAGCCCCATCGGCGTGGCGGCAAGGGCAACCCCCCACCGTGCGCGCAAACTTCGCAAGCTCGATTGCGACAGTCATGCCCACCGCGCGTGCATCGCAAGCCTACGCGGCCCCTGCCATCCCGATACAGACGACCAAAGTCCCGACAAGCTATGCGCCGGTTAGCGCGCCCATGGCGGCCCCTATCAAGGCTGAGGTTCTGGCGGCTGCCTACCAGGCGGCGATGCCTGTAGCGCCCACGCCTGCCCCGATAGCGGCGCAGCCGAAGGCGGCTGGCGCCGATGAGATCGTCACCAAGGTGATGCAAATCGTCTCTGCCAAGACGGGTTACCCGGTGGACATGCTCGATCTGGAACTGCACCTGGAAGCCGACTTGGGCGTCGACACGGTGAAGCAGGCCGAGACGTTCGCGGAAATCCGCGCGGCCTTTAACATCCCCAAGAAAGAGAACCTGAGCCTGCGCGACTACCCGACGCTCGGCAAAGTTGTTGGATTTGTGCGCGACAGCCTGGGGGTGACCGTGCCGGCCGTGAGCGCGCCGTCGCTACCCATCGCAGCCACGAATGCAACGGTGGCAGCACCCGCGGCGACTCCGGTGAGCGGCGCCGTATCGAACAGCGACCTGGTGAACAAGGTCCTCAGCATCGTGGCCGCAAAAACTGGCTACCCGATGGACATGCTCGACTTGGAGTTGGACATGGAAGCCGACCTGGGCGTGGACACGGTGAAGCAGGCGGAGACGTTTGCGGAGATCCGGACCGCTTTCGGTATTCCGAAACAAGAGAACATCAGCCTGCGCAACTACCCGACCTTGGGCAAAGTCGTGGAGTTCGTGAAGACGCACGTGCCAACCACGACACAACCCGTCACAACGACGCCCGTACCGGCCCCGATACCGGCTGCATCGGCAACTCCGACGGCAGCCTCGAAGACGGCACCTGCCGCAGATTCCGATGACGCGTTGATAAAGAAGGTGCTGGAGATTGTGGCAGCAAAGACCGGCTACCCGATCGACATGCTGGACCTGGCGTTAGATCTGGAAGCAGACCTGGGCGTGGACACGGTGAAACAGGCGGAGACGTTCGCCGAGATTCGCGCGGCCTTTGGGATCCCGAAGCAAGAAAACCTGAGTTTGCGCAACTACCCGACACTTGAGAAGGTAGTCGGTTTTGTGCGCTCGCACCGGCCGCAAGCGCAAACGCCCACCCCCGAGGCCAAGCTGACAACCAAGACTGAAGCGACCACCACCGCTCCCAGCGCGACCAAGCGCCGCGAACCGGTGTTAGTCGCACGCCCCACGCTCGGCCACTGCAAACCGACGGGCGTCACCCTGAACGGTGCGCGGGTGCTCGTGGCCCAAGACCAACAGGGTGTGGCCGAAAAGCTTTGCAAGGCACTGAAGAAGCGCGGTGTTGATGTACTACGGCTGGATCCGCGCCAAGAGCTCAGCAAAACCGAAGCCCAGCTTAAGGAGTACGTGGCTGGCGGCGACGTGATGGGTGTCTACTGGCTTGCTGGCCTGGATGCCGACCCGGCGCTCAGCGCGCTCGATCTGAACGGGTTCAAAGCCGAGATGAACGCGCGCGTAAAGGGACTGCATCGCGTGATGCAAGCGCTGTACGAAAAGATTGCGATGCCTGGCCGCTTCCTCGTAGCCGCCACCCGCATGGGCGGGATGCACGGCTACAACGCTGAAGGTGCCCAAAACCCCATGGGTGGCGCAGTAGTAGGCTTTGTCAAAGCCTACAAGCGCGAGCGCCCTGAGGTGTTGGTGAAGGCCGTGGACGTCGGTGTCGATGCCGATGCCAAGGTGCTGGTGGAAACGCTCCTGGGTGAAACCGAGCGCGATCCGGGGGCGGTTGAAATTGGCTACCACGACGGCGTGCGTTTGGCCGTGAGCGTGGAAGAACGACAGGCCCCGCAACAAAGCGGCCTGACACTCGGCAAAGACAGTGTCGTGCTCGTCACCGGTGCGGCAGGCGGCATCACCAGTGCGATCACGGCCAACCTGGCCCAACACGGTGGTACGTTCTACCTGTTGGACCTGACGGCCGAGCCGCGTCGCAATCATCCGCTGATCGCTACGTTCAAGAGCGATCGGAACGCGGCCAAAGCGACGCTGATTGAGGCGGCGAAGGCCAAGGGTGAAAAACCCAAGCCCCAAGAGATCGACCGTGAGTTGAACGCCTTGGAGCGCGAGGCCACGGCTCTGCAAGCCATTGAAGCCATTGAGAGCATGGGCGGCAAGGCCATCTACAAGAGCGTAAACTTGTGTGATGCCGCAGCCATAGCCACGGTGATGGACGAAATCCGTAAGGACCACGGCAAGTTAGACCTCATCATGCACGCCGCCGGTCTGGAAATCAGCCGGGCGTTGCCAGAGAAGGACGCCAAGCAGTTTGACCTGGTGTTCGACGTAAAGGCGCAAGGCTGGTTCAACCTGCTCAAGGCCGCCCTTGATTTGCCGATTGGTGCCACGGTGGCGTTTAGCTCGGTGGCAGGTCGCTTTGGCAACGCGGGGCAAACAGACTACTCCGCCGCCAATGACATGTTGTGCAAGTGGACCAGCCACTTCCGCACCGCGCGACCTAACACCCAAGGCATCGTGATCGATTGGACTGCTTGGGCCGGCATTGGCATGGCCACGCGCGGCTCCATCCCGACCATCATGGCCCGGGCTGGCATTGACATGCTGCCCCCCGAGGACGGCATTCCGGTCGTCGCACGGGAACTTTCGCATGGTACCCGTGGTGAGGTGGTGGTCGGCGGGGCGTTGGGCATCCTGACCCAAGAGTGGGACACCGATGGCGGCCTCGCCACTGATGTCAAAGAGCACGCCAAGGGCTTGGCGCCTAAGCTCCACCGCACACCGTTGTATGGTCCGGCGGAATTGGAGATGACGCTCGATCCGAAGGAACAGCCATTCCTGTTCGACCATCAGGTTGAAAAGGACTTGGCCTATCTGCCGGGGGTTATGGGCATGGAGATGTTCGCCCAGGCCGCACCGGCGATGATGCCGGGAATGTGGGTCACAAGCATTGAGAACGTAAGCTTCGGTGTACCGTTCAAGTTCTATCGGAACGAGCCGCGCACGCTGCATCTGATGGCGCAGTTCCAAGTTCAGCCCAACGGCGAAGTCATGGCCAAGCTATCACTGCAGTCAGTGACCCAGCCGCCGAAGGCCGGTCTACCCACGAAGGTGGCCGTGCATTTCACAGGCGAGGTGCGGTTGTCCAGCCGCCCAGCCGCAGCCAAACGGGCCGAGTTCAAATTGCCCGTAGACGGTGCCTCGGTCAGCCGTGACGACATTTACCGGACCTACTTCCACGGACCGGCGTATCAAGTGCTGGAGCGCGCGGAGCTGGTGGGCCAACAGGCATATGGGTTGTGGCCAGAGAAGATTCCGAGTGATGCGACCCCAGCCACCGAGTGGCTGGCGTCACCGCGCTTGGTCGAACTCTGTTTCCAAACGGCTGGTTTGTGGGAGATCTCCAACAAGCGCTCGATGGCACTGCCGATGGCGGTTGAACACTTGAGCCTGTATGCAACACCCAAGGGCAACGCGCGGCTGTGGGCACAGGTGGACGCCGTCAAGAATGGTGAGAGCTACAACGCCCGGGTGTTAGATGAAGCGGGTCACGTCTACCTTGAGGTCAAAGGCTATCGCACGGTGCCGCTTGCAGGTGAAACCCAGCTCTGGCCGGCCGATGCCACAGGGCATGCGAAAAACCAAGCCCAAGGGGTAGAAGTTTGATCATTTGGGCGACCCAAAGCGCCAGAGCGGCAGCTCAGACGCTTGCCAACCCGACGAGCTTTCTGGCGCCGGAGGAGTGCGACACACTCGCAACCCTCCGGTTCCCGAAGCGGCGCAGAGATTGGCTGTTGGGTCGCCTCACGCTCAAACGCTTGGTCGCACATCACACAGCCCGGCGAATGCGACGTGAATTGCCGCTATCACAGATCATTGTTGAGCGCGATCCGAGCGGCGCCCCCTGTATTCGCGGAGCCGACAGCGCTTTCCCCGCGGGTTGCGTGTCGTTGAGTCATAGCTGCGGCGTAGCCGTGGCCGCGCTGTGCGATGCGCCAAACCAGGTTGTGGGTGTGGATCTGGAGCGAATCGAGCAGCGACACCCAAGCTTCGCGTCCGATTTTCTAAGTGACGAGGAGCGCATCACACTGCTTGAGACAACCATGGCACACGATCTCTTGGTAACAACGCTGTGGAGCGCCAAAGAGGCTGCTGTCAAAGCCCTACGCGTAGGCCTTGCGATCGATACGCGGCGCCTGACCTGCCGCATACATGTGCGTAAGCGCGGCTGGGCGTCCTTGGAGATGGTAGCCGACCGCCACGATACCCTGCCTGGCCTCGAAGCGCTTACAGGTGCCTGGCGCCGATATGGCGACTTCGTGCTCACCGTGGCGCACTCGCGGAGCACTGGGGTCCACCATGGAAACTAGAAAATCGCGAGGTCGAGGGCGGGACGCCGATGTCACCCCGGTGGCGAGCGACGAGTCGACGCCTGTGCCCGGCCTTGCGGCCGAGATGGAACGCTCGGTGAGCGCCGAAGAGAAACGCGCCATGATCCGCATGGCCGCCTACAAGTGCTTCTCCGAAAGCGGCTATTACGAAACCACCGTCGACGACATCTGTGAGCGGCTCGGCATCAGCAAGGGCGCGTTCTACTGGTACTACAACGGCAAGCAAGCTGTGTTCACGAGCATCCTGGACGACTGGGCGGATACCGTCGAACGCCAACTAGAAGCGCAATTCCGGGACGCCGTGCTTGGACCCCAACCCTTTGAAGCCCTCACCACGGCCCTCGCCAGAGAGGTGCGACGGGGGCGCCACATCATGTACATCTGGCTGGAGTTTTTGGCTCAAGCCGGTCGTTTTCCGTATATCCGCGAGGGTCTGGCGAGCTTCCACGCCCGTATTCGCGGCACCATCGTACGCGTGCTGGCGCCGATGTTTCCACCGGACCTGGGTGCCCCAGAACGCGATGCTATGGCCACCGTGATTCTCGCCGCCTTCATGGGGCTCGTGACGCAAGAATTGATCGATCCCAATACGGCTAGTGCTACCGATTCCATCCGCATCTTTATGAACAACCTACAGAGCAAACTAGAGCAAAACACCGGGATAACACCCGGTCAGGCAGCCCTACTCTCGTGAGGAACGACCATGGCTTCCGGTTTTGATGACCAACCCCAAAGTGGCAAAAAACGGCCCGCGCGCGCGCACTCGTCGGATACCAAGACGTTCGAGTCGCCCCCCAAGGTCGTCGTGAAAGACCTTCCCACCGCGGCCAAGCCTGCTCAAAGTGCAACCTTGTCGGCTCGCGGTCGCCTGGAGGTGCTGTTTGATCCTGGCACTTTCATGGAGATCGACGCGCAGGCCCACCACCGCGCTCGC
>ERZ795055.2382-NODE-2382-length-14275-cov-3.989100_pt1 | contig 14275 bp, 14 predicted proteins | sample MGYA00375139_ERZ795055 | MGnify/ENA primary metagenome ERZ795055 (study PRJEB30184, sample SAMN05720283) | anaerobic digester metagenome | isolation source: active sludge of municipal wastewater-treating anaerobic digesters | place: USA | collected 2015-01-23 ...
CTCGAGCGCCGGGGAGAAGGCCTCGTCGCTGAGCTGGGGCTCGCGGGGCAGGGCGGGCATGGCGGGGCGCTCGGGCCACTGGGGCGCCTCGGGCGCCGGCAGGATGTAGTCAGGATAGCTCTTGAGGGCCTCCCAGTCGATGCGGAGGGGGTTCTCCACGGCCTGCTGGAAGACGCCGGTGACGCCGGCCATCTCCTCCTGGGCGAGCTGGGTGCGCCCCTCGGCGATCTTGCGCTTCTGCTTGGGGGTGAGGTCCTTGCGCTTGGCGTTCATCTCAAGCCCCAGGCGGCGCTTCTTGATGTCGCAGCGGCGCTCCCACATCTGGGCCCACTGCACCGCCTGGATCGCGGCCTTGTGCACCACAAAGAGGGGCATGTCGCTGGTGACCACGCGGAACTTGGAGAGCGGGGGGAAACGCACCGGCATCCGGTAGCGTTCCAGTCCCGAGTCGCCCCGAAAGGCCTCCAGTCTGCTTTCGTCGTACATGGAAGTCCCCGTACAACAGTCCGCCGCGGCGCCCGCGGCGCAGCCAGTTTACATTATTTGGGCGCGCCGTGCCACTGGACGCGCTCGTCCAGCGGCCAGCCGTGGTGGAGGGGCCCGCAGCCCCCGCCCACGCCCAGCGCGTCGGCGTGGAGAATCGCGCCGGTCAGGTAGTCCTTTGCGAGGCGGACCGCCTCGGGCACGGAGAGCCCCCGCGCGAGAAAGGCGGCCACGGCCGCGGAATAGGTGCAGCCGGTGCCGTGGGTGTTCCGCGTCGGGATGCGCCGGGTGACGTAGTGGTGGACGCGCTCGCCGTCGTAGAGGCAGTCGCGGGCCTCGTCGCCCGGCAGGTGCCCCCCCTTCAGCAGCACCCAGCGCGGCCCGAGGGCGCGCAGCGCGCGCAGCAGGGGCAGGGGGTCGGCGGGGTCCGCCGTCAGCCCCGTCAGCGCCTCGGCCTCGGGAATGTTCGGCGTGACCACCAGCGCCAGGGGCAGCAGCCGCTCCATCAGCGCCCGGCGGGCGTCCTCCCGCAGGAGCGCGTCGCCGCTCTTGGCCACCATCACCGGGTCCACCACCAGCGGCGGCGGGCCGAAACGCTCCAGGACGCCGGCCACGGCCCCGACGATTTCCGCGCTGGAGAGCATGCCGGTCTTGACGGCGTCGGCGCCGATGTCGCCGAGGACGGCCTCCATCTGGGCCGTGACGGCCCCGGGCGCCATGTCGTAGATGCCGGTGACGCCGAGGGTGTTCTGGGCCGTGACGGAGGTGACCGCCGCCGCCGCGTAGCCGCCGAGCACGGTGACGGTCTTGATGTCGGCCTCAATGCCCGCGCCGCCGCCGCTGTCGCTGCCGGCGACGGTGAGCACCCGGGGAATGCGGTTCTTCATGCGCTGCTCCGGCCGGGGGCGGTCACTTCCACGAGGCCTCGGGCGGGGTGGCGTAGTCGGCGTAGCGGTCGGCGACCGCCGCCTCCTTGACGTTCCCCTTGTGCGCGTAGACGCGGTAGTTGAACGTGACCGGGGCGTCCTTCTTGATGACCAGGTCGCCGTTCTCGGGGATCAGTCCCTTGTTGTAGGCCTCCTTGATGAAGTAGCTGTAGCCGAAGGCGTTGGCGCCCATGAGCCCGTAGTTGCGCACGTGCCAGCTCGACGGGTAACGCGGGTTGCCCGGATGGTCGAAGACCGCCAGGCCCAGCCAGCCCGCCGCGGGGCTGTCGCCCGAGAAGTCGCACCAGGCCGCGGGCTTGCCCCACGCGGTCTTCTCCCCCTCGTCGCCCAGGGCGTTGGTGATGACCGCCTTCGCGTTGCAGATGTCCGGGCGCATCCGCACGGCGACGATGCCGCCCTCCTTCGTGTCCTTGAACTCGGCGTCGCCGAACTCGGCGGTGAAGGTGACCTTCACGTCGATGAGGCGGCCGTTCTCGGGGGCCGCGTAGAAGCGGTATTCGCGGGTCTCGCGGATGAGCGGCTCGCCCGCGCCGGTCTCCCACACGTTGTCGGACTTGATCCAGCCGAAGGCGTCGCCGGAGCCCCAGGTGACGTCCTTCGCGCGCTGGTTGCCCGAGTTGTCGCCCTCGGCCCACAGGTCATGCTTCGTGTCGGGGGGGCCGTCCACCAGCCGCACCTCGCCGTAGGCCGACCACAGGGACTTGTGGTGCGGGTGGTCCTGGGCAAGTTTCGGCGTGCCCTCGGGGTTCATCGGGTAGTCCCGCGTCACCGTGACGCCGTCGCCGATGTTGACGGGCCACAGGAACGGCTTCTTCCACTGGGTGCCGTAGTGGTAGCGCGTGAGCAGCTTCCCGTCAACAACCACCTCCACAATCTCCTCCGCCCCGGTCTTCTCCACCGACACGCGCGGCGCGGCGGCCGCGCCGCCGGTCTTCACGGTGAACACCTTCTCCTCCCCCGCCGCCATCCGGTCCACGACAAAGGTCAGCCTGCCGTCCGCCAGGGTCGCGGGCAGCGATGCGCCGCTGTCGCTGTCGAGCACTGTCACCGGTCCGGAGGCGGCCTCCGGGCAGTCCAGCGACACCGGGGCCGCCGCGCGCGCCGTGGCGCCGGCCTTCACCACGAGGGCTTTTCCGTTGAGGTCGGCGGCGGCGGACAGGGACAGCGCCGCGGCGAGGGCGAAAATCCAGAGGTTCTTCATGAAAGGGCTCCTTCGCTGTTTCCAGAAAACTCGGAGAGACTGTAGCACACGCCGCCGCCCCGGTGAAAATCGGCGGGCCGGAGCGTTGCGCTTGCGCGCCGCCGGGCGGGCGTGCTACTATGCTGACGCGCCCAGCGCACCGCGGAGAGGTGACCGAGTGGCCGAAGGTGGCGCCCTGCTAAGGCGTTGTACCCCAAAAGGGTACCGTGGGTTCAAATCCCACCCTCTCCGCCAGTTTTCCCTCCCCTTTTCCCCCTTACGCGCCCGAAGCCCCCTCCTCCAGAGACCGGCGGCGGCGGTCCACCAGCGCGTTCAGCACCGACTGCCGCACCTGCCCCCCGCAGGGGTTTCCGGTGTAGGCGTCCATCAGTTTGACGCCCACCCGCCCCCCGGACGCCCGGTGGTAGTACACCCAGTAGGGGGCGTGGAAGAGCAGCACCTGCGAGATTTCGCGGATGTGCGGCTTGGCCAGCTGGCCGCGGCGGCGCATGATCATCTGGAAAAGCCCCTTGCGGGCAAGCTCTTCCGCCCGCTCCGCCGGAATCAGGGGGGGGAAGCTGTCGCCCGGGGGGGGCTCCGCCCGCAGGGCCTCCCTGCGCTCGCTCAGCACGATGAATCCGGTCCAGGCGTCCACGCACACGCACACCATGCCCACCTCGCCGCGCAGCTCGGTGACGAACTCCACCAGCCAGCACGGCATCCACAGGCATTCGAGGCGGGGAAGGGTTCTGGTGCCCGGAACGGGCGAGGCCACGGGGGGCTTGGCGCGGCCCAGCAGGCCGAACAGACGGTACCACCGGGGCCGGGTGAAATAGCGGACGGCGTCCTCCCGGAAATACCGCGGCGGCAGGTGAAGGGCGGTCACGGGCGTTTCAGCAGCCCCTTCTGGATGGCGAGTCCGTAGAAGATGGAGCCCGCCCCCATGCCGACCAGGCTCAGGCCCGCGATGACGTTCACCAGCGCGGCGCGCATGAGCCCCGCCTGAACGGCGTACCAGGTACCGAAAACGACCGGCAGGCCAAGCAACACCAGGAATCCCCCCAGCAGGACGTACAGCTCCGCGTCGCGGCGCTTGAGGTTGTCGCCCGTGTTCTTGGTGCTGTCAATCCGGTGCATGTCACCGTGTTTTTCGTCGCTCATGTCTCGAAAACTCCCGAAGGCGTCCACGGGACGCGCCAGGCCCGGTCAGGACGGTTTCACATGAAGTAAATGTACACGAACAGGTGGGGCACCATGGAGACAATGGTCCAGAGCCGCAGGTCGGTCCAGAGGGCCCTGTTCTCGCGCCCGCTGTTGAGCATCTCCGGCTTGATGAAAAAGCAGACCCACACCATGGTGCCGACAAACAGCGCCAGGGCGAAAATCTGCGCCCACGGCTGGTAAACCGTGGCGAGGAACCGGTTGACCGGCAGGAACACCGGCTTGGCCACGGGCTCGAACACGCCCCCGAACCAGTCCAGAAAGGCCAGCCAGCCCTCCACGATGGCGTTGGACACGGCCACCACCGTCCCGAAGAATCCGCCCTTTTCCGCCGCCTCGGTCAGCACCGACGTGTCGCCCTTGGCCTGGGCCACCACCGATGAGAGGACCGCTGTCACGTCCAGTGTGGTCATTGCGACACCCTTTCTTCCAGCGCGGCCTGGGTTTCCGTGTCCTTCAGAACGGAACCCCACACCAGCCCGCGTATCTTGTCCTCGGGCTCCGGCGGCGTCAGCAGGCTGACCACCACCGTGACCACCATGGCAAAAACGAAGGAGAACATGGCGACATAAAGGAACGGGTCGTCCGAGGGGAAAAGCCCCGGCACGCACCAGAGAATGAAGCAGAAGAACACCCCGGTGATGAGGCCCGTGAGCGCCCCCCAGCGGTTGGCCCGCTTCCACAGGATGCCGAGCAGCAGGATGGCCAGCGTCGGCCCCTGGAACAGCGACAGGATGGTCTGGATGAAGTTGTAGAGGCCGCCCACACGGGCGAACTGCGGGGCGAGCACCGCGCTGGCGATGATGAGGAACGCGGTGAAGCCGCGGCCCCAGTTGAGCGCCTGGCGCTCGTTCAACGGTTTCCCGCCGAGCAGCACCTTGGACCGGTTGAAGATGTCCGTCACAAAGATGGTGGACGCGGAGCTCAGGGTGCCCGAGATGCTGGACATGAGCGCGGCGAAGAGTCCCGCGAACATGAGGCCCTGCAGGCCCGGCGGCAGCATGAGCCGCATCATCGTCGGCACCACCTTGTCCTGCTCCTTGAGCATGGGCATGTCGCCCGCGGCCGTCTTCACGTACTCCACCATCTCGGCGGGCACCACCGACGGGTCGGCCTTGATCACGTTGGGCAGGTAAATCAGGGCGCACAGCCCCGGCAGCGCCACCATCAGGGGGATGAAGGACTTCAGGAAGCCGCCCAGCAGCATGCCCGCCTTGGCGTCCCACTCGGTGCGCGCGCCCAGCGTGCGGTGGACGATGGCCTGGTTGCCGCTCATGTAGGCGACGGCCATCACCACGCCCAGCCCAAACACGATGCCGGACCAGGGGAAGGCCGAGTGGTCATTGGGCAGCAGGATGGTGAAGTGGTTGGCGAACTGGTCGCCCATGGCGGCGATGCCCTCGCGCAGGTTGCCCCAGCCGCCGACCTCCCACAGGCTCAGGGCCAGCAGCGACAGGCCGCCCACATACATGACCACCAGCTGCACCACGTCGGTCATCACCACCGCCGACAGGCCGCCGGAGAAGGTGTAGAAGCCCGTGATGAGCGCCATGGCCCACACGGTCACCATGGGGTCGTAGCCGAGCACCGTCCGCACCAGGTCGTCCGCCGTGGTCCACAGCATCATGACCAGCGAGATCAGCATGACCATGATCCAGATGCCCGCGTTGATGAGCTGCACCCCGGCGTTGTAGCGCCGCCCCAGGAACTCCGGAATCGTGAACACGCCGGAGCGCCAGAAGTAGGGGACGAAGATGAACGCGGCGAAGACCATCGCGGGCATGGAGCCCAGCCAGTCGAAATTGGCCGCGGAAATGCCGTAGGTGTACGCGTTACCCGCCACCCCCACGAAGTCCGTCGCCCCGATGTCGCTCACCACGATGGAGAAGCCGATGGCCCAGAACGGCAGCGCCTTCCCCGCGAGGAAGAAGTCCCCGGCGTTGTCAATGTACTTGGTGGTGTACAGGCCGATGACAAAGCAGCCCACCATGTACACGGCGATGATGGAAAAGTCTATCCAGTGGAGGTGTACAAATTGCATCCGTCTCTCCCTGCAAAAAAGGCCGGAAATGGGCGTCCCGCCGCGCCGGACTTGCGCGGGAGCGGCCATTATGCCAGAATCTGTGAACCGGCACAACCTCACCCGCCCGGCTGCACCGAAAGCGGTTCTGGACATGATCGTCTCCCTCGCCCCCGAAACGCTGGACCTGAGCGTGGTCCTCCCCTGCCTCAACGAGGCCGAAAACCTGCGCGTACTCCTGCCCGACCTGCGCCGCGCGCTCGACGGCCTCGGCGTGTCCTGGGAGGTCATCGTGGTGGACGGCGACTCCGCCGACGGAACGCCCGATGTCGCCCGCGCGGAGGGCGTCCGGTATGTCCGCGAGGAGGCCAAAGGCTACGGCGCGGCCATCACGCGCGGCTTCTGCGAGGCCGGCGGCCGCCATGTGCTCACCATGGACGCGGACCTGTCGCACCCCGCGCGGTTCATCTCGGACCTCTGGGCCGCCCGCGACGCCGCCGACCTCGTCATTGCGTCGCGCTATGTCCCCGGCGGCGGGGCAGACCAGCCCGCGTTCCGCCTCTTCCTCAGCCGCGTGATCAACGCCTTTTTCGGGAAGGGCCTCTCCCTGCCCGCCCGCGACCTCTCCAGCGGCTTCCGCATTTACCGCCGGGCCGTCCTGCGCGGCCTGGCCGTGGATCACGCCAACTTCGCCGTGCTCATGGAGATCCTGCTCAAAGTCCTCGCGCGCGGCGGAGGCGTGGCCGAGATCCCCTTCCATTACGAGCCCCGCGTGCAGGGGCAGTCCCACGCCCGCGTCCTCGCCTTCGGCCTGGAGTACCTGCGCCTCTTCCGCCGCATGTGGCGGCTCCGCAACAGCATCGACTTCCCCGACTACGACTGGCGCGCCCACGACAGCCGCATCTGGTTCCAGCGCTACTGGCAGCGCAAACGCCACGGGATCATCCTGCGCTTCGCGCCGGGGGCGGGGCGCGTCGCCGACATCGGCTGCGGCAGCAGCCGCATCCTCGCCGACCTCCCCCACGCCATAGGCGTGGACCTCCGCCGCGACAAGCTCCGCTTCATGCGCCGCGTCCACGGCCCCCTCGTCCAGGGCGACGGCATGCGCCTCCCCTTCGCCGACGCCTCCCTCGACGGCGTCATCTCCTCCGAGATCATCGAGCACATCCCCGACGAGGGCGGACGCCACATTGACGAGCTTCTGCGCGTGCTCCGGCCCGGCGGCATCCTCGTCCTCGGCACCCCCGACTACGGCGGATGGCAGTGGCCCCTCATCGAGTGGTTCTACGGAAAGGCCGCCCCCGGCGCCTACGCCCACGAGCACGTCACCCGCTACACCCGCGAGCGCCTCCGCGAGGCCCTCAAAGAGCGCGGATGCGCCCTCCTCGACGAGGACACCATCTGCCGCGCCGAACTCATCCTAAAGGCCAGAAAGGCCGGCGGCCACGGAACGCCTCAGCCTTGATGCCTTTCGTTCAGCCGATTTAGGTGGTCCAACAACGAGGGCACATCATCTCGAATGATGCTCCACAGGGTGTCGTCGTCCACTCCCAAGTAGCCGTGAATCAGACGATTTCGGGTGGCAACCACAAGCCGCCAAGGCACCTCTGGATGAGCGGCCCGCACCGATTCCGGAATATGGGCGGCCGCCTCCCCAATAAGCTCCAGATTGCGCAACGTCGCATCGTAGTTCAACCCGCTGGCGACAAAACACCCCTGATCCAGCCCTTCCGTATAGGCCAGGACCCTTTCCGAGAACCGGATCATGTCTGCCACGAAGAAACGCCACTCTCGTTCAGGAGGTTCAGACATGAACCATCTCCCGCTCGATGTGGGGGCGCAGCTCAGACCGAAGGGCCTTCTCGGTGACCAGGTCCACCGAACACCCCAGCAGATCCTCGAGATAGAACTGGACCCCAAAATACCGGGTGGACGTGGCGGGGCCGTCAAAGGCCACCAGAACATCCACATCACTCCCAGGACCCGCCGAATCCCGCGCCGTGGAGCCGAACAGGGCCAGCCGGATGACACCAAAACGGGCCGCAAGCGCGGGCTTGCTGCGGGAAAGCAATTCCAATGTCTCTTCTCGTCTCATGGCCACATCCAGTTTCTTTCGCCATTGCGGGACGTGACAATTGCGCCCCGCACTACGGAACCACACCCATGAGACTAAACAACGGCCGAGGCGGAAATCAACGCCCCACACGGGAAAAGCCTTTTCTCATCGGTGTTCATCCCCGTTCATCGGTGGTTCCTTTTCCGGAGAAGAAACCACCGATGAACGGGGATGAACACCGATAGGGGACGGATCGGACCCCGACAGGCCAGACCGCTATTCCGAAGCGTCACCCCCTTTCGTTTCCGACCCGCTAGAATTGGCTGTCAACAAGCACCACTTTCTCCCGCAGGCGCGCGAGCCCTTCCGGACTGATGGCCGGACTTTCGAGAAAGAACAGCTTCTCCAGGGCGGGCATGGCGGAAAAGAGGGGCACGGCGCTGTCTGTCAGTTCCCCGGCGCGCACGGACAGGAACTTCAGCTTTGGAAGCGTGGCAAGCAGTTTCAACTCCTCGTCCGTGACAGACCTGAGATTGTGTATCCCGAGAATCTCCAGTTGTGGAAACTTGGCCAGCGCCTCAATTCCCGCATTTGAAAACCGGCCATAATCGAAGGAAAGGTGGCGCACTCGCTGCAGGGGCGCCAGCAATGGAATAAGCGTGTCCAAGCCCGCAGAGGGGCTGGCATTAATGCTGCCAGAGGCGAACACCAAAGAGACGATCTGGGGAAACCGCGCGAGGTATTCGACATCGTCGCGCGTGAAGCTTTCGCGGAGAAACATGACTCGGAGGGCTATGTCCGGGCGGTCCAGAAAGGGGGCCAGCATCTCCACCTTCCCCTCTTGATACCTGCGGTCGCTCATGACAATCTCCACCTCCTTCAATCCGGGAATGCCGAGCAGAGAAGCAAGGTTGTTCGGAGGAGAGTTGAGGGAAACGAATTCCAGCGAGGGCGGCCAGGAGCAAAGGGACAGTTCCTCTTCGGACACGCGCCAGTCAACATACAGCTCTCGCAGTGTCTTCAGGCCGCTGAGCCCCTGCGCCAGGGTCTGCCGGAGAAATGCGGTGTGCACCGCCCTCAGATTCGGCATTCTTTGTGCCATGGCCACCGTCTCCGCCGACCAGCCGTCAGGGGCGCCGCTGCTTCCCACGCGGTGCTCCAGTCTGTCTATTCTGGAAAAGAGCCGCCGGACGCCGGGGTCTTCCGGGTCATAAACCGGATGAAGGGCCGGCTGAAGCACCAGTTCGATATCCGGGGGGATTTCAATCTCCCCTTTCGCCAGGCCCAACCTGCTGGGCTCGCGATACGGCAGTCCCCAGTCAAGGGCATTTCGGCCGGGTGTCCAGGCTTCCAGCAGGCCAATGGAGGTGTCCATGGGCAGCGAGATGATCTCCCCAGGCGGCGTGTGGCCGCTCTCCCACGGGGCGCTCTCCGCATCCCCCTCGGCGATCGCCGCCCGGCAGTCATCCACCAGCCCGGCCCCCCTTAGGTTCCGTGTCTGAATGTTTCCATCGGGACGAACCACAGTGGTGGAGGGAAGCGTGTTTATGTGGTAGAGATTTTTCGCAAACTGGGAGTCCGGTTTCTCCGCCAGGACCACGGGCCACGGAAAGTCCTCCCCCCCCATGAAGGCGCTGATCTCCTCCGCCGTATCCCCCAGGTTTACCGAGATGACTTGAGGCGTCCCACCCTCCGGAGCGCTGGTTATCCACTCCATGAGGGCGCACATCTCCCCAAAGGACGCCGGGCACAACGCGGACCAGAAATGCAGCACCACCCATTCTCCCCTGTGCCGGGAGAGCCGGAAGACACTCCCTTCCAGCGTTGGAAACGAAAAACCGCCTGCGGCAAACTTCCTGGAGAATGTCGCCCGATGGGGCAGGATGTCCCCCAAATCAATCGTCTCCCCAGACGCCCCCTCCGGAACAGAAACCTTGAACAACACCTGTCCCGCGCCATACCTCGAGTCTGAGGCGCCGACGTAAAGGTCAATACGGGCGGAATATTCTCCGGGAAGCACGTCGGGAATTCGGAATGTTCGGTCCTTTTCGAAAGGAACCAGATAACGCCCCCGCTCAGCTCCGCCGCCGATGGAATCAAGGCCGAACTCCGCGGCATGCCAGGCCGGAGGACAACACTCAGGAACCACGATGCGGCCCCTGACCACAGCACCGCCTCCCAAGGTGACCGTGGCGGTCTCCCCTTCCCGAAGCTCAACGAATGCCATCGGAGCCGTGACGGGGCCGACCTTTCCGCATTCCACGCCGCGGCGCGGCGGACGCAGCACACGGCCCAGCCGGTACTTGCCCGGGGGAAGGTCCGAAAACAGGAAGCGTCCGTCGGCGTCCGTGACCACCTCACGCTCGAACAATCCCCTTCCAAATCCGTTAAGACCCATCTTGCCCCCGGCAAAAGGACGGCCCTCCAGGGTGATCGTGCCTTCAATGCGCCCCACCGCCCCTCCGGGATCGAAAACAACGGGCTGCGCCGCAACGGCAAGGGCCCAGGCAACGCACACTCCAACGACCGCCAAAAGCCTTGTCATGTGCCTCCCTCCTGTGGCGGGCCCGGCCGTTCCCCATCCCGAGCCTTCCGGGAAAGGGGCTGCGGATTCTGTTTTCAGTGTAGCAGACTCCCCCACCGCGACACGGGGTTTCACCGGAGGACGCGATCCTGCGGCCAAAATTCAACCGCCCTCTCTCCTATCGGTGTTCATCCCTGTTTATCGGTGGTTGCCTCTCCGGAAAAGGAACCACCTATGAACAGGGATGAACACCGATGGCACGCATTTGAACCGCAGCGGGGATCATTCCAGAGAATGCCCGCCGCGGTTGCGCTTAGAGGTGGGGGCGCTCCCGCGGGCCGCACGGGGAGGGCCGCCGGGGTCGTGGTATACTAGGGGGCGTGACGGCCCCGAAACGGGAGGGGCGCGCGACGGCAAACCGATTTGGACGCGAGATGACGCAAGACGCCGGCAAGACAGACGACCGTCCGCTGAGGGTGGTGCTTTTCGGGGCGGAATCCCGGGAGCTGCGCCCGCTGTTCGAGCCGCATCCGGGGCTGCTGCTGGTGGACCACGCGCCCGACGTAGTGGTGTCCTACGGCGGCGACGGCACGCTGCTGGCCGCGGAGCTGCGGTGGCCGGGGCTGCCCAAGGTGCCCGTGCTCAACAGCCGGCTCGGCCACCGGTGCATCCCCCATCCCGCGCCGGAGGTCATCGGCGCGCTGGCCGGGGGCGCCCTCACCCGCTGCGAGTACACCAAGCTGGAGTGCGAGGTGCACCCGCCGGAGCCGGGAAGGCCCGGGTCGGACTTCACCCTGACCTGCCTCAACGAGATCAACGTGCACATGGGCCGCATCAACAGCGCGGTCCGGTTCCGGCTGTGGCTGGACGGCCATCCCTTCGACGGGGGCGCGGAGATCATCGGCGACGGCTTCGTCGCCTGCACCCCCTTCGGGAGCACGGCCTATTTCAACGCCATCACCAAGGGCGTCTTCAGCCGGGGGATCGGGATCGCCTTCAAGGCGACGTCGCACCGGACAAGCCACCTGGTGGTGCCCGAGGACGTGACGGCCCGCTTCGTCATCACGCGGGGGCCCGCCCTGCTCGCCTTTGACAACGCCCCGGAATACGTGTCGCTCAACGCGGACGACGAGCTGGTGGTGCGCAGGCACCCCCAGAACGCCGTCCTCCTCACCTGCGGGCCCGTGACGCCGCTGCACGAGCCGTTCTAGAAGGAGCCGGCCAACCCCATGGAACAGCCCTACCGCAGACCCACCTGGGACGAGTATTTCATGGAGGTGGCGAACGCCATCGCCAAGCGCGCCACCTGCAACCGGGGCCGGAGCGGCTGCGTGATCGCCCGCGACCGCACGCTGCTGGTGACGGGCTACGTGGGCTCGCCCAAGGGCTTCCCCCACTGCGACGACGTGGGCCACCAGATGAAGCGGGTCGTCCATGAGGACGGGTCGGTCACCGAGCACTGCGTCCGCACGGTCCATGCCGAGCAGAACGCGATCTGCCAGGCCGCGCGCCTCGGCATCGGCATCGAGGGGGCCACCCTCTACTGCCGCATGACCCCCTGCCGCGTCTGCGCCATGCTCATCATCAACTGCGGGATCAAGCGCGTGGTCTGCGAGCGCCGCTACCACGCCGGCGCGGAGTCAGAGGAGATGTTCCGCGTGGCCGGTGTCCAGCTGGAATACATGCACGATGAGCTCCAGCAGTACGAGTGACCCCGGAAAGGACGCCCCCGGAAACCGCCCCGTCCCCCTGCCCCCGCTGACGGCGCGCCGCCCGGAAACCGCCCGCCGCCGCCGCTGGATGGAGGCCCGTTGGCGGATGCCCGGGGCGGACAACGAGCTGAGCCACAGCACCTGGTTCCGCGCCCTGCAGATGTGGGGGCTGGAGGCGGCCCTCCGCGCGGCGGGCCTCTACCACCGGGGCCGGCGCAACGCCCTCGACATGCGGCTCGCCGGGATGGACCTGCCCCTGCCGCGCCTGCCCGCCGCCCTCGACGGGCTGCGCGTCCTGCATGTGTCGGACCTCCACCTCGGCCGGTCGCTGCCCGGCTTCGCCGAAAACGCGCGGTGCCTGCTGGACGGGGTGGAGACAGACCTCTGCCTCCTCACGGGCGACTACCGCTACGGCCATTTCGGGCCCTCCGACCGCGCCGCGGACGATGTGTGCCGGGTGCTTTCCGGCGTGCGCTCCGCCGCGGGGGTCCACGCCGTCCTCGGAAACCACGACACCCTGATCATCGGCGAGATGCTCGAGGCGCGGGGCATCCGCGTGCTGATGAACGAGGGGACTATGGCCGCCCCGCGCGGAGAGCCCCTCTGGCTCGCCGGGGTGGACGACCCCCACCTTCACCGGGCCGCCGACCTGGCCGCGGCGCTGGAGGGGCGGCCCCCGGGCCTGTTCACCATCCTTCTCGCCCATTCGCCGGAATGTGTCGCCGAAGCCGCCCGCGCCGGGGTGGACCTCTACCTCTGCGGCCACACCCACGGCGGGCAGATCCGCCTGCCGTTTCTCGGCAGCGTCCACATCAATGTGCGCGAGGGCCGGCGGAAAGCCCTCGGCATCTGGCGCGAGGGGGACATGCGCGGCCACACCAGCCCCGGACTCGGCACCACCGACATGCCGGTGCGCTTCCTCTGCCCTCCCGAGGCAACCCTCCTCACCCTGCGCGCGGCGCCCGCCGCCGGATGAACCGCCCCCCCCCCCGCCGCATGGCATAATGGGGGCGTCCAGCGGAGCGGTAATCCATGCCTGACACCCGTCCCCAGCCCGTGCCCGTCGCCGTTGTCACCGGATTCCTCGGCGCCGGAAAGTCCACATTCCTTCTGCACCTCGCGCGCCGGTACGGCGGCCGCCGCATCGCCTGGGTCGTGAACGAGTTCTCGCGGCTCGACGTGGACGGGCCGTGGCTGCGGGGCGAGGGGCTGGAGGTCACCCCCGCGCCGGGGGGCAGCCTCTTCTGCGCCTGCCTGGCCTCCACCTTTCGGCGGGTCATGGGCGGACTGGCCGACCGCGCGGCGGAGGGCACCCTCGACGGCATCGTGGTGGAGACCAGCGGGCTCACCCGCCCCGGCCCCGTGGACACGATGCTGGACGAGTTTGGCCTGGGGGACCGGCTGACTGTCAGCTCCCTCACCACCCTCGCCGACGCCGCCACCCTGCCGGTGGCCTGCGACGCGCTGGAGGCCGCCGCCCTTCAGATCGCCGCAAGCGACCACATCGTGCTGAACAAATGCGACACGGCCTCGGAGGAGCAAATTGCGCGCGCGCGCGCGCTCATCACCCGTCTGGCACCCGGCCGCCCCATCCACCTCACCGCGCGCGCCGCCGCGGACCTGGACCCCCTGGTGCCCGTGCGCGGGAGACACGACGCCCCGGGCACCTGGGCCGCCGCCGCCGATGCCGGGGTCTCCGTGGTCTGCCTGGAGCGGGCGGGAACCGTTGACGCCCGCGCCCTGCTGTCCGCGTTGGAGGCGGCGGGAACCACCCTGCTGCGCGCCAAGGGCATCATGAACACCCCGGAGGGCGCTCTGAAACTGGACTGGGACGGCGCGCGGATCGCCTGCCAGACTCTGCCGGCTCCGTCCGAAGCCCCGGGGCTGGTGCTGTTTCCCCGGCCCGGCCAGGAGGGCCCCGCACAAAACCTGCTCCGGCGGCTGCACCGGGGGGAGTTTGACCCGGCGGCGGGGAACGGCACAGCGGGACATCCTGCAAACCGGTAAGGTTCCGCCGAAAATCCCACCATCGCGTAGGAATCGGCACCCGGCAGTTCTTCCGGCTTTTCGGGCGCCCCCTCTCCCCCGCCCCGCCAAATCCCCGTTTATCCCCATTTTTTTCAATGGGGTAT
>ERZ795055.2386-NODE-2386-length-14257-cov-4.743557_pt1 | contig 14257 bp, 9 predicted proteins | sample MGYA00375139_ERZ795055 | MGnify/ENA primary metagenome ERZ795055 (study PRJEB30184, sample SAMN05720283) | anaerobic digester metagenome | isolation source: active sludge of municipal wastewater-treating anaerobic digesters | place: USA | collected 2015-01-23 ...
GAGGGCTAGAATACCACCATAGACGAACAGGCGCGGTCGCACGAAGCGTCGGGGTGCACCCGACAACTCGCGCAACGAGGTATAGCGGATGAGCTTCAGCGGTCGGCCTAGCTTCGCCATCACATCGTCGCATGCCTCGACGCACTGGGCGCAGCCGATGCACTCCATCTGCAAGCCGCGGCGAATGTCCATGCCGGTGGGACAGGTGGCGATGCAGCGCCCGCAATCCACGCAATCGCCTACGAGCTGACCCACGTCGCGGGCCCGCTTGGGGGCGCGCGGTTCGCCGCGCTTGGTGTCGTAGCCAACGATCACCGTATCGGCATCGTACAACACCGTTTGCAAGCGGCCGTAGGGGCAGGCCACGGTGCACATCTGGTCGCGGAAATAGGCGAAATCAAAAAAGACCAGGGCGCTTACGAATAACCAGGTAAATAGCTCGGCCTGATGTGCGGCTGGCTCGCTCCGCAGGCCCTGGACAAACGCTTCAAAGCCGACAAAGTAAGAAACGAAGGTTGCCCCCAAGAACAACGCCACCACCGTAAAACCAAGCCACTTAGCGGTTTTTCGTGCCACGCGCTCCAAGCTCCACGGGCCTTGATCGCGGCGCCTGCGCGCACTGACCTTGCCTTCAAACAGGCGCTCCAGCGGTCGAAACACGAACTCCAAGTAGATTGGCTGTGGGCATAGGTAGCCGCACCAGAGTCGTCCCCACAAGGCGGTGAGGGCAAACAGGCCAACGATCACGGTGGCGCCAAAGGCCAGTAAAATTAGGTTGTCGGTAGGGTGGAATGTGATCCCCACGATCGTGAACTGTCGGTGCACAAGGTCGAAGAGGATCCCGGGTTTGTCGTGCACCCGAACGTGTGGCATCGCCAAAAAGAAAGCGATCAGCGCGTAGCCCATAACCTTGCGCAACCGGACGTATGGGCCGACGCTCGGCACCGGGTCGATCCACTTGCGCGAACCATCGGCCGCCAGGCTGTATAGCCGGTCGCTCTCCGGCGCGAGCGCAAACGGGCTCTGCCGTGGCACGTCGCCCGAGGTGGGGGCAAGTGGGGTATCTGAAGTGTCGGTCACGTGGTCCTAGGTGGCGCGCGCGCGGCGCGATGCCGTTGCTGTGCGTCCCCCTCCGTAGGGGGAACCCAAGAGAGAGCAAGTCATGGAGCCTCGTTAGCCTTTCGGGAGCGGCTCGGGCTCCACCACAACGCCTTCGGCCGGTTTGGGGTTGGCGGGCAAGGAGCCTTGCAAACTACGCACATAGGCCACGAGCGCGGCGAGCTCGGCAGGAGGGAAGGCACGGCCCCACGGAGGCATGCCCTTGGCTGGGACGCCTTTGGCAAGGGTGGTGAAGATCTGCGTGACCAGGCCGCCGTTGATCCATTGGTTGTCGGTGAGGTTAGGCCCGATCAAGCCTTGCGCATGGTCGCCGTGGCAGGCTGCGCAGGTCTTGGCGAAACGCGCCCGCCCTTGTTCTAACACCGCCGGATCTAGGGCCCCTGCCAAGAGGACTTGGGTGGTGGGGGGCACAATCGGATGGGCGGCAAAATAGGCTTGAGTCTCGGCCTTGGCGACCACCTGATCGGCGCGATACTCAGCGCTCATCGAGGCCGGGCCGAACGCCAAGGCGTAAAAGCCGATGTACAGCACCGCAAAGGTGATGCTGCCGTACAACAAGGCCATCAACCAACCGGGCATCGGGTTGTCATATTCCTGGATACCGTCGACATCGTGATGCAGAACTTTGTCTTCGTATTGGGCCATGACTCAGCTCTCCCTGCCGCTTACGTGGGCCGTACTTGCGAGCGAGTTCGCCGCGTTTTTTGCAGGCGTGTCCTCCTCAAGCGGCAAGTGTGCCAGGTGGTCGTAGTGGCTCTTCGGGGCACGCAACACGCGGATCGCGATCCCCGCAAACACCACGATAAAGAACAACAGCGAGGCGATGGCCCAATGCGAGGCCCCAGTCGCGGCGGTCACCTGTTGCAGCATGGTTAGTTGCCTCCTGGCGCGGCTACGGGGGCAGGCGCGGGCTCAGGAGGGGGCGCCAACGTGGAGACGGGCGTCGCGGCGGGAGTGCGCCACTTGATGTCGCTGCCCAACCTTTGCAGGTAGGCTACCAACGCCACGATCTCTTTGTCGGAGAGGCCGGGTGGACCCTTTTGGGCCTCCACGTCGGCCGCGATGGTTTGTGCCTGGCGTTGAATGCTTTCGGTGGCGGTTTCCAGGTCGGCGTCGGTGTAAGGCACACCGGTGATACGCAACGCGTTCATTTTGGTCTGGATCAGGCTTGTGTCGAGTGGTGTGGCTTGTAGGTGCGGGAATGCTGGCATGATGGAGCCCGGGGTGGTGGAGCTCGGCAGCTCCATGTGCCGCACGTGCCAGAGGTTGGGGAACTTGCCGCCTTCGCGGTGCAAATCGGGGCCGGTGCGCTTCGAGCCCCATTGAAACGGGTGGTCGTAGACAAACTCGCCTACCTTTGAGTACTCGCCGTAGCGTTCAGTCTCATGCCGGAAGGGTCGCACCATCTGCGAGTGGCAGTTGTAGCAACCTTCGCGCAGGTAGATGTCGCGTCCGAGGATTTCCAGCGGTGTGTAAGGCGTGACGCTGGCGATGGTCTTGACGTTGGATTCGTCGACGAACATCGGCACGGCTTCCACCAAGGAGCCCACGGAGAGCGCCAGCACCACCAAGATCGTAAACACCACCAAACGTCGCTCCAAGAAGCGATGGATGCCGGTCGCGAGCGTGTGCTGCACACGGTAGAACGCGTAGTCGTAGGTGTTGGGGGCGGTCACCGCACCTGGGGCGAGGGCCTCTTCGCGCACCCGCACCGGCACTTGCACCGCCTCGTCCTCAAGTGAGCCCTTGGGCGCCTTCGCCATCGTGCGCACCAGGTTGTAAAGCATCAAGAGCGAACCTATGAGGAACAGCGAGCCACCCACGAGGCGCACCCAGTACATCGGCACCAACGTCACGACGGTTTCGATGAAGTCGGGGTAGGTGAGGCGGCCGTCCGGCTCAAAGGCGCGCCACATGGCCCACTGTGTGATGCCGGCCACCCACATCGACACCTGGTACAAAATGATGCCCACGGTGCCGATCCAAAAATGAGTGGTGGCGAGCGACTTGCTGTACAGCTCCGTGTGCCACAGGCGTGGTACCACCCAATACAAAATCGCGAACGCCATAAACGAGTTCCAGCCCAAGGTGCCGGCGTGCACGTGGCCGATGGTCCAGTCGGTGTAGTGCGACACCGCGTTCACCGACTTGATCGACATCATCGGGCCTTCGAAGGTGGCCATGCCGTAGTAGGTCACCGCGACCACGAAGAACTTTAGCACCGGCTCTTCGCGCACCCGGTCCCAGGCGCCGCGCAGCGTGAACAGGCCGTTCACCATACCGCCCCAGGAGGGCATCCAGAGAATGAGCGAGAACAGCATCCCCAAGGTCGAGGCCCACTCAGGGAGCGCGGTGTAATGCAGGTGGTGGGGGCCGGCCCAGATGTAAACGAAGACAATGGTCCAGAAGTGCAAGATGGAGAGCTTGTAGCTGAACACCGGGCGTTCTGCGGCCTTCGGCAGGTAGTAGTACATCAGCCCCAGAAACGGCGTCGTGAGAAAGAAGGCGACGGCGTTGTGGCCGTACCACCATTGCATCAACGCATCTTTGACGCCGGCGTACACTGGGTAGCTGCCCAAGGCTGAGTAGGGGATGGCGATGCTGTTGCCGATGTGCAGGATTGCCACCGCTACGATGGTGGCGATGTAGAACCAGATCGCCACATACATATGCTTCTCGCGCCGAATCGCGATGGTGCCAAAGACGTTGATGGCAAAGATCACCCACAACACCGCGATGGCGATATCGAAGGTCCAGGGCAGCTCGGCGTACTCTTTGCCTTGCGTGTAGCCCAATGGCAGTGCCAGTGCGGCGCCGACGATGAGCAATTGCCAACCCCAGAAGTGCACGCGCACCAAGACGTCACTGATCAAGCGCGTCTTCAGCAACCGCTGAATCGAGTGGTAGGTGCCGGCGAAAATGAGGTTGCCGCAGAAGGCAAAGATCGCGGCGTTGGTGTGCAGCGGTCGCCAGCGGCCAAAGGTCAGGTATGGCGCAAAGTTCGTTTCAGGTAGAAACAGCAAGGTCGCGACGATGACGCCGGCCAAAAACGCCACGATGCCCCAGACAATCGTGGCAATGAAAAACATCCGCGCGATCTTGTCGTCGTAGCGAATTGTCTCAACTTGGCTAGCCATCGTCTGCGTCACTCCCATTGCCTAGGCCCGCACGCGTAGGTGCCCAGCAATCGGTTACGAGGGGATCGGCCAGGGGTCCCGATTGCGGACCAAGGCAGGCCGTAATGCGGCGAAAACATAGCGCAATCAGGTACGCGTTAAAAGGAGATAAGAGCACTCCAGAATACCCTGGGGCGTGTTGAGTAGGTTCATGGTGGCCAACCGCGTCGCGCTAGGGTTATGGGATCAAGCCCCAGTGACGCAAGTGTTCGAGCAATTTGCCGCGGTCGATCGGCTTTACGATGTAAGCGTCGCAGGATTCTTTAAAGGAGGTGACGACGCTCGCGCCATCGCCCAGCATGGTGGTCATTACGATTTTGGCGTGGTTGGCGCTGGGAACCTGGCGCTCTTCTTCGAATTCGCGAATGGCTCGTAGTGCGCTGCGCCCGTCCATTTCGGGCATCACGATGTCCAGGCAAATCAGATCGTACGGTGCGCCGCTCTGGTGTGCCTCTTTAATGGCCATGAGTGCTTCACGCCCGTTCACCGCCACGTGGGCCGGGCCATACGGCCGTAGGATCTCCTGCAACAGCACGCGGTTGGTGAAATTGTCTTCGGCGATCAGGCTCTTCATGGCGCTCTCCCGGGGGCGACGCCGGTGGACAGGTAGCTGCGCATCGACTCACATAACTTCTGGACTTGTTCGCTCACCGCCGGGAGCAGTGAGCGCGCGGCCTCCATGTGACCATCGCGTCCCAAGCGTTCCATCGCGGCGGCGGTTTGGCGTAATGCCTCGCCCCCGACGTTGGCAGCGACGCCTTTGACGGTGTGGGCTTGGGCCGACAAGGCCTCTACGTCGGCACCCTGCGCGAGCCGTTCTAGCGTCACGAGTTGCCGCGGGATGTCTTCCAAGAAGGCCCGCATCACCACGCGGGCCAGCTGCTCGTCCCCCATGAGGCGATCGCGGAACGACACCCAATCCAATACCGGCGCGCGGTTGTCGCTGGTGCTCACCGCCTGTGTATCTTTCGCGGGCGTTGGGGTGGGCGTCGATGTATCGGGCAGCCACTTGGCCACCATCGCGGCCAAGGCCTTGGCGCCAATCGGCTTCGCGAGGTAGTCGTTCATGCCGGCCGCCAGGCAGCGCTCGCGGTCACCCTGCATCGCATGCGCGGTGACGGCAATGATCGGCACGGCGCGGTTCAACACCGGGGATTGCGTGCTGCGAATGACGCGAGTGGCCTCGTAGCCATCCATCTCCGGCATCTGTACGTCCATCAACACCAAATCGAACGGCAAATCTTTCAGCGCCTTGATCGCCTCGACGCCGTTGGCCACCGCCTCGGCGCGATAGCCGACGTTGCGCAGAATCCCGAGCGCCACCTGTTGGTTGGCGACGTTGTCTTCGGCCACCAGAATGCGACAGTTGGCGCGATGCAGCTCCTGGTGGTTCGATTTGTTCTCCAACGTTTGTCCGGCATGCTCGCCGCCGCGTGGCGCCAACAACAAACGCAAGCACTCGCGTAGCTCAGCGCGTCGCACCGGTTTGGCGATGGCGGCCTCAAATCCAATTTCGCGCCAGCGGGCCATGTCGCCGCGCAAACACAACGGCGTCAGCATCAGCAAGCGCACATCTTTGATGTGATCATCTTTCTTGATGATACGTCCCAGCTCCTCGCCGGTGAGCGTCGGCATGCGCATGTCCAAAAGCGCCAAGTCGTAGGGCTCGCCTTGCGACACGGCTTGGCGCAGCTCCCAAAGCGCCGCCGAGCTTCCGGCCACGGCTGTGGCGCGCGCACCCCAGGCCCCCAAATGCGACACTAGCATTTCCCGATGGGTGGCATTGTCGTCCACCACCAGCACGCGGGCGCCGATGAAACCCGGCAGGCTGGCTGGCGCCTTGACGAACTCTGGTTCGGCTTGACCAAAGCGCACCGTGAACCAAAACTCCGAGCCGCTCCCTTCATCGCTGTGCAAGCCAATGCGGCCCCCCATCAGCTCCACCAGGCGTTTGGAGATCGCGAGCCCCAAGCCGGTACCACCGAAGGTGCGGGTGTTGGAGGCGTCCACCTGGGTGAAGCTTTGGAACAACAGCTCTTGTTTTTCTTTGGGGATGCCGATGCCGGTATCGCTCACCGTAAAGCGCACGAAGGTGTCGTTGCCGACGCTTTGCTCCAGATGTGCGTAGGCCACGATCTCGCCCTGCTTCGTGAACTTGATGGCGTTGCCCACCAGGTTAATCAGAACTTGGCGCAAGCGGCCGGGGTCGCCGCTGAGGCGTACAGGCACATCGGTGGCGGCAAAGCAGGCCAGGTCGAGCCCTTTATCCTCGGCGCGCATCGCCATCAACGAGGCCACCTCATCCAACAAATCGCGCAGGTCAAAGTCGACAAACTCCATCGTCAGTTTGCCGGCCTCGATCTTCGAAAAGTCCAAGATATCGTTGATGATCCCGAGCAGAGATTCGGCGCTGGCACGCACCATCTCGGCGTAGCGACGCTGCTGCGACGTGAGCTCACTGTCGAGCAAAAGGCCGGTCATGCCGATGATGCCATTCATCGGTGTGCGAATTTCATGGCTCATGTTGGCCAAAAACTCGCTCTTGGCGTCGTTCGCTCGGGCGGCCTCAATGGCCAGCTGGTTGGCGCGCGCAATGGTGTCGGCCAGCTCGGCGTTTTTCTTGCGCAGCGTTTCATCGGCTTGGAAGCGGTCGGTGATGTCGATGACCGTGATGAGCCAGCAGTCCCGACCCTCGACCTGGATGGATACGCCCGACAGCAGGCCGACCCGGCGCGCATTGCCTTTGGTGCGGAACCAGATCTCGCGACTCTGGGTTTGACCGCGACTCTGCATGGCGGTGCGTGTGTCGAGGCGGTCTTGGGGGTTGTCGTACAACCCCAACTCGTCGCTGCTGCGGCCAATGACTTCATCGCGTGAATAACCAAACGCCGACAAGAAAGCTTCGTTCACTTCCAGGAAACGACCATCGGCGACGTTTAGCAGCACCATCGGTGTGGCGGTGGCCTGGAAGACGCGATTGAACTTCTCTTCGGATTGCAAAAGCTTCGAGACGTCCTTGGTGATGCAGTACATCGCTGGCTGACCGTCCCAGCTTCCCAGGATCACCCGCGACTCGACGGGGATTTCGTTGCCATATTTGTTCATCATCGGCACCTGGCAACGATCCATCTGTCCGAGCACAATGGCCGCAACCATGCGCCCAGTCTCGTCTCGGCGGTGCGGAGGGTGCAGTATCAGCACCGATTGGCCATTTAACTCCGCCGCCGAATAGCCCAAGCGTCGCGACACCGTTTGATTGGTATGGAGAATGCGCCCCTGCTGATCCAACACCAACAACATGTCATCGAGGGCGTTAAACAAACCGTGAAAGTTCGCGCGGGTCAGCGCCAACTCGGTGGCGAGCGTGCGTTGCTCCTCGTTTTCCAGGCGCCGCAGGCTGGCGATGCACGGTCCGATGCGTTGTGCCAGCGCGATCAATACCGCTTGCGTTTCGGGCGAGACCTCGTCGACCACGTACGACGCCATGTTCAGGCAGGCCACCACTGCGTTGCCATCCAATACCGGAATGATTCCGACCGCCTTGATCGGCTCGTTGGAGAGGCGTCGGCCCACGGCTTGTTGGAGCGCGGCATGGAGGGTGAACAGCGGTAGCTTCTCTTGTACCAGTTTGGCCAGCGGATCGCTTGAAGCGATCGTGCGATTGGCCTCGACAAAACTGTCCGGCAGGCCAATGTGTGGAGCCAGCGTCAACGTGCCGTCGTTCTGCGCCAGGTAAATGCCACCCGCTTCCAACGTACCAAGCCGGGTCGCGGTCGCCAGACACCGTTGCAGCGCCTCGTCGAGCTTGGTGATGCCCGCCAAGGCCTCGGTGAGTTTAGTGTCAGCACGCGCCGTGATTTCTGGATACGCTAGCGCCGTCTCAGGAACCGTCCCCATATGCGGCTCTCCCCTCTACACCGCTTACCCAACCATTCACCAATCCATTCCTATGATGTGAAGGGTTTTTGCTTTTGGCTAGGCTTGTTCGGTCGATCTCGGGGAGCATCGTGGTGCGTAGCGGTAGACGTAGATCTGGGTCCTCCGAACGGTCATCGCCGCAACACATTCGCAAGCAGGTGACCCGGTCGCTACGGGGCGGTCACCGCCGCAGTTTTTGCCACTGTGCGCGGCTCCGTCGCAATGGTGAGCCCCTCTTTGTTGGCTTCCACCTTGGCACTGCCACCCGTTTGTAGCTTACCGAACAGAATTTCGTCGGCCAGCTTCCGGCGGATCTCGCGGTCGATGAGCCGACTCATCGGCCGAGCACCATTCTTTTCGTCGTAGCCATGCTCGGCCAGCCAGGTGCGCGCGCTGGTATCCAGCTCCAGCGTGACCTTCTTCTCACGTAGCTGTCCTTCTAACTCGCCCACCAACTTCTCTACCACTTGTTCCACCACCTCGGTGGAGAGCCGTTCAAACGCCACCCAGGCATCCAGGCGGTTTCTGAACTCGGGTGAGAAGGTCTTTTCGATCGCCTCCTTACCGGCGTGGCTGCGACTGTCGCCGCCAAAGCCCATGCTACGTGCGGCGATATCAAAGGCGCCAGCGTTGGTGGTCATGATCAACACGACGTTGCGAAAATCGGCTTTGCGTCCGTTGTTGTCGGTGAGCGTCGCGTGGTCCATCACCTGCAACAAGATGTTGTAGACATCCAAGTGAGCCTTTTCGATTTCGTCCAAGAGCACCACCGCGTGCGGATGTTTGATCACCGCATCGGTGAGCAGGCCACCTTGCTCAAACCCTACGTAGCCGGGCGGGGCGCCAATCAGGCGACTCACCGTGTGTTTTTCCATGTACTCCGACATGTCGAAGCGTAAAAACTCGATGCCCATCACCTTGGCCAGTTGTTTGGCCAACTCGGTTTTACCGACGCCGGTGGGGCCCGAGAACAAGAACGACCCCACCGGTCGCTCGGAGGCGCCCAAGCCCGCGCGCGACAGCTTGATGGCTGCGGTAATGGTTTCGATGGCTTTGTCTTGCCCGTAGATCACAAGTTTCAGGTCACGCTCTAGCGTCTTGAGCTTTTCTTTGTCGGAGGTGGTCACCGTGCGAATCGGCACGCGGGCGATGCGGGCGATGACCTGTTCGATCTCTTTAACGCCAATCACCGGACGCTCGGCAGCTGGCTCGGGGGAGGCCGCTGTCGCCGACGTGGTGCTCTCGCCCGAAAGCTTGAAGGTTTTCAGTCGCATCGCCGCGCCTGCTTCATCCACCACGTCGATGGCTTTGTCGGGCAAGAAGCGATCGGTCATGTATTTGCTCGCGAGCTCAGCGGCGAGTTGCAAAGCTTCATCGCTGTAGCTGACGTTGTGATGGGCTTCGTACTGGGCTTTGAGTCCCATCAGAATGCGCACGGTATGCTCTACCGACGGTTCTTTGATCTCGATCTTTTGGAAGCGGCGCGCCAAGGCTTTGTCCCGCTCGAACGCGCTCTGGAAATCTTTGTAGGTGGCGCTGCCCATGCAGCGCAGATCGCCATTGGCCAGCGCTGGCTTCAGCAGGTTCGACGCATCCAGCGTGCCGCCCGACACCGCGCCCGCGCCGACGATGGTGTGGATCTCATCGATGAACAAGATGGCGTTCGGTTTGGCGATGATGGCGGCGACCACTGCTTTGAGTCGGGCCTCGAACTCGCCGCGAAATTTGGTGCCGGCGATGATGGCGCCCATGTCGAGCGCATAGATCTCCGCATTCTTGAGTAAATCCGGAACCTGGCCCTTGTGGATCGCAAGCGCCAGGCCCTCGGCCATGGCGGTTTTGCCGACCCCCGATTCGCCCACGAAAATTGGGTTGTTCTTACGCCTGCGGCACAAGACATGGATGGCGCGCTCCAACTCGTCCTCGCGGCCGATCAAGGGGTCAATTTTTCCGGCCGCGGCGCGCGCACACAGGTTGGCGGTGTAACTCTCCAGCGGCTCGGCTTTTTTGCGGCGTGGGCTTTCGTCGTCATCGTCATCGCCACCCACCGCGGTGGGCTTGGCCTCGTCATCTTTGGCGTGGCCGTGCGAAATGTATTCCAGAATATCTAGGCGGCCGATGTTCTGCTGCTTCAATAGATAGACGGCATGTGACTCGGGCTCGCGATACATTGCGGCCAGCACATCCCCGGCTTCGATCTCTTTCTTCCCAGCCGACTGCACGTGGATGGCGGCGCGACGTAGCACGCGAGTGAGCGCGGGCGTCTGCTCCAACTCCACCGGTTGCTCGGGCGGTACCCCGGGCATCTTTTTGAGGAAGGCTTCGAGTCCGGCTTCGAGCAGCGCCAGGTCCGCGCCGCAGCCCAACAGTAGGTCGCGCGCGACCGGATCTTTCACCATCGCGAACAGCACGTGCTCTAAGCAGACCGTATCGTGACGGCGGCGCCGGGCTTCTTCGACGGCGCGGTTAAACACCATTTCTAGATCACGTGAAATCATACCTACACCTTTGCGAGCGAACGTAGGAGCGAATCGGCTCTTGGCTAGCTGTCCACCGGCTCGACGCTGGCGCGCAGCGGAAATTCCTGTTCGCGCGCCATCCGCATCACCTTGTCGGTCTTGGCTTCAGCGACCTCATACGAATAAGTGCCCGCGACTCCGACGCCTTGTTGATGTACGGCGAGCATAATCTCCACCGCCTCTTCGTTGCTGCGGTGGAACACGGTCATCAAGACTAACACCACGAACTCCATCGTGGTGTAGTCATCGTTGTGCAACAGCACATGGAATTGCCGCGGCGTTTGTAGCTCGTGGTCATCCTCGGTGACGACGTCGGTGTCGGCATCGGGGTCCATGCCGATAGGGCTATCATCATCTGTGGGTTTGTGCGGCGCTGCCATGGCTTAACATTATAGTGGTGAGTGGACGGTTAAGCGACAACCGAGTGTAACCGAGAATTTGATCGTGCGATCTTGCTGACGATGGTCTTGTTGCGCTAAGCGGGGGCCACATCAGGCGATCTGTCTGATCAAAATCACACCACCAGGAATGGGAGTTCCAATGACCTTCGCGAAAGCGTTCGCGCGCTTCGAGTCTTTTGCCATGCAGGAGGTGGCGCTGGAGTTTACGCCCGCGCAACAGAAACTGCTGGTGCGCCATCGCTTCGCCGACAGCGAGTTGACCGAAGACGAACTGCCCGAGGTCAAAACCAGCTTCTTCAACTTCTATGAGCTCGACACCAAGTTCACCGACGCCCTGTGGGAAAACGGCTTGGCCGGTTCCAACCTAGAAAAACAAGTGGCCGCGAAAACGTTGGTGCCGTTTGCCGCAATCAACACCAATGGCGCCAGCCTCGACGACGGCCACAACGAGTTCAAGGTCAGTGATCACTGGGGTGTCCTCTGTTTGCAACTTGCCAAGGGCCACAAAGACGATTGCCCCATCGTATGGGTCTTTGAGGGCAAGCAGTACCCCTGGGCCGACAAGGCCTCCGCGCTCGACCTCACCTTGGTTGAGGCCGCCGACGAAGACGATGACGATTTTGGTGATGCGCTCGGCGACGACGACGAACTGGGTGAAGTGGGTGCCGACGCGGACGACGACGTTGATGATGACGACGAGGATGATGACCTCGACGACGAAGATGATGAGGACGGCGGCGATGAGGATGACGACGACGTCGAAGAAGAGCCCGAGCCGTTGGATCGGGATGAAGAGTAAAAGCGGCCTTCTGATCGCTAGCGGTTACGGCGTCGCAAGTGGAGCCGTTGGGGCTGTCGGGGCTGCTGGAGCAACGTTGGCCGTGGGCGCCGGAATCGCTGGCCACCATTGGTGTAGCTGCCCGGTTTTGTAGAGTCCCGCGGCGATCAGGCCGAGGCAGATGAGCAGCAGCAGGGCGCGCGGCCAGAGGCGCTTCTTTTCGGCGTACGGGTCCACCAAGGAGCGGTGAGCACCCAACGGGATGGTCGCGACGCTCGTGAGTGCAGCGCCCAGCGGCATGTTGATCTTGGTCATCGTGTTGATGGCCCAGCCATTGGCATCCAAGAGCGGCCCGAGGTTGCGCTGCCTGAGCTTCAAGGCCGCAATCAGCATCGACGGACCGGAGATGAGTAGCACCGCGCCCAGCACGCCCAGCGGCATCCACATGCCCAAACCGAAGAACGAGTTCAACAGCGCGCCCAGCGCTGCCGTGATGCCGCCGACAGCCACGCCCAAGGCTGCCACCACGCCAATGTCTAGTTTGGGTTTTTGTACCGGCGCCTGGCCGGTGGCTGCCGACGTTCCTGCAACGCTCGCGGCCCCTTGCAGTGACTCGGTGGCAGCGGCATCGGAAGCAGCGGCACGCTTGGAGATTTGATCTTCCACCCAGCGCATCGCTTTTTTGTACGGCGACCAGAATGCCTGCCGGACGCTGATCGGATTGTCCATGATCTTGGTGATCGTGGCAGACCAGTCGCGTCCCTTCAGGTCGTAAAAGATGCCGTTGCGCCCCACAAACAGGTTGTCGCTTTGTCCGGCCGTGATAGCCGCGGCCACCTGCATGCGCTCGCCACCTGGCCGTGTGCAGTCCAAATAGGCCAGGAAAGTTCCAGACTTAGCGGCTAACGTCGCATGCTTGCCGGCGTCCTCCACGCGCACCGTCAGGTCGCAGGCGCGACCATCTAGGTACAGTCTGCCGGCTTGAAAGGTGGCGCCGCGGCGCGCGTAAAAGTCGGAGAAGTTCACAAAGTTGGACAGCAAGCGATGAAAGTCGCGATGCAGGCGCACAAACTTTTCCACCTGCGTCACATTGGCAACCGTGGTGGCCGCGGCCGCGTCAGCTTCAATCGCGGTAAACAACGCGGCGCGCGCCTCACTCGCCAGGATCTCCCGCACGCGCGCGATCCCCAGGTTTGCCACGCCAGCGCCGACCCGCTGTTGGCTCCACGCCTGATATCCTGCCAGTTTTCCGCACAGCTCGGCCCAGTCACCATCGCGCAACTCGGTGCGCTTACCGCCCAACAGCGGCATCACGCACATGTCGTGAAAGTCGGCGAGCGCCTGGGCCCAGGCTGGATTCACAGCGCCCAACAGCGGCAAGGTTTTGTGGGGGCCAATCGCCGCCAGCGGCAAGTCGAGCGCCACCTGCGCGGTCAGTGACAAAGCTTGAGCGCTCAGTTCTTGGTAAACCGTTTCCGGGCGGTTGAGGGCGAGCTCGGCACGCGGGTCGTAGGCTGCCAGCCGACAGCGACCAAAGAAGTCGTCGATCTTAGCGCGCACCTTCTCCAGGGCGGCGGCCGCCTGGTGCGTCGCTTCGCCGAGCGGCAAGATCGTCTTGGCGTCAACTTCGGCCAAGCGCCACCAAGTGTCAAACGCGGTGCAGTCGCTCAAGAACTGCTCAAGCTTTGCTTTGTCGATACCAGGTTCGCCCGAGCGATCGGCCACGCTGCCCACGCAGGCTATCACCTCGGCCAGAAGCTTGAGCGCTCCGGCATCGGTCAACGCGCCAGCTGGTACGACTCCGTCGCCATTGAGCCATGCGTGCGCGAGCAGCTCCTGAGCCTTTGTGGCATCGTCGACACTGATCTCGGTGGCTCCACTTTTTCCCAGACTTTGCACCACGTGCAACGCCGCTGCTTTCACCTGCCGACCTGCCTCGGTGTCGCTGCGGAGGTTTGCAAGTGCGAGTCGATCTTTGCCAGCCACCAGCTCGTCGGGATTGGTAAGCACATCGCCCAACCAGCGCGCGGCAGCCAGCACCTCCGGGGGGCGAATAAAGCCATCCGCGTCGGTGTCCAGGAGCTTAAGCGTCTGCTCGTCTAGCTCCAGTCCCTTCACGGGGCAGCTCAACGCCACCCACAACTTTTGGTCGAGCGCGTGCAAGTGCAGGATGTCTGCGCCCGTATCGATCCGGACCTGGTCCACGCCCCCTGCGCGGTAAAACTTCCAGCGATGGTTGCCCGAATTTTTCGTGGTCTCAGCCGCCATGTTTGCCTCCAGCGGCGCATTAGATGAGCACAGTACGAGTAAATGTCGAGGGCAATTCGAGCGACAGCACGCACTGGC